>Ga0302325_10011747_pt1 | contig 18837 bp, 19 predicted proteins | sample Palsa_T0_2_FD_201948 | JGI IMG/M metagenome (GOLD analysis project Ga0302325, IMG submission 201948) | Peat permafrost microbial communities from Stordalen Mire near Abisko, Sweden - Palsa_T0_2 | ecosystem: Environmental > Terrestrial > Soil > Palsa > Peat permafrost | place: Sweden: Abisko...
GCCACCATCCACACGAGAACCCACGAAGAGGTGTTCACACCCGCCAACGTGTAACCATCACCCGGCCGCCACCACGAACTTCCACGGCGACCGGGACAACCTCCTCGCCATGCGCTCCGTGCTATGCGCCAAGCACGCGATCGGTCTCACCGTGCTCTACAACCGTCTCGACGATGGCGCGTTCGACGAGCTGCGATCGCTTCATCGCAAGCTCGACCTCGCGGTGATCGCCGCGTATGGCTGGGAAGCTACGCTGCTCGCCGATACGAGCGAGCGGAATCGCCGACTCTACGAGTTCAACCGGCAAATCATCGCTGGCGAACATCCTGGCTACGAAGGCCCGGGTTGATCGCCGACGCGACACAGTCCCGGCACTCGTCATCATCTCGGTACGCCCCCATCGGCTGGAACTGCATCCTTGTTGCCGACCATCTTGTAAGTAACACGCCAAGTGGCGTCGTGGTCGACTTGAAGCGACTGTTCGTCTACCCGGACGGCCACATCCACTTGACGTTCAAGGACGACACGAAACTGGCCGGCGAACGACGCCTACGAGGCGATCGAGATCATCAGCGGCAAACTGCTGCGACCAATGCAGAAGAAGGCTCGCGCGAACGCGCGGACGAAAGCGAAGGAAGAGCAGGCGGAGTAGTCGTCTGCGTCCGCAAACTCGGCGTTCCGTCGTGCGCACAGGGTGGCCTCGCTGATAGAAAGACGAAGCCGCCGCGCTCCGCGTCCAAAACGTCGCGCGACGGCTTCGGTAGGACATAGGGCGGCCATTCGTGGCCGCCCTATCTATGCAGCGAGCGCTTCGTCGCTGCCTTCGCCCGTCCGGCGCGGAATCTGGGCCTGCTCCTCCATGGGGAGGGTCCGGATGAACACGCAGAGGCGTTCCGCGTCGCTCTTGTCCAGCCGCGTCGGCAGCCTGAGCTGGGCCATCTGTCCGCCCCGCAGCGGGAACGGGTACTCCATGAATCCGGCGCCGCCCACGCTCGGCGTCTGTGCCGGAGCGTGTGTTGTACGCGCGGCCTTCGCCGCCTTCGGCTTCGCGGCACCGTCCTGCTTTGGAGCTGAGCCTCCACGCCTGAACGTGGGCGGACGGCCCGTGCTCAGGTAGTGCTCGTGCGCGTCAATCGCGTTCTGGAGCCTGCGCCCGTACGCGACGATGCTCTCCGACTTGTACTGCGAGCCCGCGAGCGTCCGGAAACGGCCCAGGTAGTCCGCGAGGTCAATGCCCGAGAGGTCAAGGGAGGTGTACTGCTCCCCCTCCACCGTCTCAAACACCTTCCTCGTTGCGGTTCTCCACGGGTCGACCTGAGCGACGGTCGCGTAGCCCTTGTCAACGAGCCAGTCGCAGTAAGCGATCAGCCCCTCAACGGTGCGGTCCTGCATTGCTGAACTCACTAGTTTCTCCTTTGGTTGTCTGGGCTCGCGTAGACTCGCACGCAGGGTGGACGGAAAGATTGTGCGCTCATTCGGCACGTTTCCCTGGGTTCACGGAGCGTCCGCCATGCGAGAACGCACTCAATCCGCATCCGTTCTTGACGCCATGTGGGCGGACCGGAGCGCTCCGGGCCGCTGATGGCCGGAAATCCCTGCAAATCAGCCACTTTTGGGCGCCCATCTGGAACGGCGTCCTCTGTCGCACGATCGGAAGACGGACACGCCGCGCCCGTCCGCATGGCGAGCATTCCCGGCGTCCAGTAGGTCCGAGCTACGAAGTTGTCCGCCTAATAGGCGATCCTCGCTCTCGTTATGGCACTAACTGATCTTCTTGCGACTGGGGCAGTTGGCGCCGCATCTGCACTACTCGGCGTCTATGTATCTAACCGTGCCGCGGGGAAGCGCGAGCGCGTCAACCGCGAGGCAGCCGAGGCGCGGGAACGCGCCGGCCGCGAAGCAGACGTACAACGCGAGCGCGAACGCGAGCTGCGGGCCCTCACCGACGATGCCGTACGCGCCCTCAAAGATATGTGGCGCGCCCTCGGCCCGTTCGTGATGGCGAAGGTCGCCCAGCAGACCGACCAGCCGCTCTACTCCCCCGAACACCGACCGCCGAGCGCAGCGGAGTTCCTGGATGCATACGCCCGCCTCACGGACGTTCACGAGCGCCTGCTACTGCGCGTGGAGTGGAACGACACGCTTCACGCGCCCGTGGGCGCCGCCGTCACGGCCGCGCAGGGCGCGTGGAACGCCGTCGTCAATGAAGGAACGCTCGTGGAGAAAGACCCGAAGGCCGATAACGCCATCGGGTACTCACTTCAGCAGGCGCAGATCGGTTACCGCGAGCTTCAACAAACCGCACGCGAACGCTTCGCGCCGGGCGGACTCGCCGGATCGCAGCGTCAGGCCGTCCTCGTCCTCACCGTCACGACCACGCGCGAAGCCGCCGAGCCGTTCCTCGTCGCTCTCCGCATCTCCCGGCCGAACAAAGTCCTCGGCCCCGACAAGGACAACCGGGTCATCGTCCGCGAGGCGGAGTCCGAGGCAGGCGAAGCGCGGGCCAGGCTCGAAGCTTCACTTGACGCCATACGGGCCGACTGGCGCCAACATCTCGCGCTGGCTCCCCCGCCAAGTTAGCCCCGTGCTGGCGCTCCATGCGGCACCGATCACCGCCCCAGCCAGCGGGTGGGCGCAGCTCTGTGCCGGTCCGAGCGCGGCTACTTCTCAATCAATCGTCCAGCGCGCATCCGGCGCCTGAGCAAAATCTAGACGCGATTGGGTGGCCAATGGTCTCGGCGCGGCGGATGGCGGGCTGCCCTGCCGGAAATCTGAGCGAGTTCGACTCGCTGGCCGGTTTTGCCTGTTCGTGGTCAGTATCGGTATGAGGCCAGCACATCGCTCAGCTGCGACTGATTCCGTCGCCGGCCGCGTTGGCTTGAGCTCTGCTTCTCGAGCCAGGCGGGCCACGCTCGATGCTATTCGTGTAGAGGGGGGCCCTGGGCCTATGCCTCGAGAGGCACGAGAGCGTTTGGAGCGCGCGCTATGCCGCGTGCTCGAGCGCCGGTACCCCGACCGGCGGTTCACCATGAAAGGCAATGTGGACGCGGGGAGGCAAAGGGCCGCGTCCCTTGGTGACGCGCACCGTCTGAAAGACCGCGCGTAGGACCGGTGTCAGCTCCTCGGGGGTGAGGCTGTCCAGCAGCTCGACAGATGGGATCTCAATGTGGGGTACGCGCATCGTGTCGACGTGGTCGCGGTAGGCCAGGCGGGCAGCCTCCACGCGTTCGGAGCGGGTGCGTAGCGCGGCCGCCCAAGCCGCTTGACCGAGCAGCTCCGCGGCGGTGGGGTCGGCCGCGAAGCGCTCGAGCTCGCTCTCGGCGGCTTGCAGCTCGTGCTGTAGGTCCTCGAAGTTGGCGTCCCCGTTGTTGTGAGCGACGCTCGTGGCGACATCGGGTGCGCCGGATCGCTCGTATGCCTGCTTGAGGCGCTCTAGTAGATGTGCCTCGAGGCGATCGGCCACCACGTTGGCGGGGGCCGAGCAGCGATCGCCCTTCCAGTTCGCCAGGGAAGCGCGGCAACGGTAAGCGCGTTTGCCGGTGCCGTCCTTGTTCACGCCTCCGCGTGCGCCGACGAGGGTCTCGCCGCAGCCGGCGCAGGTAGCGAAGCCGCTGAGCGGGAAAACGGCGGCGCTGCGGCGTCTGGGCGTGTCCGGGCCTGGGTGGGCGCGCTCGAAGGTGAGGCGATCCACAAGGGCAGGGTGCGAGTCCCGGATGAGCCGGTCGCCGTACTGTGTCTCGCCGAGGTAGGTGCGGTTACGTAGCAGTCGTCGCACGGTAAAGGCCGTCCAGGTACGGTGGTCGGAGGTCCGCTTGCGGTGGACGCCCGGCTTGGCGGGGGACGGGTCGGCCGGTGCCATCTCGAGCAGGTATTCGAGGGCTGCGTCGACCCCCTGGTTCGCAGCGAGCTTGAAGGCTTGTTCGAGCACCGGTGCCCATCGCGGGTGCGGTTCGAGGCGACCGTCTGAGTCGCGCTCGTACCCAAACGGGGTGGGTCCCATCCGCGCGCCACGATCCAGCGCGCGGGTCTTGGCCTCTTCCCACGATTCGCTCATGCGGCGGCGTTCCATGCGCGCCAGGGCGAGCATGATCGTCATCCCGAACTCGCCGAACGGAGTCGTGGGGTCGATGCCGAGGTCGACCGCCGCGATCGAGCCGCCGGCGTCGGTGATCTCTTCGACGAGCCGCAGGGCGTCGGCGACGCCAAGGCGGCTGAGGCGATCGAGTTTGGAGACGATCACCCCGTCGGTTTCGCCGGCGCGTATGCGGGCCAGCAGCTTGTTCAGGCCAGGGCGATCGAGCTTGCCACCGGATTGGTCGAGGTCTTCGTGGACCATCGGCACCTCGACGCCACGTAGCCTGGCCCATGCCTCGCCTTGCTCGCGCTGCACATCGGAGGAGATGAAGCTCTCGCCCTCGCGTCCAGCTACGCGGCTGACGCGCACATATTGATCCATCTGGCTAGGCTTGGTGGATGGTTTGGACACAATACAAGGATAGCAGGGATACGTGCTAGGCACAAATCAATTCAAGAACGGCAACCACATCGACGTCGACGGGACCGTCTTCAAGATCCTCGACTTCCAGCATGTCAAGCCGGGCAAGGGCGGCGCGTTCGTACGGACGAAGCTGCGCAGGGCCTCCGACGGCAACGTGATCGACAGGACGTTCAGAGCGGGGGAGAAGTTCAGATCGGTGAGGACGGAGGCGCGCAGGATGCAGTTCCTGTACGCCGACGGCACCGACGCGCACTTCATGGACACGGAGTCCTTCGAGCAGATCGCGATCGCCGAAGGCACACTGAGCGAGATGCTGCGCTGGACGAAGCCGAGCAGCGAGGTGGACGTGCTGTTCATCGACGACGAGCCGGCGGATATCCAGCTGCCGAGCGGGGTCGACCTGGAGGTCACGCAGGCCGACCCGGGTCTGCGCGGCGATAGCGTCTCCGGCGGCGGCACGAAGCCGGCGACGCTCGAGACCGGCGCCACGCTTCAGGTCCCGCTGTTCGTCGAGGTCGGCGAGCGCATCCGCGTGGACACGCGCTCGGGCGAATACGTCTCGCGGGCGTAGGGGCGCGCGGTGCGGCGCTCGGATCAGCGCAGGGCCGCGGTCGTGGCGCTCTACCAGCACGATCTGACCGGCCGCCCGCTGCTGGAGACGCTTGGGCCGAACGCGTCGATCTTCGCCCGCGCGCTGGCCTACGCCGCGGCCGACCGCGCGGAGGAGCTCGACCAGGTGATCGACCGTCACGCGCACGGCTGGTCGGTGCAGCGGATCCAGCCGCTGGAGCGCAGCATCATGCGCGTGGCGCTGATCGAGATGCTGCACCCCGACGTCGCCCCGGGGGAGCAGCCGATTCCACCGGAGGGGGCGATCGAGGAGGCGCTGGAGAGCGCGAAGACGTTCTGCGGCTCAGACGCGCCGGGGTTCGTGAACGGTGTGCTGGGCGCAGTTTTGCGCGAGGTGCGAGAGCAGCATAAAGGACCATCCAAAAACTCCTCAGATCGAGCTGCGGCACACCCAGAGGAGCAGCCGGAGAGTTTTCAGATAGCGTCTAAACCGATCCCATGAGCGGCGTCGAGCATTTGGAGGACCTGATCACGCAGCTTGAGCGCGCCGCGGAGCAGCTGCGCTCGGGCGAGCTCTCGCCCGATGCCGCCGCGACGATGGTCGAGGATTGCGCGGCGCTGGCGACACAGGCGGCGGCGGAGCTCGAGCAGCTGGCGCACGCCGAAGCTTTCGCGCCGGCGCCCGGCCAGGACTCGCTGCTCTAGAACGTGCCGGGTCCCGGCCAGGCTGTGAGCACCGAGGACTACCCCGAGCACCTGCGCGAGGAGGTCGAGCGCTACCTGGAAGCGATGCGTTTCTCCGCGGAGGCGCTGACGGCGGGCCTGGAGGAGGCGATGCGCTACTCGCTGCTGGCGGGCGGCAAGCGCATCCGCCCGGTGCTGGCGCTGGCGAGCGCGCGGGCGGTGGGCCTCGAGCAGAAGGACGTGATGCCGCTGGCGGGCGCGATCGAGCTGATCCACACCTATTCGCTGATCCACGACGACCTACCGGCGATGGACGACGACAAGTTGCGCCGCGGGCAGCCGACCTGCCACGTGAAGTTCGGCGAGGACGTGGCGATCCTCGCGGGCGATGGGCTGTATGCGGAGGCGTTTCACCACCTGCTGAGCCGGCTGCGCGCGCCGCCGCAACGAGTCCTGGCGGCGGCCGTAGAGCTGGCGGCTGCGACCGGCGTGAACGGGATGGTCGGAGGACAGTACGCCGACGTGAGCCCGCGGACACTAGACGGGCCGCAGGGGCTGCGGCGGCTGCACGAGCTGAAGACGGGCCGTCTGATCGGCGCATCGGTGCTGTGCGTGCTGCTCTTGGCGGGAATCGAGGATGGACCTGCGACAATCGAGTTTCGCCGTTTTGCCGCCGAGCTGGGCGTGTTGTTCCAGATCGTCGACGACATCCTCGACGTGACGGGCACCGACGACGCGCTCGGCAAGCCGCAAGGCAGCGACGAGCGCCACGGAAAGCGCACATATGTGAGTGAGTTCGGGATCGAGCGGGCCAGGGAGCTGGCGGCGGGATCCCACAGGACCGCCCGCCAGGCGCTCGCCGCGGCCGGCGGGCAGATGGATCAGCCAGACGCAACCGGCGAGCTCGAGCAGATCACAGACTTCATCTACACCCGCACCTCATGAGCAAAGCCAAGCAAGAGTCACAGATTCCCCTCCTGGCCGGAGTCGACGGGCCGCAGGACCTGCACGGCCTGAGCGACGATCAGCTGGCTGAGCTGGCCCAGGAAGTGCGCGAGCACATCATCGACACGGTCGGGGAGATCGGCGGGCACTTCGGCGCCAACCTCGGCACCTGCGAGCTCGCGGTGGCGCTGCACTCGGTGCTGGACAGCCCGAAAGACAAGATCCTTTGGGACGTCGGACACCAGGCCTACCCGCACAAGATCCTCACCGGACGCCGCGATCGGCTGAGCACGATCCGTCAGTATGAGGGTCTGGCGCCGTTCTGCTCGATCGGGGAGTCCCCGCACGACATCATGGGCGCCGGGCACGCTTCGACGTCGATCGGGTATGCGGTCGGCATCAAGGAGGGGATGCGCCAGGGCGCGGGAGAGCAGGGGAAGGTCGTGGCGGTGATCGGCGACGGCGCGATGACCGGGGGCGTGGCGTTCGAGGCGATCGGGCAGGCAGGGGGGCTTGGCACGCCGATCGTGGTCGTGCTGAACGACAACGGCATGTCGATCGCGCCGAACGTGGGCGCAATGTCCAAATACTTCAACCGGGTCAGGCTGAACCCCAAGCTGTGGCACGCGCGCGAGGGTGTCGAGGGCGGGCTGACGCGCCTGCCGGGCGGGATTGGCGCCGCGCTGGAGCGGATCGGCCCGCAGCTGAAGGAGTCGATCAAGGCGTTCTGGGCGCCTGGCTTGTGGTGGGAGGAGCTCGACTGGGCGTATATGGGCGTGGTCGACGGCCACGACGTGCGCGCGCTGCGGGAGGCGCTGCGGGAGGCGCTGGCGGCCGAACGCCCCGTCGTCGTGCATGTGGCGACGGTCAAGGGCAAGGGGTTCGCACCGGCCGAGGACGGTGGGCTGGAGGGCATGGAGAAGTGGCACGCAGCCAAGCCGAAGTCGATCCTCAACGGCATCGAGACACGCCCTCCACACGCGCCGGCCGCCTCAGTCGGGAGCAGCCAGGCTAAGCCCGGGGGGCAGGCGCCGGGTGGGGGGGCACTCCAGTACACGCAGGTCTTCGGCGAGGCGCTCGTGCGGGAGTGCGAACGTGACGAGCGCGTGGTCGGGATCACCGCCGCGATGAACTCGGGCACGGGGCTGAACATCCTGCAGAAGGCGCTGCCTGATCGGTACTTCGACGTCGGGATCGCCGAGCAGCAGGCGATCCTGTTCGCGGCCGGGCTGGCGTTGCAGGGGGTCAAGCCGGTGGCGGCGATCTACTCGACGTTCCTGCAACGGGCGTATGACCAGATCGTGCACGACGTGTGCCTGCAGAAGCTGAACGTCGTGTTCGCGCTCGATCGCGGGGGGCTCGTGGGCGACGACGGGCCGACGCATCACGGAGCGTTCGACATCGCCTACCTGCGCTGTCTGCCGAACATCGTGCTGATGGCACCGCGCGACGAGGCGATGCTCGTGAACATGCTGCACACCGCGCTCATCTACGACGACGGGCCGATCGCGCTGCGCTATCCCCGCGGCGAGGGTACGGGCGCGGAGCTGCCGCAGCGCCCGCGGGCGATCGAGATCGGCACCGGCGAGATCCTGCGCGAGCGCGGCGCGAGCGCGCCGGCGGGCGGGCGCGTGGCGCTGATCGGCTACGGCAGCGGTGTCGGCAAGGCGCTGGAGGCCGCCGCGGAGCTGGCGAGGAGTGAGATCGCGGTGACGGTCGTCGACGCGCGCTTCGCCAAGCCGATCGACGCGGGCCTGATGGCGCAGCTGGCGGCTGAGCACGACCTGCTGGTAACCGTTGAGGAGGGCGTGCTAGCGGGGGGCTTCGGCAGCGCCGTGTGGGAGACCCTGAACGAGACGGGCACGACGATCCCGCGCATTTTGCGGGTCGGCCTGCCCGACCGCTACGTGACGCACGGCAAGCCGGCGCTGCTGCACGAGGAGGTCGGCTTTACAGGCAAGCGCATCGCCGAGCGAGTCGAGGCGGCGATCCTCGATCGCCACTCTGCGCCCGTCGGAGCCTAGTTCCGTGACCGATCGAAGATCGGCCAGCAGACGACGCACGCGAGCGCAGGCGTGCTACCGATCGTCCGGGATCGGCCAGCACGTCGAGCATCGCGACCGATCGAAGATCGGCCAGCGTCTGGCGCCGCGGAACCGTTAAATGAAACGACCCGCAGGGGAAGCGGGCCGTTTCGGGGAGGAGGGATGCTGCTGTGCTTCGGGTCGTTCATCATGATGCCCAGGCGAGAGGTGGCTATGTGTGAGCTTGATCACAGAGAGATGCCGGCGTTCGTTTCGCGAGGGGGGATCAAGCTGGAGAATGCGCTGATCGCGTCGGGGCTCGACGTGTCAGGCAGGCGCGCGCTCGACGTGGGCGCCTCGACCGGGGGGTTCACGGACTGCCTGCTGAAGCGCGGTGCAACGGGCGTGATCGCGGTGGACGTCGGCTACGGGCAGCTCGACTGGGGACTGCGCAACGATTCCCGTGTAACCGTGCTCGAGCGCACCAACGCACGCGCACTGACCCTCGAGCTGCTGCCATACACGCCGGATCTTGCGAGCATCGACGTATCGTTCATCTCGCTCGCCAAGGTGCTGCCCGCGGTGCTCGGGTGCATGGCCGAGTCCTATGACGTGCTCGCGATGATCAAGCCCCAATTCGAGGTCGGCCGCGCGATCGCCAGCAAGGGGCGCGGCGTCGTGCGCGATCCGGAGGACCGTCGAGCGGCGCTCGTGGGCGTGGGGGAAGCGGCGCTTGGCCTGGGCGCGAGCGTGCTCGGGTACTACTCGTCGGAGCTGACGGGGCCCAAGGGCAACAAAGAGACGTTCGTATGGCTGGCCGAGCCCGGGCGTGCCGGCCGATCTTCGATCGGTGGGGCAGAGAGCTCAGAGGATGTGGAGCGAATGGCGCGTAGGGTGGAGCCATGAGAGAGATCACCGTATTCACGCATCGCCGTCCTGAGGACACGAGCGCGGCCCTGGGGTTGCTCGTGGCGGCTGCGGCGGATGCCGGGGTGATTTTGCGCCTGGACGAGGAGGAGACACGCAAGCACGGTCTCGAGGAGGGCCCGGGGATTGCGGTGAACGCGCCGGTGAAGGACGGGGTCGAGCTGTGCGTGGTGCTCGGTGGGGACGGGACGATCCTCGGCGCGCTGCAGCGCTATGCCGGCACGGAGGTGCCGGTGTTCGCGATCAACTTCGGCCAGATCGGATTTCTGGCGACGGTCGAGCCGCAGGACAGCGAGGACGGGATCCGCCGGGCGCTCGACGGGGATTTCGAGCTGCTGCGGCTGCCGGGGATCGCGCTTGACGTGCCGGGGGCCGCCGGGTCAGAGGCCGCGGACATCCACCGGCGAGAGATCGGCCGGAAGACGGCGTTCAACGACGTGGCGATCCACCGCAAGGTCGGCGAGCGGGTGGCGCAGATCGCCTACGCGCTGGACGGCGAGGAGGTGGGAAGCGTGCGCTGCGACGGTCTGGTGGTGGCGACCCCGGCGGGGTCGACCGGCTACAACCTGGCCAATGGCGGGCCCGTGATGGCGTGGGGCGTGGAGGGCTTCGTGGTCTCCTTCATCGCGCCCCACTCGCTCGCCGCGCGCACGCTGGTCGTCGCGCCGCGCGACCGGCTGACGATCTATAACCGCTCGCGAGAGCCGCTCGACGTGGCCGTCGACGGGCGCCCGGCGTACGGGATCCCGCCCGGCGAGGCGATCGACGCGCGGTTCGTCGACGCGGCGGGGACGATCGCACAGCTGCCGGGCTCGTCGTTCTACCGCAGGCTGCGCCAGAAGTTCGGCCGTCTGGCCAGCTGAGACTCAGTCAGACTCGATTCATCGCGCTCTGAGGTGTCGAGGACCAAGCCTCGCAAGAACGCAGGGAGCGTGGCGTGCTGGCCGATCCCGGATCCTCGGTCACGCGAGCGACCGAGGACGCCGCGAGGCGCCGGTCATCGGCGCCTCAGGCGACCTTTGCGGCCGGCGGGTCGTGGATCTCGCCGGCGTTCTGCATCGAGGTGACGAAGTTTTCGAGCTGGTCGCGTGAGAAGCGCCGCTGGCCGCCGGGCGTCCTGTAGCAATGGATGTGGCCGGCGTCGGTCCAGCGACGGATCGTCGCGAGCGAGACACCGACGTAGCGCGCCGCCTGGGAGCTCGTGAAGACGAGCTGGCGATCGCTTGGGGCTTGGAGGGGGGTGATGGGCATGGGTCGCCTTATCGCTCGTGGTGGATTGGGTGACCGGTTGGCCCGTGATCGATTCGGGGCAGGCGCCTCGAGTGGAGGTGCACCGGATGCTCCACCTTTCGGCTGGATGGGGATGGACGCTGAGCGGCGCGAAGCTTTGTGGACGTTTGGTCGAGCAAGGGCGCGAAATCCCATCAGTCCGACGTTGAGACCTCTCGAACCCCTTCGTCTGCAAGCAAACGTGCAAGTAGCGACATATAGATAGACATTCCGTCTAATCTCGCTACTATGGTGGTCGAACCTACTCAAAGGTGGCGGTTGTCCCGTGGATGGAGACAAACGGTTGCTGCCTCGCTAAGTGGCCCTCGAAATCGGAGATGGAGACCATGGCTGAATATCGTGCTCACTAGCTGATTGATAAGCCGGTCTTAACTGATGCAGGCTTTAGGCATGAGGGCGTCCTGCGACACGCGAGGCGCCCTCATCCTTTTTTGTACTTGGCTAAGACTCAACTTGTCGTGTGCTGATCGCGGCGTACGTGAGTGAGGTTAGCCGTGCAAGGGTTGTGCAATTTTGCTTACACGCTGCTCAAACGCGAGCTCGGTCTCGAAGTCGGCGTCCTGGGCGAACATAGGGCCCTCGCGCTCGAGCAGTGCGATGAAACTCTCGACCAGCTCGGCGTCGAGCTGGCGTCCCGCGATCTTCCGCAACTCGCCGATCGCGTCCTGGGGTGTCATCGGTGTGCGATAGCTGTCGCGCGCCGTCATTCGGTCAAATGTGGAGCAGATCGCTACGATCCGTGAGGCCAAGGGAATCTCCGAACCGATCAACCCGGCGGGGTAGCCGCCACCGTCCAGGCGCTCGTGGTGATAGAGGATCGCGTCGGCCACGGGCCCGTAGCCGTCGAGCTTGCCGACGAGGGCCGCGCCGTCCTGCGGATGACGGTGGATGACAGCCCAGTCCTCGTCCGTGAGGGACTCGGGGTGCAGGACGCGGTCTGACCACGTGAACTTACCGATGTCGTGTAGCAGGCCGGCGGTGTGGACGACATCCTGCTCCTCCTCGCTGCAGCCCACCTCAATCGCCAGGGCCTTTGCGTAACGGGCGACGCTGGCGCCGTGGCGGGCGGTCGTACGGTCGCGCAGCGCGAGCGCGTCCATCAGCGTTGAGAGCACCCCGAACTGCAACGAAGCAAGTTGGATCGAGCGCGCTTCGAGCTGGTCGGCGCGATCCTCCGAGCGCAGCAGCGCGACCGTCAGGTGCTGAAAGATCAAGAGCAGCACGATCGAGCCGAACAACACTGGCAGGCCGAGATTCATATATGCGACTGCGAGAATCGCGGCGAGTGCGCCAGCCGCGAGCTGTCCCGGGAACAGCGGGAGGAACTCCCTCACCTGGCGGATCATTGAGCGACCCTCCTCAAGTCGTACGTCTAGCCCGACTAGGACGAAGTTGAGCCCAAGGGTCACGATGAAGACGCCGAAGACGATCAGGCCGAAGATGACACTCTGCGTCATGTGTTGGTTTCGAGGGTCGTGGACGTTGCCTGCCAATGCGAGGATCATCCACCCTCCCGCAAAGGGCACAACTCCAAATGCTGTGAGGTTGCCCAGCCAGAAAGCCGGACGAAGGCGCCTGCGCGAGGAAGTAAGGATCATCGCGGCGGTGCCACACGCCATCGCGGGGGCCGGGCCGAGCAGAGCCATGGCAAGGACGATCGCGACTAATGAGGCACTCAGCACCCCGTCGCTGAGCTCCACGGTAAACCACTCACCGACGAGTGCGAGCACCAGCAATAGCCCGAAGAGCAGCGGAGGGCTCCATTCTTCGGCGTTGGAAAGCCACGCAGCCGCGATGACCGTGCCCACCAGTAGCAGGACCTCTGCGGCCAGATACAGACGTTTCGCGAGCTTGGGCGTCAGGAGGTCGTGGACCGTGCGCGTGAGCGTGTCGAAGGCCCGCCGGTGTTCGACCTCGAAGTCGGCATGGTCCTTCGGCCGCCGTTGGCGAGTGGGCAGGTGCATATCTGCCGTACTTATCGACCAACGCCGTGTGGTACTTAAGGTGCCGACGGCACCTTCGACGTCTGCCGCCCGGTCTCAAATCGACCGCCCCACAGGGGTACAGGACGCTAATGCAGCGAGGGTTCGTGCAACTCGCCCACAGGGCTGGCGGCCACGAGAGCGGGCTCCTCAACGTCCACCGCTGGCCTCGGTCCCCCTCGTGAGACGTGTAGCAACGCAATCGAGGCCCCCACGGTCCCCACTCCAACGACCAGAAACGCGGCCCGTGGAGAGCTGAGCGCAACCAAAGCTCCGCCCACCGGCAGGCCGATCGCGACAGACAGAGCGGTGAGCGATTCGACCGCGCCCATCAGCCGACCGTGCAGATTTTGGGGGCTGAGTCGCTGGACGAGGCTGAAAAGCGACGGCAACTCCACCCCGTTGCCGATGCCGCCGACCAGCGCGGCGACGCACGCGAGGCCAAGCGTTGGCGCGGCCGCGAAGCCGACGTAGGCGAGCCCCACCGCGAGCGTGCCCGCGCTCAGCAACACTCCGAGCGGGCGCCGCAGCGAGCGGGCGAAGATGAGGCTCCCGAGGACCGCGCCGGCTCCCCAGGTGGTCAGGAGCAGGCCGAAGCCACCGTCGCCGGCGTGCAGGGTCGCCTTCGCGTAGGTGACCTCGATAGGCCCGGCGGAGTTGGCGAAGACGAGCGCGACCGCGTCCGCCAGCAGTAGTCCGCGCAGTGTCGGCGCCTCGTTTATGTGCCGCCAGGCGGCGCGCAGGCGGGCGCGCACCGAGTTGCCGGCCTCCTCGATGTGGGGGTGCAGGTCGATCAGCAGCGCACCGCAGATCAGGAACGAGCCGACGTCGATGAACAGCGCCGCGGGTGCCCCGGCGGCGGCGACCATAACGCCGCCGAGTACCGGTCCTGCCACGAACGTGGCCGAGAAGGCCACGTTCAGCGCCGCGTTCGCCTCGCGCTCGGCCTCCTGGGCGCGGTCCTCGCGGCTCTCATCCGGTTGCGCTTCGACCTGATCGCGCGCGGCCTTTGCCACCTCCGCGCGCAGCAGCGCGCTGGCGGCCAGCGCCGCCGTCCCGTCGAGCGCCGCGAGCAGCAATACGGCCGGCAGCCAGAAATGCCACAGCAGGACCGCGAGCCCGGCGGTCGTGATCGCCTCGAAGACGTACAGGGCGCTCAGCTCGCGGCGGCGGGCAGATGCCTCGACCCGGGCGACGACCGCGGGGACGAGGAACGCCGGCAGAGCCTGCGCGGCAAACATGAACGCCGCGACCGAGATCGCGCTGTGCGTGTGGTCGAAGACGGCGAGCAGCAGGGCGACCAGGCCGACCCAGGTGCCCAGCCGGTTGACCGTGTAGGCGGCGAGGATCCTGCGCAGCCGGGAGGACTTCAGCGGTGACGGCACGCCGCCACGCTAACGGTTGTCTGCGATGGGAGCGAACACTGCAAGCGCTCGCGCGGGTGGGGATGGCGTGAGCGCACGACCAGCACGCCGGCCGGTCACTTCAGAATATGCCGCCTTCCGCGAGGTACGGTGCTATCCGTGCCGGAGGCGGAGCTCGTCGTGATGATCGAAGTGGCCGCCCTCGTCTGCGCCGCGGCCGTCCACGACCATCACCGGCAGCTCCGGATGGCGGTGGGCGAGCGTCTGCATCAGCGACTCCGCGGGAGCGTCGTCGAGGTCGCCGGTGATGAACGCCATGCGGCTGCCGGGGGCGTGCTCCAGCACGTCGGAGACCGCGCCGGCCTGCTCGAACACGGTATTTGCGGGCAGCGTCCGGCTCAGCTCGTCGAGCAGCGTCGCGCGCCGGCCGGCGTCCGCTCCGGCGAGCAAGACACGGGTGGGGAGATCGACGACGCGCAGTGCCGGTGCGGGGGCGTCGTGTCCCCGGAGCGGCTCAGGGTGGGGGGATCCTTGACCATGCAGCAGACGCAGCGCGGGCGCACGCGAGTGTGAGCGCGTCCTGAGAGGTGTCTGAGTAGGGCTCATAGTGGCGACACTCCTCCAATCGCGGGCCACGTGTCGGTGAGGGTGATTCCCTCCGGCCCGCGCGAGGCCCGGTTGGCCTCGTGGTCTTTGCGCAGCTCGATGCGACCGAGCGCAGACAGCGCGAAGAAGCCGCCGGCCGTCAGGGTCAACCAGGTCATCGCGATGCTGAGGGCGATCATGCGGACTCCTTCGTTCTCGCGGATGGGATCTCGTGCGGCATAACCGACATGATGGGCCCTTGCAGGGCTTTTGTCTGTCGGGCGAGTGGTGCCGATCGTGTCGTCCCAAAGGTGCCGATCTGTGTAGTCCTTTCGGGACGTCAAAGAGCTTGTTGACAGGTCGTGCCCGAGGGGGTCTGGCCCTGGTTGGCGTCCGACCCCGCGCAACGGCCGCCGCAGCCGCTACGGTTGTGCACGCGATGGAGGCTGGCTTGCCAGGGGTGGATCGACCGATCGACGTGATCATCGCGGACGATCACGGGGTCGTTCGCGACGGCATCCGCATGGTGCTCGAGCGCGAGTCAGGCGAGTTCCGCGTCGTCGCCGAAGCCGGCGACGTGCCCGCCACGGTCCGCGCGGTCCGCGAGCACAAGCCGGACCTGCTCACGCTCGACCTGTCGATGCCGGGCGGCTCGAGCCTGGCGGCGCTGCCGTCCTGCTTCGTCGCACACCCCACGCTGGCGGTCGCGATTCTGACGATGCGCGAGGACCCCGAGTACGCCCGCCAGGCGCTGCGAGCGGGAGCGCGCAGCTACGTGCTCAAGGAGGCCGAGCCGGCCGAGCTGCTGCAGGCCTTCCGGCTGGCGGTCGCCGGTGGCAATTACCTGCACCCGCGCCTGGGCGCGTTGATGGCCACGGGCGATGAGACCCCCAGCGACGGCGTCGCTTTGTCAGAGCGCGAGCGCGAGGTGGTGCGGCTGATCGCCAACGGCTTCACCAATCCCCAGATCGCCGAGCAGCTGCACGTCGCGGAGCGCACCGTGAAGACCTACCGCGCCCGGGCGATCGAGAAGCTCGGCTTCTCCTCGCGCGCGGAGATCACCGCCTACGCACGCCGTCTCGGCCTGGTCGAGTAGCGCGCGGCGCCGGTCTCGGCGCCCGCTTCAGCGGCCGACGGCCGCTCCCGATATATCGCCGGGTACATCCCCGGGCACGGGCCGTCCCGCGAGCGGGACCGTCAGACGCATGACGGTCCCTTTGCCAGGCGCCGGGACGAGCTCCAGCTCGCCCCCGACCAGCTCGGCGCGCTCGCGCATTCCCGACATCCCGAACCCGCCCTCCAAACCGTCGCCTCGCGGTCCGAGGCGGTCCGCTTCCGGGAGTCCCTGCCCGTCGTCGGTCACCGATGCGTGGATCAGTCCGTTGCGCTCTACGATCCTGATCGTCGCCTGGGTCGCCTGTGCGTGGCGGCTCACGTTCGTCAGCGCCTCCTGCACGACCCGGTAGATAGTGCTCTCGAGCTCGGGGTCCAAGCGGCGCTGATCTGTCTCTGGGCCGGGGTGATCGGACTCCGGACCGAGATCGATCTCCGTCTGCACGTCCAAGCCGTCGATCGCCTGCGCGCGCCGAGCGAGGGCCTGCAGAGCAGCCGCCAATCCGAGGTCGTCGAGCGCCGCCGGGCGCAGCTCGGTGATCAGGTGGCGCAGACCGTCGATCTCCTCGCCCAATCCCTCCAGCACCGACTCTACGGCCGAGCTCATCGCCGCCTGCTCGTCGAGGTCGCGGGCGTGGGCCAGCTTCATGCGCAGCGCGGCGAGGCCTTGAATCGCTTCGTCGTGAATCTCGCGCGCCCAGCGCGTGCGCTCGCGCTCGCGCGCCTCCATGCCGTAGCGCAGGCGCGTGATCTCCACCGAGCGCTCCGCGGCGAGCCGCTGGGAAACGCTCGTCGCAAACGCGTTCAGCGCCTCCCGGTCGGGTCCGCGGAAGCCGCCGTCGCGGCGCAGCGCGATCACCAGGCCGCCGCCGTAGCCCTCCATGCTCAGCGGCTCGATCAGCGCGGCGCGCGCCTCCAACCCCAGTTCGTGCAGCCACGCCGCCTCCGGCCCCCGCGGGCGGTCCAGCGACACCGGCTTGCCCTGGCGGTACAGCTCGCCCAGCGCGCTCCCGTCGACGGGCACGATTCGCAGGCGCACCGTCTCCTCGCCGCTGGAGGCGGCCACGCGCAGCTCGCCGCGCTCCTCGATCACCACCAGCAGTGTGCTTGCGTCGACCAACGCCAAGCCGCGGTTGGCCATCAGCCGCAGCAGCCACAACTCTGATCCCGTGAGCATCTGCCGGGATTATGTCTCGATCGTCTCGAGCCCGTTCTCTCGGCGGCGCGCGGCGGCCCTGGTCTGGGCCAGCAGCTCCTCGCCGCCGACGTCCTCGCGCCAGGCGGCGAGCCCCACGGACACGCGCAGCGGCCGGCGCTCTCCCCCGGCTTCGACCTTGATCGCGCGCAGTCGCTGAAGGGCGCGTCTGGCGACGATCTCGCCGCGTGGGCCGTCCGCGCCGGGCAGCAACACCGCGAGCTCACCCTCGCTCGGCCTGCCAACCCGGTCGAAGCGGCGCAGCTCGTGGCGCAGTGCCTCGCTTACGTAGAGGAGCGTCTGCTCTGACAGCTCGCTGCCGTGGGCCTTGCGCAGTTCGTCCAGGTTCTCGATCACCACGATCAGACAGCTCAGTGGTGTGTCGTGGCGCCCGGCGCGGTTGATCTCCTCCTCCATCCGCTCTGCCAGCGCCGCCGCCGGCAGGCACACGATCGATCCCGGCGGGAACGGGCCTGCTGAGCGCTTGAGATGTCGGTCGTTCACAGCCATTCCGTTGGCGGTCGGAAAAGGAGGTTGATCCCCTGCAGGATCCATCCCACATAGAAACTGTCCAAAAACCCCTGATTCTCCTCAGCGGCTACTGAAACGCGAGCTGATGGGTCTCCGGACAGGCCCTTATGCATTTGATTATGACTTCTCATCGACCATCAACCTCCCTGACATAACAACGCACGCCAGCCCGCCACCGCAGGCGGCAAATAAAAGCATGGGTGGAGCAGGCTTCCTCCATGGGCCCACACAAAAATCGCGCCTGCGCCCGCGATCCGTCCCCGTCCGCTGGTACACCTGCCTGCGTGCTCCAAGAGCTCAACGTCGAGAACCTCCTGCTGATCGAGCACGCGCAGCTGCGGCTGGCGCCCGGGCTTAATGTGCTCACGGGCGAGACGGGCGCCGGTAAGACGGTGCTCGCCCACGCGCTCGACCTGCTGCTCGGAGGCCGCGCTGGAGGAGGAGGAACACCGCCCACCCTCATTCGCCCCGGTGCTTCGGAGGCCTATGTCGAGGGTGTCTTCGATCTGCCCGACTCGCTGCGCTCCGAGCTCGCCGAGCGGCTCCCCGACGGCGCCGAGGAGATCGTTCTCGCTCGCCGTCTCGGCTCCGACGGACGCACGCGCGCCTACCTCAACGGCCGCTCCGCCACCGTCTCGGAGCTGCGCGAGTACGGCTCGCGCCTGCTCTCCTTCTACGGCCAGCACGAGCACCGCAAGCTGACCCTCGCGGGCGCCCAGCTCGAGATCCTCGACGCGCTCTGTGGCCCCGATCACGCGTTGCGCCTGCGCGCCTGCGCCAAGACCTTCACAGAAATCCGTCACCTTGCCGCGGAGCTCGACTCCCTGCGCGAGCTCTCCTCGGCGCGTGAGCGCGAGCTCGACCTGCTCGAGCACGAGCTCTCAGAGATCGACGCCGCTGGCCTCGACCAGCAGGAGTACGACGAGCTGCTGCTCGCGCGCGCTCGCCTGGGCCGTCTCGATGCGTTGCGTCTTGCCGCGGGCGCGGGCGCGGATGCGCTGATGCCCGAAGACGGCGCCGACGGGCTCGGCAGCTCGCAGCTGATGGCGGGCGCCGCCGGGGAGTTGGACGCGCTCGCCGGAGTCGACGGGAGCCTGGACGCGCTTGCCGAGCGTCTGCACGCGCTCGT
>Ga0302325_10011748_pt1 | contig 18837 bp, 13 predicted proteins | sample Palsa_T0_2_FD_201948 | JGI IMG/M metagenome (GOLD analysis project Ga0302325, IMG submission 201948) | Peat permafrost microbial communities from Stordalen Mire near Abisko, Sweden - Palsa_T0_2 | ecosystem: Environmental > Terrestrial > Soil > Palsa > Peat permafrost | place: Sweden: Abisko...
GCACTTGGTTGGGCGGTCGTCGCTGCCGCAGCGGTACCGCTGTTCATCGGGCGTTCTTGGCGGATGGCATGGGCGGCAAGGCTCTGGGTCGTTGCGTTCACGTGCCTGTCACTGGCGTGGGCGGGGTCGAGAGGGTGGTTCCCCATGCCACAGCTCGAGCTCGTGTTGGCGCCCGCTGGTGCGGCGCTCGCCCTCGCTGTGGCGGTCGGAGCGGCCGCGGTGGAGGTGGACCTGTCCGGGTACCGTTTTGGGTGGCGGCAATTCGCGCCGGCGTTCGGGGCATTGGCGGTCGTGGCCGCCTCGCTCCCCTTCTTGTCTTGGGTGGGAGGAGGCCAGTGGGGCCTGCCAGGGTCTGGTGCCGAGGCGTCCTTTGCGTTCCCGTCCGGTTCGCAAGGCGGCGACTACCGGGTCCTGTGGGTTGGGGCCGTTGGGACGATCCCACTCGTTCAGCAAGCGACGTCGGGAGACGTGGCCTTTGCTACATCGCTCGATGGGCTGCCCCTGGCTAGCCAGCTGTGGGCGCCGGACGACGCGGGCAACGCCCAGCTCGTAGCCCAAGATCTGCATTGGGCCGAAGAAAACGAGACCACCGCCTTGGGCCACCTGTTCGCCCCATTGGCGGTCCGCTACGTAGTGGTGCCGGCCTGGGGTGCGGCTGCCAACCCGGCTGAGCGCCCCGTGATCGATGCGCTTGAGCGGCAGGTCGACCTGGTGCAGGTGGGGACTGACTCGTCATACCGGGTCTTCGCCAATGCTGCTTGGGTACCTCTTTTCTCGGTACTCGCGGGGAGCGGCCCGGCGGGAGAGGTCCCGCCTCAAACTCCCGAGCCGGCCTGGATAAAGGCCTACAAGCTCCAGCAGCTGGATCTTGCAGCGGCTCTGCAGCTGCCGGTCGGGGGCACCGACGGTCGGTCGTTCACGGTGGCCGCCCCTACGCCGTCGCTCCAGGTCTACGGCGCCGTAGCGGACCGGTCCTGGCGACTTCGTGCCAACGGCCATGTGGTGGCTGGAAAGGCCACCCTAGGAGGGGGAACTGCTTGGGTGCTACCGGTGGGCAACGACGACGTCGCGCTCAGCCGGGCGGGCTCCCTCGGGCAGCAGTTGGCCGACGTCTTATTGCTGCTCGGCTGGGGAGTGGCCCTCTGGGCAGCCTTCCACCGCTTGCGCGCCAGGTGGGGCAACCAGCTCACGATGGCAAGCCTCGAGCTCGGCCCGCCTAGCGCGGACGTCTCAGAGATCGATTGGTCGGAGGTCCTGGACGGGCAGAGCGTTGGCTGACGCGAGACGCCTCGTGGTCCTCGCCGGCATGACCTCTGTCCTGGTGGCTGGCCTAGCGCTGGGCGGCACCGGGGCCGCCGGCCGCCCGGCTCAGGCGGCCGAGCTGCAAGCCCCGAGCGAGGCCCCCACCGTTGCGTTGTCGTCGTCATGGTTTTGTGCCGGGGCGACGGTGTCGAACGGGGGCGTCGCGCCGGGTGCTCTGGCCTTTACAAACGCCGGTAGTGAGAGCCTCACTGCTTCCGTCAGGCTCGTGTCCCATAGCGGCCACGAGGAGAAGTTGGACGTCACGGTGCCCCCCAGAGCGACCAGGACGCTCGACGAGCAGTTCCCAAGGGTTCACGGGGGGCCCGGCGCGCCGTGGGTCGGAGCCTTGGTCACTCTTTACGGCGGGATGGCGAGCGTGAGCCAGCTGGTGATGACACCCGAAGGCGTTTCCAGTCAACCTTGCGCCTCGTCTGCTTCGACAAACTGGTACTTCGTCGATGGGGCGACGCTGCGCAACGCCACAGACGAGATCTCCTTGCTCAACCCGTACCCGGAGGTTGCGATTGCCGACCTCTCCTTCACGACCGAGTACGGCCAGGAAGAGCCCGTCTCGTTCGAGGGCGTGGTCGTGCCAGCCGACGGGCTGACGGTCTTGAACCTCGGGAGCCACCTGCGAAGGCGTACGCAAATCGCCGTGACCGTGAGAATACGCACCGGCGATTTAGTTGCCTTCCAGACGGAGCTGGTGACCCCACCGCCACCGGGCGCGCCACTTGTTGGCCGCAACGGCGGCCTCAACCCTGCGGCGCCCACCGCCGGGGCCACGCTGACGCTCGGTTCGAGCGAGCCCTCGACCTCGTGGTGGTGGCCAGAAGGCGCCGACGGTGGCGGACTGACCGAGAGCTATGTGTTCTATAACCCGAGGGAGCGCGCTGCCACCCTGAGCCTGAGCCTTATCTCGCAAAGCGCCGGCGGTGGCCTCGGCAGTTCGACGCAGCTGACCGTCGGCCCCTACGCCACAGCGGTAGTCACGACCAACGGGCAGCCCTGGGCGCTCCCGGGCGTCGCGTATGCCGCACATCTCGTGAGCACTAACGGGGTACCTGTCGTGGCAGAGCGTTCCCTGGTCGGGGGCTCACCGTCACCGGAGCGCGGCCTTGGCGTCCTGGTGGGCCAGGACCAGCCGGCGAATCGTTGGCTGCTCCCCGGGAGCCCGGCGCTGGCGCTCAGCAAGCTGGCCCATAGCACGGCCTCGCCCGCCCTCCCGCTGCCTCGAGCGGTGCCCGAGCGTGTGGTGGGCCTCGTGGACCAGGCGCTCGCCGGGCTGGTGGCCAGCACTTTGGCCGCGCAACCCTCGGGCGAGCTCTGGCTCGAGGCGTTGGACCGGGGCCCGAAGGTGGCGGTGCTCGTTGTCGGCTCGATTGTAGGCGGGAAGCTCGTCCCGCTGGCTGGCACGCGCCCGCTTGCGGTAGCCCCGGGGGAGCGAGGCGGGATGTTGCTGCCTGCTACGACTTCAGGCGAAGCGCTCGTTGTCTCGAGTTCGCAGGGGGTGCTCGTCGAGCAGGACTGGTACGGCTACCAGCCGGCCACCGGCATGAGCCTGTCACCAGCGGTACGGCTGGGCTAAGAGCCACGACAGGCAACGTTCCTGCAGCGCTAGTTGTCGCCGGGCTTGGGCGTGACAGCTGCCCAGCCGGTTTGCAAAGGCGGCGGTGGTGCGCCGGTGGTGACCGGCGACTCTGCTGGGAAGGCACCTGTGTCGCCATGGTTGCCGCCGTTGCCGGCATTAGCGAAGCTAGGGACAACAACCTGGTCGTGCACGGGGCGGCCGTAGGCCTGGTCGACCAGGCGTGAAACCTCTGCGCCGTCGATCGTCTCTCGTTGGATCAGGGCCTGCGCAATTGCGGCTAGGCCGCGCTGGTGCTCCCGGAGGAGCCGCAGGGCGCGTGATTCCTGGTCCCGGAGGATGCGCTCGACCTCTTCGTCGATGACCCGGGAGGTGACGTCGCTGTAGTCGCGAGTGTGCATGAGGTCGTCGCCCAGGAAGACTTCGCCGCCGTTGCCCCAGGCCATCGGCCCGACGCGCTCGGACATGCCGAACTCGCGCACCATCTTGCGGGCCATCTCCGTCGCCCGCTGCAGGTCGTTGGAACCCCCGGTAGACAAGGTCCCGAAGATGAGCTCCTCGGCGCAGCGGCCGCCCATCATCACGCACAGCGAGTCTTCGATGTACTCCCGCCAATAGGTGTGGCGCTCTTCGATCGGTAGCTGCTGCGTCACGCCGAGCGCCATGCCCGTGGGCAGGATCGTGACCTTGTGGACGGGGTCGGCGTCGGGAAGGATGTAGGCCAGGACTGCATGGCCCCCCTCGTGGTACGCGGTCGCCATCTTTTCCTTTTCGGAAAGCACGGTGGACTCGCGCCGCTGGCCCATCAGGACGCGGTCGCGCGCTGCGTCGAAGTCCCTCATAGCGATTGACGAAGCGCTGCGGCGAACGGCGTGGAGCGCAGCCTCGTTCACGAGGTTGGCGAGGTCGGCGCCGCTCATGCCCGGAGTGCCACGCGCGACAACGGTGAGGTCGACGTCGGGCCCGATCCGTTTGTCCTTGCAGTGGACCTTCAAGATCGGCAGGCGCTCTTCGAGGTCGGGAAGCGGCACGACGATCTGGCGGTCGAAGCGTCCGGGCCGGAGCAATGCCGGGTCAAGGATGTCAGGCCTGTTGGTCGCCGCCATCATGACTATGCCCTCGGTGGCCTCGAAGCCGTCCATTTCGGCCAGCATCTGGTTGAGGGTCTGCTCCCTCTCGTCGTGGCCGCCACCGAGCCCGGCCCCACGCTTGCGGCCGATGGAGTCGATCTCGTCAATGAAAATGATCGCCGGTGCCTGCTTACGGGCGCTCTGGAACAGGTCGCGCACCCTCGATGCCCCCACCCCGACGAACATTTCCATGAAGTCTGAGCCGGTCACAGACATGAACGGGACACCCGCTTCGCCGGCCACGGCCCGCGCCAGGAGGGTCTTGCCGGTGCCCGGCGGGCCGACGAGCAGGACGCCTTTAGGGATCTTCGCACCGATCTCTTTGAAGCGAGCGGAAGAACGCAGGAAGTCGACAACCTCGCGGATCTCCATCTTGACCCCGTCGTAACCAGCGACGTCAGCGAATGTGGTTCGCGGCCGTTCGGTCGTGTACACCTTGGCCCGGCTGCGGCCGATCGACATGATCCCGCCCATCTGGCCCTGGGCGCGCCGGGCCATCCAGAAGATGAAGACGAGGATCAGTGCACCCAGGAAGATGTCGGGCAGGAGGCTCACCAGGAGGCTTTCTCCAGGCGTCGTGAACGACAGGCTCTTGCCGGCAGTGAGGTATTTGCTGAGAGTGGTGAACTCCTGTGGGTCGTAACCACCGGGCGGCCCCTGGGTGTCGTAGCTCACGCCGTTGGGCCCGACGAAGGTGATCGCGCCCGTGTTGCTGTTCACTTGGGCCTTTGTAACCTCCCCATGCTCGAGCTCGGTAAGGAACTGGCTGTAGCTGACGCTTGGGTTTGACTGCTCGGACATTACGCTGGATACCAGAACGGCCAAGACGACGACGCCCAACAGCACCATCAAGGCCCAACGCCACGAGCGGTCCGGGCCTGTACCAGGGGTCGCGCCGTTCTGCCGGTCGGGCGGGCGCGACCTCATGTCCCCGGGTTGCCGGCTCATATCGCAGCAATCCTAGGGCGATGGCGAGCAATGGTGGGGCCCTCGTGTAGCTTCGAGCTATGAACTCTGCTAGTTGTGCGCGTCCTGGCTGCGCCAGCACGCCCGCTGCCTGGCTCGCGTACGACTACGGGGCTCGCTGCGCGTGGATTGATGACCAGCCCGACGGCGGGGCCGGCAAGGTAGGTAAGTGGCCGCTCTGCGAGCGTCACGCCGACAACCTGAGGGTACCGAGAGGCTGGTTTTGCGTCGACCGCAGGGGGGGCAACTTCGCGCCTGACGCCGTCGACCTGGACAATTCCGGCGGCCAGGTCGGCCAAGATGGAGCCGGGCCCGGAGGAAGCGCCCCAGAGGGAAGGGGCCCAGAGGGAAGGGGCCCAGAGGGTCCATATGGTGAGGCCGGCGGGGCTGAACAGCCTGGGCGCCGGCGCCGAACCTCGGCCGGTCGCCTGACGGCCATCCTCTGAGCCAGCACCCCAGACAGCTCACCGAGCCAGCTCACCGAGCCAGCTCACCCAACAGCTAAGGCACCGAGCTGGCTAAAAAGGCGAAATCGAGCCTAAAAAGCGCCCAAGGGCTAAAGGTCGCCACATGGACCTGCCGATGCAGTCGTTAGCCGTCCTTCGAGTTCTCGCACGGGTGACCCGCGGGTGGCCGGCAATCCCACACCAGGGCGAGACAGGGAGCAGGTCCGGATGAAGTGCCCTAATTGTCACACAAGAGAGCTGGTAGTAATCGAGATGGTCGTGAGCGGCGAGCCGGTGGCTCTGCACAGCTGTTCTTCGTGCGACCTGCGCTGGTGGGAAACGCGAGACGGCTTGCTCTCGCTGGCACGGGTGCTGGACCTGGCAACTACGCGCTGAACGACATGGCGCCCTTCTCGGGAACTTGACTGGTCTTTAGCAGGGGGTCACTTAGCGGCCCGTTGTCGACGGGCTACGCGGCGTGTTGGTGCTCGGCGCTTGCCAGCTTGCGCCCGTCCTGCCATGTCGTCCGGACGGCGCCCGCACAAGTAAGAATGGGCGCACAATGACCTATGCGGACGAGGCTGGCTCGCCGCCGTCAACGGGCGACGGGGACGGCCAGGGCGACCTCCACAAGGGCAACGGCGGAACGGCCGACGCCAAGATGGTCGACGCCGATGTCGCCGCCGCCAGGGTGTCCGGCGCCGATGTGGCCGCCGCCAGGGTGTCCGGCGCCGATGTGGCCGGCGCGGCGGTTGATGTGCTCACAGCACCAGACGGCGCTGGCTCCCGGGATCTGGAGGGCGACCGAGATCAGCAGGGCGACGTCGTAGCCTCCGACGACCCCGAGCCTTCCAAGGTCAGTGCCTGGGCCCAACGAAAGGTGCGGCTGCTCGGCCAACCAGAACCGCTCGTCACCTTGGCGGTCGTCGTGGTCTGCGTCGGGTTTGTCTTCTGGCAGTTCGAGCCCTCGAAGCTCTTTCTCAATACGACCATCTCGGGTGGTGACACCGGGGCGCATGTGCTGCTGCCGTCGGTCGCAGAGCACCAGTGCCTGACGCATTTCCGGCTCACCTGCTGGACTTCTTCCAACTGGGATGGGTTCCCGGCGGTGACTTTCTATTTCCCGCTGCCCATATACAGCGTCGTCGCGCTCGCGCAGATAATGGGCTACAACGTCGCCTTCAAGCTTTGCACGGCCGCGCCAATGATCTTGATGCCCGTGGCCGCGTGGTTAATGGGCCGTATTGCCAGGGCGCCCTTCCCTATTCCGGCGGTGCTGGCGATCGCCACAGTTCCGTACATTTTCCAGACGGATTTCTCGATCTACGGGGGAAATATCGCGTCCACGCTGGCGGGCGAGTTTGCCTTTGCCTGGAGCCTGTGGTTCGCCCTCGTATTTTTTGGCTTTGTCATGCGCGGGTTGCAAACCGGGCGTTACCGGGCGTGGGCGGCGGTCATGTTGGCCTGCTGCTTCATGTCGCATATCGATCCCGCCATGTTCGCCGGTGGGGGCGCGCTCGCGTTGATATTGATGTACGCAGTGCGCAACCGCGACTGGGCGGGAGCGTTCTGGTGGGCAGCGCCTTCTCTGGTGGTCGGCGGGCTGCTCGCCGCGTGGTGGGCGTTGCCGTTTGGTGTTCGTCAAATCCAGGACGGGCTGGTGACGGACATGGGTTACACGCGGAACACAGCCTTTCTGAGCACCTTGTTCCCGACCGGGTACACCTGGCTGTTCGTCCTCGGGGGGATGGGTGCGGTGCTTTCCATAGCGCGCCGCCGGCGCATGGGGGAGTTCCTTTCCATCATGGCACTCCTGTCGGTCTTCGCGTTCCGTTACATGCCTCAGAGCATCTTGTGGAACAACCGGGTGCTGCCGTTTTGGTTCCTGTGCCTTTACCTGCTCAGCGGGCTGGCGTTGGCCGAGATTTATGCCATCATGGCGGAGCGCACGACGAACTTCGTGGTCACGATGCGCGCCGCTCTGCTCCCGGCCCCCCTGTTGGTCCTAGCGGTTGCTTTCGTCTGGGTCGGCTTCCCGCTGCAAATTTTGCCGGGTCAGGACAATGCCAGCAACGCCAACCACGAGTTCCTGGGCGTACCCTCCACCGCGATTTCCTATGTTCCCGGTTGGATAGGTTGGAACTACAGCGGCTACCAGTACGAGTGCCCTCCTAGCCCCGGAAAATGCGACGCGGACGACGTCAAGTCGCGTTGGCCTGAGTACACGGAGATCGTCAAACAGCTGGAAGCGGTCTCCAAAAAGTACGGCTGCGGCAGCGTCATGTGGGAGTACCAATCCCAGATGAACGACTACGGGACCCCTGATGCTCTTACGATCCTGCCGTATTGGACAAACGGCTGCATTGACTCAATGGAGGGCCTCTACTACGAGGCGTCGGCCACTACTCCGTTCCATTTCTTGGACCAGAACGAGCTTTCCCTGCAACCTTCCAACCCGATGGTGGGCCTGCCCTACGGGAGCGCGCCGAACGTTGCTCTCGGTGTCGAGCACCTGCAGATGCTCGGAGTGAAGTACTACATAGCCCTCAACACCGCAATCCAGAAGCAGGCGGACGCCGACCCGTCGCTCAAGTTGATCTCGACGTTCGGGCCTTACGCGATCAGCTACACCGGCAACACTGCCCCGGACCCAACAGGCACCGTGGAGCAGTACTGGAAGCTCTACCTTGTGCTCAACTCGCCCCGCGTCCATCCGTTGGCGGACCAGCCCGTAGTCATGAAAGGCCTCAACAATTCGCCCCAGCCGAAGTACTTGAAGGTGATGGATACCTGGTACCTGAACCCGAGCGCCTGGGATGTCTACCTTGCCGCTACGGGGCCGTCCAGCTGGGCACGCGTACCTTACGACGACACCAACTTGCCGGTGAAGCCTGAACCAAAGACCACGGTGAGCGACATCGTCGAGCACAACTCTTCGGTCAGCTTCGATGTCAGCCGGCTCGGTGTCCCCGTCGTGGTAACGATCTCGTACTTCCCCAACTGGCAGGTCTCTGGCGCCGAAGGCGTCTACCGGGTGAGCCCGAACCTGATGGTCGTGGTCCCGACCTCCCACCATGTCACCCTTTCTTACGGCTACACGCCCGTTGACTTCGAGGGCTATGCGCTGACGTTGCTCGCCCTGGTCGGCCTTTTGTTCCTGGTCCGGCGCCCACTCGCGCCGGTGGCCGCGGTCCGGCGGCCCGGGCTCGGGCAACGCCTCGACGTTTTGGGCGCCATCGGGGGGACACCTGCGCGACCGCAAGGTTCGTGGCAACCCAACGGCAGCACTGGGGCGACGCCGTACTGGCCCGCCGAGAGCTCGGGCGCTCTCTGGCCCGGCTCACCTGAGGCGATGCCGGCTCCCAACGGTGACGGTGCCACTACTCCCGAAGGTGCCGCTCCTCCCAACGGTGCGACTACACCGAACGTTGCGACTACACCGAACGTTGCGACTACTCCGAATGGCGCGACTACTCCGAACGGTGACGGTCCCACCCCGACGCCACGCTGGGTGGCAGGACCGGACGAGGTGCCATGGGAGCCCTCCGCGCCGTCCGCTGCCACCGCAGCTCCCATGACCCCTCCCGCCGTAGCCCCCACGACCACTCCCACGACCACTCCCACCGGCCACACAACCCCCACCGGAGAGCCGTCTTCAGGGAGTTGAGCGGGCCCGAAGGTGACCGCCTGCCGTCGTGTTTGTTAGCTTGTGAGGACCGGCTCCGGAGGGATTTGTGGCATGGGCTCACTAGACGAGATCTTCAAGGCTTATGACATCCGTGGGGTCGTGCCAGACCAGCTCAATGCCGAGCTGGCGAAAAAGATCGGCACAGCCTTTGCGACGTTCGCCAAGAGCCCGAGCATCGTCGTCGGCCGCGACATGCGACCCTCGGGGGTCGAGCTGGTGGCCGCGTTCACCGAAGGAGCAACCGCTGCAGGTGTAGACGTGGTCCTTTTGGGCCTCGTCTCGAGCGACGAGCTGCTTTATGCGTCCGGTGCGCTTGATTCGCCGGGGGTAATGTTCACGGCTTCGCACAACCCGGCTCGTTACAACGGCATCAAGCTCTGCCTGGCGGGGGCGAAGCCCGTCGGTGTCGAGTCCGGCCTGGTCGAGATCCGTGAAGCAATCGAAGTGGGTGACCTCCCCACCGTCAGCGAGGAGAAGCGGGGCATGGTTAGCCACCGTGACGTGCTGGCTGACTACGCCGCAAAGGTGCGCAGCTTCGTCGACCGCGATGTTTTGTTGCCGCTGCGGGTGATAGCGGACACGGCCAACGGTATGGGAGGGCTCGTGGTCCCGGCGGTCTTCGAGGGCCTACCTTTCGACCTGGAGGTCCTTTACCCCGAACTGGACGGCAATTTTCCCAACCACCCTGCTGACCCGATCCAGCCAGCCAACCTCGTCGACCTGCAGGCGAGGATCCTCGAAAAAGGGGCCGATGTGGGCCTCGCTTTCGATGGCGACGCCGACCGCTGCTTCCTTGTCGACGATAAGGCACAACCCGTGAGCGGGTCGACGACGACCGCGATTGTCGCTAAGGCGATGTTGGAGAAATACCCGGGATCCACGATCCTTTACAACCTGATTTGCTCCAAGGCAGTGCCCGAGGTGATCCGCGAGAACGGGGGCACGCCGGTTATGACCAGGGTCGGCCATTCGTACATCAAAGCCCTCATGGCCGAGACGGGCGCCGCCTTCGGCGGGGAGCACTCCGGGCATTATTATTTCCGTGACAATTACAGGGCTGATTCTGGGTCAATCGCGGCGCTGATGGTGCTTGAGGTCATTTCGAAAGCAGGGATGCCTCTTTCGGAGCTGCGCCGCCCATTTGACCGCTACGCCCTGTCAGGGGAGGTCAATACCGAAGTGAAGGGAAGCCCTGCTCGGGTGATCGAGGCGGTCAGCGAGCATTTTGCTGCCGAGCACCCAGAGGCGAACCAGTCACGCCTGGACGGTTTGACGGTCGATTTTGGGGATTGGTGGTTCAACGTCAGGCCTTCCAACACCGAACCGCTTGTGCGGCTGAACGTCGAGGCGGCCGATGGTGCAAGCTGCGATGCTCATACTCAAATGGTGTTGTCTCTCATACGAGGGGTGTCGTAGCCGTGGCCCTTGACCCGTTGCTTATCGAGATCCTCGCCTGCCCGCAGGACAAAGGACCTCTCCTGTACTTCGCTGACGAGGATGCCCTCTACAATCCTCGCCTCCGCCGCCGGTACCTGGTCAAAGATGGCATCCCTGACATGCTCATCGAAGACGCCGAGGACGTAACTGACGTTGAGCACGAGCGGTTGATGGCCAAGGCCACCGCCGACGGCGTCAAGCCCAACTTCGAAGCCCCCAACCAAAAGGAGGCATAGTTGCCCCCCGCTGAGCACGAAATACTCGACACCGATGGGATGTTCGAGCTGGCTGCGGCGTTCCCCGAGCAAGTAGCGGAGGCATTCGCCGGTTCCAGCGGGATCACGGGCTTGCCCAATCGGGAGGACATCGAAAACGTAGTTGTCATCGGTATGGGTGGCAGCGGCATCTCGGGGGACGTGCTCCAGGCCATCGCCGCCCCACTGCTTCCTGTCCCCGTCACGGTCGTGAAGGGCTACGAATGCCCCCACTTCGTAGGGGAGACGTCCCTGGTGTTCGCGGTCTCCTGCTCGGGTGGCACGGAGGAGACGATCGAAGCAGCATCAGACGCAGCCTTGGCCGGGGCCAAGATGGTCGTGGTCACCAGCGGGGGAGAGCTTGCGAACTTGGCGGGAGCTTGGCGCGCCCCTGTCATTGACGTACCACCGGTGGCGTGGCCACGGGCCGCCTTCGGCTCGATGGCCGTTCCTTTGATAGTGGTCTTGTGGCGAATGGGATTCTTGCCGGGGGCCGACCTGTGGATCGAGCGAGCCGTCACACAGTTGCGGCACCGGCGCGACCAGTTCGTCCGGTCGGGGCCAACTTCCGAGGCGGCAGCCGTCGCCCGCAGCATCGGGACCAGCGTGCCTTTGGTCCACGGTGGCGGGGCGGTGGGCGCCGCCGCCTCGCAGCGCTGGAAGACCCAGGTCAACGAGAACGTCAAGCGTCTTGCCTTTTGCAGCACGCAGCCCGAGCTGTGCCATAACGAGGTTTGCGGGTGGGCTGAGAGCTCGAAGGAGATCGCGGGGTTGATGAGCCTCGTGATGCTCCGCCACGATAGCGAGCACCCCCAGGTCGGGCGTCGTTTCGAGATCGTTGCGGATCTCGTCCGGCCATGGGTGGCCAACGTCGTCGAAGTGCGCGCCCAAGGTGAGGGCGAGCTGGCTCAGTTGCTCGACCTCGCCTATTTCGGGGACTATGTCTCTCTTTGGATGGCAGCCGATGCCGGCGTCGACCCCGGCCCGATCGAGGTCCTGATGTGGATGAAGCGACAGCTCGCGGGCCGGACCGGCCCCCCGGGTGGCGCCGGCACGTTGTAGCCGGAGCCCAGGTCAGCTACGCCGTTTTCGTGACCGGTCGTGATGGGTGAAGGGCGAAAGGGTCGGCGGCAGCCAGATGGGGTAGGTATGGGCCGTGATGACTAGGCACAGTGGGCCAACCCGCTCTCCTTCAGGCGTTCGGGCCGGTGATGGCCTTTGAGCATCCCCGCCGAACGGCTAAAGACGTCCACGCGGGGCCCGATCCGCGTTCTTGTGGCCGACGACCAGGCATTGTTCCGCCGGGGCCTCACCGTAGTGCTGTCGGTAAGCGAGGACATCGAGGTGGTCGGGGAAGCCTCGGACGGCGAAGAGGCCGTCGCGAAGGCTCAGGAGCTGACGCCTGACGTCGTGCTCATGGACGTCCGCATGCCACGCCTTTCGGGCATAGAGGCAGCGCGCCACATCCGGCGCATACTTCCCGCAACAGAGATCCTGATGCTGACGGTGAGCGACGAAGAAGAGGACCTCTACGAGTCGGTCAAAGCAGGGGCAAACGGCTACCTGTTGAAAGAGATCGCGATCGAGGAAATAGCCGAGACCGTCCGCGCGATCGTGCAGCGACAGGGGGTCATCTCGCCTTCCATGACCTCCAAGCTGATATCCGAGTTCAGGGTATTGTCGCGGCGAGCTGCGGAACGTGAGGAGCTGCCGCCGCCCGGCCTCACAACCCGGGAGATGCAGGTCCTGCGGCTAATGGCGCATTCCAAGAGCAACAAGGACATCGCCGGTGCCCTCTTCATCTCGGAGAACACCGTGAAGAACCATGTTCGCAACATCTTGGAAAAGCTGCACCTGCACTCGCGTATGGAAGCGGTCACCTACGCCTGGCGCAAGCGGCTCCTCGACCCACGCGATCACGAGTAGCGGCCGCCAGCCCCCGAGTGCCCCAAGGCCTCTCAGCGCTGGTAGTTTGGTAGCCCAAATGAGCGTATTGAACAAGTTCCTGCGTATCGGCGAGGGCAAGAAGCTGCGTGCTCTGCAGACCCTCGTACCCGACATCAACTCTCTGGAGCCAGAGATGATCGGTCTGTCCGACGAGGCGCTCGCCCACAAGACGGTCGAGTTCAAGGAGAGGCTCGCAAACGGGGAGGACCTGAACGACCTCCTGACAGACGCCTTCGCGGTGGTCCGCGAGGCTGCCAAACGCACGATCGGCCAGCGCCACTACGACGTCCAGCTGATGGGCGGCACCGCCCTCCACTTCGGTTGGATCGCCGAGATGAAGACCGGTGAAGGCAAGACCTTGGTTTCGACGCTGCCCGTCTACCTCAACGCCCTCGAAGGCAACGGGGTCCATGTGGTCACCGTCAACGACTACCTCGCCGCACGTGATGCGGACTGGATGGGCAAGGTGCACCGCTTCCTCGGCCTTTCGGTCGGCCGGATCTCCCCCGATCTCCCCGAGTGGCAGGACAAGAAGGACGCCTACAACAGCGACATCACCTATGGCACCAACACCGAGCTTGGGTTCGACTACCTGCGCGACAACATGGCCAGGAACCTCGAGCACATGGTGCAGCGTGGCCACCCTTACGCGATCGTCGACGAAGTGGACTCGATCCTCATCGACGAGGCGCGGACGCCGCTGATCATCTCGGGCCCCTCGAGCGAGTCGGCGCGCCTGTACTACCAGTTCGCAGGCGTCGCGCGCAGCCTTACCCGTGACGCGGACTACGAGGTCGACGAGGAGAAGCGTACGGTGGTCCCGACCGAGGAGGGTATCGAGAAGGTCGAGAGCCTGCTAGGCGTCGACAACCTCTACGACCTCGGCACGGCCAACCTCGTCCACCAGCTCACCAAGGCGCTCCAGGCCAAGGAGCTGTACAGGCGCGACAAGGACTACCTGGTGGCCGACGGCGAGGTGAAGATCGTCGACGAGTTCACTGGCCGCATCCTCGAGGGACGACGCTGGTCAGACGGGCTCCATCAAGCCGTCGAAGCAAAAGAACGGGTGACGATCAACGAAGAGAACCACACGTGGGCAACTGTGACCCTGCAGAACTACTTCCGTCTTTACGACAAGTTGGCCGGGATGACAGGCACAGCGTTGACAGAAGCCTCGGAGTTCGGTTCGACCTACAAGATCCAGGTGGTGCCTATCCCCACCAACTTGCCGATGGTACGTGTGGACTACCCGGACCTCATCTACCGGTCCGAGAAGGGCAAGTTCACCGCTGCGGTGGCCGACGTTGCGGAACGGTACGAAAAAGGCCAGCCGGTCCTCGTGGGTACCGCGTCGGTCGAAAAGTCCGAGCAACTCTCGAAGATGTTCACCAAGCGAGGCATCCCTCACGAGGTCCTGAACGCCAAGCAGCATGCTAGAGAGGCCACGATTATCGCTCAGGCGGGCAGGTTGCACGCCGTGACCGTTGCGACCAACATGGCGGGCCGCGGCGTCGACATATTGCTCGGTGGCAACCCCGAGGGCTTGGCTCAGGACGAGGTGCGCGCCGAGGGTCTCGAGCTGGCCTCCGAAGAGGGTACCGCACGCTTCAATGAGCTCTTCGTCAAGTACAAAGAAGAATGTTCCGCCGAGGGTGACCAGGTCCGAGCGCTAGGTGGGCTTTACGTGCTCGGTTCGGAACGCCACGAGGCTCGCCGCGTCGACGACCAGCTCCGCGGGCGCAGCGGCCGGCAGGGCGACCCCGGGGAAAGCCGGTTCTTCCTGTCGCTGGAAGACGAGCTGATGCGCCTGTTCGCGCAGGGCATGTTGCAGTGGGCGATGGGCCGCTTCCCAGAGGACGTGCCCATCGAGAACCGCATGGTTACCCGGGCGATCGAGAGGGCGCAGCACAACGTCGAGATCCGCAACGCCGAGATCCGAAAAGACGTCCTCAAGTACGACGAAGTCATGAACGAGCAACGCAAGGTGATCTATGCCAGGCGGCTCCAGGTGATGGAGGGGGAAGACCTCCGCCAGCGGACCATAGACGTCATGACCTCTGCCATCGACTCGATGATCCGGGCCCATTGCCCGTCCGATTTCCACGAGGAATGGGACCTCGATGGCTTGCTCACCGAGGCGCGCGTGTATTTCCCGACCCAGCAAAGCATCGATGGGCTGCAACATGTAGCGTCGTCGGACGCCCTCTACGAATCTCTTGTAGGCGAAGCGATCGAGTACTACGAGAAACGTGAGCAGGCGATGCCGGCTCCGCCGGACGGCAAGCCCGAGGACACGATGCGCCAGTTCGAGCGCGAGATCATGCTCCAGCTGATCGACCAGCGCTGGAGGGAACACCTCTCCGAAATGGACTACCTCCGTGAGGGGATCCAGCTCCGCGCTGCGGCCCAGAAAGACCCCCTCGTCGAGTGGCAGCGGGACGGGTACGAGATGTTCGGCCAGCTGATGGCCAGCGTCGACGACGACTACGTCAAGTACGTGATGCACTCCCAGGTCCAGGTGATGGACAAGCCTCCCGAGGAGCCCAGTTTGGCCCGTGCGCAGTACACGGCTTCGGAGGGCCCCGTGCTCGGGTCGCAGGCGTTCGCCGGCGCTCTTGCAGCCGGCCCGGCCCCCGGCGAAGAAATCGTCTTCGCGACCGACGAGCAGGTGGCTGCCATGAGGGCGGGTGGAGCGGCTGCCCAGGCCGGAGCTGCCGGCGGGATGCCCGTAGCCAAACCGGCACCCGTGCAGAGCTCGCTCGGCTCGGAGTTCGACCACGCGGGCCGCAACGACCCGTGCCCTTGCGGGAGCGGCAAGAAGTTCAAGTTCTGCCACGGCAGATAGGGCGGCGCGCTAGCTAAATGCAGGATTTCTCCGAGGACCTACGGGCCCTACGGCGCCGGCTCGACGAAGCGGCAGACTACCTGGACATCGAGACGAGCCGAAAACGCTTGGCGGAGCTCGAACCAGAGCTGTCGCGCCAGGATCTGTGGGATGACCAGAGCAAAGCCCAGGCTGTGACGAGGGAGTACGCCTCGCTGAAGGAGGACGTCGACCTCCAAGGTGCCTTGGAGTCGAGGCTCGTAGATGCTGAGGGCCTCTACGAGCTGGCCCGCGAAGAAGACGACGACACCTTGGCGGGCGACCTCCAATCCATGGTCGCAAGCCTCGCGGGCGAGTTCGACCAGCTGGAGCTGCGGTCGCTGTTCACCGGGGAGCACGACAGCCTCGACGCGGTCTGCGAGGTCCACGCTAAAGACGGCGGGACGGACGCGCAGGACTGGGCAGAGATGCTCGTGCGTATGTACCAGCGATGGGTCGAGCGCCGTGGCTTTTCCATGGAGATCGACGATATGAACCAGGGCCAGGAAGCGGGAATACTTTCAGCGACTTTCATAATCAAGGGCCGTTACGCCAACGGCCTGATGGCATCCGAGAGGGGGGTGCACCGCCTTGTGCGGATGTCTCCCTTCGACAGCCAACACCGCCGGCAGACGAGTTTCGCGGCTGTGACGGTGGTCCCCTTCTTCGAGGACCTGAGCGGCGAGGTGAACATCGACGAGAAGGACCTGCGCATCGACACCTACCGCAGCTCGAGCGCGGGCGGGCAGCATGTCAACGTCACCGACTCAGCGGTAAGGATCACCCACTTGCCGACCGGCCTCGTGGTCTCCTGCCAGAACGAGCGTTCCCAGCACCAGAACAAGGCCCGGGCCATGCAGATCCTCGCCGCCCGACTGGCCGAGCGGGCACGGGAAGAACGGGTAGCCGAACTTTCGGCAATGGCCGGCCCGAAGGCCCAGATCGGCTGGGGCTCGCAGATCCGCAGCTACGTCCTCGCGCCCTTCCAGCTCGTAAAGGACCTTCGCAGCGATTACGAGACCGGCAATGTGGCAGCGGTCCTCGACGGCGACCTCGACCCGTTCATGGAGGCCTACCTCCGTTGGCGGCGCACTCCTTCCAGGTAGCCACTTCCAGGTAGCCACTTCCAGTAGCCACCTCCCAGTAGCCACCTCCCAGTAGCCACCTCCCAGTAGCCACCTCCCAGTAGCCACCTCCCAGTAGCCACCTCCCAGTAGCCACCTCAGCTCTGGCATCATGGTTAAGTGAGCACCGCAGGACAAATGCTGAGCGATGAGGAACGGGCCGGGCGCCTGGGGCAGCTGACCGATCTCATAGAGATGGTCCGGCCGATAATCCAACAGGACGGCGGCGACCTGGTCCTGGTCGGCGCCGACGTCGAGGTTGGCACTGTCGAGCTGCAGCTCCAGGGTGCTTGCAGTTCTTGCGCCGTGAGCGCGTCCACGCTGCAGGCCGGTGTGGAGCGCATCCTGAAGGAGAGGCTCGACTGGGTAACCGAGGTGACCGGCGGGGTCGACGAGGAGATGGACGTGGAAGAGAGCGCGGCGATGGGCCGGGGAGCGTACGTGCCCAAGTGGTAGGGTGTCAGGCTGCGCTGGGCGCCTGGAGAGTTGCCTGCGCAGCTTGGTCGGCACTCGGCGATGCCGAGAGGGCCATATCTGCCCCGGGCACTTGGCCGGCAAGATAACCTGCGCAGATATGTCAACAACATCGCCAGGCTCTGCTTCGCCTAACGACCATGCCGGTCCAAACGGGGGTGCCGCGTCGAGGGCAGGCGCAGTTCGGGAGAAGGCGGTAACCATTGCCACCGAACTTGGTGGCAGGGCCCTGCACAGCACCGAACACTGGATGCTCAAGTACTCCGAAGTCCCAACGACCCCCTTTCTGTCGCAAGATATCTTCCCGTGGGTCAAGCGGGTGGAAGAAAATGTGGCCGACGTACAGGCCGAGCTCGATGAGGTCCTCAGCTACCGCGACGACCTGCCCAATTTCCAGGACATTTCGGTCGACCAGGCATCGATCAGCAACGACGACGGCTGGAAGACCTTCTTCTTCCTTGGCTATGGGTTCCGCTCGGAGGCCAATTGCCGTCGCTGCCCGAAAACCGCCGCATTGCTCGACAGCATCCCCGGCTGCGTGACCGGGTTCTTCTCGATCCTGTCGCCGGGAAAGCACATCCCCCCGCACCGTGGCCCATGGCGCGGTGTGCTGCGTTACCACCTGGCGCTCAAGGTGCCAGAGCCGGCATCCGCCTCGGGGATAAAGGTTGGCGGCGAAGAAGCGCATTGGACAGAGGGCAAGAGCCTGGTCTTCGACGACGGGTACACCCATGAGGCGTGGAACGGGACCGACGGGGTGCGGGTCGTGCTTTTCTGCGACGTGCTACGCCCGCTGCGGTCGCCGGCCGACCAGGTGAACCGCGCTTTGATAAAGGCGATCAGCTGGTCGCCGTTTATTCAAGATGCTCGTAACCGCCACGAAGCCTGGGAAAAACGAGTGGAAAGCTTGCGTTGGGGAAACAGCAATTGACAAATGACAACGGCCCCGCCGAGGCGCCGCCGACCGGCTCGGCCGACATATTTGTCAAGTGCTCGATCCCCACCCTCGACGAGTTCCGAGCAGCTGAGGCAATGGACCTCAACCCCTGGTACCGCGAGCTATCGACCGAGATAGGGCCGACCATCATCTACCGCGGGGCCGAGGTCGTGATGCTCGGTTCCAACAACTACCTCGGGCTCACCACTGACCCCAGGGTGAAAAAGGCAGCAATTGACGCGGTAGAGCAGTACGGGACCGGTGTCACCGGCAGCCGGCTCCTCAACGGCACGCTTCCTTTGCACACCGAGCTGGAGGAGCTCCTGGCCGACTGGGTTGGCATGGAGCGGGCGCTGGTGTTCACCACCGGGTACACCGCCAACCTCGGGCTTATCTCGACGCTTGTCCAGCAGGGGGATGCCGTCTTTTGTGACTCGGCGGCCCACGCCTCTCTCGTCGACGGCGCACGCCTGGCCGACGGCGCGCTTCGCGCCTTCCGCCATAACCGGCCCAACAGCTTGCGCAACGGCCTCAGGCACTGGCGTTCCCAACCAGGCTCCGGCGGGGTGCTCGTGGCGGTGGATGGCATTTACTCGATGGACGGCGACTGGGCTCCGCTGCCCGAGATCAAAGCCGTCTGCGAGCTGTACGAGGCCCGTTTGCTCGTCGATGAGGCCCATG
>Ga0302325_10011749_pt1 | contig 18837 bp, 15 predicted proteins | sample Palsa_T0_2_FD_201948 | JGI IMG/M metagenome (GOLD analysis project Ga0302325, IMG submission 201948) | Peat permafrost microbial communities from Stordalen Mire near Abisko, Sweden - Palsa_T0_2 | ecosystem: Environmental > Terrestrial > Soil > Palsa > Peat permafrost | place: Sweden: Abisko...
GGTCTTCCAATGCGGGGATTTTTCCCAACCCGTGTAGATCTCCGAGTGGCAGGTCTGGCAGACTTCCGAACCAACATAGTCCGCGGTTTGGTCCGTGTTCGCCGGCGCCGGGCTGCCCTTGGTCGAGGACGATTTTGCGTCCTTGGTGCTGGGGGAGCTCTGGGCCCAGCCGGGCAGGCAAAGGCCCGCGCTGAGCAACCAAGCAATCGCGAGTGCGGCGAGATGCCGCCGCTCGAGCCCGGAGCCTCTCGGGGTCTTCATCTATATCTCCATGCAGACTTGAATCGACGGACAAGCCCCGAACATTAGGGGGCGTACAGAAAAAAGCCGGGATGTGGGGTACCATTGCCGAACAAGAAGAGGAACTCAAAAGACCCGCAACGGGAGCTCGTGGCGAGGCTCTCCTTTCTCTTGAAAGCGTCAAGTAAGCTCTAAATCTGAAAGGTTGTCCAGTTAATTTCTGGAGAAGTTGCTGGGTGCGAGAGCCGCACTTGCCCCCACGGCTCTTGACATAATCCGACCGCCGCTTATATTCCAGTCTGCGGCGAAGGAACCCTGTGGGGAAGATTTACTCTGGGACATCGGGATGGGCCTATCCGGCCTGGAAGCCGGATTTCTATCCCGCCAAGCTCGCTCCGGCGAAGTTTCTCGGCTACTACGCCACGCGCCTGAATTCCGTCGAAGTGAACTACACGTTTCGCCGGCACGTCACTGCCAAACTGTTGGCTGGATGGATTGCCGCAACGCCAGCCGGCTTTCAGTTTGCGGTCAAAGCCCACCAGAATATTACGCACGTAAAGCGGCTGCGCGACGCAGGCGAGGAGACCGCGAGCTTTGTCGCCACCCTCGATCCTCTTCGTGAAGAGGGCAAGCTCGGTCCGGTGCTGTTCCAGTTGCCGCCATTTCTGAAGTGCGATCTCGAACGGCTCAAGGACTTTCTAGGCACATTGCCGCGCGGGGTAAGGGCGGCCATGGAATTTCGCCACGTTTCATGGTTTGCGGATGAAGTGTATGGGGCATTGCGCGAGGCCAACGTTGCACTGTGCGTCGCGGAAAGTGAAAAGATCGAAACGCCGGATGTGGCTACCGCGGATTTCACATATTTGCGCCTACGCAAACAAGACTATTCCGCGAGCGCCCAGAAAGCGATCGCGAAGAGAGTCTCAAGCGCCACCCAACGAGGCGATGTTTTTGTGTACTTCAAGCACGAAGATACGCCTGAAGGCGCACTCTCGGCCGAAGGTCTGCTGGCCGGGAGTAGTACCACCTAGAGCCCGGGGATTGCACAGCCGGCAATATTAATTCTGGATATATGGTGCCCAAGAGAGGACTCGAACCTCCACTCCCTTGCGAGAACTAGCTCCTGAAGCTAGCGCGTCTGCCAATTCCGCCACTTGGGCACATCTTGCGGCAAAGCGAGGCTAAGCGATATTGCCGCCTGGCCGATAGTTTGTCAACGAAGCACCGCCCGGGCATAAGTACCATTGACCCACCGTTGCCCGAGCGCCTAAATTTACCTCCGTCCGGAAGTCGCGGGAAAGAGGAGATAGACATGGCCAGTGCCCGCGCAATGATCGAGCGTCGCCGTTCCAGCCGCGTGCCGACTCGCATTCCCATAAAGGTGTATAGCCGGGAAGGCGACGGCGACCTGATGCACATCCCCGCCGAAGTCCTTGCTGTCAGCCGCTACGGCGCCCGTTTGCGACTCCCGTTCCTCCTCGACCTCGGCTCACACATCGAAATCCTGCACGGTCATTCCCACGAAATCCGTGAATTCCGCGTAATCTCCGCTAAAGACGCCGGTGTAGAAGGACTGTTCGAGCTCGGCGTCGAGATCCTCCATCCGGCCCGCAATTTCTGGGGCGTGCAATTCCCAGACGAAGCATACGGCGCTTGACACCTTTCCCCTCCCGTGGTCATAATCCCGCTCAAGTAGCACCGATCAGGCCTGCGGCGAGGCCGACACCGAAAATTCTGTTCGGGTTGCCTTGGCGCACGCAGGCGAGGAGGTACCCATGGGAACGATCCAGATTCTGTTTGCCGCCTGGGGAGTCATCACCGCCGTCCTGGTGTGCGTGCTGATCTATCGCAGCACGCTTGAAACCCGCGAAGAGGACCAAATTTTCCTGGATGCCGCGGGGCAGTCCATGGCCACCGAGCAACGCGCGATCGTAGCGCGCATCGAAGGCTTGGGAAAGCCCATCATCGCGTTGGTTGTGGCTTCAGGCGGGTTGCTCCTGGTCATAGCTGGAATGTGGCTATGGCAGGGATTCCAGAGTTTCTAGCCTGGGTTATTCACAGCACGGGCGGAACTACCGCGTCGCCGGTTGTGTTTGTGCGGACGCGGGTGCCGCAGTTTGCGGACAAATCTGCGAGGTATGGTTGTGGACGATCAGCCAGTTTGCGCCAACCTTGTTGAAAATTAGCGTTGTCTGCCCGCGCGCCGAGTATGGCTGACCATTCAGCACCGAATCAAACTCCCACTCATACGTTGCCCAGGCGACATCTCCGTTCGCGAATACGAACGTGTTGCGGCGCACCAGTTGCATGCCCTGGAACGCCGCGCGCTGGCGATCATAGAGCGGAGCGTAATTCTGCCAGCCAACAACGGGCGGCTCGTAAGCCCCGCTGACGAACGTGGCATTGTCGGCGTAGTACTTGTGCATCATCTCGGTGTTGCCGACCTGAAATGCCGCTAGCATCTCGCCGATGTCCTGATCGATTTCGTCCGAAAGGGCCCTGGGAGGCAGCGGCACCGGATTTTGCGTATCGCCGGCGTCCTTTGGTTTCTTGTTCTTTTGGCCAGCGGGCGCGCCTGAACACAGTGACAAAATTAGCAAAGCCCCTGTTGCGCATGCGGCGGCGCGCGCCCAGTCGAATTTCCCAATACAACTCCTCATACAGACCTCCTCTATGGGCTCCATCGGCTCGCAGCATAACACGAAGCGAAAAACAGCCAAGACGCCTGCGTCATTGTGGTTCCGCATCAGAGCCAAGGATTGGAACTAAGCCGGGCCTTCGGGAAGATGCTTCGGCCAGCCGCTACTTAGCCGCGGAGTGACGCGTTTGGCTGAGCAGATTGACGAATAGCCGGTAGGCGCCCGGCACTCCCGCAGGCAGTTCGCGAAAGAAAACCAATCCCGTATAAATGTACAGACCGTTGCCGTAGTGCGCGTAAATCAGGCTGCCTTTGGCCTCCGGCTCTCCTTGGTCGGTCAATCCCAGTAGCGGGACATATTTCGGATCCAGCTTGTCGGGTTTGTCTTCCCAGAAATAAATCCCGCGTTCCTGTACCCAGCCATCAAAATCGGCCAGCGAGATTTTGTTTGGCGAGTTCATCAGGGGATCGTCTGGCGCCAGAAAGCGAACGGGAGAGCTTGCGTCGGTCACGCGTGTTCCGCCGTTGGCAATTTCTGATTTGAATGGCGCAGGCTTCAATTTGTTCCAGGCGAAGTCGCGCTCGTACTGCACAAGCAGCGTGCCGCCCTTCTGCACGTAGTCCAATAAGCGGCCGTTCGATCGGTCTACGTCCGGGCGAAGTTCGTAGGCGCGTAGTCCCACGACGATCGCGTCGTAACGGCTGAGATCGCCGAAGGCGAGCGTTACTTCGTCGAGCAAATCCACCTGGATGCCGATTCGCCGCAGCGCTTCCGGAACCAAATCGCTGTCCGCGTCGATGTAACCGACGCGCAGCCCCGGCGGAACATCGAGATCGAGTACATGCACGGTAGCGTCGGCCGGTTCACTCGAGTCGCGCGTGGGCAGGGTTGGAATGGGTTCGAGCGACGTACGGAAGGTTTCCCCGCCGCTTGTCGCGTAGGGGCGGAGCGGGTAGGAACCGGGAGCAATTTGCGCGGGAGGCGATGCGATGAAACGAATCAGTCGATCTCCCGGTGACGAAAAATCCAGCGGCGCGATGGGCTGTACCTTCCAGCCGTCGGGGACGTTGAGACCGACGGAAACGCTTGCGGGCTTCGTCGCGTGGTAACGGACTCGGGCCAGGAGCTCGACGGGCGAAGCGGCACGTTTCACGGGCGCCATCACCTGCTGTGGCTCAACGGTCAGTGTGACTGCCGGCACGAGCTCCAGGGGAAAGGTTTCGATTCCCGTAGTCTTGGCCTCGGAAAATTCCACCGGCTTCTCGATTTTGAAGGAATACCCGTTGATCGCAACGCGCAGGGCGAGGGTCGCGAGCGGTGCGGGAAAAGGCTGGATTACGTCTCCAGAAGAACTGGGCGCCATCGCCCCGGCAGGAACTGAAATATTGAAGTGATAGGCGCCGCTGCCGGGTTTTGTTTCAGCGAACGTTGACCCCCATCCCGCGGGAACCCGCACGGTTGAGGAATCGACCGTGCGCTCGACCGTTACGGCCGGCTTGTCGGGGAAGCTCAAATCGACGCCGAAGCTTTCTCCGGCCACGAGCTCATGACGGTCGGCATTCACGGCTATCGATACCGCCACGACTTGGGCCAGCGCCTGATCGATTCTTTCCCGCACTCCGTCGATCTCCCAGAGCGCCGCGGCCTTATTTTCCCCATTCTGCTTGGCAAGCTCGTCACGAAGTGCCGCAATGCGCTTGCCCGCCTCGGCGATTGAATTTGCCGCCGAGGTGCGGTCCAGCAGAAATGCCGACTTCTCCGCCGCAGCGAGCGACTGATCGGCCGCCGCCAGCGCCGGCGTCATGAGCCCTTGGAAATTCGGAAACCGAGCAGCCAGAGACGTGATCGGTTCGCTGAACTGCCGCGCGTCGAGCTTGGTGTTCGGATCTTCTGGAATCAGGATCGCCGGACGGCGGAAGAAGGCATTGCCGAAGAGGGCAGGCGTGCCCTGCGAGCGGTGCTCTTGATGGCCTTCGGCCCCCAGTTCGTTATAGCTCTCGCCCCACAGCGGTGAAATATCATTGGCCGGCAATTGCAGCGACCCAGCAGGCGGCGGGGCAGGAGCGCCACGGCCTTCCGCACCCGGCGGACCAAATCCTACGGGGCGCACGGATACAGGAACCTTCCAGGCCGCCAGCCCTTCCGCGATCTGCTCGGGAAACTTCGTTGGGTCGGCTGCCGCTGCCACTGCCTGCGGCGTGAGGATTCCGCTCGCCTGATGTTGCCCGTGCCCGTTTTTCACCCCACCCCAGCCATTGATAACGATCTGCGGCCGGTAGGTTCGGATTGTGCGCACCATGTCTTCGAGCGGAAGTATAGGACCCCAAATTTTCATGGTGCGTTCAGGACTCTTCGAAAAACCGGTGTCCACGGCCCGTGTAAAAAATTGGTGCACGCCGTAGTGCGAGTCAGCGGCTAGCAGTTCGGTCGTGCGGATCGTGCCGAGCTCGCCGTTCTGCTCCGGGCCGATGGCGTTTTGCCCGCCCTGGCCGCGGGTGATGGTAAGGATGGCAACGTCAGCGTTCAGGCCGCGCGCAAGGTAGGCCAGCAACCCCGCTTGTTCGTCATCGGGATGCGCCGTGGTAAAGAGGATTCGAGTAGCAATGCGAGCCTTGCCGATCGCTTCCACCGCTTCTGGCAAGGACTGCGCTGAAACGCGAACGCCCCATTGCGAGGCGGCTGCCACGATTGCAAGCAATCCGGCCCCGATTAGGATCGATCGCGTTGCCACTCGGTCGATTCGGCGATTCATACCGTAACCTCCTCGCGAGACTCGAACGGCCATTGCCGCAGCCACATCGCGCGGCACAAATATACAAGAACACCGGCCACCGCGGCTGCCAGAGACCACAACATAGGCCGGCGCCCCGTGGAAATAAAAATTCCGATCCACCCCGCTATCGCGACGATGACCGGCAGCGGATATAGCCACATCCGGAAAGGCAGTCGCTCTTGACTCCACCGCCGGTGCAGCAGAATCAGCCCTACTCCTTGAGCGACAAATTGGATGATACAGCGCATCGCCAGGATGGCGCGGATCACCGAAAATAAGCTAAGAAACAGGCTCAGTATGAGGGCTGTCGCACCTAGAGCCAGTAGTGAAACATTCGGGAAGTGTTTCGTCGGGTGAATGCGCGCAAAGACAGAGAAGAAATTTCCGTCAAGCGCAGCCGCATATGGCACTCGGGAATAGCCCAGCATCGCCGCAAATACGGAACCAAGGGCAGTCACCAGGATCAGCGCCGTGGCGAGAGTTGCCCACTGGCTCCCATAGGCCCGCTCGATGAACGTGCTCACGATGAATCTCGACTGCGCCGCTTCCCGCCACGGAATCACGCTGAGGATGCTCGCCTGCATGGCCAGATAGAGTCCGGTGATCCCCAGGATCGAGATAAAAATCGCCTGGGGTATGGTGTGCTCCGGGTCTTTCATCTCACCGCCCAAGTTGCAGACATTGTAGTAACCCAGATAGCTGTAAATCGTCTGCACCGTCCCGTAACCAAGCCCTGCGAAGAGCAGCCGCGAAAAAGTTTGCCCCTGCTCGGAGAAATCGAAAACCTGATGGGCGTCAAAATGCCGGAAGCCGCCCCAGATCACCCACAAGATCGTGCCCACAACGATTGCCGTGAAGATCACCGAGATGCGCCCGATCTCCGTGATCTTGCGATACAAGAGCAGCACGACCAGCACGATTACCCCGGCGGCCACAAAGTGATCCGCATGTCCGCCCAGTGCCTGCATCACGCGCGCGACGTGAACCGATCTCTGCTCCAGATATGCGGAATACGTCGCGAACCCCAGCGCCCCCGAAGCGATACTGAGCGGACCCTGAAAGAGCGTTTGCCATATGTAGAGGAAGGAGAGCAACCGTCCCCATCGCCTTGGCCCGTACGCTTCGCGCAAGAACACGTAGCTGCCGCCGGCCTGCGGCATAGCTGCGCCAAGCTCCGCCCAAATGCAGCCGTCGAAAAGCGCCAGTAGCGCCCCGGCCGCCCACGCGACGAGGCTTGCCGCGCCGTGCATGGCCTGGATCACGAAGGGGATTACCACGAACGGCCCGATCCCCACCATGAACGTCATGTTCAGCGAGGTGGCCTCGAGCAGGCCCAGTCCGCGTTCGAGTTTTGGCGTGTCGCTCAGCGATCTGCCTGCCGGGAAACCGCGCAAGCATAGCAAGAAAGACCCGCGCGGCAGCCGAAAACTGAAGGGAACTGAGCTAGGATAGCTTCCTGGCTCGCTGGGCGAAGAGAGTGAGATGAAACCCCATTCCCGCGCGCAGTTCACGAAGCGAATTGCGATATTGCCGGTGGTGCTCCTTGCCGTGAGCTTCTGTGCTCCCGCATCGCGCGCCGCCCGAATTACTTTGCCTCCGGAAGCCGAACAAGCCCTCGGCCAGATCTACGACGGTGATCCCGACGCTGCCATCGTTGCCGCGCACGCCATCGAGCAAGCGAAACCCAACGCTCCGATCGGCTACTTGATCGAAGCCGAAGCGCGCTGGTGGAAGATTTACTGCGCAGCGTGTGAGATTAAATGGGGAATGGTCGACGCGTGGGAGCGGAAGAATCGTCTGCCGGACGACGAGGCCTATCTCGCGCTGGCCCAGAAAGTAGGTGAGCTGGCCCGCGCTCAGCTGGCCACGTCAGACACCGCGGAAACGCATGTCTATGCCGGGGCGGCCCTGGCGCTTAGCGCGCGGCTCTACGCACTGCGCGGTGAAGGCCGCAAGGCCGCTCACGCCAGCGTGGCAGGGCGCGCCGAGTTTCTGCGCGCCTTGCAGCTCGATCCCGATGAGCCTGACGCGACGGCAGGTCTCGGTATTTACAACTATTTCGTCGATTCGCTCTCGGGGGCTGTGAAAATCCTGCGCTTCTTTATGGGCATCCCGGGCGGCAGTAAGGAGGAAGGCACACGCCAGATGAAAGTTGGCATCGAGCACGGCGTCTTGTTGAAGGTCGATACCCAGTTCTACCTGGCCAGGAATCTCCGCACGTTCGATCACAAGTACGAAGTGGCGGCGTCTTTTGCCGAGCCTTTGGCCGCGCGCTATCCGCACAATCCCATTTTTCTTTTGCTCGCCGGGAATGTGAACGCGGAACTAGGCCGGAAGGGAAAAGCAGCGGGATATTTTCACGCCGCGACGGCTGCTCCAGCCCCAGATCCTGATTGCACGGCGCGCGTCCGCCAATTGGCGGAGAACTTCCTGGCTTTGGCGCGCTGATCGCGGGGAAAGCCCTACTTCAACTGCGCGCGGCCTCTTCTTGTTCGAAGGCGTGATACGAGGAACGAACCAGCGGCCCCGCTTCCACGTGCTTAAATCCCATCTGCTCGCCCAACCGCTTGAATTCCGCGAATTCGTCGGGGTGGACGTAGCGCTCGATGGGCAAATGCTCCGGTGTTGGCTGCATGTATTGCCCCAGCGTGAGGATGTGCGTCTTCTGGGCGGCGATCTCTTGCATCGCTTCCAGGACTTCCTCGCGAGTTTCACCCAGCCCCAGCATCATCCCCGTCTTGGTCGAAACCTCCGGCGCCATTTCTCGCGCCCGCCTCAGCAATTCCAGCGACCTCTCATAGACCGCGCCTTTGCGCACGCGGCGATAGAGCCGCGGCACAGTCTCCATATTGTGGTTCAGCACGTCCGGTCGCGCCGCCATGACCACTCCTAGCGCATTCCAATCACCGCGAAAATCCGGGATAAGCACCTCGACTTTGCAGTCCGGCACGCGCTCGCGAATCCCCGCAATCGTGCGCGCAAAAATTGCCGCGCCGCCGTCCGGCTGATCGTCGCGATTCACCTAAGTCACCACCGCATAGCGCAGCCCCATACGTGCGGCGGCCTCAGCCACGCGCTCGGGCTCGTCGTCTTCAGGTGGTCCCAGGGGTTTACCGCTTGGCACGGCGCAGAATCCGCACGCCCGCGTACAGATGTTGCCCAGGATCATGAACGTCGCCGTGCGATGCTCCCAGCACTCGCCCATGTTCGGGCAGCGCGCGCTTTCGCACACCGTGTGCAGATCCAGTGTGCGCATAATGCGCTTCAGGTCTTGATAATTCGGCCCGCCGAAGAACCGCACTCGCAGCCATGGCGGACGGGGATGACTGTCCGTGGGCGGCGTCGGCGAATTCGAAAGGATGTTAAAGGAACCGGCCATATCTATGCCTTTGGTTTACACACTCATTCTACGCGGTCAACCTATTGGAGACAATCGTCCTGCCAATTTTGAGTTATTTTCTCAGCCAGCTCCCCAAAGATGCCCGACTGTAATCATCACGAGACAATGAATCGGGGGTTGTGTTGTATGTTTACAACACCGGGGATGCATTAACACTCATAACACACTGATAAATAAGGGAACTATAGCCTTAGCAATTCGGTATTCTAGATGCGATAATGACTCATCTCCTAGATGCCGGCACAACTTACCATTCAACGCCCCGTTGACGTCGAGGGCGTCGGCCTCCACACGGCCGTTCGAGGCCATCTGCGGCTGGTTCCCGCTCCAGCCGATACTGGCGTCGTCTTTCGCCGTATGGATCTCGACGGTTTCGAAATCGAGGCTCACGTCGCCAATGTGGCTCGCGTCAGCTATGCCACCAGTCTTATGCGTCAGGGCGTGCTGATCTCGACGACCGAGCATCTGCTCGCCGCCCTTTACTGCTGTGGCATTGACAATGTGTTCGTCGAAATCGACGCACTCGAACTGCCGATTCTCGACGGTTCCTCGAAGCCCTTCATCGAGCTGCTGCAAGCCGCGGGGACCCGTCATTTGCGCCGCCGGCGCCGGTACATCCGCGTGCTGAAGCCTCTCGAATTCACCGACGGCGACCGCCGCATCGGCATCTATCCGGCCACCGACTTTCGGGTGCACTGTTTCCTCGATTACGATCACCCGGCAATCGGCCCCCAGGAAGTCGAGCTCGCCGTAGACCGCGAAACATTCAGCCGCGAGCTCGCTCCGGCCCGGACATTCGGTTTCATCAAGGATTTTCCGGGCATGCAGGCTATGGGATTGATTCGCGGAGGGTCCCTGGCGAACGCCTTGGTGCTCGACGATCGCTCCGTTCTGAATGGCCCGTTACGCTTTCCAGATGAATTTGGCCGCCACAAGGCGCTCGATCTGATTGGCGATCTGGCTCTGATTGGGCGTCCGCTACAGGCCCGGGTTGTGGCGCACAAAGCGGGCCACGCGCTGCACACTCAGCTAGTGACGCGGCTGTTGCAAGATCGATCGCTCTGGATGGAAACCAAAGACGAGCCGTCTTCCGTCGCTTCGCCCGCGCCCTCCGCCGTTTCTGTCTCCGCAGCTCTCAGCTCCGAAGCTGACTAGTCTAGTTGCGTCCCATTTTGTTTTCCCGCTGAAATGTCCGACGGATTCCGCGATTGCCAAAGCGCCAATGGGAAGCGACAATATGGCGCGCTATGCCTGCTGCCTCGGACACTTCGGTCATCATTCTTGCTGCGGGCAAAGGAACGCGTATGCGTTCCGACATTGCCAAGGTGCTGCACCGCGCGGGTGGCCGCCCCCTCATCGAACACGTCCTCCGCAGCTGCCAGTCGTTGAAGCCTGCGCAGATTCTGGCCATTGTCGGACACCAGGCTGCGGACGTTGCCGCCGTCGCCGAGAGCTTCGGTAAGCAAAACAGCGCCCCCCTCAAGACGGTTATCCAGCAGCCGCAGCGCGGCACCGGGCATGCGATGCAACTCGCTCGCCGTCACATTCGCAAGAGCGCGAAGCTCGCCATCGTGGTTCCCGGTGACGCGCCGCTCCTTCGCCCCTCGACGCTGGCTTCGCTTCTGGACACCCATCGCCGCGGCGAGGCCGCCGCTACCATTCTCAGCGCTGAGCTTGCCGATCCGTCCGGCTACGGCCGCATCGTGCGCGATTCCGAAGGTCGCGTCGAGGCCATCGTTGAGGACAAAGCCACCACGCCGGCGCAGCGCGAAATTCGCGAGGTCAATTCCAGCATCTATTGCTTCACACTTCAAAAGCTGTGGCCTTGCCTTGCCGCGCTCCGCCCGGATAATTCCCAGCGCGAGCTGTATCTCACCGACGCTATAGCCTTGCTTCGGCAGCGGAATGAACGCGTCCTTGCACAAATCGCCGGTGACGCGGATGAAGTTCTCGGTTGCAATACGCGCGCCCAGCTCGCCGATATCGACCGCATCTTCCGGGCTCGCAAGGCCGCCGAGCTGATGGAATCCGGCGTCACAATTTATCTCCCGGAAACTGTGTTGATCGACCCCGACGTCATCGCCGGCACGGATACCGTGATCGAGCCGGGCGTACAGCTTCTTGGCAAGACACGCATCGGTGCGCGCTGCCAGATTCGCACCGGAAGCATTTTGCGCGATATGCGCCTCGATGACGGCGCCGTCGTCGGCCCGCATTCGAATATGGATTCCTCCCGCGTCGGTACCGGAGCCCATGTTGGACCCTTTTCGCGCTTGCGTCCCGGTGCGGACATTCGCGCCGGAGCGCACATCGGTAATTTTGTGGAAGTGAAGAACTCCGTTGTGCACGAAGGCGCCAAAGCGAACCACCTCACCTATCTTGGTGACGCCTCGGTTGGTGCGGAATCGAACGTCGGCGCCGGCACGATTACCTGCAACTATGATGGCGTCGCCAAGCACCCAACGACGATTGGCCGCCGCGTGTTCATCGGCAGCGATACTGCGCTGGTCGCTCCGGTTCGCCTGGGCGACGGCGCCTACGTTGCGGCAGGCTCCATCATCACAGAGAACGTCCCGGCCGATGCGCTGGCTATTGCCCGCGGCCGTCAGACCAATAAGCTCGGCTGGGCCACCGCGCGGCGCAAGGAATTGAAGAAAGCCGCGAAGGAAAAGCCGGGCCGCCGCGTTAAGTCGAAGCCCCGCCAGAAGCCTCGCCCTCGCTGAGCTGCTCCTGGTTGAGGAGCACCAAAGCCGCTCGAAAACCACCACCGCTGGCCTTTGGCGGACATCGAGCCACCTACCGTAAAATCCGTCTAACAAACTGATAATGCTTATGTTAGTTTGTGTTCCGGGCAGGGGAAAGGTTTGGCTACCCCTGTGCATTATGTCAATGCGGACAGTCACTGAAAAGGGTGACCCGAGACCGGGTTTGAGGTCTCACAAGGAGTCCTAACATGAGATATCTAAGAATCTTGGCACTAGCTGGCATCTGCTTGGTTTCGGCCTCGATGGCGCATGCGCAGGTTTCAGTTGGAATTGGGGTAGGCCCGGTAGGCGTTGGAATCGGCGGCCCGGCTTATTATGGCGCGGCCCCGGTCTGTTCTTATGGCTACTATGACTACTACCCGTATGCTTGCGCGCCGTATGGCTACTATGGCCCGGAGTGGTTCTCCGGTGGATTCTTCATCGGAGCCGGTCCGTGGTTCCATCGTCCTGGCTGGTGGGGCGGACGTGCCTTCTACGATCGCGGATTCCGCGACTTCGGTCACCGCGGCGGGTTTGGTGGCGGACGCGTCCCAGAAGGCGGCTTCCGTGGCGGGCACGCTTTTAACGGTGGCAGCGTTCACAGTAACGGAGGGGTCCGCGGCGGCAGCTTCCATGGCAACAGTGGAGGAAACTTCCACGGTAACGCTGGCGGCGGCTTCCACGGTAACGGCAGCGTCCACGGCGGGGGCGGAGGTGGGTCCCACGGTGGTGGCGGGCATAGCGGCGGACACGGCGGCGGACACAGGTAAGATCCGCCCCTGACCGCAACAACCGGACGGCCGACGGCTCACCCCGCCGGCCGTTTTCTTTTTGCGGCGGTGCGGCTCCGGCATTAAGTACCGCAAGCGGTGTGCTAGAATTTCTCCATGAAATTCGGCGTGGTTCAATTTCCGGGCTCCAATTGCGATGACGACGCCTGTTTTGCCATCCGCTCGGTTTTGGCTCAGCCCGCCGAGTTCATCTGGCATCAATCCGAAGATGTTTCCGGTTTCGACGCCATCATCCTTCCCGGCGGATTCGCCTTCGGCGACTATCTGCGCACCGGAGCGATCGCCCGCTTTTCGCCCGTGATGCGTGCCGTCACCCGCTTCGCCAAATCGGGTGGCCTGGTGCTGGGGATCTGCAACGGATTCCAGATTCTCCTCGAAGCAGGATTGTTGCCGGGGGCTATGTTGCGCAACAAGCGCCTTCGTTTCCTCTGTCGCCAGGTTCATGTGCGCATCGAGAACACCGACACGCCATTTACGCGTGCGGCGCGTCCGGGCCAGATTTTGAAGATGCCCATCGCCCACATGGAAGGAAACTACTTTTGCGATCCGGCTACGCTCGCCGAAAGCGAGCGCAACAAGCAGATCGTTTTCCGCTACGTGCACCCTGACGGACGTCCGGCTGGGCCTGATGATTTCGACGCCAATCCAAACGGAGCGCTCGCCGGAATCGCGGGTATCTCCAATCGGGAGCGTAACGTCGTCGGTCTGATGCCTCATCCGGAACGCGCCGTGGAGTTAGCACTTAACTCCGTCGACGGATTGGTAATTTTCCGCTCGATAGTCGAGAGCCTGTCGCAGCAACCGGCGCCGCGCACTGCGGCAGAGCGCGTCCCCGCTTGAACGGCGGCGTCGATTGAACATGTTGCAAACCGAGATCAAAGTAACTCCCCAGCTCGCCGCTGAACACGGCCTCACCCCCGACGAATACGCTCGAATCCGGAAGATCCTGGGGCGCGATCCAAACTTCACCGAACTCGGCGTCTTCAGCGTCATGTGGAGCGAGCACTGCTCCTATAAATCCTCTCGCGCGCACCTGAAGCGTCTTCCCACGCGCGGAGCCCGTGTGGTGCAAGGACCTGGCGAAAACGCCGGCGTCGTCGATATTGGCGACGACCTGGTAGCCGTCTTCAAAATCGAATCGCACAACCACCCCAGTTTTGTCGAGCCGTTTCAGGGAGCGGCCACCGGCGTGGGCGGAATTCTACGAGACATATTCACCATGGGCGCGCGGCCCATCGCGGTGCTCGACTCGCTGCGCTTCGGCCCGATTGAAAAGGGTGCTGGGGCCGATGGCGCGACCCCCGAGGAAATCGCGCGGAATCGCCGCATTGTGGACGGCGTGGTTCGCGGCATAGGATTCTATGGAAACTGCTTTGGCGTCCCCACGGTGGCCGGCGAAGTGATGTTCGAGCCGTGCTACGCAAATAATCCCTTGGTGAACGCTCTGGCTCTGGGCATCGCTCGCAAGAAGGATCTATTTTTCGCACGCGCGCGCGGCGTGGGCAATCCCGTCATCTACGCCGGCGCCAAAACCGGCCGCGATGGAATCCACGGGGCATCGTTATTGGCTTCGGCGGAGTTCAGCGAAGAGTCGCAGCAAAAGCGGCCGAACGTTCAGGTGGGCGATCCCTTCATGGAAAAGCTGTTGCTGGAAGCTTGCCTGGAGGCTATGCAGACGGGCGCGGTGGCGGCAATCCAGGATATGGGCGCCGCGGGACTGGCGAGTTCGAGTTCGGAAATGGCTTCACGCGGCGGCTTGGGGATTGAGATGGACCTGGACCGCGTGCCGCAGCGCGAAACCAACATGACGCCATACGAAATGATGCTTAGCGAATCGCAAGAGCGCATGTTGCTCGTGGCCGAGCGCGGCCGCGAACGCGAAGTCTTCGACGTATTCCACAAATGGGGGTTGGACGCGGTAGAAGTGGGCCGCGTGACCGATGACGGCATTCTCCGCTTGCGGCACCAGGGCCGCGTGGCCGCCGAAATTCCGGCGCATGCGTTGGCGGAAGAAGGGCCGCGCTACGAGCGGCCGATTGCCGCGGCGCCTCCCGCCGAATCGCAGGGGCCTCTGGTCGAATTCGCCGCCGACGGAATCGATCTTACCGAAAATTTCCGACGTTTACTGGCCTCGCCTGCGATCGCCTCAAAAGAATGGATCACCGAGCAGTACGATTCGATGGTGCGAACCAATACTCAGTCCGGACCCGGAGCGGGCGATGCTGCTGTCCTGCGGCTGAAAGAAACCAAACGCGCTCTGGCCATTAAGACGGACGGCAATGGCCGCTGGTGTTTTCTCGCGCCGCGGTTGGGCGCCATGCACGCGGTGGTGGAGGCGGCGCGGAATGTGGCCTGCACCGGCGCGCGCCCTATCGCCGCGACGAATTGCCTCAATTTCGGGAATCCGGAAAAGCCGGAAGTAATGTGGCAGTTCACGGAGGCCATCGACGGGATCGCGGAAGCTTGCCGGGTACTGGAAACGCCGATCACCGGTGGCAACGTAAGCTTCTACAACGAAACCTTGGGAAAGCCAATCTATCCCACGCCTATTCTTGGCGTGTTGGGCGTGTTGGAAGACGCTGAATGCGCCCTGGGTTCCGGCTTTCGCAACGAAGGTGATTTGATTGTGATGCTCGATGCAAGCGCAGCGGTTTCCCGTACCGAGGCGGCCCGAGAATTTGGCTCTTCCGAGTATGCCAAGACGATCTACGGCATTGTGGCTGGCGCGCCTCCGGCGTTGGACTTGGCCGCGGAAAAGCGCCTGATCGATTGCTTGGTCATGCTGGCCAGCGAGCGCGCTATTCTCTCCGCGCACGACGTGAGCGACGGCGGCGTCGCTGTTACGCTCGCGGAGTGTTGCTTTGATGGCATCGGCGACGATGGCACATTCTTTTCCGCCGAAGCCAATATTGATTTCGATGACGGGCCGGCAGAGTGTGCGGTTTTCGGCGAGCGAGGCGGAAGGGTGATCGTGTCCGTTTCGCCTTCGTCGCTTGCTCGCGTCACGGCAATTGCGGCACAATATGGACTCCAGACGAGACAAGTCGGCAGAGTCACACGCGGCGCATTCCGCATCCAATTAAAAGGGATACCTGCTATTCACGGAGCCGTCCATTCCTTTCGCGAAATCTGGGCAGGATCGCTAGGCAAAGCCCTCGCGGGCGTATGAGCGCTAAAATCCATACGATCGACGACGATCACTTTCACGATCATTGCGGCGTGTTCGGGATTTTTGGCCATCCCGAAGCAGCCAAGATGACCTATCTGGGCCTCTACGCCTTGCAGCATCGCGGGCAGGAATCCGCGGGGATTGCGTCTTCCGACGGCTTGGACGTGCACCTGCACAAATCCGTCGGACACGTGCAGGAGATTTTCACGCCCGCGGTGATCTCGCGCCTCCCGGGAGAAGCGGCCATCGGTCACACGCGGTATTCCACGGCCGGAGATTCGACCGCCATCAACGCCCAGCCCATTGTGATCGATTGCAACAAGGGCAAGCTTGCTCTGGGGCACAATGGCAACCTCACCAACGCGGCTGAATTTCGCCGCCGGCTTGAACACCGTGGCTCGATCTTCCAGACCACCAGTGATACCGAGGTGATCGTGCATCTGGTGGCGCGAAGCGCGGCGCGCAATTTGGTCAGCGCTTTGGCCGACGCACTATGCCAGGTGGAGGGAGCCTATTCGCTTTTGGTGCTTACGCGGGATGAGATGTACGCGATTCGCGATCCGCGCGGTTTTCGCCCGCTGGCTTTGGGACGCCTGGACGGCGCCTGGGTGGCGGCTTCGGAAACATGCGCATTCGATTTGATCGACGCCGAATACGTTCGCGACGTCGAGCCCGGAGAAATGGTGCGCATATCGCGGAGCGGCGTGGAATCGATCCACTTCGCGCCGGAAAAGCAGCACCAGCACTGCATTTTCGAGCATGTCTATTTTTCGCGGCCTGACAGCGTCGTATTTGGCCGTCCGGTGAATGAGAGCCGCGAGCAGCTTGGCCGCTTGCTGGCGCGCGAACACCCGGTAGACGCGGACCTCGTGACGCCGGTTCCCGACTCTGGAGTACCGGCCGCGATCGGCTACGCGGCTGAATCGGGGATACCCTTCCGCATGGCGCTGATCCGCAATCATTATGTGGGGCGCACCTTCCTCGAGCCGGAGCAGGCCATCCGCGACTTCGGCGTGAAGCTGAAATTGAATCCGGTGCGAAGAATGTTGGAAGGGCAGCGCGTAATTCTTGTGGACGACTCCATCGTGAGGGGTACGACCAGCCGTAAGATCGTCCGGCTGGTTCGCGACGCGGGAGCGGCGGAAATTCACGTGCGCATTAGTTGCCCGCCGACCATCTCACCGTGCTACTACGGCATCGACACGCCGCGGCGCGACGAATTGATCGCCGCCCGGAATTCCATCGAGGAAATCCGTAAGTTCCTAGGAGCTGATTCTCTGGGTTATCTTTCGCTCGAATCGCTGCGTGCCGCGGTGGAAGACACCAGCGGAAAATTCTGCACGGCCTGCTACACCGGTAGCTATCCGACCGAGCTCGTGCAACTGGAAGTGGAGGCTCATCGTGAGAGCTGACGTGGAAGAGACGGCCGACGCGCACGGCGAGCGGGCAGCCGCTGCGCCTACAGCGAACGAACGCGTTTGGCGCGAAATCGTCTCCTGGTTTTGGGTTATCGTGGCGTTCCTATTTATCGAAGGCGTGTTGGTTCAGGCGCGGGTAATTCCAAGCGGTTCCATGGAAAACACCGTGTTGATCGGCGATCATTTGATCGTCAGCCGCATCGGCTACGATGCTGGAATTCCATTCACCTCTTTGCACGTGCCGCTGTGGCGCAATCCAAAGCGCCAGCAGATCATCGTCTTCCGCGCCCCGCTTGCTGATCAGGGCTATCCCGACTTCATTAAGCGCGTCATCGGCGTTCCCGGCGACCGCATTAAGATTGTGAAAGGCGATGTGTTCGTGAACGGGCAGCAGCTGGTGGAGCCCTACGCCGTCCATTTTCCCGATGCCGGTACGTTTCCCACCGAGAATTATCCGGAGGACGCCGACGAGTTCACCCTGACTCCTTTTTGGACCGATGAGCTGCCCAAGCATGTCGTGAACGGCGAGCTGGTAGTGCCGCCCAACGAATACTTCATGATGGGCGACAACCGTGACAACTCGAACGACAGCCGCTTCTGGGGCTTCGTGCCGCGCGAAAATATTATCGGCACGCCTTTGATTATCTATATGTCGATCGATGCGCCGGAAGAGGTTTGGGAGCCCGGGCACATCGGAGAGCGCTTCGCCACGTATTTCAGCGCGATCTTTCGCCCAGGCGAGATTCGCTGGCGCCGTCTGTTTCACATGTTCTAAAATTCTAGGAACGTCCCGGCCCTTCCAGAAAACGAGTCCTTGATGCGTTATGCCGATGCTGGCGTAGATATCTCCGTTGCCGATGAGGCCAAGCGGCGCATTGCCGCGATGGCCGGAAAGACCTTCCGCCGCGGCGTGTTGGCGCCGATCGGCGGATTCGGCTCGCTCTTCCATCTCGACCGCAAACGCTGGCGCGATCCCGTCCTCGTGGCCAGCGCCGATGGCGTGGGCACCAAACTCAAAATTGCCAGCGCGACTGGAATTCACTCCACTGTGGGTGCGGACATTCTGAACCACTGCGTGAACGATATTCTGACGCAGGGTGCCGAACCACTTTTTTTCCTCGACTATATCGCCATGGGGAAACTGGACACGCGCGTCGTGGAGCAAGTGATCGAAGGAATGAGCCGCGCCGCGAAGAAAGCCGGCTGCGCGTTAATCGGCGGCGAAACGGCGGAAATGCCCGATCTGTACGCTGCCGGTGATTATGATCTGGCGGGATTCATCGTCGGCGCGGTCGAGCGCGATAAGATTCTCGATCCGCGCCGCGTGCGGCCGGGCGATCTGCTTTTGGCGCTTCCTTCGAGCGGCTTGCACACCAACGGATATTCTCTGGCTCGTAAATTGGTTTTCGAGGTCGCCAAGCTTGGACCGGACAGTTACGTCGCGGAGGTGGGCAATAAGATCGGCGCCGAACTTCTGAAACCGCACCGATCCTATTGGCCGCTGGTGAAAAATATTTTAGCGCGCGGCTGGGTTTCATCCATGGCGCATATTACCGGGGGTGGCATCACCGGCAACCTGCCGCGTGCGTTGCCGCGCGACGTCCGCGCCACTGTTGATCTCGGTTCATGGCCCGTTCTGCGGATTTTTAGCTATCTGGCGCAC
>Ga0302325_10011751_pt1 | contig 18835 bp, 18 predicted proteins | sample Palsa_T0_2_FD_201948 | JGI IMG/M metagenome (GOLD analysis project Ga0302325, IMG submission 201948) | Peat permafrost microbial communities from Stordalen Mire near Abisko, Sweden - Palsa_T0_2 | ecosystem: Environmental > Terrestrial > Soil > Palsa > Peat permafrost | place: Sweden: Abisko...
TCACCCTCACCATCACCAAGGCCCCGGTCATCAACACGATCCCGGCCACCACCGCGCACGTCGGTGCCGCGCTGAACCTCACCATCACCGCCAGCGGATACACCACCCCGGCCATCACCGAGTCCGGGACGCTGCCCACCGGGCTGAAATTCACCGACAAAGGAAACGGAACCGCCACCATCACTGGCACCCCCGCCGCCGGCAGCGGCGGCAGCTATCCGATTACCATCACAGCGACCAACCAGCTCGGCACCACCACCCAGACCTTCAGCCTGAAAGTCGACCAGAAACCGGCCATCACCAGCGCTGACACGGACACCATCCCAGCCGGCTCCGCGTTCACGTTCCAGGTCACCACCACCGGCTACCCGGCCCCCACGCTCACCAAGGCCGGCAGCCTCCCAGCAGGCGTGACCTTCCAAGCAGCCACCGGAACCATCAGCGGCACCCCCAAGGCCGGCACAAACCGCATCTACCGGATCGCCATCACCGCTACCAACAGCTCAGGGACCACCACCCAGAACTTCACGCTCACTATCAAATAAGATGCAAGCCCGAACGCCACAATCAGATCGCCAGCAGCGCCGTAACGACTACCGACCGTGAGCATCCTGGTGTTTGGCACGACGAGCCGGCCCGATCGTGCGTACCTGTCGAACTTCGGAATCACCAAGGGCACAATTCGTGGTGCCACGGAGGCCAGCCAGATGGACCGGGATGGCCGATTCAGGCTCCGTACTTCTGCACTAGGGCGCCGACCTGCGGGAGCGCGGCCGTCACGTGCTTAGCCGCGCCGCCGCGGACGGCACGGTATGCCTTGAGGATGGCGGGTCGCTGGGAGAATTCTGCCTGCTTATCGGTCACTGAGAGCAGGGCCTCGGACACCTCCTCGCTGCGCTTGACCAGGTAGTCGCCGAATTCGGAGGCGCCGGAGGCGTTGAAGTCCGCCCAGTACGGCTGAAGATTGTCTACGATATCCGGAAGCAGGCGCTCCACCATGGACTGAAGGTAACCCGGCTTAAAGGTTTTCACCGTCTTGTAAGCGACCTTGACAGCGGCCGCGGAGACCCCGGACTTGTCGGAGACCTCCTGATCAATCAATTGGAGGCAGTCGGCCGTCACCTGTGGCTGGATGTCCGGGGTAAGCAGGATGTCCTGAAGCTTGGCTGCCATGGTTATGTTTGTCTCCTCGTTAATGGGTGTTCTGTCTATCCAGCAGGCGACACGGCGGAGCCGGTCGCGGAATTACCTGCTTCGGACCTTCGCATGCACAGGGTAACGATCGCCGATTTACATCGAGTACCCTTATTTACACGCTGAATCGATGCCAACTACGCGTTGGTGGGGGCGGGCAACGCCGGGGCAACCCCGGTAGCGCCATCGACTGACCGCGTAAGCTGCCGGTCCGACCAGCAGGCCAGCCCTTTCCCGCCACACCAGCTCCCTAGGAAAGGTTGGCCCGCGACCGGAGTTCTTGGGGGACCCAGGGTCGAGTAGATAACGTATCGTCGGCGCTGCACGTCGCAGCATCTCCCAGAGCAGCGAGGGCTCACGCCGCACGGTGGCGGTGAGATAGGTACCGAGTCCTACGCCGTAGCCGAACGCCTGCCTGCGAACGCCCTCATAGTCGCGTCGGTGCCAGTGGCGTACGATCGCCGCTGGCTCATAGAGAAGCGTCCCCCCGTCGGTGATCACATGCAAGAAGGCAATGAGGTCATCTCCGCCCCGCGCTGGGGTGCCCGCCCCAGTGGCCGGGTCGAATCCCCCGTGAGCGATCAGCCAATCGGCGCGGAAAGCCATGTTCGCCCCGGAGCCGAACCGTCCCGCAGTAAACGGGAACAACGGGCTAGGTTCGGGCGTGTCGCGGCTAAACATGTGCCGTGTAAAACCGCGGCCGAACCCGCCCGCCTCCTCCACCAGAACTTGGGCCCTGGTCTGGAGTTCGGCAGGAAGGATAAGGCCGGTCACGCATACGACGGCCGATTCTGTGAACGCCTCCGCAATTACAGCTAGCCAACTCGGCTCGACCTCGACGTCGTCATCGGTGAGGGCGACGATTTCCCCGGTGACGGCCCGCAGGGCCTCGTTGTGAGCCAGTGCCAGTCCCGGCCTGTCCACGCGCAGGTAGTGCAGCCTGAAGGGCCATTCTCGGTCCAGCGCCCGCGCCGTTGCGTCGCTCCTCGGCGCGCTGTCGGCCACCACGACGTCGAATGCAGGATAATCCAGTCGCGACACTGAGGACAGACAGCGGAGCAGGCTTTCAGTACGGTCACGGGTGGCGATCACCACGGTTACCGGAGGTCCTCCGGCCGCTGACCAGCGGCCGCCGCACTGTGGGCGCGCGGGACAAGGGAGGCCCTCCGACGGGAGGTTCTCGGGCGAGGTAATGCCGTCGTTGGCGCAATGCGTGGTGATCTTATCCCCCAACTGGGACCACACCTGCCCGGCCAGTTCACTGGCGGACATGGAACCCTGCCGCAGAGAGACCACAATCTCGCCCACGGGCCGGTCATGCAACCGGACCAGAAGGCGCGCCGCCTGGTACTGGCACTCACCGTTCAATTCAGGTAGGGGCTTGTCGAGGTGAAGGTCACCTACCAGGATCGGCGTGGCATGCTCGTTGACCAGATCCACCGGCAATCCTCCTAGTGTTCTCACACATGTCGCCGAGCCGACTCGTTGTCGTGCGACCGCAGAGGCTCGCGGTCGGCAGGACATGGGCGAAATCGGCACGATACGACCCGACCCGCTCAGGCAACGGCGCGTAAGGCTCCAACGTCACGCTACGGACATTGGAGAGACGCTGAGCACGCCCTCGCGGTTTACACTGTCTGCACCAGTATGGAAACAAATAGGCCGGCACTCAGTGTAACATCGCGACTACAAGACGGCCGCAGGGCGGAGCGCCTGCCCGGCTTACCACCACGAAAACACCAGCGGAGAAATCTCCATGGTGATCCCACACGCGACGCCGTAAACAACTCCCATCGCGCAGCATCACCTTCGGCTATCGGTCTGGTATTCGTGAACAGACGATTCTGTGACACGAAATAGATAGGTTCCATCGCTACTAAAGACTACTTGCCAGTCAGGGCTTTCAGTCATCAGCCTACGCCATGCCTCAGCGTGCGCGACGGTCTCGAGCCCATAGTCCACTGAGTATTGTACAGATGCAGGCGACCACAAAGCATAGAGGTCGCCTGCCGCTACGTCGCCGCTATCTGTGGCAAGCCTGATGTAACTTTGCGCCAAAGCAGCGACATCGCTGGAAGTTGGCCGGCCAGGCTGAAGAGTGGACCGCGGCACCATGCTTGTCCACGCTACTAGATGCTTAGCCTCTGGGAAGGTGGCACTGTAGGGAAGCGGGCCATAAGAGAGGTCGAGAATAAAGCTGCTCTCAGGCGCGTTAGCCATATAAAGGTTGTACGCGTGAAAATCCTCTGGACGGATTATATTTGCATTATCCAGGCCGAAGCTAGAGATCAGTTGCAATACAACCAGACCAACAACACCAAGCCCGAACGGCGCCGAGATCCAACGTGGAGGATTGCTTGGAATAGCCTGCGCAGCAAGCACCGCCAACCACGGCACACCAAATAGTGCAGCCCGAAAGATTCCCTCGTTTCCGTAAGGATTAACGGCGATAGGGACAAGCCCTACTCCGGCGGCAATCATAAATGCCCAAGCGTGCGCCGGAGTAATAGAGTGGCGTGCTGATGTCGTAGACAAACAGCGCAAGAAGCCTATACCAGCAAGAGTGATGAGTATTAGGAGCCCAATTAGCAGGGTATCGGAGCTCTCACCGACGATCGCTAGCCGCTGGAGACCAGGGGTGGAGACTGTTTTTGGGGGAGCAAAGTTCGATAGGTCACCTAGAGAACCAAATGTCACGAAGCCTGAAATTCCGTGCCAGTTAAGCACGGCCCAGAGTATTGCGGGCAACAAACACGTCGCCCACGCATACCATGGTCGCGCTGCACGGAACGCGACGAGGACTACGAGTGCCCCACCGATGACGTAAGGGCTCAGTTCATGTGTAACGGCTAGTGCGCAACCAGCGAAGGCTAGCAATGAGAGCCGCACCCGCTCGGTGAGTCCAGGCCAATCGCGCCCAAGCACCAAGCTGTAGATTCCTAGGCCTTCGACAAAGCCGACGGATTGTGGAGCAAAGTAAAAATCGCCCACGGGAATAACCAGCAGAGCAAATACCGTACTAAGCCATATGCGATAACGCGAATCGAGAATCCTCCCGAAAAAGAAGCGGAACTCGACGACAGCCACGAGTTCGATAATGAATGGCCAATAAGCTGCGAACGTAATTGAGCTGCGAACCCGAGAAAGATCGCATACCCAGGCAATCGCCGCGAAAAATCCGGAGTAGGCATCGTAGATGCTCGCTGTCCGATTAAGATGATGGGAGTACAGAACCTGCTGCACAAGGTCGACGTGCTTAGCTGCCGCTTGAGGCGGCATTCCATAGACCAGCGCCGGTGTGAGTGTAATCGCGGCGACGAGGGACAGCACGCCAAAAATAACACATGCCTCACCCTTTCTTCGGGCGAGCACGATTCCCGTTACAACAAGGGCCAGCCCGACATACCAAAGAGGAGAGATCCTTGGCAAGAACCCTCCAGCGACCGGAACTATATGACCAGAGTCGAACGCGACAGTGCACCAGACGGATGTGCCAATTACAGTGCACACTATAGACGGATTCAACACAGCCTCGCCGCTACTACACAATGCGCGGCAAAAGCCTCTCCACTGGCCTCGAAGGATTGAACGGTAAACTGTACTAAAGTGTACTACGAACGCAGCGCATATAACGGCTATTGAAGCCAACAACGGGTGCCATATCGGCACCAGAACCATAATACTGCCCACAAGAGTGAGCGTCGAAAGGCTGACTATGCCAGCGACACCAAGACGCGTTATGAGAGAACATTTGGAAAACTGCAGCGGAGCAGTGCCTACTCCGAAAAAAAGCGCACCAAGAGAACCGGTCAAGCACAACAAATCTAGATTGGTTGTATACCCAACGGCAAAAACTATGAGCGCAGCCCCAAACAGCGCGCTAAGCGTTAGTGTCGCGAAGTCGGAATATGGCGCTCTCTCACACACCGAGACACGCGGGTCAATGTCCTGTTCGTCATCGAGTATGTGTGACGCTGCATGCTTAGAGGAGTAAGGTCCGTTCACCTAAGCCACCGATCTGTCCTCGATCGAAGCATGGCAGCTCCTGAACTCGAAGATGGTTGACCCTGCAGGTCGCTCAGGTCGACCAGGGCCTTCATCAACGCTAGAGCGGTCTGATTGTGTACAACGTGATTGTGTACAACGCTGCAGGTCTTGCTTCAGGGGAGGGCGTCTCGGGTACCACCCTCGTCCGCGACCTCCTGTTCCGTCGATGCGGCCGTTGAGCACTGGTTGAAGGTCCATGTCCTGGACCTCAGCCACGATCTTATGTAGCTGCGGTGTCATAGGTGCCCTCCTGGGTGATCAAGGCAACCCTATGGCCATCTTGTCCAACTTGCCGCCTTTCTTCCCTGCGACATGATACGCTACAAGGCCTGCGGATAGGGGAGGTCTGCTGATTTCTAGAAAAGGATTCTTCATCAATAGGTATTTCGGAGATGCTGGGGAAGTCGTACTCTCTATACCTGAATTCAGCTAGGAGAATGGGTCTAAGTCTTATCATGTAAATTACACGCGCTTTTCTACGCGCCACGAGTTCGTTTCTCGTAGCTGAACCGAAAAACGAATCAGCTAGTTGCCCCAGCGACCACGAAATCACTACAGTCTCACCCAAAAGGAAAACCTATCATGCGTGTTCTAGTTGATCAGCCGGCCTATGAACTGCTAAATATTGGCGACATCGCAATGCTGCAGTCTTGTGTGCTCCGGCTACGCCAGCAATGGCCAGACGCTGAGATAAAAGTCGTTGTTCACGGACTTGAGCGCCTCGGGATATTCTGTGAGGATGCGGTACCTATCGAGCGCGCATCTGGCTATCCACTCCTGAAGCTTATCCCGAAACGATATCAATCAGCATGGCATAGCATTAATCCGTACTTTTCATATCGTCTTGGCCGCCATGCTCTGCCGCCGTCAGAGCCGCAGTCGGCGGTACAGGCTGTTAAGTGGGCAGACGTTGTAGTGGCAGCCGGTGGCGGTTATGTAACTGACGCATTCTGGTTGCATGCAACGGGCGTATTGGCGGTGCTGTCTTTGGCGCAGCGTCTCGGCAAGCCAACAGCGATGTTCGGGCAAGGTATCGGCCCCCTTAATCAGCGTGCGCTGCTTACGCAAGCTCGCGCGGTGCTTCCGAGGCTGAAGATTCTAGGCCTTCGTGAGGCCGGGCTAAGCCGTGACCTTGCGCTCTCCTTGGGAGTACCTTCTGATGTTATAAGGCTTTCAGGCGACGAAGCTCTTGAGCTTACAACAGCGCACGATGCTCTTGAAGGATATGCGTTGGGAATTAATATGCGTGTATCAGGTTATGCAGGCGTCGATTCATCAGTTGCTGCGGTCATTGGCAACTTGCTACTGGAGACAGCCGATGACCTGCAGGCCCCTCTCGTAGCTCTGCCTGTCTGCCGTGGAGCCGCGGGAGAAGACCTCAGCGTTATTCGTGCACTCTTTGGGAATTCAAACTCTCATGGACGGGTAATTTTGAACGACATCATTACGCCGAGTGAATTTATTAATGTTAGCGCTAGTTGCCGGACGATAGTTACAGGTAGTTATCATGCCGCACTATTCGGTCTTGCGCAGGGTGTTCCCGCCGTAGGATTGACGAAATCGTCCTATTACGATGCGAAATTTGCTGGGCTGCGCGAGCTCTTCCCGAGCGCCTGTCAGGTTGTATCACTAGCCGAGCCGAACTATGCTGACCGTCTGCGTGACGCCATCACTAATGCTTGGTCTCTACCACATTCAGCGCGCGTCGCCGCTATAAGATCTGCCGCCAGCCAGCGCAGCGCTGGTCGCGATGTATATGCTCAATTTCACGAGTTTACCGAAATCGCTAAATGGGCCGACGCGGAAGTCTAGTCAAATGAAAGAGAGAGCTTCTCAGACCTCTTCGTAGAGGAATTAGTGGACCTCAGCAATAGGGCTTGCCGAGTGTGAGGCCTGGAGAATTCCCTAGGACGATCTCGTCTAGCCTGTCCAAAATACATGTGTTCTGGTATATGTCGAATTTTCGAGCAAAGTACGCTGGGGCAGCCCGCAGCTCAGGCAGATCCTCAACAGTGAAAACGTCCGGATGCCCTGTGTTGGGACGAGTCCACCTCGTGTAATGCAGATCGCGCGATTCAACATAAAGTTCGGGGGCATTGCAGATTAGTGTTGCCGTTGCTGACTCATCGGGAATAATGGTCCTACGGTAGTATTCAACGTAATCCGGCCGATCATGAGCACAAGCCGCTATAAACTCGGCTGCGTGCCGAGAGAGGCCGAACCACATCGACCCATACCAGCACGGATAGTTTTGCGTGAATGGAGTTGAACGAGCCCGCCAGCCGACACGATAGGCCATTTTATCTGGGAATCTATAGACCTTAAGGAACGGTTGCATGATGTTTATCACATCAATAAAACTTCCAGTACTTCGGCGAAGTCCGTAGCGCAAGCGGTCAGACAGCTGCTCTTCTCGCAGGCTTATTGCGGCAGGTCTATATTGGTATAGATACCGGCGGCGGCGATCTCTTCGCACAGCTGAACCGCTTAGGCTTTTGATTGGCGTAGCGCGCAGTAGTGCGTCTGCTTTGCTCCCGCCTAGGTAGTCTGCAAGTGTGTCGAGGGGCTTGATGGGATAATCCTGACCTGATAGCAGCACCACCCAATCGAAATCACGATGCTCGACCAACCATGTTATGGAGCGCCAGCAAGCGTCTACGATACTGAAGTCCCCCCAACAAATTGGTTTGTCGGACGTCAGGACATGAATATTACTGATAGTTTCCATAGCCTCAGCATCAAGGTTTACACGGAACTTGTCGTTATGAACTACTATCGGCCCGCCAGGATGTCCCGTCTGTAGAGTTGAGAGAAGCCGTATGAGCTGCTCGGGCGGTCGATGGTTTAGAATCAGGAATGCTATTCTCACGCTTTCACAATACCCGGAGTTGTTTGGCATGTCTACCGAATTGATCATATGCTCTTGATGTCGAGGACAGGTCTCAGGGCGAGACTTCTCAACTGTAAAGTACGGCGCGTGCGAACGATTGCACCATGAGTAACCCCGGGTTGGAGGTCCCCACGCTGCCACTAGAGTGATTACCAGCGCCCGTCAAAGGGGTGCCATAGGCTCCTCCTGCCGTCCGACTTGGACTTGACTACGTATCAGCCCTGGACTTCCAAGGCAATCCCAAGAGAAGAGTTCTTAGTTCGGCGAATCAGACGGAGTAAGCTCACCATACGAGAGGGAGTTACCGACAGTGATTTCTAAATACAAAGATCCGGGAGTAAGCATTGTTATCTGCGCCTACACCGAGCGGCGGTGGGATCAGATATGCACGGCGGTCAAGTCCGCGCTCGGACAGGATCCGAAGCCTGCGGAGGTGCTGCTTGTCGTGGACCACAACGCTCCCCTGGCAGCCCGGGCCCGCAGGGAACTCGCCGGGGTCACCGTCCTAGAGAGCGACGGCGCTCCGGGCCTGTCAGGAGCCCGAAACACCGGGCTGCGGGCGGCAACTCAGCCTGTCACCGCATTCCTCGATGACGACGCCGAGGCCCGGTCGGGGTGGCTGGCGTCTCTGATCGAGCCGTATGACTCTCCCAGCGTGGTTGCCACCGGAGGGGCCGTGCACCCCCGCTGGCCCAAGCTTGCACCTCGCTGGCTGCCGCCTGAGTTTTACTGGGTCGTCGGATGCAGCTACCGCGGGCTGCCGGAGTCGACGGCCCCGGTGCGGAATCCGATCGGCGCTAACATGAGCGTGCGGACCGCCCTGGCGCTCAACGCCGGGGCGTTTGACGTCACGGTCGGCCGCGTGGGCACGCGACCTGCGGGCTGCGAGGAAACCGAGTTGGCTATCCGGCTCACAGCAAGCAGACCTTCGTCGGCCGTCTACTATGTACCTTCCGCCGCCGTCGACCATTATGTCGGACCGGAGCGCCTCACGCTGAGGTACTTCCTGCGTCGCTGCTGGCACGAAGGCCTATCCAAAGCCAGCGTTGTCCAGTTGGTCGGCGCCTCCGCCGGACTCGAACGCGAACGACGACACGTCGCGGTGGTGATCCCGACTGCGCTCCTAGCCAACCTGCGCCATGCCGTGATGGGCGACGCAGGCGCCTTCATGAGATTTGCCATGATACTGGCGGGGTTGGCGTCGGCGGCAGGCGGATACCTGACCGGCCGCATACGGCTAGGCTAACTGCTTCCGGCGCGCAGCCCGTGTGCGCCCTCAGCATCTAGCCCATTGCCGTGGCGGCGGGTGATCCTATAGCTTCAGGAGTCGGACCGCTCGATTAGAAAGCTTTCTGCGAGCCTTTACCACCCAAGCCGCACGGAGTAGCCCGTCACGGTGGACGAGATCGAGCTGTTTACCGGGAGACGGTACACGTCATCCGATAGCGCTTACGAGTAACGATCCCGGGGCCTGCGCAGTGATAGTTGTCTGCCGACAGATAACCGCGGTGCCTAGGCACTCGTAGGCGAGACTAAGTTATTGGGCTGCCAAACCTTGACGGAGCGTATAAGCAACTGCCCATTGCACGACCCAGCCTCCGCAAGACTATAGTCCGCCAGATCTGCCACGAAGTACATCTTTTGGTGTGGGACGTGGTCTCCAGTTGACATGACCTTTCGCCCGTCAATAAACCAGGTCAGCTGCGACGGACTCCAGTACAGGTCGAATGTGTGCCATCCACTAGAAAAGTTCCCAGTAATATTCGTCATTATCCTCGGGCCTTCCGAAGGATGAAAGTATACGCCTGCATGCCGAGACGGCATTCCCCAAGCCTCAAGAAGATCTATCTCTGGTGGCCATCGGAGATTTGCCGCCGCCAACCATAGCCCAGACCAGAGGCCGGGTCCGGATGGAATGCGCGCGACCACTTGCAGGTGCCCATACTCGAATTCGAAGCTCGAATATGTGCTTACTATGCCCGATCGGCATGCGTACTCCTCAGGTGTGCCACGGTATGTCTTCCCCAAAGTCGGGATGGGCTGAGCTATTAGGTGCAGAGCAGAAGCTGAGACTTGGACTTGGGAAGGCAAGTACCATTGATACTCAGTATTACCGAAATTGGTGCATCCGGATATTTTTCCTGGGAGACATACGTCCCACATAGACGTGTTCAACCGAGGACCCGAGAAAGTCGCAGTGAAAACTGGTCGCCACGCCGCCCCTCCATCTGATTGCGTCGGGTCTATAAACGGTGACCGCGAGGTTCCAGCCCTTTGTACTGCGCTACTGCGCGAAATCGCAGATTTCACATGACCTAGACGAAGACCGCAAAATATCCAGCCTGCAGCAATCGCCAGGGCAAGCAGAGGGACGAACACACGCTTCGCCATCAGTTCACCTCCGCATGAGCTAGCTTTACTTCAAGTAGGACATGGCCTTCGATCGGAGGCTGCCGCAATATAAACAATCGTCGATTGTAACGGTACCTAATTGAAATGAGGCACGCCCGCGATCTCGGGAATCTCCCTCTATGTGAGCTTCCTCCACTCTCCGCCTATAGATAAACGACGCAATGACGTAATTAGTTCCAGATTTAATTTAATATCAGAACACGACGGAGCTTTATCGAATAACATATTACACGATAACCCGAATTGGCGCTCTTGGGTTTGTATCTTTATTCGTAAGCATCATTGGAGATTCATGAGCGATCTCATACCTTGGGGGAAGGATAGCATCAGCTTTTGAAAGGCTATGCCTCCCTCCGGGCCGTTGCGAAGGACGACGATGACGTCCGCGCACAGGAGCTTCCGGCTGAAGTAGAGCTGCCGATCTGACCCTCGTGAGATGAGACGGAGCTTGAGATGGCTTTCTTATGGCACGTACAATCGTAGAAGATCGCACCAATGCCACAAGCAGATTGGCTCCACCCCAGGCGAATGCAACTCCATCAAGCCCTATTCTTCTGACCAGTACCCAACTTCCCCCCAGCACAAGCACTGTCAGTACCAAACGCGTGCACGAGGCACGGCCAACCCTGCGAGTTACCCGATCTAGGGAAAGAATCAAGATTACGATACCAGAGGGAATAGAGCCCAACGCGAGCAATGCCAGGAGCGACGACGCGTGAGCAGCGTAACCAGAACCGTAAATATGCAGGATCGGATGTGCGGCCAGAATAAAGATGGCGGCACCCAATCCTGTCACACCGATACACCTAATGAGAACGCCGCGGGTGAGTTCGGCAAGCCGATGCGGCGCAGCCGCACCTTCCACCAGGAGAGAAGCACCGAAATTCGTCGCCAATAGCCCTAGTCCAGAAGCAATAGTCCACGCTATATAGAAGATCCCGTTCGCGGCAGGCCCCAGGGTGGACAAAACCAGCAACGGAAGCAGACTCCCATAGGCTTGGCTAAGCACAGTACCCAGATAATCAACAGAAGCGAACCGTACAACCTCACGCACAGACAATGTGCTAGGGGTCGTGATAATATCCTGATTCTTCAGATAGCGGCGAAATATAAGCCAGTTAACTGCCGGAACAGTAAGGCCGAGAGGAATTATCCAAGAAAAAAAGATACCGGTCTTGGGCAGTAGCCAAACGATTCCTGCGAGGAGGAAAAGCTTGCAAATCCCGTAGACGAAGTTCTCCGCGGGAACTATAACGGAGCGACGCAGACTCAACAGTACGAAGTCTTGGAGGGCAAACACTCCCCAAATCACTGACGCAGTCACAAAAGCGACAGACAAAGGGAGTGAGTTACTCAGAAAGTGCCATTGTGAACTAAGCTGAGGTAGGACAATGACGAAAGCTAGTCCACCGACGAGCGCAGCCAATGCGCTCGCACCATAACTGTAAGCAATTAGCTGGCCGGTCGTACGTCCAGCATGAGGGATGAAACGAGGTAGCGTATTACCAAGGTTAAGTTGTGCGAAACTCGATACGAGAGCCAAAGCAGCAATAAGCGCCGAGCTTTGCCCGACAGTCTGTCGACTATAAAGATGAGTAGCGACTGCCCAGTAGATGATACCAATTCCCGTCGTCCCGACGGTATTAGCGATCAGAGCGTAGCCGCTACGATAGAGTGGGTTCTGAAGCGCTCTGAAAACTACCCATTTTTTAGCGAGTTCTGCCATATACTAATCCATCTCGCTTAGCACTACTGGCACGACAGGACTTCCCGTGTCCGGAAGTGCTCCTTTCGACGTGCCCGAGGCGGCCTTGCTCCTGCATGGCTGGCAGGGACAGCGCGTGATTCCACCATTTACTATTCCAGTTCACCGGACGCTACCGATGCGACCTGACTGCCACAAAGCTGCTGGGCAACAGCTTCGCATTGAAAGGAGACTACCTCAGCCATATTTCGGGAAGCAGCCTTTCTCCGTGTTCGCCGGCGCTCGGTTAGAATGATCCGGAGTACTCGGATTCCATCACCAAAAGCACTAAGGTTGCTTACCCCGTGGATTCGCTTGTGCTCAAAGCTAGGGACCTCTGTAACGATAAGTCCGGCTTTGGCAATACGGATATGGATAAGAGTTTCAATTTCGAATCCGTCGCCCCAGAGCCGACCGTCTGATCCTTCAGGTGGTGGCGATGTGACGTTGAGGTCGAGAGCCGGAACATGGTTTCGCCAGAACACGTTGAATCCGTAGCACAAGTCTGAATATTTTGCCTTATAGCAGATATTGAAGAAGACGCTGAAGAAACGGTTTCCGAGACGACGTATACGTGTGATGTCGGCACTGCCGCCACCGTCGGCGAAACGAGTCCCCTTCGCAAAGTCCGCGCCGTCGAGAAGCACTTCCACGAACCTGGGGATTTCGGCTGGATCTGCTGAGCCGTCAGCGTCCACCATGGCAACGATGTCGCCAGTCGCCGCGGCAAAACCACAGGCGAGAGCGTTTCCTTTACCGTAACGGTTCTGCATAACAATACGCACATCAGGTCGCAGCTGACGCGCGACAGCGAGTGTGTCGTCCACCGAATGACCATCGACCACTATTACTTCGTGAAGGTCCTTTGGAAGTCGAGAGAATACATGAGGGAGGTTGCGGGCCTCGTTGAGGGTAGGAATGACCACCGTCACCTTCGGCAGAATTCCGCTGGAAGCGGTTCGAAGCATACTAGTTTCCTCTATGATTCCGGATCGAGTAAGCGAGCGTGGCGCCACTGCATCGTCACACAGATCCATCGGCTGACGATACAGCTGATCTTAGGTATAATCACGCACAAGGCACTGGCACTTATGCCAGTTGCGCTCAGTTTGCGGATATCTTGGGATCCAAGGACCATTCACTGGACGCGGAATTAGCGGAGCGACGACGAGATACGGCAACGCCATGGGGACGTCTCGTCGCTCTGCGAGCAGCTTCAACACTTATACCGCTCGAGATGGAGGACCGTGCCGCCCGCAGACGCAACCTGCGAGAGCGGCCGTCCTAGCCAGGCCAACTGCCGAGGCAGTGATTCCATCAGGCTCCCCCCCAATGATGATCACGTTAACTTCAAGCGTCACAGGTATCGTCCTGCCATGACCTGCGGCGCTCTGAGCTTCGTCGGATACCAAACACTTCCTATCATTTAGGAGACGCGCCCGGCATGTCCGTGGTTTACCAGTTCGTTAGAAAAGTTACCATATCAGGACAGCGTGCGATGGAGCCTGCTGGTGGTCTGCGACGAGGCGGTCCGGACCTGAGTGTTTTCGCAGCTCAGCCGTTTGTACTGGCGTCCGCCCCAGGATCGAGAGGCGAAGGCGCCACCCTCGATCTCATCATCTCGGACAACCTCGGACAAAGCTTGATCGAGCGATCATGTATTGGATCACTACGATGGCGACAGAAAAGGCCATATGGTACACATAGGTTGAAACATTAATACTGAGGGACATTGCTACCGCCGACGTCCGAAACATCAGTCAGCGACCCAGCAGGCCAGAGGCTCTCGTCAAAGGTTTCGCCGCCTTCGGCGGAGGTTGAAGTGGCCTGCTAGCAACTGGATAATCCCAAGGGCAGGCCGATAACGAGGGCAGCCTGAGCAGAGCGAGCACTCTGATCCGCTCCGATAGTGCTGGTGCGCGGCGTACGGATGCCGACAACGGCAGAGACGAGAGGACCTGGGATCTCCTAGCACAACGTATACATGATACAGATCCGTGCCACCCAGCTATTTGGGGCCCAGGGCACAATAAGACCGGATGCAGGGCGCTGAGCGGCAAAAATAGGGGCCGACGGCGGGCCTGTGAAATTAACGCGTTGTGAAAAAGTTACGCTCTCGCGGGTTGGACTCACTTTAGGTTAACGCACATGCGACATAGCGTTATTTCGTATCCTAAGGATCTTCGCCCTGACGTTCTGCAGCAGACCGCCGATGGGCCAGGTTTCAGCGACCTTGGGCGGCTTCAGCCGGTCGGCTGCAGGGACACCCAGACGCCAGAATGCCCCTTACAATGCGCTGCCCGGACCCCGCGGCCGGTCAGACGCTTCTCGTCTGCCTCACCCAGTCAGCGAACCGCTGCCAGTCCTTCGGTCCGAAGGCCAGCACGGGGCCTTTCGGGTCCTTGGAGTCCCGGACGACGACCGTCCGGTCGATGGCAGCGACCTCGACGCAGTTGCCGCTGGCGCCGCCGCTGTAACTTGACTTGCGCCATGTGGCGCCGGTTATGTCCATCGTTCCTCAGCTATCTTCATGATCAAGTCTCGTGACGCCCCGTCCGGCAGCGCCTTGGAGCGCAGGCTATCGAAGCTCAGCGCGACTCTGGCGACCGTGGCGGAGTCCTCCAGGGTCTCACCTTCCGCTGCCGTTTCAAGGTAGACAACCGAGGGCGAATCGTCCAGTTCCGCGATCACGAACGCGCCTAGCAGACCCGAATGCGGGCCTGCGGTGTAGGGCACCACCTGGATGGTGATGTTCGGCCGATGCGACATCTCCGCCAGGTGCATCAACTGGTCGCGCATGACCTCGCTGTTCCCAGCCTCGCGGTACAGGACCGCCTCGTCGATCAAGATCCACAGCAGTGGCGGGTATTTGCGATCAAGCAGCGTCTGCCGCGCCAGCCGCGCCACCACCAGCTCCTCGATTACGTCCTCGGACGTGTTTGGGCGGGTGGACAGCACCGCCCGCGCGTATGCCTCGGTCTGCAGCAGCCCGGGCACCAGGGCGTGCTCATACCAGCGCAGCGAGGCCGCTTCGGCCTCGTGAACCGCGAACGGGCGGAACGAGGCGGGATACGGCAGGTCGCGCAGCCGCTCCTCCAGACGGCTGAACGTTCCCGGGGTATCGAACACCTCATCACAGCGCGCGGCGAAGTCCCGCGACGGGGTACGCCGCTCCGTCTCAATCATGGCCACCAGCGACGCCGAGTAGTTCAGCTTCACCGCCAGGTCCTCGCGGGACAGGCCCGCGTGGCCACGCGCGGCGCGCAGCTCAGCGGCGAACAACGCCAGCGCGGGCCGTTCGGGCTCACGAGCAGTCGCCATTTCATCACACCCCTTCACCGGCGCAGAAGGACTGTCACACCTGGCATCGCGGCCGCTACGGACAGCGGTCCAGCCCTGACAACGGTACGCCCGCCCGCCCACCATGGACAGCAAGCCCACGCCGCCAGACACCCAGAAGGGCCAGCCACCGACACGTCACCGGCGAGCCGCTCAAGCACCCGATGCACGCGCTCACCTTGAGCCGACCCGCCGCCACCGCGAGCTCGAACACGCCCTTGACGTCCTCCCGGAGACCCGCAAGTCCGTAGCCTGCTCTAGCAGCGGCCCGCTGAGGTCCTGGCCAAGCAGGGAGACCCCTCCCTGCTGCGTTACCCGCCTGAACGCCACGCCTAAGTCCGATAGCTGCTTTCTCCGGGAGTGTCGGGCAGCTCAAACCCGTCTCCCCGGATCACACGATCTCAGAAACGATGCCCTCTAACGCAGACTGGAGACAACCACCGGAGCGAGTCGCAGTAGGTATCCCACCCACCCCCGCCCATCGTCAAGCTCATGTCCCGATTGCGACCGTGGCGACCAGGTAGCGGTGGTCGCTGCCGAACCCTGCCTTGGCGGCGATCTCGGTGACGGCCAGGCGCGCTCCGGTCAGCACGTGATCTATGCGGACGAAGGGTGGTACGACGGCGCCGTTCGGCCACGTCATGTCGGTCGCCTTCCCCCGCGCCGCGGCCCCGTCGGTCAGCCCGTCGTGCAGAAGGGCGGCGAACCCGCTGTTACCCCAGGTAGCGTTGAAGTCGCCCACCATCAGCATGCGATTGTTGTCGCTGGCGCGCACGGACCGACCGACAGCGGCCAGCGCCGATGACCATTCCCGCCAGTACGCGGGGAACGGCGCCAGGGTATGTACGAGGCGGAGGGCGGCCGGGCCGCCTGGCGACCACAGGGTGGCCTCGACCATGTACGGCGTCCACTGACCGTCCCACCGCAACGTCTGTACCCGGCAACCAGTTAGGCGCAGCCTGGAGGCGATCAGGAAGCCAGTCGCGCCGTAGGCCGGCGCTGCGCAACGGTAGGGGAAGCTCGCCAGCACGCCCGAGGCAACCATGCTCCGCAGCGCCGGTGGTGTGAACTCTTCGAGGGTTACGAGGTCGGGGCGGTCCTCCTCGATGGCTCGCACGTATCCGGCCTCGAACTGGAGGCTCTTGTCAATGTTTGCATCGAACACCCGTACCGCCGGAGCATGCCGGGCCCATGCGGGCACGGGGGCCGCAGCGAGCACCTCTGGCAGGACGAACGTCAATTGGGCGGCGATGATGACGGCCGCTGCTGCGGCGAGCCACCAGCGCCGCGCTATGAGCGCTCCGGCGGCCACGACCCAGGCCGGCAGGTAGACGATCAGAGTGAGGGCGTCGAACACGATCAGCGGCTCGACCGAGTCCCAGGCCACGAGCCGCAGTAGCGCGACCAGTCCGAGCACAGCAATGATCAACCAGCCGACAACGAGAAGGCCCATTCGCACAACAGCCGGTACGCGGTAGCGACGGCGCGGCGGGCAGGTCTCTCGCGCCTCTATGGCGCCAGGTACTTCCGGCATGACCGTCAACGTACTGGGGGCCATGCGTGATCTTCGACAACAACGGAGATGCGCAACGCCGAGCAGGATCTAGCGAGCCACTGCCAGGTGTGGGGACGAAGGTTGGCCCGGTATTGGAGTCAGTTCGTAGCGCGTGTCCCCGGCTGCACGGGCAGGTGGGCTGCGGTGTAGCTCGGCGGGGGCCGCTGACCTCTCAGTTTCCGGGCGAGTCTTCCAGTTGGAGCGTGTGGAAGATTCGCCCAGTAATTGGAAGAGTTCACCCGGGAACCTGCAAGGCGCTACGCGTCTGCCTTCACACGGTCGGCGAACCGCTGCCAGTCATTCGACCCGAAGGCCAGCACTGGGCCCTCCGGGTCCTTGGAGTCCCGGACCACGACCGTGCGGGCGGCGGCGGCGATCTCGATGCAGTTGCCGCCGTTGGCGCCGCTGTAACTCGACTTGCGCCAGATAGCGCTGCTCATGTCCATCTTTCCTCCGCTAGCTTCACGATCAGGTCTTTGGAAGCGCTGTGCGGGAGCGCCTCGGACCGCAGCGAGTCGAAGCGTAGCGCGACCTGCGAAACCGTCGCGGCGTCCTCGACCGTCTGGCCATCCGCCGCCGTCTCTAGGTACACGATACCGGGCAAATCACCCATCTCAGCGATCACGAAGGCTCCGAGCAGCCCGATATGGCCGCCCGCGCTGAACGGGATCACCTGCAGGGTCACATATGCCTCGTCGCACAATGCCGCCAGGCGGCGGAGCTGCGCGCCCATCACCTCCGGCGTGCCCACCGGCCGGTGGAGCACCCCCTCGTCGAGCACGACCCACAGCAGCGGAGGGTCCTTGCGGTCCAGTACTACCTGCCGCGCCAGCCTCGCGGCGACCAGGCTTTCCAGCTCATCGCTCGTCGTATGCGGGCGGGTGGATAGCACCGCGCGCGCATACTCGGGCGTCTGGAGCAGACCGGGGACCAGGACGTGCTCAAACATCCGCAGTGAACGCGCCTCGGCCTCGTACCCGGCGAACGGGCGGAACGAGGCGGGATACGGCAGGTCGCGCAGCCGCTCCTCCAGACGGCTGAACGTCCCCGGGGTATCAAACACCTCATCACAGCGCGCGGCGAAGTCCCGTGACGGAGTGCGCCGCTCCGTCTCGATCATGGCCACCAGCGACGCCGAGTAGTTCAGCTTCACCGCCAGGTCCTCGCGGGACAGGCCCGCGTGGCCACGCGCGGCGCGCAGCTCAGCGGCGAACAAGGCCAGCGAGGGCCGTTCGGGCTCACGGGCAGTCGCCATTTCATCACACCCCTTCACCGGCGCGGAAAGACTGTCACACCTGGCATCGCGGCCGCTACGGACAGCGGTCCAGCCCTGACAACGGTACGCTCGCCCGCCCACCATGGACAGCAAGCCCACGCCGCCAGATACCCGCAAGGAACAACCGCCAATGACCACCGAACCTGTCCCCGCCGGACCAATCGTCGTCGAACCGCCCGAGCATCCGCTGGACGCGCTGACGACTTATGAGTTGTCGCGCTACCGGCGCCAGCTCGAGCATGCCCTGAAGGTCCTCCCCGAGCACGGCGCCGTCCTCGAGCTTCTCCGGACGAAACTCGCCGAGGTGCTCGCCGAGCAGGAAAGCCGCGTCGTCATCGCCGCCGCGCCCGTCCGATGACCGGCACCGGGTCCGCATCC
>Ga0302325_10011752_pt1 | contig 18835 bp, 15 predicted proteins | sample Palsa_T0_2_FD_201948 | JGI IMG/M metagenome (GOLD analysis project Ga0302325, IMG submission 201948) | Peat permafrost microbial communities from Stordalen Mire near Abisko, Sweden - Palsa_T0_2 | ecosystem: Environmental > Terrestrial > Soil > Palsa > Peat permafrost | place: Sweden: Abisko...
TGGCGGTGCGGCGATGCCGAAGGCATCGTCCTTTACTGCTCCGAGCACCACGGTAGTCTAAGGAGACCGAGCGAGCGCCCAGGCGTTCCAGACCGCGCCGCCGTAGCAACGGAGCCAGACCCGGCCTCGGAGTCGGAGTCGGAGTCGGAGTCGGAATCGGAGTCGGAGCCGCTACCGCCCCATCTTCTTCTGCTCCTGCACCTGCTCCGCTTCCATCTCCTCCAGCGCCGCAGCAACCTGCTCTTCCTCGCTCGCCCCCGCCTTCTTCGACGCGGGCACGGCCTCCACGCGAGCTTGCACTTCCTCCGCCACGGCCGGCTTCTCCTCCGCCGGCAAAAGCCCCATCTTCCTCTTCAGCGCCGCAAGCTCATCATCGGCCCCCGCCGTCTTCTCCAGCTGCGAGAACTTCGACGCGAGCACGTCCCCCGTGTACTCCTCCGCGAGCTCCTCGCCCGCTTCGGCCTCGGCCTCGAGCTGGTCGATCTTCTGCGCCATCCGGTCGAACGTCTCGAAGGCGCTCTGATCCTTGAGACCGCTCATGGTCTCCTGGATCGCCTTCTGCGCCTCCGCGCGCTTCTTCCGCGCGACGAGCACGTTCTTCTTGCGCTTGGCCTCTTCGATCTTGTCGTTGAGCATCCGCAGCGCTTGCTTGAGCTTCTCGACCGCGGCCTTCTGCTTCGCCCATTGGTCCTTGAAGGTCTGCGCGAGCGTGTCGTGCTCCTTCTTGCGGCTGAGGGCCTCCTTGGCGAGCTCCTCGTTGCCCGCGCGAAGCGCCATCATCGCGCGTCGCTCCCACTCCGCCGAGTTCGACAGCTCGAGCTCCGCCTGCTTCGCGAGGCGTTTCTCGTCGGCGATCGAAGCGGCGACTTGCTTCTTCGCCTCGACGAGCTGGTTGTTCATGTCGAGAACGACCTGGTTCAGCATCTTCTCCGGATCTTCGGATTTGCTGATGAGGTCGTTGATGTTCGATTTGATCAGTTGAGCGAGGCGGTTGAAGATTCCCATTTGCTATTATTTCTTCGCCAATCCGGCGAGCTCGGGGAGCTGCTGGGCGAGGGCGATGTCGATCTCGTCGAGCGTGGCTTCCAGCTCGTTGAAGTCGAGGTTCTCGAGCTCGAGGGCGGCCGAGAGGACGATGCGGTTGTCATCGATGCCGTAGCTCGCGTGGACGAGGCTCTGCGTGTTGAGCTGGAGGAGGCGCCGGAAGAGCGCGAGGTCGGCCTCGGTCTTCGTGACGTCGCCCACATTGACGCGCGCGATGACGAGCGGCGGGTCGACGCGCAGCGCGATCTGCGTGCCGCCCGACGTCGGGATGATGTAGGTCCCGTGCTCGGTCTCGACTTCGTGAAACGTTCGATTGAGCCTCGTCAGGTACGCTTCGACGTCCTTGGCGGTCCGCATGCCCGCCAACATAAGCGCCCCATCGGCACCTGCCTAGGGCGTGATATCTTCCTGGCGAGGAATGCCTGCGCCTTCGTCACTCATTGGAACGACCGTTGGCGGGATTTATCGGGTTCGCCGGCTGATTGGCAGTGGAGGGATGGGGGAGGTCTACGCTGCCGAGGGGAAGGCGGGCGAGAAGGTGGCGCTCAAAGTGCTGCACGAACGCGCAGCGAAGGACCCGGACCTCGTCGCGCGCTTCCAGCGGGAGTCGGCCATCGCCGCGCACATCAAGTCGCCGTACGTCGCGGCCATCCTCGGGGCAGGGAAGGACAGGAGCGGGCGACTCTGGATCGCGTTCGAGCGACTCGACGGCGAGGGGCTCGACGAGCGCCTTCGTCGCGAGCAGTACCTGTCGTTCGGTGACGTCGCGCCGATTCTCGATGACGCCCTTCAAGGTCTCTTCTCGGCGCACGCATCCGGCGTCATCCATCGCGACATCAAGCCGGCGAACCTCTACATCGAGACGCGCCAGCTGACGGCCAAGCAAATCGCGGCGGGGGAGGCCGAGGAGCGCACGCGCATCCTCGACTTCGGCATCTCCAAGCTCCGTCGCAGCGCGCGGGTGACGGGCAAGAGCGAGCCGTCGCTGACGGCGTTCGACGCGACGCTCGGGAGCTTCGCGTACATGGCGCCGGAGCAAGTCCGCGGGTCAGCGCGCGTCGACGAGCGAGCGGATCTTTACGCCCTCGGCGCGGTCGCCTTTCGCGCGCTCACGGGGCGGCTGCCGTTCGAGGGCACGAACGCCCTCACGCTCATCGCGCTCAAGCTCGATCGCGAGGCCCCGTCGCTCGCGGCGACCACGGGGGACGAATGGCCGCAAGCCATCGAGCGCTTCCTCGAGCACATGATGGCCCGCGACCGCGAGCGCCGCTACCCGAACGCCAAAGACGCGCTCGAGTCGTGGCGCAAGGTTCGAAAGACGATGGGGCAGACCCACGAGGGCCCGCCGAGCAAGCTCGTCGTCCGAGAAGAGCTCCCAGACGCCGACCGCACCGAGATCACCGCGCAGACGTTCACCGACGGAACGTCTGCGGACCGCTAGTCACTTACTTACGGGCAGACGCCGCCGCCGTCTTCACCGGCGTGGGCGCAGTGCCCGCCACCGTTGCCACCGTTCTGGATGGCGTTCTCGAGGTGGTATTCACGACAGGCCATCGCAGGCGAGCCCGACGCAGTGCCCGGATCGCCCGTCGACGCGTCCTCGCCGGCTGCGCCCTCGCAGTAGGTGCGACACACGTCCGCGCTCGGGTAGCCGCTGTTGGCGCCGCAGATGCTTTTGTAATACTGCTCGCAGAAGTCGGTGCAGAGGCTGCCACACCCCGTTGCGACGTTTGTCGTCGAGCCGAAGCCGTATGGTCCTGCCCAAGAGCAGTTGACGGCTGCGTTGCTGGAGGTGAGCCCCGCGAGAGCGGTCATGCGGCAGGCGAGCGAATCGCCGGACGTGGCCCCTGCACCCGCCTCGTTCGGGATGTTGGCGCACATCGACATGCACGTCGCGTTGTCCTTGTACTGATCGGTCGCGGTGGCGCCGCAGAGCGAGGTGATGGTCGCGCAGTAGTAGGCGCAGTTGAGCGCCGAGGCGTCGACGCCCATCATGCTGCTGTCGCTGCCGGTGTCGTTGGCCGTGCCGGTGTCGTTCGTGCCGGTGTCCTGCTGGTTCATGACGTCCATGCCGCTACTGCCATCGGTGCCGCTGTCATCGCCCGAGCTACCACTGCCGCACCCGGCCCAAATCCCGCCACCCGCAATGAGACTCGCCGTCGCGACCAAGCCAGTCGTTCGTGTCCAGTTCATGATGTCCTCCCAAGTTATCCGCCCGTCGTAATGCGCGGAACTTTCACTATACATCAGCTCCTCCTCGACCGCGCTGGTTTCGTGGTAGAAGCTCAGCTCGTGGACGCCACCATCGTCGCGAAGGGCCGCTTCGAGGTCCGCGGTGGCAAGCTCCGCGTCTCCAAAGGTGCGGGCAACAAGACCGAGCTCGACATCGGCCCCGAGACCCAGGTCGTCGGGCGGAACGAAGCGTGCGACCTCGTCCTCGACGACAAGAAGGTCAGCGCCGTCCACATGGAGCTCGTGGCGACCGAGCGCGGCGTGCGGGTCCGCGACCTCGGCTCCCGCAACGGGACGTTCGTCGGGGACACTCGCATCGGCGAGGTCTATCTCGTCAAGGCGGGGTTCATTGTCTGCGGCGACTCGCAGCTCGAGTTCCAGCCGTCGAACCCCGAGCAGGTCAACGTCCCCGAGGTCGCCGGGTTCGGCCCGCTCGCGGGGCAATCGCCGCCGATGCGCGCCGTGTTCGAGCGCCTCCGCAAAGCGGCGCCCACGGAGCTGACGGTTCTCATCACCGGCGAGACGGGCACGGGCAAGGAGCTCGTCGCCCAGGCCATTCACCTCGCGTCGGCGCGCGCGCAGAAGGCGTTCATCGTCGTTGATTGTGGGTCGATTCCCCCTTCGCTCGCCGAGAGCGCGCTGTTCGGTCACGAGCGCGGCTCGTTCACCGGCGCGGTCGACAAGCGCATGTCGCCCTTCCTCGAGGCCGACGGCGGCACCATCTTCCTCGACGAGCTCGGTGAGCTCCCCGTCGACGTCCAGCCGAAGCTCTTGCGAGCGCTCGCCGAGCAGCGCATCAAGAGCGTCGGGTCGAACACGTACAAACCCGTCAACGTGCGCGTCATCGCCGCCACGCGCCGTGATCTCGTCCGCGAGGTGAACGCCGGGAGCTTCCGAAGCGACCTCTACTTCCGCGTCGCGCAGCTGAAAGTGGAGCTGCCAGCCCTTCGCCAGCGCATCGAGGACATCCCCATCCTCATCCGCCGCATGATGGCCGACTTGGGCGACGCCGACGCTTATGACCGCGTCACCCACGACTCGCTCGAGCGCTTGATGCGCCACGACTGGCCGGGCAACGTCCGCGAGCTCCGCAACGTCGTCGCGGTCGCCATGGCCTTCGGCAAAGAAGGCCCGATCGACCTCGCGCAGCACTTGAACCCGCTCGCTTCGCCGAGCGAGCAGACACCGGTCCGCGGCCGCACGTTCCAGGACGCCAAACGCGACGTCCTCGCGCGCTTCGAGCGGGAGTACTTCACCGCGCTCTACGCCGAGTGCACGGGCAATGTGAGCGAGATCGGCCGTCGCGCGGCCATGGAACGCGCCCACGTACGCGGCTATCTCCGCCGTCACGGCATCGGAGACCCCAAGAAGTACGCGGGCTCCTGAGCCATTCCATTTGCCGCCAAGACGCCAAGACGCCAGAAGAAAAGGGTTTGAGCCTTCTTCTCTCTTGGCGTCTTGGCGTCTTGGCGGCTTTTCAGCTGGAATCAAAGCGCGCCGGGCCGGTGAGGTTTATGATTGGTAACGTGGTCCTGAGACTTCGCCCGCTGGTGCTCGTGCCGCTGTTCGTGAGCAGCGTGTGCATCGTGCTCCTCCTGCGGATGAGCATGGAGGACGCGCGGTATCTTGTGCCGACGCTGTTCGTCGTCGTCGTGACGCTTCTGCCCGCGCTCCTCGCGCGCCGGCGCATCCGTCGCGTGCTCGAGTCAGGTGACGTTCACGGCGTCCTTCGAGCCTGGCAGCCGACGATGGATCGCGTGCCTCATCCCGAGACGATGGCCCCGCTCATGATCGCGACGGCGTACGCATCCCACGGCTGGCTCGACGCGGCGCGCACGGCGCTGGCGCACGCCGTGAAGGGGCCGACGTGGGAGGCGGCCCGCGAGCAGCGTCTCTTCATCGAGGCGCTCTTGTGCACGTTCGAAGGCGAGCAGCAGGCAGCGATGGCGAAGGCCCACGAGCTCGAGCAGCTTCCGCTGCCGTCGTCGGGGCCCTTCCTGCGTCGAAGGGTGACGCAGCTCCGGCAGGGTGTGGCGGCGCTCGTCAGAGCCTTCGGACACAAGAGCGACGCGTCGGACGAAACGCGCATGGCCCGCGCGGCGTCCGCGTCCCCGCTCGTCTACTGGGCGATGCGCTACGGCGAGGCCATCGTCGCCTTCGACCACGGGGAGCGCACGCGCGCCAAAAGCCTCATCGCGACCGCCCCCACGTGGCCCGCCCAGAGTGCGTTCGCGAGCTTCCACGCCGAGCTGATGGGTAAGCTGGAATGAGGCTGGGCCCGGACGTGAGGCTCGGCGTCGTGGTCGTGATTGCCATCATGGGATGTGGCGGTGGCGACAAGCCGTCCAGCACACCGAAGAACGCGAGCGGCACGACGGCCGGCCACGACGACGACTCGATTGCCGACGTCGCGTCACGAGAGGGTCTTCCGACGCTCGGAGGAGGCGGCCAGGGCGTCGGCATCGCAGGCTCGCTGCGCCTCGAGCTGGTCGACAAGGACAACCCCATTCGGCTCGATGGCACGGTCAAGGAGTGGACGCTCGTCCCAGCGCACACGGTCGTGAAAGGCACCGCCGACACCATCGCCTTCAAGTGCGGCCTCGCCTACGACGCACAGAACGTCTACTTCGCGGGCGACGTCACGGGCGTGAAGCTCCGGCACTTGCGGCGCTTCACCGAGGACGAAGACCACGCGTCGCTCGTCATCGCTGCGCCCGCGTCGCCCGCCGTCGAGGTCGCGTTCTTTCCCGGTAAGCCCGGCGAGAGCACGGGCGTCGTCCGCATCCATGGACAGAACGTGCCCGGCGCCAAGATCATCGAGGCCGACAGCGACAAGGGGTACACGTTCGAAGCCGAGGTCCCTTGGAGCGCCATCGTCCCTCCCAACGTGCGCGTCGCCTTGCGTGGCGTCGCGCGCTTCCACGACGGCACGCGCGCCATCGTCGCGACGGGAGCGGGTGACGCGGCATCCCCGCACGACATGCCCGCTCTTCCAACCGAGTCGGAAGAGGCGCTCGTCGAGTCCTTCCTCGTGCCGAAGGGGCTCTTGGCGACGACGCCGAAGTTCGAGCTCCTCGCGGACGTGCGCGGCGACGCGATGAAGGAGCGCATCGCAGTCTACGACCGGTACCTCACGGTCGTCGGCCCGAACTATCGCGACGGCAAAGAGTTCTTCTTCCGCGATCTAGGCTCCGACCTCGAGAAGCTCGAGGCACGAGACCTGACCGGCCGCGGCAAGCAGGACTTGGTCTTGTACCGGCAGTTCGGCGGGCAGGACACGCGGCAATGGGTCGAGGTTTGGTCGTTCCTCACCGACGAGCCCACCACGGTCTTCTCGCACGAGATCAGCGTGGCGGCCGCGTCGAGCCGGGTGACGAACGCCGTGCGCCTCGCGAGCAAGGAAATCGAGGTCTCGATCGACGCGGCCGTGGGCTTCGATGCCGCGACGTACAGCCAGGCGCGCGCGAGCGATACCGAGCCCGTGCTCCTTCCTTGGGGAGCCGTGAAGTCGCAGACGTTCCGCTTCGACGGCGCCAAATTCTCCAAGACCAAAGAGGTCGCTCAGGTTGCCACGGGCGGAGCGGCCACGACCACGACGACGGTGGCGACCGTGGCGACCGTCACGCGGCCGCCCGAGCCCACGACAATCACATTTCGCCCGATCGACCCCGCGCAGCTCCTCGCGCGCTACCACGCCGACCGCGGCGTCCCGGATTCGGTGCACCCGAGAGTCGACCTTCAAGCCCACGTCGACGGCGACGCGCGCCCCGAGCGCGTGATGCTCATCGGCCGCGACATCGTGGTCTTGGGCCCGGGCTTCAAGGGCGGAAGCGCCTACGCGTACCTCACGCTCTCGCAGTTCGCCGACGCGGGCGACATCGAGGAGATGACGACGCGCGATCTCACGGGCGACGGCGCAGCGGAGATCATCGTCCGAGGCGTCCGTCACGTCAGCGCACAAGGGGCAGGCACGATCGACATGCACGTCATGTTCGTCTACCAGCTGAAGAGCGGCGTCATCACGCGCGTCTTCGGAATCGAGACGGCACGAGCGCAGGGCAACAAGCGCATTCAAGGCACCGTGCAGATCGTGCCCGGGCAGCACGGCCTCGACGTGGACGTGCACGCCGGCCGCGCCCAGGGCTGGACCGACAAGACGTATCCGTTCACGCAAGACCAGCCCGGTGGTGCGCTCGAGCCGCTCCTTCTCCCGTGGGGCGGCATCGATCACGTGCGCTACGCCTACAACGGCACAGTCTTCTCGCGCTCGCCCTAACTAGCGTTTCTTCGGGTCTGGCGTGGCGAACGGGTCGGGTCCGAGCCCCATCCCTACTGAAGTCGATGTGGCCGTCGGGTGCGTCGTGTTGGTTGCCGTCGGGTGCGGGCCTCCACCGATGGGTACGAGCGCGATGGCGTGGCCATCGTCCAGTCCCTTCACGGTCAGCGTCTGCGAGACGTAGCCTGTGCGCGAGACGGTCAGCGTCTTCGTTTCTGTCGGAGCAAGCTCGAGGCCGACGAGGCCCATCGAGGACTTGAGCTCCACCGTGCCGTCGAAGATCTTCGCATCGCTTGGAACGACAGAGATTGGAATCGACTTCTTCTGAACGGCGGCCGTCGTCGTCGTGGTAGGCGGGGTGGTCGCGGTCGTCGTGGTGATGGGAACGGTCTTCGAGATGTCTGGCTTGGTGATGGCGTCGGCCTTCGTCGTCGAGCCCCTCGCAAGGATCATGACGACGAGCCCGACGGCGGTCGCGACGCCCGCGATGCCCGCGATGAGGGGCCACTTCGAACGTGGCCCGCGCCGAAGGCCCGCGGGCTCGCCCGGCATGGGCGGCGGCATCTTGCTCGAGCGGAAGTAATCGGCCGGGACGTTGAACCCACCGGAGCGCCCCATCATCTCGTTCACCGCGTCGGGGAGCTGCCCGGCCTCGAGCTTCTCGAGATCAGCGACGAGCGCGTCCATCGACTCGTAACGCTGCTCCGCCTTCTTCGAGAGGCACTTGAGCACGACCGCATCGAGGCCCGGTGGGATCTCCTGCGGTGCGGGGACGAGCGCGCGCATCGGAACGGGCGCCTTGTACATGTGCATCGTCAGGATGCCCATGAAGTTCTCGGCATCGAACGGCACTTTCCCAGCTGCCATCTCGTAGAGCATCACGCCGAGCGAATACACGTCGGTCGTATGCTTCACCGTCGCCCCGGCGGCTTGCTCCGGTGACATGTAGTGCGGCGTCCCAAACACGGCTCCCGCGCGCGTGAGCCGCGATGCATCACCGGTTTGGACCTTCGCGATGCCGAAGTCGAGGATCTTGACGAAGTCCTTGTCCGTCCCGCGCGAGACGATCATGACGTTGTCGGGCTTGAGATCCCGGTGGATGATTCCGGCGGCGTGCGCTGCGCTCAAACCCTGCGCGATCTGCTTTCCGATCGAGATGATGCGCGGCACGGGGATGGGCCTCGCGTCCTCCATCACCTTCGCGAGGCTGAGGCCGCCGAGGTACTCCATGACGAAATAGGTCGCGCCGTCGGGAAGAACGCCGAAGTCCGAGATGTCGATGATGTGTGGATTTCCGATCGCCGACGCCGCCCGTGCTTCCTGCAAGAAGCGCTCGGTCACTTCCTTGTCGCGGGCGAGCTCGCCGCGGAGGACCTTGATGGCGACCTTCTTGTCGATGAGCTTGTGCTTGCCCCGATAGACAACGCCCATGCCGCCCTGACCGAGCGTCTCCTCGATCAGGTAACGCCCGTCGAATGTCTTGCCGATGTACGGGTCCGGCGCGACGACGGACGGGGGAGTCGTCGATTCGTCGATGCTGGGGATCGCATCCGCCGTGACGGCCCCCGCCAGATTGTCGTCACTCTCGCTCATTGGAGATCCACAAGAAAGGCGATGAAGAGGATAGCGCGCCTTGCCGCTACGTGCTCGTTTTCAGTGTAATAGTACCTACCGCCCCGCCATGGAATTCCCGCTCAAACTAGCGCTGCGATATCTCGGCTCGAGAAAGCGGGCCTCGGTGTCGGTGGGTACCGCGTTCGCGACGCTTGGGGTCATCCTGGGCGTCTCGGCGCTCTCGATCGTGATGAGCGTCACGGGGGGCTTTCAGGAGCAGTTTCGAGACAAGGTGCTCGGCGTCAACGCCCACGTGCTCGTCCTCAAGTACTCGGTGGATTTTCACGAGTACCGCGAAGTGATGAAGGACATGGAAGGCATGAGCGTCGAGTACCCGTGCATCCCTTCACCGCACGCGCTCTGGCCGCTCTTGACCAAGGTTTGCTCCAACACTGTCCACGTGACGGGTGTTGCTCCGTTCACGATCAACCCCATGATGATCACGCACGGCGAGCGCACCGCGACGGGGGTGCTCCTCAAGGGCGTCGACCCCGAACGCATGCAGCAGGTGCTCGATTTGCCCAAGCACATCGTGCCTGGCGGGAGCCTCGTGGGGCTGCGGCGCGCCGATGCCAAGCCACCCGAGCGCCACGAGACCATCCGGCCGCGCCTCGAATTCGACGAGGACGCGGGCGCCGGGATCGTCTTGCCCGAGCACGCCGACCAGACGGAGCATCACCGCGATGTCATCCCTGGCGGCCGCCGTGCGCTCCTCGCGCAGATGGAGCGCGATATCGGTGACGCGGGCTCGCCCTCGCTCACGCTCGGCACCCTCGACGCAGGCTCACCCCTCGGTGTTGCGACGAGCGAGACGACGCACGGCCTCCCCGCCATGAACGCGGGCTCGATCGTCCCGCAAGGCGGTTACAAGAGCGCGCTCCCCGACGTCGACATCCTTCCCGATTCGATCGATCCGGACCCGTGTAAGAGCCCGGAGCAAGTGGCGAAGCTCCCGGGAGCCGTCCTCGGCAAGACGCTCGCGAAGCAGCTCGGCGTCGACCTCGGGGACTGCGTCCAGATCACGTCGCCCACCATCGGCGTCATGTTCGGCTCCCAGACGCGGCCGCCCATCGCCAAACAGTTTCGCGTCATCGCGATGTTCGACGCCGGCTTCGATCAATACGACAGCAAGCTCGTCTACACCGACCTCTACGAGGCCCAAGTCTTCTACGACCAAGGCGACAGCGTGACGGGCATCGAAATGAAGGTTGACGACATCGACCACACGCACGAGGTCGTCGAGGCCATCGACGGCAAGCTGTCGAACAGCGTCTACCACACGATGGATTGGATGGACCTCAACCGCGGCCTCTTCACGGCGCTCCTCATCCAGCAGATCGGCATGAGCGTCGTGCTCGCGCTCATCATCGCTCGACAAGAAGAAGGAGATTGCCATCCTCAAAGCCGTCGGCATGAACGATTTCGCCGTCTTGAGAGTGTTTCTCTACCAGGGCGGGCTCATCGGCATCGTGGGCACGACGGTCGGGCTCGCGCTCGGCTACGTGTGCTGCAAAGGCCTCCTCGCTTACGGGTTTCCGCTCGATCCGAAGGTCTATTTCATCTCGCGGTTGCCCGTGCTCGTCCGCCCGACGGAGTTTGCCATCACCGGGGTCGTGTCCATCGTGATCTGCCTGATTGCTACAGTATTTCCCGCATATTACGCCGCGAGCTTGCGTCCTGCCGACGGCTTGCGTGCGGAGTAGGCGGACTGATAAGACGTAAGCGCGCGCATGCGCTGGATCGTCGACGTCAACTCGTTGGATGCCTCTAAAAGCGCGCAAAACTATTGCGTAGAGGCCGAGTCTTGGCAGGGCGCCTTGCAATCGGCACGCCGCCTCCGAGGCGACGAGAGCCGGATGGCCGGGTTCTCGATCGACATCACGAACGACGGCTGTCGCGCAGTCGACCCTTCGAAGAAGCTTCGTTACGACGTGACGCGGGCGGTTGACGGCACGCCACTCACCCCCGGCGGCGAAACGCCACCGCCGAAACGCCGTTCGTCACAGCCGCCAAAAGTGGAGACGAAGTCGGCCGACGTCCCGCGACCTTCGCTCTCAGTCAAGCCGCCTCGCCCTGCCTCTGCGCCGCCCGCGGCCATCGCCCCCTTACCGTCCGTTGTCATCGCGCCTGCCGCCGTCGCTCCTGTCGCCGTCGCTCCTATCGCCGTCGCTTCGGTCGTCATCGCTCCCGTCGCTGTAGCTCCTGTCGCCGTCGCCCCCGTCGCTGTAGCTCCTGTCGTCGTCGCTGCGCCCGTCGCTGTAGCTCCGGTCGCTGTCGTGCTTCCGCCGATTGTCATCAAGCGCGAGCAAGAAGCGACGGCCGAAGTGCCGCTCACGTATCGCGAATATGGTTTCGCCCTTCCGACGGGCACGAGCGAAGACGCTGCCGCGGCCGAGCTTCGCCGGATCCTCGTGCACGTCCAAGATGCGATCGCGACTGCGCCGGCGGGCAGGCTCGTCAACCTCGCGGCGTTCGACCAGCTCTTTCAAGGGCGCCCACCCGTGCTCCCGCTCGCCACCCTCACGTGGAAAGATTGGAAGCCCGAGCCGACGATCGCGTTTCCGCGCCGCGCCCGTGCGGTCGTGGTCGTGCAGCCCGCAGTTACCGCCCCCGTGGTGCAACCCGCGCCCGCGCCCGCTGCGGTCGCGGTGCAGCCCGTCCCTGTGCAGGTGCAGCCCGCGCCTGTGGTGCAGCCCGCACCGGTACAAGCCACGCCCTCCGTCATCGTCGCTCCCGAGGGTGCGTTTCCCCCGGTGTCGCAGACGCGACCGGCAGCTCCAAAGCCAGTCTCCACGCCGCCCGCGCAGAAGCCGCCGGTACCGAAGCGTCGCGTGCGCGGTGATGAGCTCATCAGCGTCCTCTTCGAGTCGATGCACGATCTTCACTTCTTGCGCGACTCGATCGAAGGTGGCGACTTCTGCGTCCAGCTCGCGCTGGAGAAGCTCCCTTCGCGTCTCGGCGTCGTCTACCTCTACGACATCGACCGCCGTGAGTTCGTCATCGTGTCGGCGAACGGCCAAGCGCCGCAAGGCATCATGGGCAAGCGCTTCGCCGAGACCGAGCCGCTGCTTTCGGCCGCGATGCGCAAGCGACGCGCCATCGTTCTCGCCGGAGACGACCCCGCCATGGCGGACCACGCGTCCACCTTCGGCGGTGCGCGCGACCTGCTCTTGGCGCCCGTGATGCAAGCGGGGCGCTTTCTCGGTGCCATCGAGATTGCCGACCCGACCGACTCCGTCCCGTTCAGCGAGCTCGACGCGAACGCGATCACGTACATGGCCGAGCAGTACGCCGAGTTCGTCGCGGCGCGCGGCGTGCTCCTCGATCGCGAACGGTCATCGCAGCCCCCGGCCGTACGCACGCAGTAAACCCGCAATGCACACCGTGAGTCGCGGGCGCGCGCTGTCGTACGCATTGCTGCCCGCGGTGGTGGTCGCCGCGTTCGTGCTCGCGTACTTCACGTTCCGGACGACCTTTCAGCTCGACAAGCTTCGCCAGCAGTCGGTGCTCGAGTCGACGCTCGCGCTCGCGAACGAGAAGGCCGATCGCCTCGACAAGCGCATCGTCACCGAGGACAACACCGTCTTCGCCATCGCGGACCCCGCGCAGCTCTCCGCGCTCACCGAGCGCTGGGTGCCTACCGCGCAGCGCGAGACGCCGACGGTCCGCGCGATCTTGCTGGTCGACTCCGCGCACGACGTCCTCGCGTTCGCTTCGCGCGCGGGAGGCGCGTGGGGTGAGGAGGAGGAGTTTCGCCGCCTCCTCGTGCGACGTCTCCTCGCCGACATGGAGCTCGGGAATCAACCCGACAACGAGCTTCGCCACCTCCACCGCGAGTACGACGGCCAAAGCTATCTCGTGAGCTACTGGCAGCGAACGAGCGAGGGCCGTCGGTACATCGTCATCGCCTGGCACGACATCGGGCGCATCGTGAAGGACACCCTCCCGGAGCTCTTCACGGAGACGGCACTGCCCGGTCAAGCGGCGGCCCCGAGCCGTCTCAACGTCGTCGACGAGCAGGGCCGCATCATCTATGGGCCCCCCCTTCGAAGCGGGGAGTTCACCGTGGGCGTGAAGTTCCCGACGACGCTCTACAACTGGCGCCTTCAGGTCTCCCCCGCAGCGAGCGAGGAGCTCGCTCAGAGCGTGCAGAATCGAAAGACGCTCGAGCTCGTGCTCGTCACGCTGTCGTGCGTCGTCATCCTCGCGGGGGTCATCACGATCCTCCTCGCGGTCGAACGCGAGCGGCGCCTCAACGCGCTCAAGACCGATTTCGTCGCGAACGTGAGCCACGAGCTGAAGACGCCGCTCGCCCTCGTCCGCATGTTCGGGGAGATGCTCCAATCCGGCAGGGTCGCGAGCGACGAGAAGCGCAAGGAGTACCTCGACATCATCGTGAACGAGAGCGAGCGCCTCTCGAACCTCATCGAGAACGTGCTCGACTTCGCGCGCGTCGAGCGGGGCCGCGGCGCCTACGACTTCGCGTTGGCCTCGGGGGACGACGTCGGGCGAGTCGTCGCGAGGGCGGCGCAGGTGCTTCGGTACCGCGCCGAGCGCGAGAACGTTCGCCTCGAGGTGGACGTCAAGGACGACCTCCCCGAGTGCCGCATCGACGAACGCGCCCTCCAGCTCGCCCTCATCAACCTCATCGACAACGCCATCAAGTACGGCAAAAGCGGCCGAGAGGACGACCCCGCGACTGTGTGCGTCAGTGCCGCGCGAGAGGGTGAAACCGTGCTCATTCGCGTCGCCGATGACGGCCCTGGCATCGCGCGGGGGGAGCACGAACGCATCTTCGAGCGCTTCGTTCGGGGCAAGGCCGCGCAGGGCGCGAGCGACGGAAACCCCGTGCGAGGCAGCGGCATTGGACTCGCGCTGGTCAAGCACATCGTCGAAAGTCACGGTGGCACGGCGCACGTCGAGAGCGAGCCGGGGCGGGGTAGCACCTTCGTCCTCGTCCTCCCGGCGGCGAAGACCGCGATGGCCATTGACGGAAAACGCGCACGGGATATCGTCTAGGCAGAGCTCGCGGTGCTCCCCGCATCGCCTCTATCGAGAAGGAATTGGCAAGGTTTCATCATCATGGGGAATGACGACGCGAAGCTGTTCGTGGCTGGCTTGCCCGACAGCGTCTCGGAAGACGTATTGAAACAGCTCTTCGAAGCCACCGGCGGCACCGTGCTGCAAGTGAGTCTTCCGAAGGATCGCGCGACGGGCCGCCCGAGAGGCTTCGGATTCGTGACGATGTCGAGCGCGGCGCAAGCCCAGACCGCGCGCGATGCTCTCGATGGTTCGCTCCAATCGGGTCGCTCGATTTCGGTGCGTCCGTTTTCAGCAGAGCCACCGCGCCGCGGTGAGGGTGGGCCCCCTTCGTCGAGGATGGGCGGGCCTCCTGGGGCCAGCGGTCCACGGCCGATGGGTGGGCCAGGTGGCGGTCCGGGTGCACCCGATCGCACGCTCTACGTCGGCAACCTTCCCTACGACTGCACGCAGCCGGAGCTCGAGACGCTCATCAACACCGCGACTGCCGGCAACGGAACGGTTGTCCGCATTCACATGCCGATGGACGCCGATGGTCGCAAGCGCGGCTTTGGGTTCGTCACCATGTCGAGCGCCGAGACCGCGAAGGCTGCCTCCGAGACGCTCAAGACTGCCGACCTGCGGGGCCGTCGTCTCGTCGTGAACCTCGCGCACCCGAAGGGTGAGCGTACCGGTCCGCCCGGCGGGGGCGGAGGCTATGCTGGTGGCGGTGGCTTCAGTGGTGGAGGCGGTGGTGGTGGCAGCGGTTTTGGCCCACCCGCTCAGCAGCGCCGCACGTTCGACAGCGATCGTCGCCGCAAGCAGCACGCGAGCGGAGGCGAAGACGGCCCGCCGAAGAGTCGCGGCAGCGGCGGTAAGAAGAGCGATCCCGACGATGACCGCTGGGACAAGCGCGACTGGGGCACCGACGACGACAAGTGATTAGCTGAGCTCGCGTCCGCAGTTATCCGAACGCAACCAGCTTGACACGCACGCGGCCGAAGCTAAAGTCCGCGCCCCAACCGCCCCCGAAAGGCCTCGCGCCTCCGGAGCGACGAGAGACAAGCCATGCGCGATTTGATCAAGATGACGTGCGGCAACTGTGGCCGCGCCAACTACACGACGACCAAGAACAAGCGGACGATGACCGACAAGTTCGAGATCAAGAAATTCTGCCCCGTGTGCCGAAAACACTTCGCGCACAAAGAAGGCAAGATCTCCAAAGCGTGACCTCAATAGGCTGCACGCATGTGCATGCTTTGTGGTCACGGGTAGACATGGCGGGCCGCGGTTGATAGAAGGACCCGCTTCCCCTTGTTTGAATGGTCAGCGCTCGCGCTGAGGCCGTTTCTCGAGGGGTAGCGAGAGGATTCGATGGTGTTCGACTGGTTGAGCGGTCTGTTCTCGAACGATCTCGCGATCGATCTCGGAACGGCCAACACGCTCATCTACGTCAAGGGCAAGGGTATTGTCTCTTGTGAGCCCTCGGTCGTCGCCGTTCAGCGTGATGCGCGGGGTGGCAACAAGGTGCTCGCGGTTGGACGCGAAGCCAAGGAGATGCTCGGTCGGACGCCCGGAAACATACGCGCCGTGAGACCCCTTCGGGACGGCGTCATCGCCGACTTCGAGATCACGGAGGCGATGCTCCGTTACTTCATCGCGCGCGCCCACAACCGGCGCACGCTCGTGAAGCCGCGCATCATCATTTGCGTACCGTTCGGCATCACCGAGGTCGAGAAGCGCGCGGTCAAGGAGAGCGCCGAGAGCGCCGGAGCCCGCGAGGTCTACCTGATCGAGGAGCCCATGGCCGCGGCCATTGGCGCAGGGCTGCCCATCACGGAGCCGAGCGGCAACATGATCGTCGACATCGGCGGCGGCACGACCGAGGTGGCCGTCATCTCGCTCGCCGGCATCGTCTATTCGCAGAGTGTTCGCGTCGGCGGTGACAAGATGGACGACGCCATCCAGGCGTACTTGAAGCGCAAGTACAACTTGGCCGTCGGCGAGCAGACTGCGGAGCGCATCAAGATGCAGGTCGGCAACGCCTACCCGCTCGAGCAGCAAATCACGTCCGAAGTGAAGGGTCGCGATCTCGTCGCGGGCGTTCCGAAGACCGTGGTCGTCAACTCCGACGAGATCCGCGAGGCGCTCCTCGAGCCGCTCAACGCGATCGTCGAAGCCGTGCTCCTCGCCTTGGAGAAGACGCCTCCCGAGCTCGCGGCCGACATCGTCGACAAGGGCATCGTCCTCACCGGCGGTGGCGCCCTCTTGAAGAACATCGACGTGCTCCTTCGCGAAGAGACCGGCTTGCCCGTCATGGTCTGCGATGATCCCATCAGCGCGGTCGTCCTCGGCAGTGGCAAGACGCTCGACCACATGGAGCTCTTGAAGGAGGTCACGATCGGATAGCGGTCGTGACGAGCAGCACCCGTGCCGTGGAAGCGTTATCGGGACGCGGCGATCGTCGCCGTTCTCCTCGCCGTTCCGTTCTTCATGCTCCGTGCGAACATGAAGAAACAGGAGAACTTGAACGCGCTCGATCGTGCGCTCCTCCGCATCTCCGCGCCCATCGAATACGGCGCCGCGACGCTCGCCCGCGGGATCTCGAGCATCATCTCCGACTACGTCTACCTCGTCGACGTGAAGCAAGACAACGGTCGGCTCGCCTACGACAACGCGCGTCTCCGCGAGAACATCCATCGCCTCGAGCAGGCGCAAACCGAGAACCAGGATCTTCGCCGCCTCCTGCAGCTCCGCGAAAACACTCCGGGCGAGACCGTCAGCGCGCTCGTCGTCGGCAAGGACTTCAACGAGTTCTTCCGCGTCACCCGCGTCGTGCTCGACCGCGGCTCGCGTGACGTCAAACCCAACATGCCCGTCGTCGCACCGGATGGCGTCGTGGGAGTCGTGATGCACGTCTCGGGCGACGAAGCAGACGTGCAGCTCGCGGTCGACGCGGCGTTCGTCGTCGACGTCGAGGACGAGCGGACGAAGGCGCGTGGGTTCGTCCGCGGCACGGGCGACGCTACACGCCACGCGTGCAACGTCGAGGCCGTCGATTCGCGCGATCTCGTCGAGGTCGGCGATCTCCTCGTGACGAGCGGCAAGGGCATGCGGTTCCCCCGCGGGCTTCCGGTTGCCCGCATCACGAAGGTCAACAAGCGCGAGCTCGGCCGCACGCAAGAGGTCGAGGCCACCCCGACCGTCGACTTCACGCGCCTCGACAACGTGCTCATCCTTTTGACGCCCCCCGGTGAGCGCGAGCCGCTCGAGGCCACGGCGAAAAAGGGGAAGCTCTAGTGCGGAGCGCAGCGTTCATCGGCGTGGGCCTGCTCCTGTGCTTGCTTCAATCGAACCTGTTTCGCGTCCTTGGGTACATCCACATTCCAGGTCTCGTGCCTTCGCTCGTGCTGCCGCTCGTCGTCTTCATGGGAGTGTCCGAGTACTCGCTCGCGCGTGGTGCGGCGGTCGCTTTCGTCCTCGGTTACGCGACCGACGTGATCGGCATCGCGCCGATTGGGCTCTACACCTTCACGTACGTCGCGATCTTCGTGCTCGCGCGCGCTGCCGGCTCGAGGCTCGCCGCGCAGACCGTGCTGATGCAGCTCGTCCTCGGGCTCGGGTTTGCGTTCGTTCAGAGCCTGATGGTGCTCGTGCTCCTCGCGATCTTCGGGCGAGAGCCGTATGTGCCACGCACGCTCTACCCACTCGCGCTTCCGCACGTCCTCGCGACGGGGTTCTTCTCGCCGCTGATCTTCAGGCTCGCACGCCGTGTGCACTTTGCCACCGTGAAGGGAGAGAGCACGGAGCGGAGGCCCATGGCGCCGTACAGGTCAGCGTGACGTTGCTCGTTCAGCGCGAGGGAGCCTCCGAGTTTCGGAAGCGCTACAAATGGTTTGCAGCGGTCGTCGTCGTCGCCTTTGCCGTCGTCCTCGGCCGGTTGTTTCAGCTCCAGGCACTGCAAGGAGCCGATTACGCTGCCATCGCGCACGACAACATCGTGCGTCGCGTGGTCGTGCCGACGATTCGAGGCGCGATTCGCGATGCACAAGGTCGCGTCATCGCGTCGAGCCGACCGTCTTCGAACGTCACGATCGTGCCCGGCCGCGCCATGCTGAGCGCCGTCGCAGGGCGTCGGCCAGCGTCGGTCGCCGACCAAGGGGATACGTGGGCGAAGCTCGCCGAGACGTTGCGGATGAACCCGGACGAGCACACCCGTTTCGAAGCACGCCTCAAAGCCGCGTGTGAGACCACGTCGTGGCAAGACTCGCCCGAGGAGCGGCGCCGCAATCCATGCTGGCGCCCCTTGCTCGTTCGCGAGGACATCTCCCGCGACGTGGAGGCGCAGTTGAAGGAACACGCGACGGAGCTCGTCGGCACCGACATCGTGACCGTCCCCGTGCGCTATTACCCCTACAAGAGCCTCGGCGCGCATCTGCTCGGGTACGTGGGTGAGGTCGACGCCGAGACGCTCAGCAAGCTGCGCCCGCAAGGCTACGAGCAGTTGCCGCTCGAGCAGCGGCAGAAGCTCAATCCACTCGACTACGACGTGGGCGACGCGACGGGCGCGACGGGCATCGAGCGGGCGTGGGAGAGCTACCTGCGCGGCCAAGCCGGTTGGGAGAAGCGCGTCGTCGACGCTCACGGGAA
>Ga0302325_10011753_pt1 | contig 18833 bp, 20 predicted proteins | sample Palsa_T0_2_FD_201948 | JGI IMG/M metagenome (GOLD analysis project Ga0302325, IMG submission 201948) | Peat permafrost microbial communities from Stordalen Mire near Abisko, Sweden - Palsa_T0_2 | ecosystem: Environmental > Terrestrial > Soil > Palsa > Peat permafrost | place: Sweden: Abisko...
GTGAAAAGAAAATGCGTACGTACCCCTTAACATCATATTGATGTTTACCTTGGTAGAAGGTCGGGTGAACGTTCCAATTCGAGAGACATGTGATCAGCCTTGTCCGACGTCATTCCGAGCCGCCCAAGCTTCAGAACTCACATCAAACGGCCACAAAAGTCAGAACCACAACCTTCAGTCTCTGCCGCTCTCGGCAGCGCCGTGATTGAGAAGATGGTAAGTCGGATTGAACTTCCCATGTATTTGAAGTGCTAACAATTGTATGCAGGACCTCATTCTCACGCCCGTCCGAGTCGCAACCTCCAAGCCAGCGCGGCAGACCTACCTCAACACATTCCTGTTCATGATCACATCTTCGATTCTACTAGGGCTGGCAGTGTTCGCATACATTCTCTTCTACCTGAACTACGTGCCACAAATAGGAATCGAGCGGGTTATCCATTTGCAATACGGGTAGAACGCTCCATCTTCTTAAATCCCAAACAACTGCTGATGTTGTGATCTTTAGAGATGGACCACATCCTTATGGCATCGCAGCTCTCGACTCCTCTCTCATTTCACAGCAATCTTACGATATTATTGTCTCGTTAAATGTACCACGATCGCCGATAAATATTGCCCAAGGAAACTTCATGCTCTCACTCTCTCTACTTCCACCGACCTACAAGCCAGTGCTGCCAGTAGCTTCAACCTCAGTCCCCAAGCGCACAAACGCTGTCTCTGAAGGAGATATGCTATTCTTCTCACGACGTCCAGCAATCCTAACGTACACATCCCGTCTCGTGTCCCTCTCCGAACGTCTCTTTTCCCTCCCATTATATATTTCCGGCCTGCGCCAGGAATCCGAAATTCTCCACATACCAATGGCGGAATCCCTATCCTTCCCCAAGGGATGGAAGAACGTGCCCGGATACGTGATGCTAGAACTACAAGCCGGACAAGAAGTACAAGTCTACGACGTGCGGGTACTGTTCACCGCCCGGTTCGGAGGCATGAGATGGTTGATGTACAACCATCGGATCCTCTCATTCCTCATCTTTACTTCCGCTTTCTGGTTCTCGGAAATCATATTCACATTACTGGGATGGCTGGCTGTTCAAATCCTCTTCACTCCAAAGATAGAACCCAAGAAAGAGTTGGTGAAAGTGGAGGAGACGGATGCTAGTACTGTCAAGGCCGAAGGCGGGGAAGGAACTGATGGCGATGAGCCTGATCTCTCAGATACTCCGCGGACGTTCCCGACGTACGGGCGACAGGCTCCGTTAAGGTTTGTGCCTAAGGTGAAGGAGGAGGATAGCGAGGAGTTTATTATGGATGAGACGGCTATTCAGCCGCTGACTGCGGAAGCGGATGATGAGGATGAAGACCTGGAGGTGTATAGGGGCGGGAGGGATAGCGGGATAGGGACCAGCTTTAGTGAGGGGGGTGAGAGGAGTGCGTTGGCGAGGAGGAGGTCCAGGGCCGGGAAGTAAGGAGTCAAATAGAAGGTGATGATTTATGATACCCAAGTGCGTTTGGAAACGTTATTTGAATGGAAATATGGAAGATGATGCGGAATTCCAAAGTTGCAGTCAAGATGCATCCCTAGTACTCCTCGCACTTCTCTTACTGACCCTTTTTTCTGTTATTAGTCCACAACGACACCGAGCGCAGAAACTCCTGAGAGATACCATGCATCTTAGCCTCTCGTTGGCAGCTGGCAAGTTGCTACTCTACTCCATTCGAAAGCTAAATCTCTTTTTATAGTCAATGTGATACTGGATTTGGAGAGAAAAAAACATCTCAACACCAATTGAAGGCCAATCCCACAATTATCATCGATATTTTGTTGCACATCGCAATCCCATCGCATGGAATGGCTTCCTACTCTCTTTAAAATTAAAGAAAAAAGTCCCCAGCATTTCATCAAGAAGCACCCCATGAGATGCGTTCCAAAAAACAAAAAACAGAACTCCATGGCATTACATGCGATGGAGCCCTGGATAGCAAGCTACGCTATGAAAGTCCCAAATGGATCTGCAAGCTGTAAAGCATAACAGAATGACATAGCATAATACCCCCATCAAGGCAGTGCATGCGGAAAGCAATTAGAAAATGCAAGTAACTAGATCCAGGATAATCAGATCTATTTAATCTCTTGGAGGAGCAGTTGTACGGCAGTCCATGCTGTTTGGAAATAGTAGATGGTAAGATTATTATATCGCATGGCTTTGTTTAGACTTGAGATCCGGTTGTGGAGGGTTAAGCTTGGATTTTGTTTATTGGTTGCGATCCTTTCGAGATCTACTTCGTTCCAAATCACTTCTGGGCCTCGTAGGGGACTCGTTGGCGCGCTTTTCACTGCTTTCATTCTCAACTATATTTGACCTCTAGCAAGCTTAGTGAATTACAGATTATCTAGCTTTTACCTCACTTTTCTTGCACATCGCATCCATTGCCATGAGATCCTCTGCCTGAGTTTTAAGAACAAAGTTCTCTATTTGTGAAAGGCATTTCAAGAGATGCATTCCAATTTGTAGATAAGAAGGACCGCAACGGATTTCATGGTATGCAAGATGGCAAAGTATGGATCCCATGCCTGATCCTCGAAACAGCCAACTCAACGGAAGGAGTCAAGACCTGTTCTTTTCCCATGGCGTCACTCCTTTTACATTTCACTGCCCTTAATCCCACCCACTTTATCTCTGGACTTCAAACCCTATACTGGTTGTCTTACTCCTTGATGTGCAATAGTACCTCCTTGCTCCTAGAGCATTGCACAAGGCATCAACCTTCGAAGTTATCCTGGTATATTGAGATGCTAAGTCAATGTCAATATCAAGATCGAAATCAAGCTCTTGTCTCCGCCCGTTCTCTAACACCAAAATACCTTGTACTAATCACAGACTTCGAATTTTGTTGCACATTGTGTTCAGTGTTCAAACACAGTTTTGTACAATGAAAGATCTTCTAGTGGAATCCTAGAATATGATGCGAACACAATCGTTTTCCATGGATTCGGATGTTAGGAGTAACGAACAGCAATGATCGAAACTCGGCTGCCTGTTGTTATCCACCATCGAAAGCCACGATGGATGTGTAGAAGTCAGAAGTTGTAGGGCGAAGTCAATGTTAGACACATCAGGAATGTGAATTCTGTCAGATCATCAAGCCGTCGGAACAGACAAGAACTTTAGATCTATTCGCATAGTATCGAATTGCCGCGACCTCGCCTGGAAGTGCCTAATAGACTAGGCGAAAGCAGCGCATAATTTTAAAAGGGATTTTGAAAGGATCGGGATGCGCTGACGTTGGCAACCTGGGCAACCGAAGCCTTCGCTGGCCTAAATCCTAAGGATTCCCAGCGATGAACTCAGGTTGCACTTCCGCTTGGAAAAGCTTTTCCATGAACATGAGTGGGATATCGACCCACATACGAAGTCCTTAAATACGAGGTATCTCCATACCACCAGATGACACGATTCGGCTCGTACCATTGCGTGGTCTGTACCTCTGTGTTCCTTCAGCCGTGAAATATTCCTCGGTATTGCTGTGGTTCAGCCTCATCAACCGCGCGGAAACAGATTGACATGTGATGACGACAAGCGCTTCAACGCGGCCCAAAGCACAGCCAATGATCCGCGTCCTGGTGGAATGTCCGTAAAGGAATCGCGTCACTGGTTTGAAAGTTTTCTTTGAGCAGAATGCGGGGTGGAGATCAACGATGCATGAGAGGGGGGAGGGGCAGACCTCGGAGAATAGATGAGCGAGGTGATAGGGGGAGAGAAGAAAGAAAGAATGGATAAGGAAGGAAGAAAGAGGAATACTTGGCGTGAGGCGCGCGGAGCCCCTTCACCTCCGCTATGAAATCGAAGCCGGAAAGGAAATCGTCGCAATCGTCATTCCTCATGCTGGCCCTTCCTCCTTCCTTCCTGTTTGTTCTCCTCATCGCTCTGTGCTTTTTCCCACAAGGCTTTATCGATTGTGAATTTGTGAGAGGTTTTTAATTGTGGCTTCCAGGCAGCCTTTTCGGCCCCCGCCCCCCGCTCACATAATTCTCGCACAATAATAGTCGAGGCTGGGATGCCGCGCCCCCCCCCGGTCTTAGCGGGTCACCGCCATTGGCAGCCGCACTCGGTGAGTCACAGCCAGACGCCCACTCTTCCACTTGTGCATTAAATATATGCAGCCATCACATATTGCCTCAGCCTTCTCCTTAATGCGCGAGGCATGGGACTGTCGCAGAGGTGTATCGAAGGCAGAGGGAGATCAGGTGTGAAGTACTTAATAGACGAACGATCGAGAGAACCGAGTGCCTGGTGCGATGTTGCTTTTCGAGTAGTGCATTCTCGGTCTTTGTCGGGGTTTTCTTAGGTACGTAACACGAGTAGTTTTTTCGTGTTTTTGCGCGCGGTGTCACTGTGGCGACGCCACCTTTGCGAATCCTGAAAGCGCAACAATACATTAACCTGCACATCGGGACGTTTGCATCAACGCTCTTGTTGCCGAGTCGCTTTATTCACGTCGTGGCCGAGTAAACAAAGAATCGCCGTGAATAGTGACAGTGATGAGCAGAAGGGTTGGAGATTTGCTCACAGGTCAAAGCCCTCCGCAGCCCCCAACGTACGAAGTAACTCGAGCCTTGCCTCTTTCTTATCATGACCGGGTTCTCCTGTTCTCCTTTCCATGGTTGCGCGGCCCTGTCTGAAACTAAGGGGCTGCTCGGGGCCAATCACGGCCGTGCAACGACCGGCAGAAGCGCGCTAACGACGCCAAAATCTCTAAAATTTGCGCTAGGAAAGTGCGTGCGGCTGCCTTACGCGGCTCATCAGGCAGCAGCGTGCGAGTATTTAAGAAGGCCGCCGCCCCTTCCAATTTCGAACCCTTTTTCGCGACATCCGGGTTAGTCATCATACCACTTTCCCTACCCAAAACCACATAAAACCTCTCAACCCCTCCACTCCTCCGCTTCACCGTCTCCGCCCGCAACAGCGCACAGATCACAGTGCCCTGTTCAATACATTCATTGATCCAGGTGATTTGCGCGACCAAGATTCGGTCGGCTCGGAGTGTCTCTTGCTTTCGCGATCGCGATTCCCGTTCACCTCAGAACTGTCGCATAGATTCCTCGGAGGGACCTCAATAGCGTTTCTATCTCAATACTTAATATTGTCGTCGGCTACGATCAATAGATCGAAGTCGATACACTTCCTCGTCGAGCAGCGACTACTGTAGGGGAGACATTGAGTTGTTCTTCTCCCGCAAACGGTACGACCTCATCCTTTCTCGACCAGCAAACAAAGCCCGCAACCCTTTCACACTCTTCTACCTCCTACATATCTTCGACTTCGAGTCGCGATCAAACGCTTCCTCGATTGTCAACCTCAAGATCTCCATCTGACATCAGTCTTCCCACAGACCTGCTCTCCATCTCGCGATCTACCTTGACAAGAAGCGACACCTTCTTCAAGATGGATCAAATACAAACCCACCCGGCCAACGCCGCCCAGGCAAAGACCTTCATCGCTCCCGGTTCCCTCTCATTCCCAGGTGGCGCTGGCGAACTGACACCTCCTTCGTCCGAGGCTGATAAGCAAAATGGTCAGAGGAATGGGCAGATGAATGGAGGTCAACAGCAAGGTGCTCAAGGCCAGAACGGCAATGGGGTGACTCCCGCGACACCTGCTGCAACGCCTGGCGCCACGCAGGGCGTGAGTGGTATTGTCCCTACCTTGCAGTATGTATAACCCTTGCGCCTCATCACTGATACATGAGGCTTATCTTGCATGTAAAGAAACATCGTTGCCACGGTCAATCTAGATTGCCGCTTGGATCTCAAGACGATCGCCCTGCATGCGAGGAACGCTGAATACAACCCGAAGGTACTTGCTGACTCTAGGCTTCAATATCTCCTTTGTTCGTGCTAACCTTCTCAGCGTTTTGCGGCTGTCATCATGCGTATTCGTGAACCCAAGACGACTGCTTTGATCTTCGCTTCAGGCAAGATGGTCGTGACCGGCGCAAAGTCAGAGGATGATTCAAAGCTTGCATCACGAAAGTATGCTCGCATCATTCAAAAGCTCGGCTTCAACGCAAAGTTCACGGACTTCAAGATCCAGAACATTGTCGGCTCCTGTGACATCAAGTTCCCTATCCGCTTGGAAGGTCTTGCTTCACGCCATCACAATTTCAGCTCGTACGAGCCTGAGTTGTTCCCTGGTCTCATCTACCGAATGATCAAGCCTAAAATTGTGCTTCTGATCTTCGTCAGTGGCAAGATTGTCTTGACTGGCGCCAAGGTGCGAGAGGAGATTTACCAGGCCTTTGAAATGATTTACCCTGTGCTTCAAGGTACGTTGTCTGCGTTTGCTTATCTTGCATATGTACTAACCACCTTGAAGATTTCAAGAAAGTCTGATCTTTCTACCAAGATCTGCATCAGCGGTCGATCATTCAACCCACCACCGCGATGTACCAACATCTCCACACCCAAACTTGTACAAGTATTGTCGGTTACGATTTCACGAACCCTTTTTCAAAAGCTTTGGCATTTGGTTGGCGCATCCCCAGAACCGTCTTGACACCACATCTTGTCCTGCGGTAGCCACCTTTTGCCTCCGTTGTCACTGCATTGCATCGGCGTACACGGGGAAGAGTCACAGACGGCTCAACATTTGGTCTTTTAGCATGCTTGTCCCTTTTCCAAGAACATAGATTGCACACCCATTCGATCGATGGCATGTGCGCAGGTCGAAGATGCCGTCCTTAATTGACTTCTGATCACGCAGAGTTTATCGGCTCGTTGGTCACAAAACACACACATTTCTTCTGATAGCTTCCAAGGCGGGGGAAGAGCTTCAGGGGCATAACACACTGGCGGAATGGAATTTCATAGGCAGTACAGACAAACGTTTGATCGTCTTACTGACCTCTTCTTTATCATATCGTGGTGGCAAGCCGGGGCTTGAGTAGCACATACTGGTCTGTTTAGTAGTGGATGGATTTCTGCGAACGGAGGCTCAGGACATGCACGGGCTGTCACGGAATTAGCTCTCTTAGGCAGATAGACTAATTAAAACACGATAGATGATATCTTTGCTCTACTATGATGTGATGTGAATCTAAACAAACTGTCCCTCCCGTCATCTCTTTCCCATACCTTACAACTTAGCTCCCTTCCTCAACTCCTCATCAAGCACCAGGCCCGGCCTTCCCCCTCGACTTCCATCCTCTGTAACAACACTCTCCACCCTCTCCTCCCTCCACGCCCACTTACTCTTAAACTCTACTGGGCACCTCCCCTCCACACAATCCACAATCCTCTCGCCAATAACCGGCAAGAACTTGTACCCATGTCCACTGCCTCCCGTCGCCAAAAACAAGCCCTCATACCGGGGATGATAACAGATCAGAAAATCCCCTTCAGGCGTATCAGTATACCAACATATCTTACTCTTCACAAACGGTCTCTCTCCCAGCTCGGGGATCATTTCCCGTAATGCTTGTCTACAGGCTCTCTCTCCTTCTTCCGGAACCCAGAGATTTGGATCATCGCGCGCGGTTCGGGGGATGCTGACTTCGATTTTCCCTTCCCCTTCGGAATCGGGATTGGGGATGGAGATGGGGTTGGAGTAGCCGTAAGAGTGACGCGCTACTTTTAGGATTCGGTTGGAAGGGGGGATGATGAAGAGTCCCGTGCTCATGTTTAGCAGGACTGGCATCTTTGCAAAACGTTCTTGTTCGGCGGCGGTGATGGAGAGGTAGCAGAGGACTTGTCCGGTGGCTGTTGCGCGTCCGCGGAGGTCGATGAGGGAGGGGGTCCAGGCGCCGGTTGCGAGGATTACGAGGTCGGCGGAGAGGGAGGTGGAGTCTTTGAGCTTTGCGCCGAGGACTCGGCGGTTGTTGGGGGAGAAATGGAGGGATGTGACTTCGCCGGTGAGGAAGGTGATGCGACCTGTAGATTCAGCTTTTTGGCGGAGATACTTCATGCCTTCTTCTGCGTCTGCCCAGCCGGATTGCGGGTTTATGTATCCCCAATCTCCTGAACCACCGCCGGTCCCCACTGCTTCGTTGATATCGTTTCTCGTCTTCAGTTCACGTATTGTGCCTTCTGATTGTGATCCTGAGAGTTTGCGAACGTTCTCTAAACTCTCTCGTACGTATTTCTCACCCTGCTTTCCCTTGTCTGCTACTAACACCAATCCACATTCTGAATATCGTTCTTGTCCTCCCAAATCAGAATCGCCTTGCTGTCGCCAGAATTCTTGAGCTGAGGCGGCAAGAGCGGCGTATGCGGGGTCGCTGTAGTCGGCGCGGATTATGCGTGAGGTGTCGACTGAGGAGCCGTCTATTGAGGGAAAGGGAGAACGGTCGAGGAGGGTTATGCGAGTGTTTTTGAAGGAAGGACGGGTTGCGAGGGCTCGGGCTGTAGAGAGGCCGAAGACGCCGGAACCTATTATGAGGATTGAAGATGGCAGGGAGGGCAAGGAAGCCATTGGTACGGCAGGGAAGTAGAGAAGGAATCGAGGAGGGGGAGTGGGATAAGAGAGAGAGTAACTGAGATTGTAGTTAAGAGTAACTGGTGAGAGGAGGATTAAAGCAAAGAGATTAAGAAGTTATATTCAGAAATAAACAATACGAGATCCATGAAAAGAATAGTAAGCTGATATCGTACCTTAAAGAGTGGGGTTGATTATGATTGTGCCGGTTGAACGAAAGGTACATGTTAAGTGGGGAAGTCATTCATAAGGCGCTCTGGTCTGTGCTCAAGCTTGCGGCTTCGAGGCGGAATTGAGGCCGATAAGAGGACGGCACTACTCATAAAACAGAAGTCCAATGAAAATGCAGAAAATATCCAGGGCTACTCGCAGACAATTCTTCTCCTAGAATGAGGCACCTCACTAGAGCTAAATTCTGATCCTGATCCTGATCGATATATCAGAAGCACAGCATGCTGCCCGAATTCACCGAACGGTGTAAGTCGACCTGTTCTCCTCCAACTAGGAAATTTCATAGGGAGAAACTACAGTCCAGGAATCTGCATTTCCCTTGCTGACTGTGTCTGGAGTATAATCCAATAGAACTGTCCAGCATGGATCTAAGTTAATGTAACGAACCTGCATCTCCATCAAAACTTCAGAAAGATCAAGGCCACTCTCAGCACACCGATATTACAGGATCAAAGGTGTTAAGCAAATTTCTCCATATTGCTGATGAAGACAGTCTGCCAAGCTCTCATAATCTGTATCTTAGATCCGGCTCTGTCGACGAAGTGCACCAGGATATTGATCTCGAGAAGTGGAATCGTGTAATTGAAGGGTTTGGAAATTTTTCGACGGCATTCCATGGTTCGTCAATCAATTTTTTACTTAGAAAATCTGATCGGGGCTTGGGATACTGAACTCTGGGATGCAAAAAAAACAAGAACGCAAGTGACGAGAGATTCAGTGGGCGCACCTGAAGGTGCTGTATGCCATGAAACTCCTTAGCAGAAGAATTGATCAATACAATTCCTGAAGAACAAGATGCTCTTGGATACGCAAGAAAACATTATAATCCCCTGATTCACTAAGCAGCATATGATCACTCTGCTTTCTGTTCCTCTTCGAGTCCATTCGACTCTGAAGGTTAGCAATGTTCCGACTGGGAGCAGTCAGATTCTTATAAAAAATGATTGAATAAAATATTCAGCGCGATGATAAAGCAAATGAAGCAAGTTCGGAACTAAAAGGTTCAATCCCAGCCTGGACGCGCGAAGAGGGTTACTTGTCCCCTGACCGGTAGAAGGCAACGCCTTTCAGAATCAAGTATGCAGCAGAAGCTCAGGCTCGATCTGTTATGAAGTTGCAATAAATAGTTGTAGATATCACTGTGCCGAAGTGCGACAGCAAAAGGCATATGTAGAGGTGATGGTTGGTTGAAGTCAGACGAGGCAGGACTGAAGCCGAGAAAGAAAGTCAACCGCGACACGGCTCCTTCGCGACGTAATTTAGCAACGCACAACGACTTCTCTCCACCAGCCAGATCCACCATCTTCCACCATAAAATCCGGGAGTATGTAAGGATCCAGAAAATGTCGGACAGAAAAATCGCCGAATTCCCAGACGTGGAGAACAAGCTCCAAGCTCCTACGAAGAAATCCCAATTCGAGCGGCAGAAAGCAGAAGCAGAAGCCAAGCGTCTGCGAGAAGAGGCAGAAACCAAGGCTGTCTATGAAGATTTTATAAAGAGCTTTGACGATGAGGAGGATGAGCCATCACCCTCTGCGGGATTTGGGAGGGACGATGGAGGGAACAAATTTGGTGGATTCAGCGGTGCGCCGCCGAGGAGACAGTTTGGCAGTGGACAAGGTCTGGGGCCCCCGACTGGACCTTCATCTGGAAGAGGCTTTGGCGGTGGATTTGGAGGAGTACCAGATAGAGACAGAGACAGAGGGCGGTTCGGAAATGGGCCAGGAAATTTAGGGCCACCTCCTCCAAGTCTGGCGAAGAGGACATTTGATGGGTTTCAACAGAGGGATAGGAGGGAAGATAGAGGATTGTTGGCTTTCGACGACTATGAGCCAGAGGAGAGGGCACCAAAGCGAGCATTAAATCATGACGATGACGAATATGAAAGGGATCAAGGGAAAGAGGAAGAGAGAGCGGCTCCCAAGCCTACATTGCGACTTGCCTCGCTGCCGCCCGGAACCTCACCTGCTAGTATTAAGGCATTATTGCCGCCTACTTTGTCGGTCGAGGCTGTCAGGATATTGCCGCCCTCTGGGCCGGGTGTATATTCTGAGAGGAAATCTATGTCCGCAATTGTCACACTGGCGAAGGACACACCGGCGAATGACATCGACGCAGCAGTCAATGGTTTGCAGCACAAATATTTGGGATATGGGTACTATCTCAATCTTCACCGACATCTCTCGTCAGCAGCTATATCGAGCTCCGCCAGTGTGCCTTCACTAGGAAGCTCCATGCCACAACACCCTTTTGGTGCAAAGCCAGTAGAGGTCGCGGGAGCTAGCCGAGGACATGCTCCCCCTCCCCACCAACGAGGTTTTGCTCCACCGTCTTCATATGCCCCTTCAGGTCCGGGACAGTTGAGACAAGGCGGCCCTTTACTCCATGTTCCCGTGCAGCCACCCCGGGATATTAAGGAACTCAAACTTATTCATAAAGTCATTGAATCACTTCTTACTTACGGTCCCGAGTTTGAAGCTCTTCTAATGAGTCGCCCGGATGTTCAACGTGAAGAGAAGTGGGCTTGGCTGTGGGATCCAAGAAGTACGGGTGGTGTTTGGTATCGTTGGCGGTTATGGGAGGTGCTCACAGGCTCCCAAACTCGTCGTGGCCAGGGCAAATACTTGCCTCTCTTCGAGGGATCCTCGGCATGGAAGTCACCGGATCAGCCATTAGCATTCGAATACACTACTCGACTTGACGAATTCGTTTCAGATTCAGAGTACAACTCCTCAGATGAGGATGACTCTGGAGATGAAGGGGCACGAAGACAACAACTTGGTGGGGCAGCACCTCTAGATCCAAATGCTTTGACGGACGACGGAAAGGCATATCTCAATCCTCTTGAAAAGGCTAAACTAACACATCTTCTCGCCCGGCTTCCAACAACAACAGGAAAGCTGCGTAAAGGTGACGTAGCTCGTGTTACAGCATTCGCAATATCTCATGCTGGACGAGGTGCAGATGAAGTTGTTTCTATGATTGTCTCGAACATCGAAAAACCATTCGCATACTCTTCAGCCAATCCTGATCGCAAGAGAGAAAATGCTAGCGGGGACGATGGCCCCGCTGAAGATGAAGAGCAGTCCGATACCAGCGCTGCAAGCCTTATAGGCATATTCTTGATCAGCGATATCTTATCTTCCTCTTCTACTAGTGGAGTGCGACATGCCTGGCGTTATAGGCAGCTCTTCGAAGCAGCGCTAAAGCATCGACATGTGTTCGAGGGTCTAGGCAGAATGGAACGGAAGATGAATTGGGGCAAGCTGAGGGCAGAAAAATGGAAGCGAAGTGTGGGAAATATCTTGAGTCTTTGGGAAGGATGGTGTGTCTTTCCCCAAGAAAGCCAGGAATGGTTTGTGAACGTCTTCAACAACCCTCCGTTAACAGCTAAAGAGGAGATTGACGTGAAGAAGAGGGAGGAGGCAGAGCAGGCAGAGAAGGGGAAGAGTAGATGGAAGACTGTGGAGGTTGCTGCGAAGGAGAATGGCGAGAAGAATGAAGAAGTCGAGGAAGCTGATGTAGATGGCGACCCTATGGAGGAAGATGAAGATGTTGATGGAGAGCCTATGGCTGAGGATGAAGATGTGGATGGTGAGCCTATGGAGGAAGACTTTGACGGAGAGCCTATGGACGAGGAGAAGGAAGCTTCGGAGGCTCCTGCTCCTGCAGCGCCTGAACCGCCACCTCGGAAGGAAGGCAAGCTTCCTGTGAAAGTGGATACTGCGCCTGTCGGGCAGGTTCGAAGACGGCCGAGGGCTGTTGATATGTTTGCTGATTCAGACGACGAAGATTAACCAATACTTCAAAATCGATATACTCAAAGACAATGAATATATTGTCCACCACGAAGCACGCAAGGAAATTGGGACTCATTTCAGCCAGATGCACATTCGAGCAAGCGCTCCCTGTTCATATACCCTTATCCCAAATCGTGTTTTCATGGGTGCAACCACCGGATTTCCAGTCTTCTTTGAACGAGACATTTGCGCCTTTTATGATGCAGAATCACTGTTGCACTTTCAAAATGATCTACATCAACATCGCTAGTAAGCTTTGCCACTTCCCAAAATTCTCTAACACTCCAAAACTTTTGGCAGAACTCCCCGGTATCACAAGCATAAGCAGTGTTCCAATTTGGATGGAAAATGTGACCCATCACGTGTCACCATAGCGAGACCAAAATCCATAATGAACCCAAACTTGTGTTCTAAGTTTCAGCCCCCCGAGACAGGATGCAAATGGACACACTAGCAGCCGAGACGACCATGTCTTCGTCGTGAGACCATCCTCACGAGTGATTTCTAAGCCTCCTCTGGGGTATTCGGGCTTACCCCGCGCCAAGTTACCCCACCTTGCAAGGCCGGGTTATACCCGACCCCTTCTACATTCTACACTTCACCTGCAACTTCAACTTCACCATATAGGCGACAGTGAAAAATTTAACTGTTGTACAAAGTTATCATTATGGCACCTAAACTCCCATTTGAGGTGACTCCCAGATCTTGAGCTCAGATTCATGACTAACAACCAGCAGGTCAAGAACCCTTCTCTCTTCAAAGACAAGTCGCTTGTCGGTGGTGAATGGGTTGAAGCTAGATCTGGCAAGAGGTTCGATGTCGTAGGTAAGACTGTCATTTCATCACATTTAAGTCGAATCCTCACTCTCTTTCAGATCCGGGAAGTGACAAAGTCTGGGCATCCGCTCCAGACAACGGAGCCGAGGATGTTGACGCTGCAGTCAACGCTGCTTATGAGGCATTCCAGACTTACAAGAAAGTCAATCCACGCACTAGAGCTCAATGGCTTCTGAAGTGGGATGCTCTGATCCGGGAGAACAGAGATGACATTGCTCATATTGTCACTTACGAAACTGGCAAGCCGCTCGCTGAGTCTCAAGGAGAACTCGAATATGCTCTTGGTTTTACATGGTGGTTTGCTGGCGAGGCAGAGAGAATCACCGGAACGATTCAGACACCTTCTGCTCCTGGAAGAAGAGTCTTCACTGTCAAGCAACCTATTGGTGTGGCAGCTGCTCTTGTTCCTTGGAACTTTCCAATTGCGTAAGCGAATTCTGCTGTCAAAAGCAGCAGTAATTAATAGTTACAGGATGATTCTACGAAAAGCTGGGGCTGCCCTTGCTGCTGGCTGCACCATGATTGTGAAGCCGTCACCTGAGACTCCACTCTCCGTCCTGGCTATGGCAGAACTTGCTATGCAAGCTGGTTTTCCCAAAGGAGTTTTTAGTGTCTTAACAACAAGTCTTGAAAATACTCCACCGTTGAGTGAAGCTCTTTGCCGTCACCCTTTGATCAAGAAAGTTACATTTACTGGATCAGTAAGTCAAATCTCAGTAATGTACCGGTTACAAATTGACATCTTCTAGACTCGTGTTGGCAAGTTGGTTGCAAAGTTATGCTCTGATGGTTTGAAGAAGGTCACCCTCGAATTGGGAGGAAACTGTCCTTACTTGGTTTTTGATGATGCAGACTTAAATCAAGCAGTCGATGGCAAGCCCTCTGACAATCTCACCTAAAGTCTTGGCTAACCAGAATATAGCACTTATGCTTCTCAAATGGAGACATGCAGGTCAAGCTTGTATCACAGCAAACCGCGTTTATGTTCAAAAAGGAGTTTACGACAAGTTTGCTGAGCTGTTGAAGCAGAAGACCTCGAGATTGGTTGTTGGTCATGGAGCAGAGAAAGGGACCACCATGGGACCAGTGACTACACCACGAAGTCTTGACAAAGCTCTCAACCAAGTTGAAGATGCAAAGAAGCACGGTGGTCAGATTGTTCTTGGTGGTGGAAAGGTCATCGGCAAGAGTGGATACTTCTTCGAACCTACCATTATTTTGGGAGCTAAGAAGGAAATGTTAATCACTTCAGAGGAGACTTTTGCCCCTGTCCTGGCGCTGTACTCGTTTGATACCGAAGAGGAAGCAGTAACAGCTGCGAATAATACCAGCGTGAGTTCTTCGCCTCTAATTGGACATCGAACTGACGAACTTAGATGGGACTGGCTTCATACTTCTTCACCAAGAATGTCGACCGAACATGGAGACTTTTGGAGAACCTCGAAGCTGGCATGATCGGTATGAATACTGGTAAGCGATCTACTCCTAATTCGAACACACCAGCACTGATTTCACAAAGGTAACTCATCGGCTGCTGAATCGCCGTTCGGTGGCATAAAGGAATCTGGTTATGGAAAGGAGTCCGGAAAAGATGTTGCAATCAACGAGTATCTGATCACGAAGACCGGCACACTAACACTTGATGGCCACTTCTAAATTTGGGATTTAGTAAGCTTACTTGAACGATAATGAATTTAAGCACTTGCACTATTAAAGAAATGGTCGTCTTACATGACGTACTCTGAACTCTAGGCCTCGGGAGGCTGAAACGAACATCTGACATCCACGCCTGTACCCTGACATCAAAAGCACCTGCAAGCCAGGACCTGATCTTCATCTGGCGAACCTCGGCATCGATAGACAAGCTACTCCAAGCAAACCCAAACAAGTAAACATCCAAGATACACTCCACCGCGATTGGGCAAGAAAAGCAGTCCATTTCCCCATATCCCCGCATCTCCACTTAAATTAAATCCTCGGCAGGCATGAACCCCTACACTTGACGGTGTGGAAATAGTCCGCGTCCGCGTATGCCTGTTCGATAATCTGCTGTTGAAATTTAGACGGGGGCCTGATTTAAGTATTCTTGGTTTCTGCCTCTGACCTCCCTCTCTCTCTCCCTGAACTCCCATGCTTTGTGATTATTGAGCAAACATCTCAATGGCAGCATCAAAAATGAGTCCGTTATCGCTCCTCACAGCGCCCGTACGCCTTGCGCTCTTCGATCCCCGCATCACGGCCCCCCTCCTCGTCGCTCTGCTCTACTACCCCGACAAACTGCGATCGCTACTCCCAGAACAATTTCACCATCTTATCACCTCCCAAGCCGTCATACGTACTTTATCTGTTTTCCTTGGATTGGGTATCGTGAGAGGTGTCAATAGGAAACTGAGCCAATGGGTAGCGAATAACTGGAAGAAAGATGCGAAGTTTATCAAGAGTCAGGAACTGGTGCTGATTAGCGGGGGCACGAGTGGAATTGGCAAGTTGATGGCGGAAGACTTTGCGAGAAGAGGGGTAAAGGTTGTTATCTTGGATCTGAATCCGCCGAAGGCTGCGCTGCGTAAGTTTTCCTTCAACGTTGTGTTGGGAAGGGAGGGTTACTGATAAGGTGAAGCTTCGGGGATGTTCTTTTATCAGTGTGATGTTACGTCTTCTGAGAAGATTGCGGAGACGGCAAAGCAGATCCGGAATGATCATGGTGATCCAACTGTTTTAATCAACAATGCTGGTATTGGAACTGGCCTTTCGATTTTGGATAGTACGGAACAGATCATCCAGAAGACGTTCGAGGTTAACACTATCTCGCATTTCTGGATGGTGAGGGAGTTCCTCCCAGCAATGATCAAGAAGAATCATGGTCATGTGGTGACGATAGCGAGTATGGCGTCCTTTATGTGCGCTTCGAACATTGTGGATTATGGTTGCACGAAAGCGAGTGCGCTGGCTTTTCACGAGGGTCTGCATCAAGAATTGAGGGTGAGATATAATGCACCGGATGTTCGGACAACGTAAGATCTTTCAAGAACCCTGGATTGGCATCTGCTAATTGTGACTGTAGGGTGGTTAATCCAACTTGGATCCGCACGCCGTTGATCCGAGAACTCACTGCACACCCAAAGTTCAAGGACCCAGTTTTGGAGCCTGAGGAGGTAACGACGGCTATCGTGGAGCAAGTTTTGTCTGGCAGAGGTGGCCAGTTGGTGCTGCCTGCGAGGATGAGCTTCCTTTCGGGCATTAGGGGATGGCCTCTTTGGATGTCAATTGGATTAAGAAACAAAGTTTCAGGTGAGATGATCCATGCGTGCAGTTTGGGCAGAATAATGGCTGACTGATAAACTTTAGATGTGGCTAAAAGCTTAGACGGCCTTGATTTCGGGGCTGCGAAGAGAGACGACAGAGATGAGGAGAGGTGGGCAAACTTCCGGAAACAGACGTGAAGCATGTTGAGAAGCAGGTTGTATATAGGAAAACTTTTGGGGGCTCATAGTCCCATGTTGGATAGGTCTGATGCATGAGAGAGGGATGACATGAAATATCTTTGGGAATAGGATCTAATATGAACTCATCGAGGTTGCTCATTCGGACACCAGTACTCCTGAAATCCATTTCAACTTCTTTTATACTTTAAACATTCCTAACCCTCCAACATTGAAAGGATTAGACGTTTGTATTCTCTTGGATGATTTGAATTCCAGTGAAGACTTCTGAGAGCTGTCCTGAATGTAGTCTTCCCTGCAAGAATAGGCTTCGCTCCCGGAACTCGTCCGGTCTCGGATAGGGAACTGGAATCCCTGCCGGCTGAAGTTCAAGCTCAAACTCTTCTCAACACCAATAACTTCACATGTCAAAGCTCTTCCTCTCCTATCCACTCGGATCCTCGCCATCAGGCCCACATTTACGAAGTACGAATCCCCGCAGCCGGTTAGGCTGCATGCAGAGGTCCTGCACGGATGCTGAATCTCTCGGGCTTTTGCACCAAGATCTGGGTTCAGCCAATTGTCTGGCAAAACGCCCCTGACGTAAATCACAGGCATCTCTAGCCCCAGTGTGGAGCTCCACCTCAGCCTTAAGTTTTGACATATTAGACCCAATATTGCGCGTTTGCCGCGATGAGCCAGATGTTGAGTGTGCCCACGGCAGATGTGTCACACAACCCCCAACCTTGTTGCTGGAATTGGTCCCTTTACGAACTCTCTCGACCTGTGGAAGAGTGGCAAATGGAGAAGGCCGTTTCTCTATCCAAGTGGTCCCAACAGAACTCAGCTCTAGAGCTCTTGGAGCCGCAAGCAATACCCGGAAATGCAGGGACATCTGTAAAAGTGGTCGTATCCCTGCTGCTCTCTGGTGTTTATGGGATGACTTGCCCCACAGTGACAGTATGGTGGGAAAGATGGTCTGTTTCGTTTGATTGAGCTTCCACTCGGAATCGCCCCTGTGAAATTTAGTGTATTAAATTTGGGAAAGGGCCTGGGGTTGAGCTTTCCCCAAATGGCTTACCGGTCCTGCTCTAAGTGTTATTAAATGTCATTTATCTGAGACGTTGTTAAAAAATATGGAGCTCGAGAGAACATGAACTTGCTGGTTTGCGGCTGAAGATGGGGTTGAAGAGGTAATATATGTCTCTTGGGTTACACTGCTTGATCGTCGTCCAGTACCTTCTGCAAAGTCAAGTCACTTCCTGTGGAGGACGAGAACGAAAAGTTGGCAGGTCCAACACTCTCCTTGAGCAACACACCAGAACCGTTTACCATTTTGCTTCCGTCCGGAGGTGTCTCCTCTCACCTTCTGAGACTTGGGGTTGATCTCAAAACCTCAAGACCGTCTCAGTCACACTCCATCAACCATCATGTTTCTCGCAGTCGGTCTCGCTCTTGTCCTAGCATTGGGCTTCGTGTTCGTCGTACAACGACTCTCTTCAAATCGACATGTATCAAGCCTCTGGAAGGAGACACTCCTCTACCACACTTTTTACTCACCTCGAACTCCCGTACCAGATACTGAGGTCAAACTATTCCAAGATGTCAAGCCCTACAACTTCCCTCCCATCCGAGAACGTACCTCCACCAAAATGGCCATGGGCCTCAAACGCCTCGACGAATCCAACTGGCTAACCCTCGACTCTGCCTACCTCCCCGAACACTTCCTCCGCTGCCATCTCCTGTGCACAAAGCGTTCCCGGGTCCTCCAAACCCTACCAGGTTCTGAAGCAGCGTGCTATGAAGTTCTCTCCCTCGTAGTCACCTTCCTTTCCTCTCGATTTCCGCAACACTTCACTCTCACAACCACGTCCTTAGGGGGACCAGCAATTCACAATCACCTCACTAATGAGATATTCCCCATCGGTCAACAAAAATGTCATAATCCTCTTGAAATAGCAGCAAAGCTATCAATGGAAGATTTCAACATCTTGGTGAAGAATCAAGAGACTGGGGAGTACGAGTTAAAGGCATCAGCTACGCTTTTCCCCGCGGGATGGAAATTGCAG
>Ga0302325_10011755_pt1 | contig 18831 bp, 12 predicted proteins | sample Palsa_T0_2_FD_201948 | JGI IMG/M metagenome (GOLD analysis project Ga0302325, IMG submission 201948) | Peat permafrost microbial communities from Stordalen Mire near Abisko, Sweden - Palsa_T0_2 | ecosystem: Environmental > Terrestrial > Soil > Palsa > Peat permafrost | place: Sweden: Abisko...
GGCGATGAGTTCTGGTTCTGGTCCTTGCCGGTCAGATAACGCTGCAGCGAAGGATCGAGGCGCAAAGCAGTCACGATATCGCCGCGCGCTTTGGACGAGTCGCCAAGCCCGCCGAAGGCTGCGCCGCGATAGAAATAGGCCCGTGCCAGCTTTGGATCGAGCTGGATCGCTTGAGCCTCGTCCTTGATGGCACCCGCGTAGTCATGTTGAAGCAGGCACACAACCCCTCGTTCGCTCCATATCGCAGCCGTTTTCGGCTCCAAACGGATAGCCTCTGAATAGTCCACGAGCGCGCTGCTGAAATCATCTTGAGTCTTGTGGATCTTCGCGCGCTGAAGCAGCGCCGGCACGAGTTTGGGGTCGAGGCTCAAGGCGGTGTCGAAATCCCGCAAGGCCCCCTCCACATCGGGTTGCGCCAGGTTGAACACCCCACGGTTGTAGTAAAGCTTGGCATTATGCGGAGCCAATTTAACGGCTTCATTGTAATCGTCGAGCGCGTGCTGCCGGTCGCCCTGGAACAAATAAGCCTCGGCACGATTCGCATAGACGTAAAAACGATCGCTGCCCAAGAATACCTTGCGATCCAGTAACTCCGTGCATGCCTGGATGACCACGGGCGGCGCGTTTTTCCCACTGCGATTGATGCACTTCTCGATCACGGTACGCCTGTCCTGCGCGAGCTGCGACTCACACATCTCCATGGCGATGAAGTCCATTGCATCTGAGCCGGTTGTTTTGCTTCTGGCATAGCACTCCGTGAATTGATCCGGTTGCAGGTCTGGCAGCGTTGGCTCGGCACCCGGCGTGGTGCCAGTGACGGTAATCCCCGGGGAAATCGTTGACGGTGCCGTCTGCGCCTCACTGGCGCCGGGCGGTATTGCGCTTTGTGCTCCCGCGGTCATTGCGGCGAGGAACATAACCGAGAGTTGCCAAGAGAATAAGTGCCGCAAGATTTCCACCCCAGAACCCACTTTCGGCATTCCACCGGAGCAGTTTAGACCAATCAATGGCGCAGTGAGTTCCAGCCGGCAAATTCGTAACATGCGTTTTCCGCCGGATTCAGGGAGTTAGAATGCTTGAGCCGAATGCACGCAGAGGATCCCAGTATGAGGTTGATTTGTGAGTGAGCATAGCCTGGACCTGATCGCGATCGGACGCGCCAGCGTCGATCTCTACGGTCAGCAACTAGGTGGCCGACTGGAAGACATGATGAGCTTCAGCAAGGCGGTCGGCGGCTGTGCGGCCAATATTGCGATCGGCGCTGCGCGCCTGGGCCTGCGCTCCGCGCTCATCACACGCGTGGGCGATGAGGCGATGGGCCGCTTTGTGGTTGAACAATTGGCGCGCGAGGGGGTCGCTACGCGCGGCGTCGCGACGGATCCACACCGATTGACCGCCCTCGTGCTGCTCGGCGTGACCGACGAGCGTACCTTCCCACTCATTTTCTATCGGGAGAATTGCGCCGATGGGGCGCTTTGCGAAGACGACATAGATGAGGCATTCGTGCGCAGCGCGCGCGCCGTTCTGGTTACCGGCACTCACTTTTCGCAGCCCACGAGCGCCGCGGCCCAACACAAGGCAGTCCGGATTGCCAAGGCGGCGCACAATCGCGTCATCCTCGACGTTGACTACCGTCCGAATCTCTGGGGTCTCGCCGGTCATGACGCGGGTGACCAACGCTACTTGCGATCAAGAGCCGTCACGCAAGCGCTCGCCGCCGTCCTTCCACTATGCGATTTGATCGTCGGCACGGAAGAAGAATTGCACATCGCGGCTGGAGCGGAGGACACGCTCGACGCGCTGCGGCTCATTCGCGCGCAGTCGGACGCAACGATCGTGTGCAAGCGCGGCCCGATGGGGTGCCTGGTGTTTGACGCTGCGATCCCGGCCCGCCTTGATGACGGCATCGGAGGCGATGGCTTTGCGGTCGAAGTCTATAACGTCCTGGGCGCAGGCGACGCCTTCATGGCGGGGTTCCTCCGAGGCTGGTTACATGCGGAACCGCTGCAGACATGCTGCGGGTATGCAAACGCGTCCGGCGCATTCGCGGTGTCGCGCCTGCTGTGCTCGCCGGAATACCCGACGTGGCCTGAGTTGCAGCATTTCTTGAAGCATGGCAGCAGCGATCGAGCGCTTCGGAAAGATCCGGTACTTAGCCATTTGCACTGGGCGAGCACGCGCCGACCGGCCCCCAAGTCCATCATGGCATTCGCAATTGACCATCGCGCGCAACTGGAGGCGATCGCCGACGCTGCCGGTGCTGCTCGCGCCCGAATATCGGAGTTCAAGCTGTTGTCGGTACGGGCAGCGGTGGCGGTCGCCAATGGCGAGCCCGGCTTCGGAATGCTGCTCGATGCAACGTACGGGCGGGAGGCGCTTTCTCTGGCGGCTCGGCAGGGCCTGTGGCTGGCGCGACCAGTGGAGCGACCGGGGTCACGGCCGTTGGATTTCGAAGGCCTCCACAGTCTGGGTGCTCAACTCGTTGAATGGCCGGTTCATCACACCGTCAAATGCCTGTGCTTCTATCATCCGGATGATCCGCAGGAGATGCGGATTCGGCAGGAGCGCGAGCTATTGCGCGTATTCGATGCCGCGCGTGCCGTCGGCCTCGAGCTAATGGTCGAGATCATCGCCGCGCGAAACGGCCCGCTGGAACCCGACACGCTGGCGAGAACACTTTCACGACTGTACTCACTCGGCATAAAGCCCGACTGGTGGAAGCTCGAGCCACAAGCAAGCCGCGATGCCTGGGCTGCGATCGGAGGGGTGGTTAGCGCAAACGACCCATACTGCCGGGGCATCGTCCTGCTGGGCTTCGACAGTCCGCTAAATGACCTGGTAAAGACGTTTCCGATCGCCGCGAGCTGCGCCCAGGTGCACGGATTTGCAGTAGGGCGCACGATATTCGGCGAAGTGGCACAACGCTGGTTCAGCAGTCAGCTGAGCGATGAATCGGCGGTGCAGGAAATGGCCGCGCGATTTGCGCTGTTGGTGAACGCTTGGCGCGCGGTTTAACGATGCAGCGGTACCTTGCGGTGCCAGTTGTCGAGCTTGCGTGCGCCGCCATGAGGCCGCATCGCCCACTCGATTCCGTTGCCGATAATCTTTTGCACCATCGGATCGTGATAGATGGGAAATGTCTCGTGACCGGGCGAGAAATAGAAGATGCGCCCCAGGCCGCGGTGAAATGTCAGCCCGCTGCGGAACACTTCCCCGCCCTTATACCAAGAGAGAGTGATGATTTCCTCAGCGGCCGGGATGTCGAAAGGTTCGCCATACATCTCGGACTGCGGGATCTCGAAATAGGGGGGCAGGCCCTCGGCGATCGGATGGCTTGGATTGGTTACCCAAACGCGCTCCAGATCGCCCTGCGGCAACTCGCGCCAAGCCAGATTGCAATTGGTGCCCATCATGCGCCGAAACATCTTGGAGTGGTGCCCTGAGTGGAGCACGACCAGTCCCATTCCAGCCAGAATCCGCTGCTGCACCCGATCGATCACGGCATCCGCAACCTCCTCGTGCGCGACGTGTCCCCACCACACCAGCACGTCGGTGCGGTCGAGCAATTTCTGGGGCAGGCCCTGCTCGGGGTCATCGAGAGTGGCGCGTTCGATTTCAAAATCACGATCGGCAAGGCCAGCGGCAAGCGCGCCGTCGATCCTGTCCGGATATATTGCCCGAACAGGTGCATCGGTCTTTTCGTGCCGGCCTTCGTTCCAGATTGTTACCCGAATTGTCAAAATTGCCTCCTAGGCAAGCCCAAATTGTGCATCTCAGGCCGGAAAAGCTTGGTCGGCCTGATCAAAAAGATGAAAGCTCGCGCGATCGAGCGCCAACTGCACCGTATCTCCAGGGCGCAGAGCGATGTCGCCTTGCACCCGCACCAGCAGCGTCTCACTGCCGTTGACTACGTTTAGGTAAGTCTCCGCGCCGAGCCGCTCGACAATGGCGACCTTGCCGGACAGATCGACCTCGGAGTTCGCATCGACGAGTCGAATGTCTTCGGGTCGAATTCCCAGCCACACAGGCTGCAGGTCCGCTGCCGCCAGATCCCTGCCTGCAAGCGGCAGCGTCCAGCCTTCCGCTGCGGTGAAGTACGGCGTCGCCCCTTTACCGGCAATAATACCCCTGATCATATTCATTCGGGGCGAACCGATGAAGGTAGCAACGAACGTGGTGCTCGGACGGCGGTAAAGCTCAATCGGGTGGGCCCATTGCGCCACGTTCCCCAGATTCAGGACCACAATGGTGTCGGCCATGGTCATCGCCTCGACTTGGTCGTGGGTCACGTAGACGATCGTGGGGCGCAGTTCTTGATGGAGGCGCTGCAGTTCGGCGCGCATCTGAACCCGCAGCGATGCATCGAGATTACTCAAGGGCTCGTCAAAAAGGATGACCCGAGGCTGCTTGATGATCGCCCTGCCGATGGCCACTCGCTGCCGCTGGCCGCCCGACAGTGCCGCAGGCCGGCGCTCCAGCAGTTGCGAAAGCTGCAGCATTTCGGCGACTCGCGCTACTTCCGCGCGGATTCTCGCCTTCGGAACCTTCTTTAAGTCGAGGGAAAAGCCGATGTTCTCGGCCACCGTCATGTGCGGGTAGAGGGCATAGGATTGGAACACCATTGCGATCCCGCGCTGGTCGGGCGGTACATCGTTGATCCGCTTGCCGTCGATCTTGATGTCGCCCTGGGTTACGGATTCCAGTCCCGCAATCATGCGCAGGAGCGTCGATTTCCCGCAACCGCTCGGACCGACCAAGACGGCAAATTGCCCATCCGCGATGTCGAAGCTCACCCCCTTGATGACTTCGACCGCGCCAAAATTCTTGCGCACATTCTCGATTGAAATGCTGGCCATTCCTATCCCTTGATCCCGCCCGTGAAGGTCTGAACGAGGAAGCGGCGGGCAAGCCCAAAGGCAACCACCGCCGGCAACATATACAGCATGGCGAGCGCGCACAGATAGCCGTAGTCGACCCTGGTGGCTCGCTGGAACGCGCGAAACAGTCCGATCGGCAGCAATTGCAGCTCGGCGGAGGAAATGAACGTCAACGGCATCAGGAAGTCACCCCAGGCACCGATGAAGCACAGCAATCCTGCCGCGCTGAGGCCGGGCATCGCCAATGGCACCAGAATCCGCCGCATGCGCTGAAAACCATTGGCCCCGTCCATCAGCGCGGCTTCCTCATAGTCCCTGGGAGTGAGATCGAAATAGGTCTTGATGATCCAAAGCGCCAGCGGCAGCTGCATGGCGGACAACACCAGGATCAGGCCCAGATATCCATCGACGAAGCCGAAGATCTGCATTGCCGAGCGAGTACTGTCGGGCGGCACGATGCTGCGCACCAGGGCGCCCATCGGGCCATTAGCGACCAGCATGACCTTGTACAACGGAACGATGATCGCCGTGGGCGGCAGGACTCGGACCAGGATGATGGCGTACAGGAAAGGTCGCTTCCACCAAGCCTCGCTCCGAGACAGCGCGTAGCCTCCCATTCCTCCGACCACGACCACGATGGCCGTTGTGGCACCCACGGTCACCAGCGAATTGAAAAACCAACGCCCGCCTTTGTTCGCCGAGAAGATCTTGATGAAGTGATCGGCTGTTATTCCCTCGGGAAACGCCAGGAACTGGGAAGCGTTCGGGTCGATCGAGGCCAGCACCACCCACAGAAATGGCAACAGGCAGAAAACCAATGTCGCCGTGAGATACCCGTAGGCAGTCGCCTCGCCGCGCGTGAATTTGCGCATGCCGATCATACCTGCACCTTCAGCACGCGCGCATAAACGGCGCCGATCGCGACGGATACTCCGAGCATGATGACGGCAACCGCCGATCCATAGCCGAGCTGGTATGCGGTGAAGGACTGGTTGTAGATGTAGATGCCGATGATTTCGGTCGCGCCGCCGGGACCGCCCCGGGTAAGCGTGTAAATCAACCCGAAGATGGCGATCGTTCCTGCGGTCGACACCAGCATGTAGAGAAAAATCGTGGGGCGCAGCAGCGGCAGGGTGATCCGCCAGAATATCTGCTGTGGCGTTGCGCCATCCATCCGGGCAGCCTCGTACACTTCCGCCGGCACGGCGGACAGACCCGAGGTCATCAATATCATCGCGAAGGCGATGCCGCGCCAGGTGTTCACGACGATGATCATCAACAGCGGCACGGACTCCAGCCAGTTCTGCGGCGCGAATCCGAACAGCCCGACGATTCGGCTCAAGGTCGAATATTGGCCCCCTGCCAGCATCGATATCCAGATGAAGCCGGCGACGACCTCGGGGACGGCGTTGGGTAGGAGGATGGCGGCATTGAAGACGCGCCTGAAGCGAATCGGCCGGCTGAGTGCCAGCGCCGAAGCCAGTCCGAGCACGAACTGACCGACGATCGATGAGCCGAAAACAAACGCGAAGGTGACGATGAGCGAATTCCAGAAGCCCGCGTCTGAAAACAGCCGCACATAGTTCTTGAGCCCGACGAATTGGGGATGGGAGGCCGCGAAACCGCTCAGTGCCTCATTGGTAAAGCTGATATATATCGCGGCGCCGGCCGGTATCAGGATGAAGCACGCGAGCAGCACCAGGGCCGGCGCCAGCAACAGCCGGTTCTGCCAGACCATTCGCGTTTCATAAGTCATGGTCATGCCGAATAATCTCGGGCCTGGCGCGTTGCAAACAATGGGTCTATCTGACGGCGTTGTCGCCGAGCAGATCGTTGACATATTTGACAAGGATCGCCTGCGCGCCGGCCGCGTCGGTTTGCCTGCGCAACAAGGCCTCCGTAGCGCGCGCGACCCCCTCGGATACCACGGAGTAGCCGGGCGCGGACCTCAGGAAGGTGCCGTTTTGAACGTTCTCGAGGACCGGCACCAGTTCCGTCAGCGCCTGAAAATCCTTGTTATCGGCGGCATCCTTGCGCGCCGGAATATTGCCGATCAACCCGGCATAGTCCACCATCGCGTCGACCGAGCAGAGTGCCAGGAGCACTTTCTTGGCCACGTCGAGATGCGCTGATTTTGCATTCACCGCCCATGGGCTACTGCCGCTGATCGTGACGCTTGCGCCGCCGTCCATGCCGGGCACGGCCCAGGTGCCGACATTCTTGGTAACCTCAGGCACCGGATTTCTGCTGCCCTTGCCCCAGTCATAGATGTAGCACCAAGTGCCGCAGGTCGTCACCATCAAATCCCCGGCCGGGAACATGGTGTACTTGGGTATCATCCACGGCTCCGGCCCGAGCAGCGGCTGGATCGGCATCAGGTCCTCGTCGATCAGTGTCTTATAGAGGCGAAAGATGTCTCTGACGCCTTCGCCGTTCAAGTTCAACGAGCCGTCGTCATTGGCGATCTGAGGCGTCTTGGATCCCGGCACAAACAAGGCGAAGCCTTCGTTGAATGCCCCCGGTCCCCAGCTGATCCCCGCGGGCAAGAGCAGGGCGTACTTGCCGGTCTTGGCCTTGATCTCCCGGGCGCGGTCGAGCAAGTCCTTCCAGCTGGTCGGTTGAGCGGTGGAAATCCCCGCCTTATCGAGAAGGTCGCGGCGATAGTACAGCTGCTGCACGAGAAGCATCGAGTCCAGCGCATAGATTTGTCCGTCCGCGCTGGTGGATAGCTTCTTGGCGACATCGAACAGCTGACGATAGCCGTCCCAGGCCTTGACCTCGGCAGTGATGGGAGCAAGGTAGCCGGCGGACACCATGTCGGGCACGTCGGAATCAAAATTGGCCGTGAAAAGGTCGGGCGCATTGCCGGCGCCGAGTTCGGTCAGCAGTTTGCTCAAGTAGTCCTTTTCCGGAGCTGGATATTCGACCACCTCGATGATCACTCCAAGCTGCTTCTCGATCCGAGGGATTGCCTTGTTCAGCGCGTCGATGCGCGGTTGCTGATGCTCGGCGATGCGAATGGTCAGGGTGGCTGCGCCTGAATTGGCGGTATCGCGCGACCCCATGCCTGCGCGCGAAATGACGATCGCGGCCAAAATGGCGCCCGCAATCAGGCCTACGGTCACGCCCGCGCGAAGCACGATTGCCTTCATTGCACTCCCCGCCGGATCGGAATCTAGAATGTACACGTCTCCACAAATTAGGCAAATGAGGTGCCGACGCGGCGGGCATTGCAGGCCAGTTTTCTTGACCTCATAGTGTATACGTGTATGCAATTGGAGAATCATCTTGATATTGCGGCTCGGAATCATCGGTGCGGGACTCAAAGCGGCGGAGTACGCTCGCGGCTGGACGGCGCTTCCGGACATTCAAATCGCCGCGCTGGCCGAGATCGATCCGGCCTCGCGCAAGCGCTTGAGCGACATTTGCGCCGCCGCCGGCCGGCCGCGCCCGGCCGAATATGCGAGCGACAAGGCGATGCTGGACGCTGAAGCCGGTCGACTGGATGCGGTCTACGTGGCGACACCCCACGTCTTCCACGCCGCCAATGCGCTGGCGGTGATCGACGCTGGCCTCGACCTGTTGCTCGAAAAGCCCATGGTCACCACGGTCGCGGAAGCACTGTCGCTGGTCGAAGCGGAAAAGCGCAGTGCGCGAACCGTCGTCATCGCCTATCAAGGCGGCCTGTCTCCGCTGATCCACGACACCATCGCGCGCGCCCGGCGCGGCGAATTCGGCGAACTGGTCAGCGTTTGCGCGTCGATCTGGGAAGGCTGGGCAAAAAGCTACGCGGGACACTGGAAGCAAAAACCGTCCATCTCGGGCGGCGGCTTCATGTTCGACACCGGCGCGCACATGATGAACACGGTATGCATGTTGGCGGATGCGGAGTTCGCGCGGCTTTCCGCCTTTACCAACAATCGCGGGCTCGACGTGGATCTGGTGTGCACGGTGGCTGCGCGTCTCACCAACGGCGCTTTGGTGACCTTCAATGCCGCCGGCGACGGGCCGCCCGGCTGCGCGTCGAATATCACCTTGTTTTATACCAATGCGCTGGTGCGCATCGACGCCTGGGGCGGCTGGCGTGAGGTTTCGATCGGAGGCAATGCCGCGATCCGGGAAGTCAACGAGATCGTCGATACGCCGATGCACACCTTCAAGGCGGTGCGGGAGGGCAGGATGCCCAATCCGTCGACGGTGACTAACGGGGTGCGATTTGCGCGGCTCTGGGACGCGATCAAGGCATCTGCAGACGGCGATGGCAAATCCATTGCGATCGAAGCCGGCGCAAATTAACCCGCGATCGGCGCCGGGTATACTTGGGTTATGAGCCGAAAGCTTCGACTGACCATGGCGCAGGCATTGGTGCGTTACCTCGCCGCACAAAGGGTGCGCGACGAGGACAGCGGCGAACTGCTGCCGCTGTTCGGCGGTGTGTTCGCAATCTTCGGCCACGGCAATGTGGCCGCACTGGGTGAAGCGCTGTATGCCGAGCGCGACCGGCTGCCCACCTACCGTGCGCACAATGAGCAGGCAATGGCCAATGCCGCCATTGGCTACGCCAAGGCACACATGCGCCGCCGCATGATGGCGGTGACCAGTTCCATCGGGCCCGGCGCCACCAACCTCGTGACCTCGGCTGCGTTGGCTCACGTGAACCGCTTGCCGCTGCTGTTGCTGCCGGGCGATATCTTCGTCTCACGCGCGCCCGATCCAGTGCTGCAACAGCTCGAGGACTTCACCGATGGGACGGTGAGCGTCAACGACTGCCTGCGTCCGGTGTCTCGTTATTTCGATCGCATCGTCAAGCCCGACCAATTGCTCACCGCGCTGCCGCGCGCGTTGTACGTGCTGACCGATCCAGCATTGTGCGGCCCGGTGACACTGGCTCTGCCGCAAGACGTGCAGGCCGAAGCATGGGATTGGCCGCAGAGTTTTTTTTCCGAACGCGAGCATCATTACCGCCGTGTGGTGCCGGCCGCCGACCAGATCGCGACGGCAGCACGGGTGCTGCGCGCTGCGCAGCGGCCGGTGTTGATCGCCGGGGGTGGCGCGTTGTATGCCGGCGCCGGCGCCGCGCTGCGCGCCTTCCTCGACGCACATGGCGTGCCGCTCGCCGAGACCCAGGCCGGCAAGGGCGCATTGGCCTGGGATCATCCGCTGCAGTTGGGGGCGGCCGGTGTGTCCGGCTCCAGCGCCGCAAACAGCTTATTGGCCGCAGCCGACGTCGTGCTCGCCATCGGCACGCGCTTGCAGGATTTCACCACCGGATCGAATGCGCTGTATCCCGACGCGCAAATCGTGGCGTTGAACGTCAACGGCTACGACGCGCGCAAAGGCGGTGGCCCCGAGATCCTCGCCGATGCCCGGCTCGGCCTCGAGGAGTTGTCCAGCGCGCTCGGCGACTGGAGTGCTGATCCTGCCTGGCGCGAGCGCGCCGAGCATCAGGCCGACGACTGGCGCAAGATCGTCGATGCGATCACCGGCCGGCGTGAACTGCCGGTCGACACTCTGCCCTACGATGGCGAAGTGATCGGCGCCGTGCAGCGCTCCGATCCGAATTCCGCCCGCGACGACATCGTGGTGTGCGCCGCCGGCACCTTGCCGGCCGAGCTTCAGAAACTCTGGCGCACGGCAGCCCCTGGCGGCTACCACATGGAATACGGCTACTCGTGCATGGGCTACGAGATTGCCGGCGGCCTGGGCGTGAAGATGGCGAAGCCCGAGCGCGAAGTGATCGTAATGCTCGGCGACGGCAGCTATCTGATGCTGAACTCGGAAATTGCCACATCGGTGATGCTTGGCCTGAAGCTGATCATCATCCTGCTCGACAACCGCGGCTTCGGCTGCATCAATCGCCTGCAGCAGGAGTGCGGCGGCGCGGCGTTCAATAATATGTGGGACGACTGCGTGCAGGGCGCGGACGGCGCTCCGAGCATCGACTTCGCCGCGCATGCACGCGCGCTCGGGGCCGAGGCCGAACACGTGCGCAGCATTGTCGAACTCGAGCAGGCGCTGGCGCGCGCGCGCGCTGCCAAACGCACCTACCTGATCGCTATCGACACCGACCATCGCCGAACCACCGAAGCGGGCGGCTGCTGGTGGGAAGTGGCAGTACCCGAGGTCTCCGCGCGCGCTGCCGTGCGTCAGGCACGGCAGCAATATGAGATCGCGAAACAGCGGCAACGTCCCACCGCCGCCAAAGGTGATTCCAATGAGCCATGACGCTCTGGTTGCAGCAAGCCGTACCAGCCTGTTGGCGAAAGCGAATCCGCACGGGCGCGAAATTGTCAAAATCACACCGCGGTCGGCCGGCTGGGCCTATGTCGGATTCGAGGCGTTGCGGCTTGCGGCAGGCGAATCGATCGACATCGGCCTGCCCCGTGACCGCGAAGGTTGCCTGGTGATGCTGATCGGGCGCGCCGAGGTTGATGTCGACACGCGGCATTTCGGCATGCTGGGAGGCCGCGCCAGCGTGTTTGCGGAATCCTCCCCGGATGCGGTCTATGCGCCCCCGGGCTCACACTACGCGATACGCGCGTTGGACGCGGTCGAACTGGCGCTGGCATCGGCACCGGCGCAGGGACAGCATCCGGCACGCCTGATCGCGGGTGCGTCGATGAAGCGCTCGGTGCGCGGTCAGGGTGCCAATACGCGCTACGTCTGCGACATCCTGCCCGAAACCGAACCGGCAGAATCCTTGCTGGTGGTGGAAGTCGTGACTCCGGCGGGACACTCCTCCAGCTACCCGCCGCACAAGCACGACACCGACAACCTGCAGCTCGAAAGTTCGCTCGAGGAAACCTACTACCACCGCATCGACCCGCCGCAGGGCTTTGCGTTTCAGCGCGTCTACACCGAGGCACGCGACATCGACGAATCGATGGCGGTGAGCGATCACGACGTGGTGATGGTGCCGCGCGGCTATCACCCGGTGGTGATGCCGCATGGCTATCGCGGCTACTACCTCAACGTGATGGCGGGCCCGCGCCGCGAATGGCGTATCAAGAACGACCCTGCGCACGACTGGCTGATGGCGCGTTAGGTTGCGCAACAAGGGGCGGCGATCATGATCACGATGAAGTCGCGTTTGGGACTGATGATGCTGCTTCAATATTTTATTTGGGGCGCGTGGTACGTGACCCTCGGGACGTGGTTGGCGGCGCTGCATTTTTCCGGCCGGCAGATCGGATGGGTCGCAGGTACCACCGCCATCGGCGCGATCGTCTCGCCATTCTTTGTTGGGCTGATTGCCGATCGCGCGTTCGCCGCGCAACGGCTGCTGGGTATCCTGCACGCGCTTGGCGCGGCATTACTCTTGCTGACATCATGGCAATCGTCGTTTGGGCCGCTGTACGCCGCGGTGCTGTGCTACTCGCTGTGTTACATGCCGACCCTCGCCCTGACTACGTCCTTGGCCATGCGCCAGATCAAGGACCCAAAGCGGGAATTCGGCATGGTCCGCGTTTTCGGCACCTTGGGGTGGATCGTGGCAGGGTTGGCGATCGGCGCTTCAGGTCTGGAAGCCACTGCGGTTCCGATGCGCGTTGCGGCAGCGGCCTCCGTGCTGATGTCGTTCTACTGTTTCACCCTTCCCGATACGCCGCCGCTCGCCCGCGGTACGGATTTTGAGTGGCAACACGTCATTCCGCTGGACTCGCTCCGCTTGCTGCGCCGTCGATCGATGGCGGTTTTCGCCCTTGCATCGCTGCTGATTTGCATTCCACTGCAATTCTATTACGCCTTCACCAACCTGTATCTAAACGAAATCGGCGTCCACAATGCCGCGGGGAAGATGACGGGCGGACAAATGTCGGAGCTGCTCTGCATGCTCCTCATCCCCTGGTTCTTTCGACGCTTGGGCGTGAAATACATGCTGGGCCTAGGTATGTTGGCGTGGGCCGCAAGGTACGGCCTCTTTGCCCTCGGTAACAGCGATTCTCTGGTGTGGATGCTGTGGCTGGGCATTTTGCTGCACGGCATCTGCTTCGACTTCTTTTTTGTCGTTGGCCAGATCTACATTGACCGCGAAGCGCCGGCAACACTGCGCGCGGCGACTCAAGGGCTGATCACGTTCATCACTTACGGCGCAGGCATGTGCATAGGTGCCTGGCTTTCCGGCCGCGTTGTCGATGCCTACGCCTTCGTCAGCGCGAGCGGCGCGGTGACGCACGACTGGCAGTCGATTTGGATGATCGCTGGAATCTGCGCGGCGATTGTACTGGTGTTGTTCTTGCTGACCTTCTCCGACAAGGAAAATGCATAGGAGAACGCAGGGTCTCGCAGGCTGTTTCTCGGGCCGCTCAAATTTCCTTGCGCGTCAGTCGCACCTTGCCGCCCGAATCGCGGTCGACGATGACGTCGTAGCGGCGTCCACGGATCGTAATGCCCTTTAGCGTCATGGATTTCCACTCCGGCGGAAGCACCGGCGCATAGGCCTCGATCAGGCCTTTCTCCTTGATGCGCAGCCCGCTGAATCCATAGATGAGGTTCTGCACGAACCCGCCGGAAGAGGTGACGAAATAGCCGCTGTTGTTAGTGGCGGTTTCCGTGCGCACATTGAACGGCGGCTTGATCAGCCTGCTGGTGAAGTTATTCTGCAGCCAGGCTACCGCCAACGGCGCATCGCCGACCGCGGCGGCGGCAATCGAGGCCGGCGCCAGGCTCATGCCGTGCGGTTCGTGATGCCCCTCCTTCACGGAGATCATCGTGTAGTCGAAGTCGTTACGGCGGATCTGCGTCGTCATCGGCAAGTCGAGCGACGGGTACATCAGCAAGCCTAAGGTACTGCCTTCCAAGGGCTCGCGCGGGACGCTTGCATCGAAGTCGAGATGGCGCTGCTCGGCTTCCGAGAACGGGATGTACAGCTTTGCGGCAACCTCGGCCCAATGCGGATCTGGCCGTTCTGCGACGATGGCCGCCGCCAGCGCCGCAATTTTCAAGACCTTTTGCGCGGAGACATTGGTGAAGGTGTCGTTCGGCACGTCGTTGTAGCTTTCGGCCACCGAGGTGACGTGCACGATCTCGTAGCGGCCCCGGTCCGCATTCCAGGACGCGCGGCTGGCCCAGAAGTCCGCCACATTGCGGATCACCGGCCAGCCGTATTGCTTAAGCCAGCCGCGATCCTGCGTCGCGAGCCAGTATTGCCATTGCGCGATCGCGATGTCGGCGTTCACATGGATCTCGCGCTCGCCGAGCACGTAGGCGAAATGCGGCGTCTGCTCGCTGCCGTTTTCCGGATCAGCCTCCCAAGGATACATCGCGCCCTTGAGTCCGCGAGCTTGCGCGCGCGCCCGCGCGGCCGGCAGCGTGAATGCCCGGAACATCACCAGCGATTTCGCGCGCTCCGGATGCAGCAGCAGCAGCGCGGGGAAAATCCATGTATCGCTGTCCCAGAAGGCGTGTCCGGTATAGCCGGGGGTCAGACCGCAGGCGCCCATCGGCCAGTGTGTATCGCCAGTCGAGGTCGCGAGCAGATAGTACAGATCCGAATGCACGGCCGTCTGCGCCCGCGCATCGCCATCGATCGCGATATCGGATCGCCATAGATCGCGCCAGGCAAAGCGGTGCTCATCGAGAAGCGCGTCGAAGCCCGCGCTGCGCGCCGCGGTCGCCAACGCCAGGTCGGTCTGCGCATCGCCGCCCCAGTCCTCGCGCGAGGCGGCGATGTACTTGGTGAACGTATAGGTCTTGTCCTTCTGTACCTTTACGCTTAGATTCAGGGCGAGACGATACTGGCTCTTATACAGTGCGATATCGCTCACCTGCACCCCGTCGGGCAGGTGGATCGCCGCGGCTTCGGCCATCGTCAGTCCCTGTTCGGCACGGCCGTCGAGCCACAAGGTCAACTCGCGGATGTCGCCATCCGCCGCAAGCACGTGCGTATCGCCGTGATACCAGATGGCGGCGCGGTCAGGCGTCGCGGGCGCAATCGCGACGAGCTTCATATTGTGTGCCGCCACCGCTTCCTGCATCTCCTCGCCGGTCAACTTGGCGAGCGGCAAGCGAGGTTGGTACGGCGCCCAAAGATTGAGTGCAAATGACAACTGCACGGTGCCGTCGAAGTCCGGCGTCAGCGAGATCTGCGTCGCGGCCAGATGTGTCGATGCTTCGCTCACGAAGGTGGTGACCTTGATCTGCGTGGACCTTGCGTGGTCGATGTAGCGATACTGGGTGGTCAGTGTCGCTTCGCGCATGTTCAGCGTCTGGCTGTAGTCCTTGAACAGTGCCGGACTCAGCTGAACCTGATTCATCCAGAAATGCCCCGCGGCGGAATCGCCGGTCGAGTAGTCGATCTCGCTCCAGCCCGGAATTGCCGCGGGCCGCGCGATGTCATCCTTGGCATAGTCCATGAACGCAACCATGTAGGCGAGATTGCCCTCGGTGCCGCGCGGCGCTGTCATGGTGGAAAAATAGCCGTTGGCTAGATAGCTCGGAAAGTAGCTGTCGAAATCCTCCGCGCTCGCGCTCAGACTGAAGCTGGGGTCGGTGGCGGCCACAGCGGAACCGCAGGCCAGCGCGAGCCACGGCAGAAGCATCAATGGGATTGTCCGCTGGCTCAAAAAGTGACTCGGTGATGATTGCCGCGCAGCAAAAAGATAGCAGAAATGTCCGGTAAAACCCAGTTGGCATGGCCGTGGAGTGGCGGACATTCGGGGGCGATGTATGATCGACAAGTTGGAGCGTCGGCTGCGTGGCCAGGCCGTGGGGTAAAAAAATTGAAACATCTCGCCTTGAGCTGAAACATGTCGGAGCGCATTAACCACGGGCGGCGCGGTTTTCTGGCATTTGGCTTGCTCGCGGCGGGTGGTTGGCGCCATGCTGCGACCGCGGCGAGCCTGCCGCTCGCAGATGCGAGCACCGCGCCGCTCGCGGAACTTATGTATGGCCAGGTGCGTTTTGGTCCCGGGCCGCTCGATCAACAGGCGCGCGAGAATCACCGCCTGGTCCTGAGTCTGGATGAGGACGCGCTGCTGCGGCCCTTTCGCGTGCGCGCTGGACAGCGTGCGCCCGGCCATGACCTTGGCGGCTGGTACGACACCTACGCCTTTGCGCCCGGCGCCACGTTTGGGCAATGGATGAGTGCGCTCGCGCGTTATTATGCGATCAACGGCGATGCCCCGACCCGCGCCAAGGTCCAGCGCCTGGTGCGCGCATATGCAGCGACGATCGATGCCGACGGCAGTTTCTACCGCAACAACCGCTTCCCGGCGTATACCTATGACAAGCTGGTCGGTGGGTTGCTCGATGCCCAGCGGCTGAGCGGCGACGATGCGGCGCTCGCGACACTCGCCCGCACCACTCGGGCCGCCGTGCCGTTCCTGCCGCCACGAGCAATGCCGCGCAACGAGCATGCCCAGCCGGGCGAGGACTTCAGCCAGCATGCCTGGGATGAGAGTTACACCCTGCCGGAAAATCAATTCCAGGCCTGGGCCTCGACCGGTGACCGGCGTCATTTGGAACTGGCCCGCCGGTTTCTCTACGATGAGTTCTTCGCGGCGCTGGCACGCGGCGACAATGTCCTGCCGGGCAAGCACGCCTACAGCCACGTCAACGCGCTCAGTTCGGCAGCGAAGGCCCATCTGTCGCTGGGCAGCCCGATGCATCTGGCGGCGGCGCAGCAGGGCTTCGACATGATCGCGGCACAAAGCTTCGCCACGGGAGGCTGGGGCCCGGACGAGCATTTTGTCATTCCCGGCAGCGGGGCGCTCGCTGCCAGCCTTGCCGACATGACCAAGAGTTTTGAGACGCCCTGCGGTGCCTATGCGCATTTCAAGCTCACGCGCTATCTGCTGCGCATCACGCGCGACTCACGCTACGGCGACAGCATGGAGCGCGTGCTCTACAACACCGTGCTCGGCGCGATACCGATCCAGCCGGACGGGCACGCCTTCTACTACTCCGACTACACGCGACAAGCCAAGAAGACCTTTCACCCCGACCGTTGGCCGTGTTGTTCCGGCACACTGCCGATGATCGCCGCCGATTATGCCATCAGCACCTGCTTTAGCGATCCGCACGGCATCTACGTGAATCTCTACGTGCCGGCGCAAGTCACCTGGAAACAGAATAATCAGACCTGCGGCCTGTCGATCCAGACCGACTATCCGTACGCCGCTGCCGTGATCATGACTCTGCAACTGCCGAGCGCGCAGACCTTCACGCTCAATCTGCGCATTCCCGCCTGGGCGCAGGATGCGGGCGTCTCGATCAACGGCAGGCGCGCGGCCGAGCCGCTGCAACCCGGCCGCTTCGCCGCGATCCGGCGCGAATGGCGCTCGGCTGACAGGATTGAACTGCAGCTGCCGCTCATGCAGCGCTTGGAAAGCATCGATGGCGCGCACCCGCAGACGGTTGCGCTGCTTGCCGGACCGCTGGTACTCATGCGCGTATTCGACGCGGACGACTCGGCCGCTTCAACCGTTACACGTACCCGCTTATTGGCGGCGCAACGCGACCCCAATGGCAGGCATGAATGGCGAGCACTGACAGAGGGAGGTTCCCACACGCTGAAGCCGTTCCTCGACATTGGCGGCGAGAGCTATAGCGCGTACCAAGAGGTCTTACCCGCCTGACTGCGCGTCGCATGTTGAGTTTCTGGTTCGCGATCCTGGTCGGCTGCTGCGTGACGCGTGCGCTGCACGCGGGCGATTCGCGACGCCCCGCGGGGGAGTTGGCCAGCGCTGAAACTGCCATTGCCGTCGAAGCCGGCGAGCATGCTCCGCGCCTGACTTTGCTCAAGGCCCGAGGCGCCACGGCCTGGACGAATCAGGCCGATGAAACATTGCCTGAGCACCTCGAGGTTCACGGCACAACGCAGCCCGTGATCTGGCACCTGGAGCGCTCTGCCTGCCATTTCGAATCACATGAGATTGAGCTGGTGTATGTGAGCGATTCACCGCGGCTGAGGCTTCAGTGGCTGTGGCGCGCGCGTGCCCGCCACGGCCCGATCGAGCACAGCATCTTGATTCAAAACCTGAGCAACGAATCGGTGTGGCTGCCGCTGCAGCCGAGCGTTCGATTTGACTGGCAAATCGATCGACAGGCCGCGCTGGAACGCTTCTGGGTGGAGAAGGGCGCCGACGTCCCCTCCGCCGCGGGCACGCATCTCGATGCGCTGCGCGACGGCGACACCTGGCAGGGCTCATCCAGCAGCTACGCCCGTCCGATCCCGAATCAGCCGCGAGAGATGATTCCCTACGTGCTGATCGACGAACCCGGTGGTGCGCGGCGAGGCTGGTATATTGGCATCGAGTCCGGTGCCCGCACCCGCATCACCCTGCAGCGTAATGGCGCATCACTGCACGGCGAGGCCGGTCTCAATCCCGAGCCGGGACCCTACCGCACCCGCCTGCCGCCCGGCGGCAGTTTCGCCACGCCGACGATATTCCTGGGCACATTCGCGGATGGGCCGGACGGCGCCGGCAATATCGTGCGGCGCTGGGTGCGTGCCGTGCTCAATAATCCGCGCACACTACGCGACCCCTCCTACCCACTCATGGTCAGCAATAGCTGGGGCAGCGGCATGGCGGTCAATGAAACTCTGGCGCATCGCATGATCGTCGAAGCGGCGCAGCTTGGGCTCGAGATGTTTCATCTGGATGCGGGCTGGTTTCGCGACGTCGGCGACTGGCAGGCGGATCCGGCAAAATTTCCCCACGGCATCGCGAGCGTCGCAGACTTTGCCCACCGGCAGGGGCTCAAGTTTGGCCTGTGGGTCGACTGGACGCAGGCCGGCACGTCGACTGCGCCCGGTGCGCTCAATGTTGACGATCCCGCCACCCGAGACTGGCTGATTGCCGACCCGCCCGCCGGCTGGAAGCACCACGAGCCTTTCAAGGGCATCACCATCGACCTCGGCGTCCCGGCCGCCAAAGCGTGGGCGGCACGCGAACTCGAACGCATCGTCAGCCACTATCGCCTCGACATGCTCGAACACGATGGCTACCTGGTG
>Ga0302325_10011759_pt1 | contig 18827 bp, 14 predicted proteins | sample Palsa_T0_2_FD_201948 | JGI IMG/M metagenome (GOLD analysis project Ga0302325, IMG submission 201948) | Peat permafrost microbial communities from Stordalen Mire near Abisko, Sweden - Palsa_T0_2 | ecosystem: Environmental > Terrestrial > Soil > Palsa > Peat permafrost | place: Sweden: Abisko...
CGGCCGCCGCGTGCTCGCCGCCCTGGTCACAGCGACGGGTGCCGCGGACGACGCAGCCGCAGCAGCCGGCGGCGCGCACGCGGGCGCGGGCGGCGACAGGCCCTCCCCACCCCCGGCGATCGTGATCGCCGACGAGCTCACGCCCGCCGACGCGGCCGGCCTGGACCCCGACCGGGTGCTCGGCATCGCCACCGCCCGCGGCTCGGCCACCGCCCACGCCGCGATCCTCGCCCGTGCGCTCGGGCTGCCCGCCGTGGTCGGGCTCGGCGACGCTGTCCTGGCGATCGCCGGCGGCACGCCGTTGCTGCTCGACGGCGAGGCCGGGACCGTCATCGTCGACCCCGACCCGGCGCTGATCGCTCTCGCCACCGAACGCCGCGAGCGTGACCAGGCCAACGCGCGCGCTGCGGCCGCCCGCGCCCACGCGCCCGCGGTCACGACCGACGGAATCCGGATCGAGGTGTTCGCCAACCTCGGATCGACCGCGGAGGCCCAGCGGGCCGTCGACGCCGGCGCCGAAGGCGTCGGGCTGCTGCGCACCGAGTTCCTGTTCCTGGATCGCCCGACGCTCCCCTCAGAGGACGAGCAGACCGCGCAGCTGACCGAGATCGCGACCGCGCTGGATGGGCGACCGCTGATCGTGCGCACGCTCGACGCCGGCGCCGACAAACCGCTGCCGGCGCTGCCGATGGCCCCTGAACAGAACCCGTTCCTCGGAGTGCGGGGAATCCGTTTGTCGCTCGCCCGGCCCGAACTCCTCACCACTCAGCTCCGAGCCACGCTCCGGGTCGCCGCCGCGGGCCACCCGCTCAAGCTGATGCTGCCGATGGTCGCGACGCTCGACGAGATCGCCGCCACCAACGACTTGCTCCGCCAGGCGCGAACCGAGACCCGCATCGACGCGCCGCTGCCGCTCGGGATCATGGTCGAGATCCCCGCCGCGGCGCTGACCGCGGCTCGGCTGGCGCCCCACGTCGACTTCTTCTCGATCGGCACCAACGACCTGACGCAGTACGCGATGGCGGCCGAGCGCGGCGACGGGCGGCTGGCCGCGCTGTTGGACGGACCCCAGCCGGCGGTCCTGCGCCTGATCGACGAGACCGTCCGGGCCGCCGCCGCCCACCACCGCTGGGTCGGGGTCTGCGGCGAGCTGGCGGGCGAACCGACCGCGGCGGTGCTGCTCGCCGGGCTCGGCGTGACCGAGCTGAGCATGGCCCCGGGCCTGATCGCGGGCGTCAAGCAGGCGCTGCGTTCGGTCTCGCTCGCACAGGCCCGGGCGGCCGCACAGAGCGCGCTCGATGCCGACTCGGCACACGCTGCGCGAGCGCTCGCACAGGCGTTGTTGTAGAACCCCCGTCAGCTAACGTCCGCGGCATGGAGGCGGGCTCGTTGAACGCGCTGCGATCATCGCGAACGCTCGCCGTCGGCACCAGCCTGCGGATCGTCACCTGCCCAGTGATCATGGCACTGCTGCTCAGCCGTGATTACACGCCCGCGGCGATCGTGTTCCTGATCGCCGCCGTGACCGATTGGATCGATGGGCGGCTCGCGCGTCGCTGGGGCGTGACCACCAAGCTCGGATCGTTTTTGGACACGACGGCCGACAAGCTGCTCGTGACCACGACGCTGATCGCGCTCGTGGCCGTGCACCGCGCGTCGCCGTGGGTGACGCTCGTGATCGTCGCCAGGGAGTTCACGATCCTCGGGCTGCGCGCTGCGGTAGCCGCCGGCGGCCTGCAGTTCGAGACCTCGATGCTGGGCAAATGGAAGGCGACGGTCCAGTTCGTCGCAATCGCGCTGGCGATCCTGCGTCCCGACGTGGTGATCGGCGACGCCTATCTGGATCAGTGGGCGATGGTGATCGCGGCCGCCGTCACCGGCTGGTCAGGCGCCGATTACCTGGCACGCTCGACCGCCGCCCTGCGCAGCTGATGGCGCGCGCATTCGTCACGGGCGGGACCGGCGTGCTCGGCACTCCGCTGGTCACCGCGCTGCTGGGCCGCGGCGACGAGGTCGTCGGTCTGGCGCGCAGCGAGCAGTCGGCGCGCACGCTGCACGACCGCGGCGTGCGGGCCGTCCGGGGCGACACCTGGGACCAGGACGCGATGACGGCCGGCATGCAAGGTTGCGATGTCGCCTTCCACCTCGCCGGCATCAACTCGCTGTGCGTCGCCGACCCCGCGCCGATGGAGCGCGCGAACGTCGACGGCGCGGTCGCGGCGGTCCGCGCGGCGGCCGCCGCCGGCGTGCCACGGCTCGTGCACACCTCCTCGGCCGCGACCATCGGCGAGCCGGCGGGGACGATCGGAACCGAGCGGACCCAGTCCCGCGGCTGGTACCTGTCGAGCTATGAGCGGACCAAGACCGAGGGCGAGGACGCGGCGCTGGCCGCCGCCCGCGAGACCGGCCAGGACGTCGTCTGCGTAAACCCGTCGTCGGTCCAGGGCCCTGGCCGCGCCGGCGGTACCGGCCGCTTTTTGCTGCTGTTCCTCGACGGACGCCTGAAGGTGTTCGTCGACACCAACATGAGCCTCGTCGACATCGACGACTGCGTCGCCGGCCACCTGCTGGCGGCCGAGCGCGGCGCCGCCGGCGAGCGCTACCTGCTGTCCGGGATCCGGCTGACGATGACCGAGGCGCTGTCGCTGGCGGCCGAGGTGGCCGGCGTCGACGCCAAGCCGCGTCTGGCGCCGCGCGCGGTCGCGACGATCGGCGGCGCCTGCGTCGAGACCGCCTTCAAGCTCCGCGGCAAGCACCCGCCGGTCTGCCGCGAGATGGTGCGCACCCTGCTGCACGGCCACCGCTACGACGGCTCCCGCGCCGAGCGTGAGCTCGGGCTGACCTACACCCCGGCGCGCGAAACGCTGCGCAAGACGATCGAGTGGGCCCGCGCCGAGGGTCTGCTACGCAACGCCTGACCCGAGCTGCGGGTCACCGGCCGCAGGCGAGCGCCCGCGCCGCCGAAGCCGTCAGGCCGCGCTGCCGATGCCGTCAGGCGATCGACGGGCGCTCGGGGAGCAGAGCCAGCTCGGGCGGGGGCGTGCCAAACCGCCGAAGTGAGGCGATTTGACCCCGGATATGGGGGTCGATTCGCCATGGTTCAGGAGCGATTGGGGCGGCGGTCATCCCAGCCCGTGTGTGTCGATCGCCTGCAGCTGATCGGAGCCGAAGTTCGACACAAGCAGGGTGCCGTCGGGCTCGAGCGACATCTCCCGGGGGAAAGCGCCGCTGCGGATCTTCCCGATCACGGCCGGCCGGCCGGCCAGCGCGGCGGCTGGATCGACGACCGTCAATTGCGCACCGCGGCCGGGCCGTTGAAAGCGATTGGAGTCAGCGACGACGATCCTCGTTCCCGAGTTGGTGAGCGCCAAGCCGACCGGCGCCTCGCCGACGAGCACGTCGGCGAGCAGCGCCTGGGACGGATCATCAGCCAGCGCGGCGGCCGAGAACCCGAGCAGTCGGTCGCTCGCACGCGCGGTCACCCACACCGTTCGCCCGTCAGGCGAGGCGATCACGCGGACCGGGTTACAGCCCGCGGACACCGTGGCGGTTACCGCCGATCCCGGGCGCGTCTGCGCTCGCCGGACGTCGATCACCGACAGCGTCCCGACCTGGCTGGACACGCCCGCGTCCGAGCGTAGCTCCGAGGTCGCGTACAGCAGGCGGCCGTCGGGCGATACCGCCATGCCGACCGGACCGGGATCAACGGAGATCGTCCCGACGCGGGCCGCGCGCCGGAACCCGTCCCGCAGCGCCGCAGCAAGATCGAACACCGCGATCTGCGCGCTGTCCTCCAGCGAGACGAACGCGTAGCGGTCGTCGTTGGACACGACGACCTCAATCGCGCCGGAGCCACCCGCGGACCGCAGCGTCCCGAGCAGCGCAGCCGGCGATCCCCGCTCCGCGCGGCTCACGCTGATCACCGCCGCACCGTCGTCTCCGTCGGCGGCGAGCAGGTAGCGTCCGTTGTGCGTCAGCGTTAGCCCAAACGGCGTGGCTCCCGGTAGCGGAACGGTGTGGATGGGGCGCGGGACGAACGTGCGGTCATCGAACACGGCGATCTCGTCGGTCCTGGCCCCCGGTCCCGCCGGCAATGTCACGAACGAGAACCTCCCGTCAGGCGTGGTCACGACGCCGAACGGCGGGGCTGAGGTCCGCTCCAGCACGGAGCGAACGCCGAGCGCGGGCGTCGCGGGCGCGACCGCGGTTGAGCATGCCGGCGCGGCCAGCGCACGCCGCGCAGTCGCCGCCGACGACGGCCCGCTCGACTTCGCCGAGCCACACGCGACGACCGCGAGCGCGGCCAGTGCCGCGGCCGCGAACGCGCGCATGGCGTCAGTCGTTGATGTCGAGCACCGGCGTGATGTTGGGCAGCTGGGCGCCCGCCTCGGCGTGCTCATTGACCACGACCGCGGTCCCGACCGCGAAGAACTCGATCACGTTGGAACCCCACCCGTGGTTGTTCTCGTGCAGCTTGACCTCGACGATCCCCAGCACCCCGTCGCCGATCGCCTCGGCCTCCTTCTGCATCCGCTCCATCGCCAGCTCGCGCGCGTCGTAGAGCGCCTGGGTGTACTGCTCCAGCTCGACGTTCTTGCCGGCCTGGCGCATCGTCTGCAGCGCGCCTCGGTGGGCGACGTGATACACGCAGTTGCCCAGCACCATCCCGACCGGACGCTTACCGGTCTGCATCAGCGTCCAGAACGCCTGGCCCGACAGATCCGAGGTGAACGGGCGACCGTTGGGAGCCCGGTGGACCTTGCCGCCCTTGTGCTTGATCGCGGTGCCGATCGCGATGAACTCGGCGATGTCCGCGCCCCACTCGTAGCGCCCGATGTCGAGGCGCACGCCGACGATCCCGTCTGCCCCGAGCTGGTCGGCCTCCTCCTCCATCCGCGTCATCGCCAGCTCACGCGCCTCATACATCGCCTGCGTCAGGACGGTCATCTCCTGGTTGGACTTGAACGCGGACTGCTGGTAGCCGATGTGGTAGATGCTCGAGCCGACGACGAGTCCGACCGGCTCGAAATCGGCCTTCTCGACGCAGAGGTATTCGTTGACCGACAGATCGGAGGTGAACAGCCCGCGGGCGTTCATCTGCAAGCGCTCGGTCGCGTGCTCGGCGAGCCCCTCGGTGCTGGTCGGGTCGTATGTGGACATCGGCTCTTCTTTCGTGGTGGTGGTTAGCCGCGAAGGTCGATTGACAGCGTCGGCCCGTACAGCGCGGCCGGATGCGGCTCGTGGGCGCCGAGCGCGATCGCGGTGCCGAGCACGTGCATGGTGATGATGAAGACGTGCTGCGTCCCCACTCCCCCCTGCTCGTACTCGACGTGATTGATGTCGTGGCGCAGCGTCGAGATGACGACGTCATTGGCCTGCACCTCACGCGCTTGGCGGAGGATCTCAGCCATCACGAGCCGCCGGGCCTCGTACACGCCCTGAGTGATCTCGGTCAGCTCGATATTGCCCGACCACATCCGCATCGCCTGGCCCGCTTGCCAGCTGAGCGTCACGCAGACGACGGTCGTGTGTCCGAGCACGCCGCGGATCTCCGCCCCGACGCGGCGCAGCTTGTCGACGTCCTGACCCGACAGCGCGCACAGCCGCGGCCCCGACTGCGGTGCAGCGGGCAGCGTCGTCTCGCGCACGGCGGTGCCGAACACGACGTACTCGACGTCGGACGGGTTGTTGGCCACCCCGTTGGTCGTCAGCTCGATCCCGATCACCGCGTCCGCGCCGGCCAGCCGCGCCTCCTGGCCCAGCCGCCCGAACGCCCGGCTCCGAGACAGGTTCCATGGGTCCGAGAAAGCGGTGAGCTCCGTGATCCCGCCGTAGTTGTAGTTCGCCCAGCCGTAGTTCTGGTAGCCGTGCTTGACCACCGACGAGCCCATCACCTGCGCGACGGGCTGCAGGCCCGATGCCTGCGCGAGCGCGTACTCCTTCGAACTCAGGTCGCTGGTGAAGAACGGCGCCTTCGCTTCGCCGACACGCTGGAGCCGCTGCTCGGCGCCGAGCGGGATTCCGCCGCCACGGATCCGCTCGAGGTCGACCTCGGCCGCGTCCTGCTCCTCTTTGCTCGGCGCTTGCTTGCCGAATCCGAATGGCGACATCGTTTCGCAGTCTGACAGAACCGCGTTTGCGCGATCCCGGTTCAGAGATTGCGGCGATTCAGATCGCCAGCTCGGCGGGCAAACCGAAGCTGGTGAACAGATCGTTGGCGAGCGAATCGACGACCGGCTCCTTGGTCAACCGCTGCTGCGCGACCGGGTCCAGCTGCCGCGAAGAACGAGCGATGAACGCGGTCACGTTCGCGATCTCACGCCCGCGGAACGTCAGCACGTTGAGCGCGAACGGCACGAAGCGGCGCCCGTCCTGATCGGGTGAGTAGTACCCGAGCGCGACCTGGCCGTTGGCCCGCGCGGGCAACGCCCGCCACCGGTCGAGTCCCGACATCGGCTCCTTGGCGGCCCACCGGGCGATCGCCTCTCGGCCGGCGAACCAGCTCGCCAGCGGCGGCATCGCAAACGTGGCCTCCTCGGCCAGCATCGACGCAAAGGCGTCGACGTCGCAGCGTTCCCAGGCCGCGACGTAGCGGTCGACGAGCCGCTTGATCTCATCGTCGCCGAGCTCGCGCAGCGTCGAAAGCTGTGACTGCTCGGGCACGCGGTCCTGAACCGCCGCGCGGGCGCGCTGCAGCGCGCTGTTGACCGACGGCACCGACGTCGCCAGCGTCGCGGCGACCTCCTTGGCCGAGAATCCGAGTACCTCCCGCAGGATCAGCACCGCTCGCTGGGTCGCCGGCAGGTGCTGCAATGCCGCCACGAACGCCAGCTCGATCGACTCACGGCGGTCATAGATCGCCTCCGGCGAGGCGAACCCGTCCTGCAGCGCCAGGACCTCGTCCGGATACGGCTCGATCCAGACCGTCTCGGCCAAGGGCGTGCCCGAGCCGACCGCCGGATCGGCCGCCGGCGCTGCGTCAAGCGGCAGCATTCGTTTGGGCCGCTTGCCGATCGCGTCCAGGCAGGCGTTGGTCGCGATCGTGTACAGCCATGACCTCAGCGAGCCGCGGGCCTGCAATCGGGGCAGCGCCCGCCACGCCCGCAGCAGCGCGTCCTGCATCGCGTCCTCGGCATCGTGCACCGAGCCGAGCATCCGATAGCAGTGCGCGTGCAGTTCGCCACGGTGGGGCTTGATCAGCTCCGCGAAGGCGGTCTGATCGCCGCCGGCGGCGCGCGCCAGCAGCCGCTCGTCCCGCCCGGCCCTCCCTGTCGCCTGAGCCATCGTGCCCACGATAATGGGCGAGGGGTGACGGTCGGTTGCGATCGTGCGAAGGGTGGCGCACATGGTCTGGGTCGAGGTCAGTGCATCCGCACCGGGCTGCGTCAAGCCCGGCCGTGCGACATCATTGCGCCGACATTGCGCCGACGGCCTGACGATCGCGCGGGTCACGCCGGGCCGCAGTCGCCGCGACGCACACCGACCAGGAGCCGTGATGGCAGCCCCCCGTTTTGTCGAACGCCTCAACGAGCAGATCGCCAACGAGTTCGCAGCATCCCAGCAGTACATCGCCAACGCGATCTACTACGACGCGCAAACGCTGCCGCGGCTCGCGGCATTCTTCTACGGGCAGGCTGTGGAGGAGCGCAACCACGCGCTGATGATGGTCCAGTACCTGCTCGACGCCGATGCCGACGTGCAGATCCCCGGCGTCGCCGCGCCTGAGACCGCGTTCTCCGATGTGGTCGCGCCGGTGGCCCTCGCGCTTGACCAGGAGCGCCGCGTGTCGGACCAGATCGCGGCACTGATGGGCATCGCGCGCGAGGAGAGCGACTTCCTCTCCGAGCAGTTCACGCAGTGGTTCTTGAAGGAACAGGTGGAGGAGGTGGCGACGATGTCGTCGCTGCTGACCGTGATCAAGCGATCCAGCGCGCTGCCGATGGCGGTCGAGGACTATCTCGCGCGTGAGCACACGTCCGGCCGCTCCGTGGACCCGACGGCACCGCCGGCGGCCGGCGGAGCGCTGTGATCCGCCTCGACTGAGTGACGGCGGCCCCCGCGGCGGTCAGCCCCCGGTCACGCGACCGTCATCTCGTCGCGCTCGACCGCTGACTCCTGATCACGCTGGGCGAAGAATTCTGCGCCCTCGATGCTGACGTGCGGTACCAGCTTGTCCAACCAGCCGGGCATGTACCAGTTGAGCTTGCCCATCAGCAGCATCAGCGCCGGCACCAGCAGACAGCGCACGACGGTCGCGTCGAGGATCACCGCGACCGCGAGCCCGACCCCGAACTGCTTGATCGTGGGGTCGCCGTTGAGCACGAAGCTGCCGAACACGAACACCATGATCGCCGCCGCGGCGGTGATCACCCGCGCGCTGGTGACCAGTCCCGAGATGACGCTCTGGCGGTTGTCCTCGCCGGCGTGCACGTGCTCCTCGATCTGGGAGACGAGGAACACCTCGTAGTCCATCGACAACCCAAACAGGATCGCGAACATGAACAGCGGCACGTAGGAGACGATCGGTACCGCCCCATTGAGGCCGATCAGATGCGACAGCCACCCGTACTGAAAGACGGCGGTGAGCACCCCGTAGGAGGCGCCGATCGACAGCACGTTCATCAGCGCCGCCTGCGGTGGGATCACGACCGTCCTGAACGCGAGCACCAGCAGCAGGAAGCTGAGCGCGATCACGACGATGATCTGCAGCGGCAGCTTGGAGGAGATCTTCGACGCCAGATCGTCGTAGGCGGCGGTGCTGCCGCCCACGTCGGCGTGCATGTTGGTGCCCTGCTCCGCCCCCGGGATCACGCGGTTGCGCAACGTGTCGACCAGGTGCGTCGTCTGGGCCTCGGCGGGGCCGTGCTTGGAGATCACGTTGAAGAACGCGCTCGTCCCTGGCGTGTCGATCTGGATCGGCGTGACCGCTGCCACACCGGCCGTCGAGGAGATGTCCTTCTGCAGCGTGGCCAGCCGCGGGTCGGCGGCGCGCGGATCGCTCTGGCTGCTCGAGGAGCTCGAGGAGCCCGATGAGCCCGAAGAGCCCGAGGAGCCCGAAGGCGCCTTGGCGGGCGAACCAAGCGATACCGCGATGATCAACGGGCCGTTGCTGCCCGGGCCGAAGTTCGCCGCGAGCAGGTCGTAGGCCTGGCGCGCCGTGGTCGATGTCGACAGCGCCGCCGTGTCCTGCTGGCCGAGGTTGAGCGAGAGCAGGGGGATCGACAGCGGGATCAGGATCGCCAGTGCCGCGAGACCTGCGATCGCCGGCTGCTTGGCGATGTCTTTGGCCCACCTGGACCACATGCCGTGCCGCGCTTGTTCCTCGGTGGGCGGCCGACGCACGCGCAGCGATCCAATCCGCGGTCCCAGCAGAGCCAGCGCCGCGGGCAGCAGCGTCAGCGCCGCGATCACCGCCACCACCACAGCGATTGCGGCCATCAAACCCATCGTCGTGACCAGTGGGATCCCGGCGACCGCCAGCGACACGAGCGCGATCGTGACCGTCCCACCCGCGAAGAACACTGCGCCACCGGACGTCGCCGACGCGCGAGCGATCGACTCATCCATCGGCAGCCCGTCGTGCAGGCCGCGTAGATGCCGGGTGACGATGAACAGCGCGTAGTCGATCCCCACCCCGAGCCCGATCATCGTCGCCAGCGTCGGCGCCACCGTCGGCACCGTCGCCACGTGACCGAGGATCCGGATGATCGCGAGCGTCGACAGCAGCGCGAAGATCGCGGTGATGATCGGGACCAGCATTGCGACGACCGTCCCGAACGTGAACGTCAGAATCAGCATCGCGGCGATGATCCCGACCAGCTCGCTCGATTCGGTACTCGGCTTGGACACCTTCTGCCCAAGCTGCCCGCCGGTCTGGACCTCCAGGCCGGCAGCCTCCGCGGGCTTGGCGGCAGCGTCGATGATGTGCTGGGCATCCTCTTGTGACAGGGAGCCGGGACTGACCTTCAAGCCGACGCTCAGATAGCCGGTCGCCTTGTCCTTGCTTAGCGCCGATGCCCCCTGCGGCGTCAGCGGGTTGACCACCGAGGCGACGTCGGACTCCTTGGCGAGATCCGCCGCCGCCTGGTTGACCGCCCCTGAGTACTTGGAGTCAGTCAGCTTGCCGTTGCGGGCGTGCAGGACGATCGGACTGATGCCGTTGGCCTGGATCGGGAACGACCTGGCGAGGACATCGGTGGCGCGTTGGCTGTCGGTTCCGGGGAGCGACAGGTTGTCGTTGGTGTTGTCGCCCATCCGGTGCGAGATCGCAACGAGCGCCACGGCCGCCACCAGCCAGACCGCAAGCACGATGAACTTCCGTCGCACGCAGAACTGCGCGATTCGATAGAGGACCCCGGTCATGGTCCCATCCCCCCCGTTCGTGAACGACGATTCGCCGGGAATACTCTCACGCCGAGGCGGCGAACGCACTCCGGCGATCGCTGACGAACTTCCCTCGATGGACCGGCAAGTACGAGTGGAGCCGGCGCGTCGGACGCGGGCCATGCCAACCGTCCAACCGGTGACGGTGTCGGTGACAGGTATCTCGCCCCTGGACGGATATCTGCGTATATACTGTCGTCTATAAGATCGTCAAGGTTCGATCGCGTCGGCAATAGCAACGTCGTCTCCATCTCACGCGAGTTCGAGTGCAGCGGGTACGCACCTGGCGCATCAGTCCTAATCGACGAGCTCGTCGATGGCGAGCTGAGCATCTTGCCCGCCGACAGAGTCCGTGACCGTGTTCGGCAAATCGCTGCCCGAGTGGTGAGCGAGCACCCCGAGGCGATCGAGATTCTCGCCGACGACACGACCGAGAACGAGCACCCGCCCGCCTGATCGAAATGGCCGAGCACGACGAGCCCGTTTAGCTCGATCTCGACGACACACTCGAGATCTACTCAGCGATCATCGGCGCGACGCCAGCTCAGGCAGCCGATCACCTTCGGAACCGCGACGCATTGCAAGGAGCGCTCGGCCGACCACGGACCTCTGCCTACTACGAACAAGTCGACCTGGCGCTACAGACAGCAGTGCTCGCGCACGGGATTGCCGAGACGCAGGCATTCGTGGACGGCAACAAGCGCACCGCGCTCGTCGCGATGCTCACCTTCCTGGAGCTCAACGGGCGACGGGTCCAGGCGACCGACCGTGAGCTGGCGGACTGGATCATCAGCTTCAGCCGCGAAACGGTCACCACACAGGTCACCGACGCAATGCGAGAAAGGGCTGATCCCGCACCGTAAGCATCGCCCGCCCGAGGGGAGCCGACGAGATTGCCCCAACCCGAGCGCGCCTATCGAGCCGAGGGCCGTACAGGATCCCTTTGCGTGCCGGCCCGGCGCCGTCTCGATCTCGAACCGGTCGTCGTCATTGGCGGTGGTCATCACGCTCGAAGCCTCGCTTGATGGTTTCCGCCAGGGCCTCCCCTGCCCCGACGTCGTTGCGAACCCGCGCGTGGCGGTGGGCTGTCATCCATCAAGGAACCCACTCTTGTCAAGGCCGCTCGAAAATTGACCCCGTAGCGCCGGTTGAAAACTGACCCACCTGGTTCGTGGATCTGGCGGGCTCGGCGGAGTGTTGTCGGGGCGTTCGGGAACTTTCGGGACGTTCTTGACAATAGGTAGGCATGGGGATCAGGTCCGTGCGAGGCGCCGAGCGGTCCGACGCGGCTGTGATCGCCGCGTCGTTGGGGGATCCGCAGACGTTCGCGGTCTTGTTTGATCGGCATTTCGACGCGGTGTTTGGATATCTGGCGCGGCGGATCGGTGTGGATCGAGCCGAGGACGTGGCGGCGGCGACGTTCGCGGTGGCGTTTGAGCGACGCGGCACGTTTCGTGATCGCGAGACCGCACGGCCGTGGCTGTTTGGGATCGCGACCAACTTGATGCACAACGACCGCCGGGCGCAGCAGCGCGCGCTGAGCGCGCTCGCCGAGCTGATCGCCGGCGGCGCCGGTATCGCCGCCCAAGGCCCGCGGCCGGGGGAGTCGGTGGTCGCCGAAGCGTTGGCGCGGCTGGATCCCGATCAGCGTGACGTGGTGGTGCTGCACGCGTGGGAGGGGTTTAGCTATCGCGAGATCGCGTCGGCACTCGGGGTGCCGGTCGGGACGGTGCGTTCGCGTTTGTCGCGGGCACGCGCGCAGCTGCGGTTGCTGCTTGGCGATCAGCAGCCCGCGAGGAGATCACGCTCATCAGAACGCGAGGTGACCGAATGACCAGCGAGCTGGATCGGGTTCGGGCGATCAAGCCAGCACTGCCGCCTCCGTCTGCCTCCGCGCATGCGGCGGCGATGGCGCGGTTGCAGGCAGCGATCGCCGATGAGCCGGTAGGTCGGCACGACCGGACCGGCCGCGAGCAGCGTCGTCGCGGAGCGCGTCAGACTGGGTCATGGCGCCGGCGGGTGCTGTTGGCCGCTGCGGTCGTGGTCCCAGTGCTTGTCGTCGCGTTAGGGGCGTTGGCGTTGCTGAGCCACCGTGGTGGCTCACAGGGCGCGGCGGCGTCGAGCCATACGCGGGGGAGGATTCTCGCCAGCGGTGGGCAGGTTCTGGTCGGCTCACACGCCGGGTATGACGTCCAGATCACGCCGGCGGCACTGCTGCGCGGCGCCGCGGCCCGCACCGCGGAGCTCGGCCGGCTCGCCACGACTCTCGGTGTGCGTCGATCGCGGTGCCCGAGCTCGTCTGCGGGCGGACGCACAGAGGACCCGGTGACGTGCGCGATCCAGGCCACGAGCCTTCGGTCAAGCACGCCCGTGACCGTGGCAACCGGGGTCTCGGCGACAGTCCGGCGCGCGATCGCGCATGGCGCGGGTCAGCTGCCCGGAGTCAGCGTGATCCATGCGCAGGTTGCGACCTACCCATACGGCGCTCTTGCCGCGTCGGCGCTGGGTGCGGTGGCACCCAGGTCGGCCGGGTCGAAGGGCTCTTCGACGACGGCTGGGATGTCGGGGTTGGAAGCGAGCTACAACTCGCAGCTGACGGCGGGCGGCAGCGTGCGGACATCGTTGGATCTCGCGCTTGAGCGCGCCGGGGACCGGGCGCTGGCCAAGTCGATCGCGGTCAATCACGCCACCAGCGGCGCGTTCGTCGCGATCGACCCACAGACCGGCGCGATCGACGCGATCGACTCCCTACCCGCCGTTGACCCAGCGCAGCCCGGTGACGACCAGCCGAGCGTTGACCTCGCGGTTCAGGGCTCTGGGCCGGTCGGTTCGGCGTTCGGTCCGATCACCGCGCTCGCGGCCCTTGAGAGCGGGCGCTGGCAGCCCGACGAGACCTATGACGACACCGGCACCCTGTGCGTCGGCACCGGCGGATCCCGCGAGTGCCGGAGCAACAGCGGCGGTACCGCCTACGGCGTGCTGAACCTCACCAGCGCGCTACGTGTCCAGGACAACAACTTCCTGGGCAACCTCGGTGCCCTGACCAACCTCGACCCGCTCGCCCATCCGCAAGGGGGACCCGCGCAGCAGTGGGGGCGCAAGCTCGGGATCGGGCAAAAGACCGGGATCGATCTCCCCGACGAGACAGCCGGAACGCTGCCCACACCCGCGTGGGTGAACCAACACAACCGGCTCGAGTCCGAGTGCGACCACGCGACCGGACCGTTCGCCGGCAAGCGCACCCATCCGCCCGGTGGGTGCGGGATCGCCGACGGAACCAACCGGCCCTGGTCTGTCGGCGACAACATCAACCTGGCTGTCGGGCAAGGCGACATCCAGATCACACCGATCCAGCTCGCCGTCGCCTACGCCGCGCTGGCCAACGGCGGCACCGTCGTCCGCCCACACCTCGCGACCGCGCTGACCGCTTCCGACGGGACCACCGTGCACCACAACGATCCAGCGCCGGTCGCACGGCTGCACCTCGACAAGCAAGATCTGCAAGCCATCCAGGCCGGGATGCACCAAGCCGCCTCAGCAACCGGAGGAACGTCTGCCGACGTGCTCGGCGCCCTGCCCGCGAGCGTCTCTGGGCAGGTCGGCACCGCCGAGATCGTCGCGGACGGCCGCATGCACGACAGCGCGTGGTATGCCGGCTACGTGACCGCTACCTCCACCCACGGGCCACTGGTCGCTGTGGTCTGGGTGCAGGGCGGCGGATTCGGGGACGTTGCCGCCGCGCCCGTCATACGACAGCTGTTCTCCCAATGGCTCACCGGCCACCCCGGCCCCTACAAACCCGGCGCCTCCGTAGCCAGGTAGACCGCGCACCCCCAGGCATCCTGCCAAGACCACACGCAGCCTCGCGACAACGACTTCTGCCCAGTCGCCGTTGCGAGTCTCAGGCCGTCACTGCCGCTCTCGATCGCAGCCGCCAGGAGGCGACAGCCTCGAGACAGCCCGGAGTTGCGTGGAACGAGAGGCGCCGATCTCGGCTGGCTGATCTGCCGCCAACTGGTCGCGAAGCCGCATTCGCCCCACGGATATCGTGGCTGTGTGTTCGGACCTGAACGCCACGAGAACCTCGCTGCCGCGCTGCCGGTGGCGCCCGGAGGCGCTGCCGTGGACCTCGGGTGCGGGCACGGGTTGACATTGCAGGCTCTGGGGGCCCGATCGGATGGTCCGTCCCGGCTTGTCGGTGTCGATGCCAAACCCGATGTTGTCCTCAGCGATGGTCTGGAGTATTGGGGTTGAGGCGAGTTCTTCTACTCCATCAACGACTACGCGGTGCTGCTGCGCAAGCGACCGGCAGGTGAGACCTGAAGACGATGACGGGTCAGCACAGATCACTCCGGACACTTCTGGTTCTCAGTCGCCAACCGAGCGGTGTCGGCCCTGGCTCCCGTTCCGCTCGCTCGACAACCTGAAGGAGAAGTCCGTCGGCGTGCCTCTGACGCGGCGAGGTGGCTGCTGATTCGTGAGAGCAGCCGTCTCGGCTTGCGGTGGGTGGCTCGCTTCGCACGAGAGCAGAGCTGTAGCGACGACCCGGAACGCTCCTCGTTAGTTGACGTCGATCGTCCGCTCCGGTGCCCAGTCCCGGACCGGACGATCCTCGCGTCGCCCAAGCGATCGCGCGACGGCGGCGACGCTTGGCTGAAGGCGGTTGTGGGAGCCTGCGGTCCGCACGAGCGAGGCGTAGCCAGCCGCGGCCGACGTACGGATCAACTCAGCCGAGGAAAGGCGGTCGTTGATATGGAAGCGGTGGTCGTGGTCGTACACTGCGGCAGGGGTAACTCATCCAACGGGGGGCTGTATCGATGTCGCTGTGTCGCCGATCATGGTTGTGGTGCGTGCTGTGGGGCACCGCGCTTGCTGTCGCGCTGCCAGCGGTGGCGTCAGGCTCGGCGAGCTCGAGACGGGCCGCGTACCTTCGCATCGGGACGGTCCGCGCCTTCGTGGTGAAAGGCGGCAAGCTTGCTGGACGGGTTGCCGTCACCGTGCCGATCTCATTCCGTTCGGAACCCGCCCGTGCGGCGCGTGATAGTGCGGTGATAACGGTCCGGGACACGAGGGGCGACAGGATCGCCCACGACGCGAACGTGGAGCTCCGCCCGCCGTGTCTTGAGCGGCGTGCCTTTGCGCCGTGTATCGACCATTTCTTCGTGCTCACGAAGAACGAGAGCGCGCGGGCGAGAATGGCGGACCAGCTTCGGGTTAGCATCAAGGAACGCGATCGCTCGGCTGGCCGCTTCGTTGACGAAGACGCGATTCGTACCGTCACGCTGAGGACAGTTGCCGCGGGCTTGCTGAGCCCGCAAATATCCGACTCCTGGAGCACGGAGAGCGGGGCTGAGCGGCTCCTCTACTTCGGCACGTCGCAAGCCGGTCGTCGGTATCTCAGCGCCATCTACGCCGATCCCTCCACTGGGTATCCCGCACCCTGCACGGCTCAGCCGAAACTCAACTCGTCAAGCGAGCCCGAATCCGGGTTCGTCGTCGACGACAAGTTCGCCATGTCGGGCGATTGGGGGTCGCGTGTCGGGGGCGCCAGAGAGCCCGGCGGGCCGGCCGACGTGACCGGCCGCATCGTGTCTGGCAATGAGTTAGGCGTGAGCTGGAAGGTCTGTAGGTATCGCGCGGGACAGACGACCTCCGGCGTGCCGGCGGGATCAAATGTCAAGTTCGTCCCTAACTGAACCAAGCAGCCAAGTCCGAAACACGAGCCGCTTCCCACTTGTAGCGGCCAGCTCTGCTTGACGCCCTCCGGCGCCTGCACAACGACCTTCAGATCCCACCCGTCGCGCCGGCTGCTGCTCTCGTCATCGGCCTGCTCGAAGCGGAAGCCGGGGGCTGGCCGCCCGCGGCGTTGAGACGGCCCGTGTTTCGTGAGTGCGGAAGTGCGCATCGGCTCGGCGTTCGGCGGCGAGCACTGAGTGACGTGGGCGGAACGGGGGCAGAGGTGCTGGGACCTCGGCCGATCTGACCACGGCTTCGGAACCAATCTGACGGGCTATGAGCGTTCGTGCGCTTGTCCGCGGTAGGCGGAAGGAGAGTCGTAGGTGTTGGGATCAGGACCGTTGCGGCCGTTGCGGTCAAGCGCAGCGATGGACTGCATGTCCTTGTCTGATAGCTCGAAGCCGAAGACGTCGAAGTTCTCGCGAATGCGGTTGTGGTTGGCGGATTTGGGGATCACGATCGTCCCGATCTGCAGGTGCCAGCGGGTCACGACCTGCCCGACCGACTTGCCGTGCGCCCTGGCGATCTCAGCCAGGGTCGGGTCCGCGAGAACCTTGGCTGCATGCCGTTCGCCTTGCCCGAGCGGGCCCCACGCCTCGGTAGCGATCCCGCGCCCGGCGTGCTCGTCGCGCAACTCGGTCTGCCGAAAGTACGGGTGCAGCTCGATCTGGTTGACCGCTGGCGTCACGCCGGTCTCGTCGATGATCTGCGCTAGCTGGGAGGCAGAGAAGTTCGACACCCCGATCGGACCCAGCCCGGGATCGTCTCGCAGTTCGGTCAGCCCCCGCCAGGACTGCACGAACCCCTCGCCCGCACGGACGGGCCAGTGAACGAGATACAGATCGACGCGGGCCAGGCCAAGCCGCTCGACACTCGCGGCGAACGCGGCTTTGGCGCCCTGACGGCCATGATCGTCACTGGGATCGAAGTACTTCGTCGTGACGTACACGTGCTCGTCGACAGACCGCACCGCGCTCCCGACCTGACGTTCGTTGCCGTAGGCGGCGGCCGTGTCGACATGCCGATAGCCGGCGGCCAGCGCCGTCTGGACGACCTCCTCGGTCTCGGCCTCATCGACCTGAAAGACGCCGAACCCCAGGTGCGGGATGAGACATTCATCGTTGAGCTCGATCACCGGCGGCTTGGACCCCTCAGACATACCGGCCGCTTTTACCCAACCCTCAGGCCGCCAACCGCATAACCGCCAGCAGACGCTCCGCGCTCACGCCCCGAAGATGCTCACCTCCATCGCGCCTATCAAGACATAGTCGTCCGCCCCGAGCCGCTACGGAGCCGAGTTCCGCGACCCGATCGCCGACGCCTTGCGCGGCGGCGGCGAGCACCTCGCCCGTCCCGATGTCATACAGCGCCTGAACCCGACGCTGGCAGATACCCACGCCTCGCCGACGATGCTGCGACCCAGGGTCGAGCGATCTATAGCGTTTTGATGCCCGACCAGCCGGTGAGTGCGAGCACTGCAAGTCCGAGGCTCTGGCCGTCAAGAACCGGCAGTGGTTCGTCCTGGCCGAAGGCCGCGATCTCGTGAGGCGCGGTGAACGTGAGTTCGTCTCCCGTCATGGTGCCTTGCCCTTGTTCGACTGAGTGAGGAAGCCGTTGCTGAAAGCGATGGACCTGTCGTGCGGACTCGGCTCCCGTGGCTTTGAGCCGTTCCAGGAATGCCACGACTGATTCGCGTAGCGGCGCCTGTTCACCGTCTACGACGTCCTGGATGGCCGGATGGCGGATGAGTCGATCGATGGCAGCGAACCGCAGCTCTCGTTCCGGAAGGCCCTTGAACCCGGGGCGATTGGCATAGGACGTCACGTCAAGGTCAAAGCCGTGAACGGCCGCGAATGCGCTTCCGTCGCCCTCGGCTTCCATGACGATGAACTCGACTCCGCAGTCCTGATACCAGTCGAGGTTTTCCGCTAGCAGAGCGGACCCAAATCCCCGCCGGCGCCACTCCGGGCGTCGAATCCGGAGTTGTTTGTGGGCGACTACGAGGGCCGAACCGCGGAGCCCAACCTCGCGCGCTGCCTTGCCGACGATCTCGTTGGTTTCATCGGTGACCACCCACAAGTGGATGTTTCGGCTCGGCCGATCTGGCAGCCGCAGTTCGCGCCCCAAGACCTGGGCGATCATCTGTCTCGCCTCCGCGATCTCGGCACTGATATCCCGCACCTCGAAGTGAAGCCCCCCGCACGCGAAGCCCAGGTAGCGTTCCAGCAGTCGGTCGCGGACAGATCCGATTCTGTGGTCTGGATCAATCACTTCATGCAGCATTCGTTCGCAGGTTGCATCTGGGCATCATCGTCGCTTGATGAGTCGTGTGCTGATGGCGCTGCTCGCGCTCGGCTCGGTCGCGTGCTACTCGTTCGCGCTCTTTTCCCTCGCCGTTGCGGCGTGACCAACGGCCTCAGCGAGCAGCTTTGAGGCTGGTAGTCGCCGACGGAGCCATGAGCCATCGGCTGCTGCTCTGGTGCCGCTCATCCCGTAGGAGACGCCGAGGACTTCCCGCCCGGAGCCGTCGGGACACCTGCGGCTTCAAAAAAACGCGCAGCCTTGAGCGTGGCACCATTTGTTCGGAGTCCATGGAGCAGGAAGTCATCGATTACATCGAAGCGATCGCGCCAGAGCACCGCGAACTGTTCGATCGCGTACACCGGCTGATCCTCGAAGCGTGTCCCGACGCCGAGGTCGTGCTCGCC
>Ga0302325_10011760_pt1 | contig 18826 bp, 10 predicted proteins | sample Palsa_T0_2_FD_201948 | JGI IMG/M metagenome (GOLD analysis project Ga0302325, IMG submission 201948) | Peat permafrost microbial communities from Stordalen Mire near Abisko, Sweden - Palsa_T0_2 | ecosystem: Environmental > Terrestrial > Soil > Palsa > Peat permafrost | place: Sweden: Abisko...
ACCTCTTCCGGCTCGACGCCGCTGATGAGTTTGTGAAAGTTGGATGTGATGGTGAAGGGGTATGAGGTCCCGTTGAAGGTGGTGTATAGGTCACTGGGGTAGAGACTGTGGAGTTTGTTGTTACCGTTGACGCTTTTCCGACGGCATTGGAGGTCGATGGCGTGGTAACCTCTATATTGAAGGGGTTTTCTTGCGATGATGTATTGGTGCTTGGGTTATATGGGTATATGCTCGGACTCCGCTGTCGGTTTAGGTTGAAGTCAGTCCTAGCCGTTTGATGATTCAAGATATCATCATGTTCAACTTGTGGATCGTAAACAGAGAATCCTCGATAGACCGGAGATTCCCGTATCTCAGAGCCCGGGTCCTCGGCAGTGTCAAAATGCACTGTGTGGTCTGTGTCGAGATACTCTTCCAAGTGCATAGCAATGGTTATTTCCTTCGAGACATTGTCGCATCCCAGGCGGGCTTGCAGTGCTCTTGATGATTTGACCGATTTATGCACCGGCTTGATAGGCGTGGTAATGGTCTTACGAGGTATCCAAGGTCGAGAGCCAGGCTTCCCAGCATAATAGCTCCTTAGGATCTTCAAACCACCATAGGTTTGTTGAACGCTGGAGGCGTAGGAACCTTGGAAGGTCTCAAAACACACAAAAAGTAGGCATGCAATGAGTGCATTCCGTAATTGGGGGGCGTCAGATGATGATATATAGTAGTTGAGAGCTTGGATGGCTTTGAGATATTGTGAGACGGCTTGCTCATGATGCTTCTTGTCAATGCTTTGAATAACATTGACCTTGAGGTCGGGTCCTGGAGCTGACTCTAGACTTTTGTTAAGTGCTCCTAAGGCAATGACAGCATGGCGTATCGCCGCAACGTTGTGACTTTCCTGTAAGACCAGCTGGGACCAGAAGGTTGAATCGAAGAAGCCGGACAGTTCGTGGGCTGTTCTCTCCTTGAAGAACTCAAAATACCGTGCCTCGTCTTTTGATGTATGAAGGTTCACACTTGGACCGTACACGCTCACGGAAGGTATAAGTGGTTTAAGTGGCATCAAGCTTCGGTGGGGTGGGGGTGCGGGAGCATAGCCATCGCATGTCCCCCCAAACTTCTGGCATCGAAGACAAGCCGGCTTGGTTTCATCACACTTCACACGCCGCGTCTATACTCATAATTAGTACCATTACTGACAGTGACACGAGTTAGATAGTACCTTGCAGGTGAAACATCCTGTAGCAACCAGAATTAGCGACATTTCTATTTGTTACGTGAAGAGCCTTACCGGATTTCACTTTAGGTTTACTGGCGCGCACCCTCTTTCTGTTGCTTCCCTCGTCCCCCGATGGGGAACGACGATACATGTCCTTGGTGACTCGTTGCCTTGGCATTGTAAAGACATGGGCCATCTGATCTGCCATATTTCGATGTTGTGTCGCTGATAATGAGTGATCGGCAAGACGGAAGCGAGTATGGGGAGTACAAGAAGCGATTCTCGCGACCATCGAGCATCAGTGTGGTGGAGCGAGTGGCCTTCGTCTTGAAGAACGGTCAACGCCAGAGAAGATGATGGACCCACAACCAGTCTCGGGCCCTTCGATGTGCTTTCTGGTTATCACAGAGCATGTTGCGGTGATGGTGATGGTGATGGTGAGTTTGATTTTGTATCCTGGGGTCGGCAACATTAAGACTCCACACTCGGCTAGGAGAGTGGTCTGTGTCGGTGCCTCCGAAATATCACTGCTTGGGGCTCTTGAGCTAACGCTAACAAATGGTGGTATCGAGCATCAAGCCCTGCAGCGATCGCAAGCGGTGGCTCCTGGCAATTAAGCACCAGGGCGGACGATAGTGCCCGCAAGTGGTCAAGTTGCAACGTGGAAAGCATGCAGGTAGAGATGGGCGCAGGCGCAGGCGCATGCTTGCTTCCACCCTTTCCACAGTGCTGGACGTCACCCTGCAGGCCGAGCATGGCGGAGCACACGTCCTCACATGAAGCCGTCGCCGGCGAGTCGCTGAAGAGTCGCTGGAGAGTGGCTGGGACTGGGCTCTGTCCGAGGTGGGGGTAGGTGTGGCTGAGGCACTTCTGGGGGGGATACCCACAGTAAGCTCCAACTACTGTACAGTACAGTAGAGCTCTGGCGGGGCCATCAGCCCTAGGAGCAACCAGGAGGGCAGCGATTTGGCCCTCCAGGCCCTCCTCCTCCCCCTCCCGTCCACAACCTCCACAACCTCCACAACTGTACAATGACTACATTACTGGCTTTTAGGCCCCCAACGCCCCCACGGGCTGCCCACTCCAATCACATCGTCCCTCGAGTTGCTGTGTGCTGCTCCATCATCGTCAATCCGAAGAAGTGCATCCGAGATGCTCTCCACCGATCTTGGCCTCTTTGCTTGTCCCCTTCCTCGGGCTTGGACCCCAAGGGGGTAGGAGACTCGGAGGATGGTCAAGGAGGGGTAGTGCTTTGCAAGAAGCCTATGCTTTGCTTTGCTTGATAATTTCGATCCCCAGTCCAAGTCGGCCATGCTGTTGTCATTGGGCAAAGTAGACGACTAGGGTTCATCCCATCCGCATTCGCGGGTCCTCCCAGCAGCTCCCGTGTGCCGCCGTCAAACCGGTGTCAATTCGTCCTCTTATTGGTGCAACTGCGAAATTGTTTTCTCCTTCCAGTGAATTGCCCCTATAACTTGCGTAATCTTCAACACTCGTGGCAGCACGAGAGCAAGACGATCGAAGAGATAGTTAGAAGTGTTTCCAGAGCTCTGTTTCATCGAGTCAGCGTGCAACACTTCGTTGGTCGAAGCCCGTGCTAAAACGCGCCAATTTCTTCCCTCCCCTGCAGCAAGTGCATTAGCCTCCTCCACTCCGCGGCCAAGCCCCGGCTACGCCGTGCCTATCCTTGCATACCGTAGATTCGTAGGGCTAGGTTCGACAGCACCACCCCTCCAAATTTTCTATGCTTTGCACGAGTTGTATTCGTAGGTTAGACGCCATCAGGTTATACTGCTAGGAAACCCCCTAAAGATACATGAGTGCTTTCTGGATGGCGTATCGGGTGTTGGGTAGTTCACATTCGGGTTGGGCTCGAGATCGATCTGGGCTTGGCAGACTCCATACTTCTTAATGGCTGTAAGAACTACAAGCGGGAGTCACTCAGGAAGTCGGCAGCAAATTGCCTTCGTTGAACTCTTCTTTTGATCCCATCCTAGGGGTCAGGTACTGATGTGCTTGCAGAGATGCTGAACATATCCGATCAGATTGGCTGTCTATTCATGCCTAACTCACCATAACAAGAAGCGAGCGGCCAGGGTTCTCCATGCAGGAGGTTTCAAGCTGTAGCGTCTTCGATTGTGCTGATATTTCGTGAGTCCTCGGAAGAGCCACAAGGGTGCCTGATTGGTAAGGCTGATTCCCGCCAAAATTCTGCATCGTCCTGCAGTCATGCACTGCCTCATCTGTCAGTGACGCAGTCGAATCAACGATTGGGCTCACTCGCAAGATTTCCAATCTGATTGCCTCGGCGATGTTCTGGAGTTGCATGCAGTCAACTTGGGATGGGAATACAAACCTCGGTTGTGGGGAGCCTAAGGTATGAAGGACGGCTCTATGCAGTCAGTCCCTTCCCTGCACAGCCTTACCAAGAATCTTACAAATTCTCCCTAGTACCAGAACGTAAATAGCACGATAATCCGTTGATTTTATTCGCAATGAAGCTTTTGCTCAACGTTATTCACTGGTCTCTGCCATTTCTCTCCCCAGGCCAAACTCAGGAAAGCACTTGACCGAATTGATACCTTTGAAGCCCAGACTTGGTTGAATTTCCACAACCTAGAAAAATGTGATTGGTTTGATGCCCAACGACTGGCTTGCGGGATTTGAACAATTTTTGTTGTAGTTTCATTTTAAGGGACGTGGCATGAAATTACCACCAAAGCATCCGTCAAGGATACCACGACTTGGTGACCGGGCAAACGACAGGACAAGAATCCACGGAACATTAGTGCTGCACGGCACGATTGTTCGAGTCAGGGGCTAGTAGTACTGCGGCTTGCAGTCGTACATGTTTTTGCTACTTAGACGGGTAAGGCAGAATCTCGAATGCCATGTGAGGGAACGATCGTCCGGGCTATATAGAATCGAGGATAGATTCGCTAGGTAGGTGCGGATAATGTCTTGCGCCATCTAATAGAAGCAAGCGAGCATCGATTTTATTACTTATCTGACAAGGTACACTCGTATGCTGAAATAAGAGAGGCTCGTCTTGGAAAAAGACACTGTTGTGCCGGTTTTCTCTGTCCATTGATCATTTCTGCACGAAGAGGAGGGACAGAAAGCTTCCAGCTACTCGGATCGCCTCCACAGGACACCAGAGGTTCAAGGCGGTCTAGTATCCAGAAAGCTTGCGCTGATCAGCTAGGGACTATGCTAGAAAGTCTCACTGGGCATTGTAGTGACTAAGTCTCGGGATCACTGCAGTCTGCTGCACTAGCAAACGCTGTCAGATTGACTCATCCAACGGTAGGAGGGATTGATGAGCGAATGGAAATACCCTAATTGAGGCCAAATAGACAATATTCTCCTCTCGAAGTGTCAGATCGAAAGGTACTGGCCTGGCACATTCATGACCAAGGGCAACACATTACAAAAGGAACGAAGCGACAATTCAAACCGACTTTCAGATATAAAACCTCTCTGTTATCGCAAATATATGGTCAGACCTGGTGAAACTCCTTGGTAATGGTCAAACCAGCCATGCGATGGGGAAATCTTCACGCAAGCCAGCCGGGCAAAGTCCCAGGCAGACTGACAATGAACTACATTTATCTGTTTCCGGGAGAGCAACTGTCCCTTGGACAGATCTGCATCTCGTACGACAGGACTCTCAATGATTGGGGGTTTGTACTGCATTTGGGCCACTACACCTCCATCAATTATTGGAAGCGTGACTTGTATGGGGCGCGGGAAGCCTCTGCTGGCCCAGAGGCAGTCCATCTCGTCACGAGCTCTGCCATATGTGATGGGATCTTCGCATTCGGAGATCGTAATAAAGATGAGCTCGAAATAGAAATAAGAATTGGGGGCGCAGCTCGGGGCTTCCGTTGGAAAATTCGCTTGCGCCGCTGTAATGGGGCTAGTGCAGAATTGCGGTTGGCTACCTCCATTGTCAACCTCGCCTGCTACATCATTCACCCGATCTCATTCCAAATTCCACTTAGCTATTTGATAAAACTCATCTCCTCGCTTCATCTTTGATCATGCTCATGCCCTCTAGATTTGACGAGCGACCCTCGTCAGAAGAGCCGGGTAGAGTAGAGTGCTCGCATTCCCCGACGAGGCTGTTAAACGCTTACCGGTAGTCGCATATTGTCCTCTGTTTCCAGCTATTGTGTTATCCTAAAATTACCACTATTGATGGCCAAAGTTTCAGCTCGCGTTTTGCAGGACGAAAACGTCGAGGACCTTGCTGCAGATGACTACGATGCGCGATTTCATTAGTACCAACTTTGTTCTACGTGTGAGAAAGTCATTCTGGGTAAATTGTTTCAGTGTCCTTTTTGGATTCTCTGGTAGACTTTGAGCTTGAGACTTCTCTTTTGGGTGATATATATCGAGGCAGTGTCTGCACAATACCATTGTCATCCGCGATGGATAGACTTGAGGGTCTTTCACTCGTAACACAATCCATTGTGATATCTGCCACGCCGTTTTGACGACGAGATTGGAAACCTCCTAATTCGCGACGTTTTTATACCAATTGCCTGTTATCGAGAAGATTCATGGGAGAACTTCGAGCATAATGCACTCGTTTTTCTTGGCTCCCACGAAGCAAATGTAGAGGCTCCGAAATTGATGGGAGTTTCAAACCCCAGAAATTATTTGGAAGCATCACAAATGTTGCATCCGGCTGATAAGTATCGGATGGGCTGTGGGGGAGTCGGATGGAGTATTAGCAATCCTCACGGAAAATGGAGAATTGGCTGACAGAGAATGCGGAATCAACCCCGCGCTAAAATGTGGGGTACACCAGGTATTTCTCAGCCTCGCATTACAACCAACCTTCATAAAACCCTCTACATCTCGCCTTCGAGGTTTGATAAGTTCAACATTGGATTCTGAGCAATATCTTCCAATATAAAACGGACGGACAAGCGATAAAATGGCCGATCCATCACTTTACAGCTATCCCTCACCCTTAGAGGGCTGGGAAAATTCAACTCCACTTCCGGATGAAAAGGCTGAGGATGGAAAGAGTGAGTCGATTCCAGCACCGGACCATCTCAAGCGCTTCAGATATTTCTCAAATATATCAAAATTCTAGTGTCTGATCATGGGAGCACTTAGGTTACGTAAATCCTCAAACCGGAATTCTGAGCAAAGCTTATGAACGCTTCCCTGAACCCCTGGACAATGGCAGACGAGGAGCTTTGTATGTGGTCCATTGATCTCCATATCTCCAGATCACTAATTTATCACAGTGACATCCACATCTACTACTTCCAAAAGAATGCCAAGCAACTCAAATTCGCCCGGGAACTCTGGGAGCGCATCCGCCGTGAATGTTCGCCTCCTCACCCTTTCCTTCCCCTTTCACCCACTAACTATATTCCCAGTCCCAGAACTTCGCATCTATCGGTTCTGGGAAGAACCCATCGGCCCACACCCCATCGCCATGTTCGAAGTAAACCTCTTCACGCCGGCCCAATTCGGAGCTTTTATTCCGTGGTTGGTGATAAATAGGGGTCCGTTGAGTGCGCTCGTTCACCCGAATACGGTTGATAGCGTGAGTGGAGAGCATGAGGATGAATATAGGGATCATACCCAGAGAGCTACTTGGTTGGGGCAGCCTGTCCCGTTGGATTTTTCAATGTTTCATGAGATGAGGAGGATGAAGGAGAAAGCCGCGGCGGAGAAGAAGAAGGATTTGGTGCCGGATTTGAACAAGGAATGATGGTAAGAGCTTGTTTTGCATGGTGGATTGATAGATTTTCATGTGATTTCTGCATTGTACATTCTTTGACATGGCTAAATTGCATTAAAAGTCTGCGAGATGTGACGCGCCCAGCATCTTCATGGTAAGGCGTTCAAAAACGAAGCTCTGTAAGCTGTTTTTCACTAGTCTTACGCCATGGTTCTGTTTGAGGTCTTCCAAGCTGGCACCCAAGCTCTCAGTGAGTCCTGATACGAGGAAGCATTCTCAAACTTGTTGGACTATAACTTCCATCTAACTACAAACCCAAACACCGTCCTCCTTAACTCCTCATCCCCAGGATCACTCTCAAACATAACCTTCTCCATTTTCTCCTCCAACACCTTCTCAACCACAAACCCTCTCTCCTTTACCAGATCAAAGAACGCCATGTCTTTCTCATACAACCACGGTCTATATGGCGTAAAGAATACCAGCGCTTTTGCATCCTCCGTTTTCTGCAACGTAGCTTCAATCGTCGCAACTAACTTCCCATGCTCAGAGTGGTTGAACAGCAGATCGGCCAGAATCAAAACTTCAAACCCGTGAGGCTTTAGTGAGGATGGAATATGAGCAAGTAATGGCCCAGCATCATTACCCCAACAATAGCCTTCCGCTAAAATCTTTCTCTCCTCTCCATGTTTGGAAGAGTAATACTCATCAATGTTCGTCCATAGATTTTTCACCAGATCTTGGTCAGGGTAATCCGTCACAACGACATTCTTTGCGCCAATTTCGGCACAAATTAGACTTGGTAAGCCTGCTCCTGCTCCGAGTTCGAGGACGGTTTTGTTGGCAATTAGGGAGGGGTGTGATTCGAGGTAGGTGGAGATTAGGCGGCCAGCGTTCCAGAGGTGGTGGCCCCAGAGGGGATTATGGCCTACAAGGTGGATGGTGAGGGTGCGGCCTGAGAGGAGGGTGTAGCTTTGAGTTGTGGCTTTTGGGGAGGGTGGGTACTAGTGTAGAGGGAGTCAGTTCTCTTCTGACCGGGGAATTGCTATTTATTCTACGTAGTCTGCAGGCTCAGTGAAGAGGTCAAGGGTTTCTGGATCAGAGTCCTGGTCGGCCATTATGAAAGAGGACGTTTTTGCTAGAAGGCTAATCACGTGGAGCTCGGACCGTTTGCCGAAGCCAGTGGGCCGAAAAGGGGGAGTGAATCACGTGCGGATAGAGCCGAAAGACGTTTCAAAGCTTTCTAGTTTGTTTCGAAGATCGTCTAGACATCATGTCAGCCTGGCTAGATCAGAGATAGAGTTATTCGCATGTGAGGAGATAAACGAGTAAACGAATGATGTGCTGGACGACGAACATGGGATGGAAAAGATGCGACGAAATTGTTGTAAATTTGTGAGTCCGGTACCTGGATGGATGCGTTAAAATAAATGAAAATTTCTTTGATATTGGAAAAAACCCTCAGAAAGCCTACCTGATTAAAGGAGTAGAATCTCACTCAGATACGAAACTGTCATAAATCACATCAGGAGTATCGACGAAGAGCATCATCCAATTCGAGACCTAGGAGGATGTCAAAATTCTGTATTTTCGAGTTTCACCTCGCCTCGCTCTAGCAGAGCGGGAAGGCTCGAGCCACACCCATCTTTCCATAAACAACGCTAGCCTAGACTCGACTTTGACTTCTTACCCTACTAGGTAGCGATCCACGCCTCACCATGCCTTATGTTTCATGATTAGATAGGTAAGACCTCGCAATGTTCTGTGCAGCTGATGCTGGCCCTCCTCGGCTAGTTGGGGCATCTAACTGCAAAACCATGTGGTCGTAGCCTCGCTATCGCTCTCTACTTTGGGATCTTTACTGTCCCACACAACACCAACGCGGACGATAAGAGCTTCCCCCGTTCAGTTGCTCTCCTTTGCTCGCGGTCGGCATATCACCATTCAATTAAGCTTCGGAGTGAAGGCTGGCTGCCACACCAAAGCTTGCAAGTGGCTACGGCGGCCGTGATGTCTAAGCGCAGCCTCCCAGCAGGGACCGCTATGACTCGCTAGTGGATCCAGGGGAGAAAAGAGGCCCAGCTTTCGCAGCCTATCATAACTTGCTCACTTCCCCGTTCCCTCGCCTCGCATACAAACCCCACCACAACATCGCAGCAGCCAGGACATGATCCCATTCTTCGACGTTCCTCACAAATCCGAAAAAAAGTTCTGCAGCCGCCCTGCTTTCGTGCATGCCAGACCGCATCTCGCGGTGTTGGGGTGTATCAATTTCTATGTGTCCAGGTCCCGGATCAAGCCACTAACAAGCCTCCGCAGGTGTTGGTCAGTTACGGTCCAGTCTTACTCTACCAGCAGCTACTAGGAACGCCGCGAAGGGCAGGTCGTTGAAAGATATCTGTTGCTCGCCCCCCACAAATAATCAGCTCAAACTCCCTCTCCTCCCACGATTCTCCCTCTACGCCCTATGGCCTTCGGTTCCTTACACAGTGCACCCGAGTTCAAGTCGAGTCCCTACGGTCTGACTGCTCGACACCCTTGACCTAGAACATCCAAAGAAGCGCCAAATACTCTGCCCAATACTCCGGGAGCTTTGCTTAGGCATCTCCCCGTTACGTCGGTCCCGCCATTGTTCATGCAGGGTAACGAGGCGGGAGCACGTTTGCGACAAGGCCTTCGAAGACCGTGAGGCTATTTCGAGCTCAACGACAGTTTGAAGACTACCTGGAAGAAGCCGATTCGACACTACTGTACCTACCCTTGGCGGCAGCTGTTGATTCTCACAATCATGCCTCTAATCAATGGAATGAAGATGGCCTGGTACGTTGCTTCTTTGCCCAAGCCACTTGAAGATGCGGGTGCCGGTCTTGGTTGAGCCTCATCCCACAATATCCCGACCCCACCTTATCAGGTTACACACCGATATTTGCATTGCATGCTTGCTAACTTCTGTTCAGTGAGCCCTGTATTCGAGGCCATCGATCTACAAAATGTACCCACGCGAACGAGAGACTAATGGTTCCTGTCAGAAAGCCTGGCAGACCACTTAGTGTCTGCCCACATCCCCCACAGCAGGCGTGTGGTTGCGGCAGCGTAACAGCAGCCATTCCCAGGAAGCAGACATGCCATTGTGGTAGTAACACGCATGCGCAGAGCGCAGTGGTGCACAATGGTGCTCCTGGGCCTGGACAGTCGAGAAGCCCCTCATTCGACCAGGCAGGTGGACCGCCAATGCCACCAGATGTGCCTTCACCGACCAAGGTTGCCTTCAAAGTACAAAAATGTTCGCTGAAGCAATCATCAGGCAGGAAACAATCTTTCGATCCCGCAAATATTGATAGAATGGACATGAGTCAGGTCAATGTTTTGCCATTTGAGCAGCGCTCTCAGACTATACCCGTTTCGATAGCGAATGGCTTCACAATTATGGGATCTCCACAAGATTATGGATTCGTTCCTCAGTATGTCAACATACAAAGTCAGTACAGCAATGTTCCTATGCAACCGCCTCCCAACCCGAGTGGCATGAATGGGAATGGTATTCATGCAAGCTCAACAATTGGCTATACCAATGAACTCGACGGAATCTCTGGGCTGGAGCATGTGATTGAGAGCCCTCTAGCTACTCCAATTACTTACGGAAGCGGTGATTCCACCAAGTTTACTAATGTTGGTCATTTTACATCCGCTGAAACACCAACAAATGGGATTAATGGCGAAGTTCAAGCAGTTTCAAATGGTGGGTCCTGTTGTGCTCCGAAGCAAAAGAGCCATAGCCATACATCAAGCGCCAGTTCGATCTCAGACTCAGAAGGTACGGCCCGGAAAAGCTGTTGCTCCTCAAAACCGGAGCCGAAATTCAAGCAAGAGAATGGCGGATCGGTACTTGCAACTCCTCACATGGCGCCTCAAATGCTTCCGCAGAATGGAAATAATGGCATATCATTTAGCCCAGGTCTATATTCTCAATACAGACCTCAAGCCACGGTCTTCACATACCCAGCGACATACGGTTCCTTTCAAAACCCTCTTCAGCCCTCTGCGTGGAGAGAAAGCGTGCGGTTAAATAATTATTCACAGACCCTTTTGCCACCTGGTCCGCTACCGTTTAATGCCCCGCTTGTTCCAGAATCTCTCGACACAATTCATACGTGTGGCTGTGGCGATGGTTGCCAATGTATTGGATGCGCCGCGCATCCATACAATGACGCAACCCAAGAGTATGTGCGGTCTGCCTGGGTATCCATGAATTTGGAACAGCCAGCTAGCGAACTGCACAATAACCACCAACCACCTACAAACGGAAATGTGTCATCTCAGGCACCACCAGTTAACACTATCTCTTCACCAATAGCACATACCCCCTCAAGTTCCACTTCCGGTAATGACGAAGAACAGACTCTATCTGCAGCAGATTTCTTCTTTGTCAACTACCCGTTCAGATCAGATGGTTGCGGTGGGGACACGCAAAGCTGTCCTTGCGGAGACGATTGTCAATGCCTAGGCTGTACCATTCACCGACAACCAGCCATTCCCTGCGGTGGAGAAGAGGAGAGCTGTCCTTGTGGGGCAGAGTGCAAATGTATAGGATGCTCAATACATGGAAACAGCAACGGCATAACTGTATGAGAACAGCCCAAGAGGGTATTATGAAATTACGGAGTCCAACACATATGGGAACGAGTCCCCAGAGGACGGAGACGATATGAATTTTTTAATTGATTCTTGCATCCAAGGGTCGATAAAAATGGGATATGGATGCGCGCTTTGGGATTGGGAATTTTAATGATACCCCTCCACTTTTTGTCGATATGGGAGATGTAAAGACGTTTGTCTATGCGTGAGGTCTGATTGAACGCATAGATTTGTCTACAGCAGGAAAACTTTTTGACGCATATAACATCATTTAGTGAAATTACAGTGCTACTGGAAAGATTGTCCTTGGACTCGTTCTGAGCCTTAGCCCCCAGCCTGAAGTAGGGTGAGGGCTCCAGGGAAAGTTCCGCTGGTCAAGTAAATCTTGCTAACTCAGGAGCTATGCACTAGTTCTGGGATGTGGAGACTAATGTGGAATTGATGGGATAGTGGCAGTGGAAGCGAATGTAAAGGCTCGCGGCAAAAGTTTGTTCCGCGACTTTTCAATGTTCAAAAGCGCTTTCATACCTTGAGACTTTCCTCCAGGTTTGGTATGACTTTGTAGAGCGATGTCTCCGGAAATGACTGAAATCGCTTCTAAGGACTTTTGTCCACATCGACTCAATGTTCGAGATAAGTTTGGGACATGGAAACTACTGGTGCGAAAATGGAACCCGGAGTCAGGTTCTGAGTTAGCCTTCTACGTTGATTCCTATTTGGACCTCTCATAGGACGAGACAGGCGGGGTTGAGTGGAGGAGAGGGGATGCAAGCAGACGGCTGAACAGGGTTTATGTTCCCATTGCGTTGACCAGACTTGTGAGTTTGGTGTAGGCCGGAGAGTGGAAAGAATGACCCAAGTTGAAATGAATTGTGTGCGCCAAAACTTTTGTTGCACATCTCGCGATTTTGTAGAGAAAAAAGTTACCAATATATGGTAGCTTTTCGTCTAATCTTTCAGAGCGACTTGTTTCAAATCTCGCGATTTTTGTAGACAAAAACTTCGCTATCTTACGCCTGTTCAATTTTGGTCTGATTGTCCCATGGGTTTTGTTGCACAACGCACTTTGGTTGTCATCGGCTCGATTTCAGGACGGCTTCTCCGATGTGCATTTACACAAACAAGCCACTCGTCCCAAAATAAACCAGACTCCATGCATGAGATGAAATCGAGAAACACTATCCCTTGGTGAATCAGGAATTTCCATGCAATATGAGAAGTTTCCACTTGAACATTCAATCGAGATTGAAGAATTGAAAGGGAAAAGATGCATAACTGTGATATAATAGAGGAGAAGCAAGACCTCTATGCGGATAGCGAATCTAGAATCTGCTTACTCTAGTCTCTAGTCTCGGGTACAGAAGGATATAAACCCTTTCCGCCACAGAATGGAAGCTGGTGATTCTGTCTCGGACTCGTTGCGCTCTAGCTTCCTCATCATGTTTGTATGGCACCTCCCCTGGCACTGGCTCTGGGATAAATGTGCGATGATAGCTCAACTGAAGGTTGAGCCCACGTAGATTCATATTCTAGAAGCAAATAGGACGTACAGGATGGAACCATTTACTCGCGATAAAGCTGTTATCCTACCGATGCCTGGTTGCTTTCAACTCTTTCTCAAGCGAACCCTCGGGATTGATTCCCTTCCTGGCAGCTTGGCGGTTCGATTGAAGGTAAGAGGTAAGTCGAGAAATAAAATCGTGTGTTGAGGATGTGTTTTGTGTGCAAGGGAAGCCGCTGGGACCCTGAGATCACGTAAATTAGCTTGGGTACTGTACGGTCTTGTGCAACTGTCAAATGCCTTTTATTCAAAGTCTCCGCAATAATTTCGTATCTGAATTGGATATATTCTGCACGAAAGCATGTTGCAGCAGAGGAACATATTTTCGAAGTCTCCAAGACCTTTATCCTCAATTTACGAGTTCATCTAAACAGGAAAGAATCACAATGTGGTTCCAAAGAGGATCATACGCTTCACGCCAATCACAAATCATGGGTTATTCAAGAACATGTCATTTACGCTCCTGCACCTTCTATTTAAATGGGGAGTTCTAACTGCCCATGTCTTGCTTTTCTTCCTTGATCAATAACACTTCTAGAGTTCACTATCCATGTCCACAGCCCAAGGCTAGACTCTCAATTAAAAATTACATCAAAAATTACACCTCACTTCTCTTCCAAACCAAAACCAAACCTCATTATTTCAGTCCAAGAACTGAGTTTCGAGACCAATTCTACAAAGTCAATACCCAAATATCCTCAACTGCCACACTTCTTCGTCTCCTTACTCAAATTAACACTTCAATTCCTTTCTCGGCCATGATTCTCAGCTCTATTGTTGTATTTGCTGGCTTCATCTGCCTTGCACATGCCTTCGTCGTCCCCCAAAACACTGAGGATGGGGTTCATGGCGCCGATATCGACCAACGAGGTGCAAGCTTTTTAGAGGACTCAAGCGTTCTGGTACGATCTGCCACCAATATTATTACCAACACCTTGGAAATTCGAGACGGCTCTACTTACACCCAACCTGCAGATAGAATCCATTGCGACTGTGGCTTCAACCTCGATCAAACGAATTACAATCTTGCAGTTAAAGACATGCAAACAACACTTCGCAATAACAATGCCGCTGAATTGTTTCCAGCCAACACTACCTCTATACAAGGAAACGTCATTGCCTTTGTATGCAAGGGCGGCGACTAGGGCTCTGTACCCGGTGTAAACGAAATTGGGGTTTTTATCTTGAAGTCAAGGATTCAGAAAGCATGTGGCACGTTTACCGCCGGAACATACTCCATATACCACCAAACAGGTGTCAATAATCATAGCCTAATGGGATATACTCCTGGCCTGGAAAATTCTCTTTGCACGTCGCCGGATTCGGCGGCTGCGACATCCTGTTGAACGGCAACGGAAGTGGGCTTGAAGGGATAGTTGGAGCAAGTTTGAGATAAAGAAGTTCGAATACGTGTCAGGCCCGAGCTTTGTTTTGCGTCAGAAATAATATGCGTCGAGATGCAAAATCTGGAATATTACAACTACTGGCATTCGTGAGTGTATATTCAGCCTTGTACCATTCACAAAAGACTGTTGAGTTGTGTAACGAACACGTCCATGCACTTTTTATACCGTCTTTCACAACTGAACAGTCATCAAGTGAGTGCTATTGTAATATCTAATTCATTTTTCACCAATTGAAGCTGATCAGCTAGAATGAGTGGCACCTGGTATCAGGTTCAATGGATCGTGTGTGTAAGTCTGTGGATTGAGAAAGCTGTCGAAGTGCGTTATGTACATGATAAGCGAGCGTGCCTTCCTCAACCGCACGCCGTAACACCTAGCCTTCTCTCTGTGAAGTGTAGTTACATATCATTTCACACGCTCATGAATGCTTCATACTTCTAGCTTGGAGGAGTTTGCTTGCCCAATAATAGAATCCAAAAGGAATCAAATTGCTCGATGGCAGCTCGGGCTTTAAAATTCCTGGACGTAAAAAAGAGTCTCCGCGTTTAGATACAACAAAATGACTACGCCTGTAGCACATAGTTCTTCGATGGCAACTTATCATGAGGCAAATTTTTCAAAAACGGACAAGAACCTAACAGTAGACTAATGAGATTCATTGGGGATAGAACAGAAAGGTGAGGGAATACTCGGATCCCGAGAGTGTCCGAGGCCATCTGCCAAATTTTTGAGCAGTTAAAGAGTGATAGCTAAGTATATGATTTGACCCGACATCGTGATTGATACTCTTGATTTGAAAAGGATTAGCGACTATAATGAAGCAGTTTTGTGCACGTAACCATGGCCTCTTCAAAGATGTTAATGTTTCAGGGGCTCGCTTCACTTACCCCTGAGGAGGCCCATGCTCGGCGCCAAGCATCATTGAAACTCGCGTAAGGTGGCATCTTTCTGGGCCCTCGACAGCTTCGACAAGCCAAACCAGTGCTACACTCGATCAGTATCACCAAACATGCGGAGAATAGAAGCATTGGTGCTTTTAAGCACTCTCTCGACCTCCGTCCTCACCGCAGAGTCTTCTCGGCCCCGCGGTGTCGGCCCAGAATGTTCGTTACCCAACCTCCTCCAGGAACCCACCACGAGCTATACTAACGTTACAATTAGTTGCAAAGTTCTACAGAGCTGCGGACAGCTTCACTTGCATTTCGAATCCCTCGATTAAGCTTGATTTTTCCAGAGTGAACGATGATTACTGCGATTGCCCAGATGGCTCAGACGAGCCTGGGACGGCTGCCTGCACATACCTTTCTGCTCTCTCGCCACCTCAACCTGTTGTCGGTGCGCCGAATACCACACTTGCTCTCCCAGGATTTTACTGCAAGAACAAGGGACATATCCCAAGTTATATATCCCACACATACGTGAATGATGGCGTGTGCGATTATGATGTTTGCTGCGACGGCAGTGATGAGTGGGCTGGTGTTGGTGGCGTGAAGTGCGAGGATAAGTGCAAAGAGATTGGAAAGGAGTGGAGAAGGCTGGATGAGATTAGGCAGAAGAGTGCAAGGAGAGCATTGAAGAAGAAGACCGAACTAGTCAATGAGGCACAGGCGCTGAGGGCGGGGGTCGAGCTCCGCATCAGCAGCCTCCAGGTCGAGATCAAAGAGCAGGAGAAGAGAGTGGAAGACCTGAAAAAGAAATACGAGGAAGTTGAACGAAGTGAGAGAGGAAAAGTGGTGAAGAGCCAAGGCAAGGGCAGCAAAGTCACTGTGCTTGCTGGACTAGCGAAGCAGAGAATAGAGGAGCTACGGGATGCGTTGATCGGTCTCGTCAATAAGCGAGACGAATTGAGAAGGAAGGTTAAGGAATTAGAGACTATTCTGTCAACCTTCAAGGAGGAATACAACCCTAACTTTAATGACGAGGGGGTAAAGAGAGCTGTCAAGTCCTGGGAGGACTATGCTGCCAAGAAGGATGCTGCAGCCGAAACAGATGAGTCTGCTGAAGATAGAGACATTGAGGATATCTCTAAGCCAGATTCAGAGACCGAGGGAATTAATTGGGCGGAGTGGGAGACCGAAGAGGAGTCAGATGTTGAAGCTCGTATGGTTCCCTCTACAGTCCATATAACAAAGCTAACGTTCCACAGTTTATAAATTCGAGGAATATCTTCCTGCTTCCCTTCGAGATTGGTTTCACCAAAAACTTACTGACCTGCGCATCATACTCATCGAGAACGGGATTCTTGCTGATAATACGAACTCGGCGAGCGAGTCTAAAGCCGTCAGCAATGCCCGAACGGCCTATCAAACTCTCAACGACGACCTAGGCATCAAGCAAAGCACCCTTGGCGACCTCACCAATGACCTCGAGAAAGACTATGGACCAACCGATATCTTCCGTGCCCTCAAGGATACCTGCGTTTCCAAGGATTCTGGAGAATATGAATACGAACTTTGCTGGCTTGACAAGACGAGCCAGAAGAGCAAGAAAGGAGGCGGAAGCACTGGAATGGGCAACTTTGTTCGATTCGACAAGTTGTATGTTGACGAGGAGATTGATGCCGAAGGAAAGGGGCTGGGAACTGGTGAGCGGACAGTGCTAATGTATGAGAATGGTCAGCATTGCTGGAATGGGCCGAATAGGCAAACTACGGTTGTTCTGGCTTGCGCCGAGAAGGATGAGATATGGAAGGTGGTCGAGCAGGAGAAGTGTATGTATAGGATGGATGTGGGAACTCCTGCTGTATGTGAAAATGGACAACGAAGAGCAGACTCCAAGAAGGACGAACTGTAGAGTTCAAAAAATAGACAGATTGATTCCAATTTGGCAGTGCCATGTGTTATAAAAATCCTAGAAAATAGTAAAATATATACTGTGTTTCAGCCGGGAATCAGTACCACAAGAGTGAGATTGAAGCCATTCTGGACAGTACTGTCATTTGCTGGTATCATTACAGGGCATCTAAACTACTTTTCCTTGAGTTCCCATCTCAACTCCATAACGCCATGTCGAATGAATTACTCGAATCACTAAGATTTCTTTGGTAACGAGTATCCTCTGGTCATAAAATCACCCCCCTTATGTGTCTGGGCACTGTATCCGCTATTTGAGAACAAGCTCTTCAAATTGTCGTTCAGGCCCAATTTTCGTCTCTTGTTTCGGTCTTCTTGTTCATCCAGAACTTTAGCCGTCAAAGAAGCCGTAGCTGCATTCTTGATCCCTGACGAAACGGGGGTAGATGTACCGCTTCTCGATTGAGGAGTTCCTGGGCCATTCTCTGCCAATCTAGCCTTGGTCCTCTCAGACAATCCTTCAGCGGATATCTTTCCATTCGTCTCAACTACCTTCTCCCCAGCTGCCACAGAGTCTGCTTCTGCGTTCTTCTTTCGTTTCTTGCTACCAGGCGCTTTTTTGAGCGAGTGTGTAAGACCTGCATCTTTCAGCTTACTCGCCCTCGCAGCCAACTTTGCAATATCTTCCTTTGCAATCGGTAATATTGGGATTATGTTCTCGATTGTGTATGGCTCGTTGCATTCGACACAGGTCTCTCCGGCAACTTCTCTGATTGCCACCTCGGAAAAGGCATGCCCACAAGGCACCAGATAGACGGCTTTGGTACTCGGGCCTAGTTCCTTACTTGTGATCGGGCAGATCTTCTTTTCATCCTTGCCCTCCTTCGAAACTGTGAACTTGACCTCGACTACGTCCCTCAAACCCTTCACACGGCCTTGTAGAACATCCTCCTTCTCTTTGATAATTGAGGCTGGTACGTCGTCATCTTTTGGCAGGAGTTGTTCGAGAATAGCATCTTTGTTGTAGAGTGTGCCAGCACAGTCCGAGACTATGGGTGCAGCGAGGGGGCGATTGGAAAGGGGGCAGTAAGTCCAAGCATGGGTTTGTGCTTCGACTTGGGTAGCTTTCAGTTCCGACGTGTTTGGATTCCGAGCGGCATTTTTGACCAGCTCCCTGCGAGTTGGGATACTGCCTCCATCATTTCCCATGCTTGCGATAGTTCCGATTTAAGGAGGTTGAATTAAATTGTTGTAAAGAAGCTGCAAAACGTTGTTCAGACTGCAGGGTGGCACATGGAGGTTGCCGAGATGCGCTAAACCTTATTCAGACCGAGAAGGTGAGCAGACCAGCTTGAGCTTTCGTCACAGAAGCAACTCCACAGAGATACCCCTCTTCAAACAGCTTCAAAATCGACAACGTCCTGCTGGCGCATATGGATAAAGATGGTGTGCGCTTTTTAGTGAGGAAGTCGGTTCAAGAACCTGAACAAAATGTCGCAACAAGCAATCGATGCT
>Ga0302325_10011761_pt1 | contig 18826 bp, 14 predicted proteins | sample Palsa_T0_2_FD_201948 | JGI IMG/M metagenome (GOLD analysis project Ga0302325, IMG submission 201948) | Peat permafrost microbial communities from Stordalen Mire near Abisko, Sweden - Palsa_T0_2 | ecosystem: Environmental > Terrestrial > Soil > Palsa > Peat permafrost | place: Sweden: Abisko...
TGTGACGGCCCTTCACCCGCAATACATATTTGGACGTGATGGAGATTGCGCTGCATAGCGCGTACGGCCAGAAAGCCGGCGACCGCACCAGAATGCCGACGCTGATGCCCGTGATATAAGCGCTGGCGGGATGTATCCATTTGTGAAAAAAAATCCGCCCGAGCACCAGTTCGAGACCGATACTTGTAATGATGGCTAGCAGCGTCTTCTGATAGCTCTCGAGAATGCCGAACGACAAGTGACCAGCCAACAGGATGCATGTAATAAAAGCGGGTGCGATGTAGCGGTTGTCAAGGCTGAATACAGGCGCCTTCCGAGCTGGCGCAGGAGGGGCCAGAACGGGCGCGCTCGTCTGCTGGTTCATGCGGGCTCCTTCATCTTGTGCAATTGATGGACAATCGGTTGGTCGATGGTTTGAATCTTGCCCGATGGCCAGCGAATGATGGCCTTCTCAATGTGCGGATTCTGGCCCAGGCCGAAATGCAGCCGCCGATCATTCTGCGCTGCGAAACCACTGCCGCCGGCAACCTCTTGCACCTGCTGCTGGCCATTCCAAAACAGTGCGACTTGGGCGCCGATCGCGCTGCGGTTACTGGTTGCTCCTTCCAACTCAAATTCGATCCATTCGTTCTCGGAGGAGACCGTATTTTTGTAAAGCAGCAATGGTCCGTTCTGATTTGCGACAACCACGTCGAGCACACCACGATTCCATAAGTCGACGAGCGCTACCGAGCGTCCGTCGTACGTATCGGTGGCGCCGACGGCTTGGGCAACATCGACGAACTTGCCAGCGCCATCGTTCAGCCAGAGCCGCTTGGTTTGATAGCCTGACAAACTGCGTCCTTCAAATGCCGGCCAGTTATTGGCGTCACCAATAATGGTACTGTTTCCGCCGGCGACCTTTGAGAAGTCATACCAGTAACTACGATTCCGGTCGAGCGAAATATAACCGTTCGTGAGATACAGGTCGAGCGTTCCATCGTTGTTCAAATCGCCAAACTGCGCGCCAAAACTCCATCCCCCCAGTTCGACGCCAAAGTCGCGTGCCAGATTTTGATATTGAACGGCATCGCCCGCCGTGCCTTCCTTCGGCACCCACAAATTATTTCCTTGAATGAGAATGCCGTCCTCCGAAATATTGGAGACGTAGACCGAATATCTGCCTTGATTGAGGATATCGCCAAATGCGGCGTTCATGCCGCTCTTGGGGACGAAGCCGACGCCAGTCTGTTCGCCAACTTCGTGAAACCGTTTGCCGTCGTTGAAGTAAAGCTCCGATACTCCATAATCATTCGCGACAAACAGATCAGGATGGCCCGAGCCACGTAGATCTGCCGCGGCGGCCGCCAGAGCCCAACGCCGGCTGTTGATGCCAACTTTCGAGCTGACCTCTTCAAATTTCCCGTTGCCGAGATTGTGCAACAAATATTTCCGCCCGCCATTCTTGGCGTACTCAAAACTATCGGGCATGATGCGCGTCGTCGTCAGATGCCACAGATCAATGTCTTCGGAATAATAGCCACCAACGAAAAGGTCCAAGAGTCCGTCGCCGTCGTAATCGAACCAGGTGGCGGTATTCGCATTGATCCAGGGTGGCAATCCAGCTTGCTCGGTTACGCGCGTGAAGCCATGGCCCTGGTCGTTGTGAAACAACTCCGGTCGTCCCCATTTGATCAGGAACAAATCTTCGTACCCGTCATTGTCGTAGTCTCCCCAAACTGCGCCCGTCGAAACCCCGGTGCCGGGCTCGTTCACGTCGGCAATGCCCAATTCGCCAGCCACATCTTTGAACGTTCCGTCATGCAGGTTGCGATAGAGAGCATTCTTACTCCCGATCGCGCTGTTCGTAACGTAGATGTCGGGCCAGCCGTCACGATCGAAATCGACGATCGACACTGACGCTCCCATTGAAGCGACTTCGGGCATGATGGGATCTAATTTCGGATCAAGCTTCGGAGATTGATGGACAAAATGGATGCCGGCCGCTTGAGAGACCTCTTCCAGATAGAACCCGTGACGTGCCAATGCTGTCTTCGCGTCGGCCTTCGACCTGTCGGCATTCCGCCTGGCCGACATCCGCTTAATAAAAAAAGGAGTGGCCAATAGCCCGATAAGGAAGAGAGCGAGAAAAAACCTAGCTACTCGGTCGCCTGTCATCTGCCGTTCTCGTCCCTCAAGGCGTTCTTGAAAACATCAGGAGTGACATAACGCGTGTGATAGTTTTTCCAATCGTCGGGATGCTGTCGGTAGACCCATTCGTCTTCCAGGCGACCAGGCCGTGTGGTGTACTCATTCTTGGCGTGATAGGGAAGAGGCAGCACGGTCTTCGAAAAAGTTGAATTGTAGTCGCCGTCTTTGATCCAGCCGTCGCCGACGATCACGAAGTCGCGCACCCAGCCCGCGGGCGGTGGCGGTTGCTCGGAGAAACGCAAAGAGAGTTCATCTCCTGAATTCACAATCACGTAACGGTCGTCGATCTTGTTTACAAGTTCGCGCACGTCGCCGTAGCGGGTGTAGTAGCCGATCAGATCGCGCCAACGCTGCTTGGTCCCCTCAATCTGGTTGTAATCGGGCACCTCGGGCGCTCGCGCGGCCCCCGGCATGTGCATGACGGAATATCCGCGATAATGCAGATCGGCAATGTTGGGACTTAGAGTCACAGTCCTCAGCTCCGTGTCTGGGGCACCCTGTGCCCAATGAATGGCATCCCAGTAGATTTCCAGATTGGTTCGTATTCGCACGCGGCGCGGAGTGCCGGCTCGAAAGATGTTGGTCAGATTGAAAAGAATCGTTTTCTTCCGGCCCGCAGGAAAGCCCAGATTGTCCTGCGCCGTAACCCAGCCACCCTGGCCATCCGGGACTTCCAGGCTCAATCCGTGAGCGCGCCAGCGGCTGCCTTGGGTGATGGCGACGTTCACCGACGACTCTGTGTCGTGGATCGATCCCTGTGCGATCAGGTAGAGGGGGCCGCTTTTCGGCGCATCCTCGCCGAGGTCCACTTCAAGATAATGATCCCGGGTTATGCCCTGATACTGGCCGCGTCCAAAGCTGGCAAGGGCGTTTCCGTCGAGCGCACGGACGACGTCGGTAACGTCCTGGGCTGTGTCGTCGATGGCCCGCGCAATTTCGTGCGGTGTAGCGACGGCGGTGAGGCCCAGCTTCAGCGGAGGAATTACGAAACGTTCATCGACGAAAATCTCCGTGCCCGCCGGATGGTCGACGGACATGAGCGCCAGATAATCGTAGTAATAAACCTCCCACAACTCCGCCGTGATCCGCAGGTCGTAGTAGCCGTCGTGCGGCACGAGTTGGTCCCGGCCAATCTTGTACCATTCTCCGGTCGCCGCGATTTGTGCCGAACCAAGAGTATTGATGCGCAGGCCGATCGCCGAGCCCCAGGGAACGGCATCTTTCACGAACTCCATCTGCTTCCCGTTATAAGCGAAGAGGAACGGACACGAAGCCTTCAGGCGCTGCTCGGTCACGATGTCCATGTCCGCTTTCACGCCAAATTCGGCGCGCACCGTTCCGTTCGGCCAGACTACTTGCACGATCTCCGCCTCGGTCTGTTCCCCCAGTCCGAAATGAAGTTGCGGACCGGTGATCGGCTGCTTCTGCACCAGCAAGCCGGAACGTATTTCAATCTCGCCGCCGACGCCGAATGGATTGATGCGCTGGTCGCCGACGGCTTGTACTGCGTGCGGCCGAACGATCTGCCAGTGATACTTCTTCGATCCCTGATTCATTCCCTGGACGGGCGCTCCATCGGCGGAAAGGCCCACTAGATCGAGTTTGCCGTCGCCCTTCAAGTCCGCGGCGTCAAACACCAAAGCTGGTCCTGCAGAGTGGTCGAGGAGCACGAAGTTGCCCTTGTCATCGCCAAGCCAGATCAGAGCGCCGGCCGCACCAGACGCAGGCTTTGTCGGAGCCAGAAAAAGGTCGAGCGCTCCGTTGTTGTCGAGGTCGGCAACGTGGAGTCGTACCTCGCCCATGAGATTCCGGTCAGCATCCGGGAATCTAGCAATCTCGGCGGTGTCCCAGCTTTCTCCTTCGTTCTTGTCGGAGATTCGAAGGATAACGCCGTCAGCCTGCACCGCCAGCAGGTCGAGAACTCCGTCGTTGTTTGCGTCAGCCACCGCAATCGCTGTGACGATCGGCAAACCCGCAGGGAGCGGACGCTCGCGGAACTGGCCTTGCCGCTCATTCATAAACACGTGCAGCCGGCCTGCGCCGTCGATGATGGCGGCATCGGGATTGCCGTCACCGTCAAGATCAGCCCAGGCAAATCCGCGCACGCCACCAATTCCGGCAAACGGATGAATCGCCAAGAACGTGTCGTCGCCGTTGTTCCGCAGCACCACGGGTAATCCTTCGCTCGCGCCCAGCACGACATCGAGATCACCATCCGCTTCAATGTCAACCGCCCACGCGCCGGTATAGCGAGCATTGGTCACGGACTTCGGCAATTTGGTTTGCGCAGTTACATCGGTGAATGCGCTCCGACTGTCCTGCCGGAATAGACGCACGCCTCCGGCGCCCGCCAGCACCAGATCGGTTTTGAAATCGTAGTTGAAGTCGACTTGTAAGACTCCCTCAGGCAGGGGCGGAACACTGGCCGGTCCACCGGGAAAGGGAAGCGTTGCACCGGTGGACAAACGGACTTCCCGGCCGTCAGCTTCGGCAATAACCGGTGCACCTGCGCTGCCGAGCTGGATCGCTCCAATCCAGTCCCAGTGACGATTGGCAGCATCCGCCACTGGCTGAATGGGGAATTGGATCGCCGTGTCTGCGGGGGCAGGCTTGAAGACAGGCGATTCCATTCGCACAAAGTGGGTGAAGGGCCGCGCCTCTTCGCCTGCGGGTGCCTTGATGACTGAGAGACTCTGGCGGTACTCGGGAACGCGCATGAGCACGTTGCGCAGAAAGGTGGTTCGCGTGGCGGCGGCTCGTAAATCCGTTCCAGCCGCCGCAGCCTGCACGGTCGCAAGTTGCTGCTGCACTTCGGGCGGCCATGCCGAGGAGCGGGCGCCGATTTGAGCGACTGCGGACTTAAGTGTGGCAGCATCGCCGCGCTTCGCGGCTACACGGCTCAATTCGAGCAAGGCGGCGAGATTGTCCGGCTGCGCCGCCAGAATGCTCTGGATCACCTGCTGAAACTCGCGTTCGCTGTTGGCATCCCCCTGGCGTTCGATTTCTTCCCCCAGTGCATAAGCGGCGCGCAGGTTCTTCGGATTGAGGTCCACGGCTTTCCGCAAGTCCGCAATCGCATCCGCCGAATGGCCGCGATCAGCTTCAAGAATTCCCAGCAGATCGTAGATTTGATCATTTTGCGGGGCGAGATGGCGGGCTCGTTCCAGTCTTTGCGCGGCCAGGTCGTAGTTTCTCTGGCGCAACGCGAGCACTCCCCAATTCGCCCATCCCGCAGGTTCCGTGGGCACGAGTCGGGTCAGCTCCGAAAGCTTGCTCTCGGCGTGAACGTCATCGCCAACCTGCAGGGCAGCCAGCCCGACATAGAACGCCGAAACGACATCGGCATAGGCCTTTGATCCTTTCTCAGGTAGCTTCGGGGCGGAGTGACACCCGGACAGCAACGCCGTGAGGCTTAGGAGAAACAGCAACGAAGCCACACGGCGAAAACTGCCCGATCGCCTGGTATCGAGAGCGCAAGCCCGAGTGCAACAGCGGAACGAGAGGCACATTAATAACCAGCCTCCATCACAACATCGTTCTCGGGATGCACGGTGCTAGTTGCGATCGTTCGCATTGCCTGCAGTCTGTATGGCATTTGCTGCCCCAGCCTCTTTCCGTAATTGTTTCTTGCCACGCCGCCTGGCGCGCGTAATACCGCGAAACCATAAGAATGCAACCAGAAGAAACGGCAAAAGATATAACAAAAGATCCCAACGGCCGAACCCGGGTGGAGTCACTTCTACCTGGGTGATTGCCTCGCCACCGCCTTGCGAACTCTGAATCACCAGACGCACACGCCACAACTCCTGCCTGTCGAAGTTGGCCAGAGCGTTGTATTGCGCCTGTCCGTGCGATTTCACGCGCCCGGCCTCATAAAACGTCTCAGCCAGTCGGCCGGTCACGGGCTGAACGCCTATCTCGATCTTCAGATCGTGCGGAACCGTACTCCCCGGCGCCGGTTCCACGAACACATAGAAGGCCCCGGTGCCAACGTCAGGATGAGTCCAGAGAGCAACTATACAAGGCCCTACTTTCTTGTTCTCAATAATGGGAAACGGCGGCCCGTTGTGGGCGCTGGCTGGCGTGGGCAACAGCAGCAAGAGCGCAACCAGAAGACCAACCGAGACTCCTCCCGCACTTGTAGAGCGATTCAGCATCGTCAATAACCCAGCGGCGGCTATCCGCTCATCAGCATGGCACGCATTTCCATGGGCTGAAACATCAACCACAGCGACGCACACCAAAGAACGAGGCAAACCGCCGCCCAGGGAAGAAACGCCCGCAGCGGTTTATCCGGGGAGTCGTCCTCTGCCAGACTGTAGGTGACCACCAGGGAACCGGCAAATCCAAGCACCAGGAATCCGATCTCGATCACTTGCACGACGTTGGCTGGCAGTCCCGTCAAGCTCCAACGGGGCTCTCCCAGGAAGGGCCGGCCCAGACTCGCTATCGCGTTTTGAGTGACGGGGATCAGCGTGTAGAGCCCGGTTAGGAAGTGAAAGCAATAGTGAGCCAACCACATTCCGAAACCCAGAGGAACAAGGCCATAGGTGTATCGCACGGCCAGCGGCAATAGGGCGCGTGGACTACGGGCCCATACGCGGGTCAACCACGCTGCCAACCCCAACATCAGAGCCGGCTCCAGAATCAGGAAGAACGCGAAGATCACGCCCAGCACGGGAGTTTCGTGACTTACATGCAGCATTTCTCCCAGCCAGCGCTCAACCGCGTAGACCGGACTGACCATGCCAAATGCATTCAACAGGGCGCCAAAAGTAAATACGACCGCCAGCGCCGCCAGATCCTTGCGCCGCGAGAAGTACCCTATTCCTGATCGTATTGGATCGACCACCAATTCACTCGCCGGCAGACGGCTCAGGATGCCGATGTTATCGTGCGGGCAGGCATGAACGCAGTCCAGGCAGAAGGTGCAATCCATGTTGCCAACCTTGCTGGGCTGAAACAGAGCCAGCTCGCAGCCGCGGATTGTCACGAGATCCGAAACCGGCTCTCGCCTGCCGCGGATGCAGTCCTTGGTATGGCAGCGCGTACAAACATCCTGCTCGCGGACCTTCACTTCGAACGGCGACAGTGTGGAAGCCACAAAATTGAATTGTCCGATGGGACAAACAAACTTGCAAAATGAGGCGTGTTTGAAAAACCCATCCACGACGAGCACGGAAAGAAAGTAGGCCACGATCAGCCAGGCCGTCCACCACGGCGAAGACCACAGGTCGAACAGTTCGTACGTAAACAGGATCAGGATGAAAAGACCAACCGAAAGCCACTTATTGCGCAATGGCCGTGGCCAGGTGAATCGGGGCTTGAGGAATCGTCGCGCCGCTTGACGCACCAGCATGAAAGGGCAGGCAAGACAGAAAAAATTCCCCGCGCACAATAGCACAAGCACCAGCACGCCGCGAAAGTGAAGCCAGCTTAAGGTCGTGGCTAGATTCTTGGGGGCCAGGGTGGGCCCGAACAATCCCTCGAGGATCATTACCAGGCTGAGGACGAGCAGCGGGGCCTGAAGCAGCGGACGGGCATACCGCCAGCGGAATAAATGGCCCAGACCCGGCACTCGCATCAGATCGAACGGAAGCGACTCAGGCGTTTCCTGGACCGGAATGGAGGATGGATTCAACAGCTGGCCTTGTTGGGTCGGACGCCCCTCACGTCGATTTGTCGCTTCAATTTCTTCCCGTCGGGCAGCGTGACATGAAGGAGAATAACCCAATCGCCCGTCATCTGAAACTCCACTGGTTTACCGCTGGCATCAGATAACTCAAGAATAATCGTAGCCGAACCGACCCCGATTGGTTTAAGAGAGATCTCGTGCTCAATCGCGACAAAAGCTGAGGGCGCGACCGGTTGGAAACAGCTGGTCTGGGGCAAGTCTGCTGCGCAGACGACACCAGCGAGCCGTCTGGTCAGCCCCAGTTTCGAGAAGGGATCCGACACTTTCTGTTCAGGCAGCTTTTGCTGAATCGTGGCGGCCCCACTCGCAGGTGCAGGCCGGGTTTCCGCGCTCGCCCTCGGGTGGAAACATGTGGTAGTACATGCCGATTACCATCGGGATGAACACGATCGAGTTGTAGAAAAGATGCAATTCGACGCGCGGGAAGATCAACTGCAGGACGCTGCAGGGTACCGGCTTCCCCCAAAAATTGTGGTGAAACGTGGCCTGCCAGATGAGCAAAAAATGCTCGATATGATGCCAGAACTGGATCCAGAACGCGATCATCCACCAGGTATGGGAAACCCCCGTAAAGCCCTTCCGGAACACCCAAATGCCGATCAGCATCACCAAGGCATAGCCATAATGCAACGTTTCTGTCTGGATCAACCAGGGATACCACAAACCAACCAAGCCCAGAGCCTTCGGGCGAGGCCATCCCATAACATAAATCTGGTAAGCCTGGACCAGGTGCTCGGCCCAATGTGCGAGCACAATCAACATGAAAATCTGCAGCCCACGCTCATGCCAACGGGTATTGAGTTTCTCGTAAAAGGCCACGTTCGCCGCTGGCCTACTATGAATGTTGGGTACCGCCGGATTCGAGACTGCCATTATTGTCCTCTCCCAACCCCACTCAGACTCACTTCAAAATCAGACCACGATCCCACCTCAGCCATGGCGGGTCAATAGCATAATTATAGTAGCTGCCGGACGTTGCTGGCCGCTTCACTTGCATGGCCGTCGGTCTGCCTGGACTGGGATAACTCCGACGGGCCGTTACAAAGTGGTTGCAGTCTCAACCAGTTAGAAGTGGTCACCCGATCCGATCGAGAAAATCAGAGTGGAGCATGGTCTCGCCAAGCGGCACGTCGTTGGGGCACGATGCGGGATCCTCCGTCGGGTTCATTACGTCCACCGGTTCGAGGAGCAGGTTGACCATCTGGCATTGCTCTCGCCTGCTCTGTTGTCTCCCGATCTGAAGCCCCTCCCATCCCTCCCGGGTCATTTGGCGGCCGCTGATTGGCGAGTTGCTTGCGTCCGTCGTGAATGCCATTTTCTGGAAGATCGCAATGCACTAGGCGACGGGACAACCGGGGGGAGGAATTGAACGACGGTTGTTGAGGATTTTCACGCCCCTTTTTCTGGTTCACCAGGCGCATGGTGTCTGATGTCAGAGCTACCGTTTAGGGATCCCGCGGAGGTTCTAGCACCCATCTTGGAGATGTTGCCACAGCATCTGATGCCGACGCTTATTGTTCAGGGCTTGCGCGACGGGGCCATACCTGAAATATTCGCGCGGCGAGCCTAATGCCTCAGTCAACGTAGTTGTGGTCGACTCGGGGTACTTTTTTCGCCTAGCAATCCCTGGGTTGTTGCCGCAGAGCCGATCCGCTTTTTCGCGGGAGCCGGAGCCGCGAACCAGCCACTGCGACTCACGGGATACTAACCATGGTATTGCGGATTGCAATACTCGATAAGTATTAGCAGGGGGCCCGGAGGTCCCGTTACTGAATTTCAATCGCGAACGAGTCGGAATAGTTTGGAAGCAGAAGGTTCGTCGCGGCGGCCGCTCCTAGCGCTGCTGCGAGAAGAATCAGTAAAGACGAATAGGAACCAGTCGCATCGAAGGCACGCCCCAGTATCACCGGCCCGATGGCTCCCGCAGCGGCATAGAACGTCCAGGTGAGGCCGTAAAGGGTGGAAAAAGCGCGGAGCCCAAAGTACCGCGTCAGCAGGTAGGGTGTAATGGCGGCTTCGCCTCCGGCCCCGACGCCAATGAGCACAGCAGCAAGGCAACCCGCAGGAAAACTAGTCGCCCGAGCGAGGAGAAAAATGCCCAGCGCGGTAATCAGGTTTATTACAAGCGCGACACGTGGCCCAAAAAATCGATCCAGCAGCCATCCCACCACGATCCTGCCGAGCAGGCTTGATCCACCGAGTATGGACGCACAGAGCGCCGCACTTCCGGCTGTGAGGCCTCGATCAGTCAGCAATGCCGACAGGTGAGTGATCGCTCCGTTCATGCTGATCGAACTGACGAAAAGGATGGCGGTGATGATCCAGAAAGCAGAGCCGCGCAAGCCTTGCTGCCAGATCATTCCAGAATGGGTAACTGAAGCGGACTTAATCCCGGTTACACCGCGCTCGCGAATGTAGCGCCAGCTGAGGGGTAACCCAAGTAACAACGCAAGACCACCGAGTGACGCGTACGCCGCACGCCAGCCATACCAACTGATGATAGATTGGGCGACGACGGGTAAAATCATGGCGCCTAAGCCTGCCCCAACCATTACGAAGGCCAGCGCTATCCCCAAACGCCGATGAAACCAAGTGGAAATCGATCGCGAGAAGGCCAGATGAGCTGCCCCGTTCCCGACAATGCCCAGCACGAAGCAAGTCACGTAGAACTGCCACAATCCGGCGTGCAACAACGACAATGAGGCGATGGCGAACCCATACACGGTCATGCAAATCAGAATGATGCGGCGAGGGCCGAAGCGATCAATCCACCGGCCCAGCAGCGGCGAGCACAGGCCCAAGGTGACGGCGGCAATTGCGAAGCCGCTCGAGATGGCCTCACGACTCCAGCCGAATTCCGCTGCTAGCGGTTTCACAAAAACGGAGAAGGTGTAGACGAATAGCGAGCCGAATCCCGCCATCACTCCGAGACACCCCGCCAACACTACCCTCCAGCCGTAATAGCCGAAATCGAATTCCGTGAGGTCGGATGTTATTTCGGCGGGTTGCACCGTATTTGCGGTTTGATGGTGAGGAGCCGAGTTCACGATTTCCTTCCAGCGTCAAAATGTCTGCCGCGGTGTCGGCACGAAATCGTACACGGACTGTCCAGCGGCCAGCTCTAGTCTTTTTCTAGTATCGCCGCGATTCAGCGATCGCAAGACGGGCGACGATAGTTAAGCCGGCACTTTGGTTCTGATTCAACGTCCGGAGGTTACACAGATGCACCCGATCAGGACAATGGCACAAGACCACCTTTGCAACCTTTCAACTCTTCCTTCCCTTCGCGCTTCGGCGCTCACGAGGAACAACCCAGTTCCGCTAGGCAGGAATGACCACGAGGTAATCCCACCGATTCTTGATTGATCAGCGTGAGGTGATGATCTATCACCTCCATGACTGACGCTGCAAAGAAGCCCTGCTCAATCTGTCATCGTTGGTTCCGTCCTGATCCGCGAGTTGGAACACGTCAACGTGCTTGCGGGCAAGCCGAGTGTCAAGCCCGACACCGCCGGAAGATGCAAGCTGCTTGGAGGAGACGGAATCCCGATTACTTTGTCGCCCGGCGTATGCAAGAGCGCAGCATGCGGGACCAACCTCCGGAGACACTGCGATTGCCGGCGCCGTTGAGCCATCTTCCCTGGGACGTCGCGCAATCCGAGTTCGGGGTGCAAGGTGCTGATTTCCTTGGGGTTATGGGCACAGTTCTGCTGCACGCCGCGCAATTCGAGTTTAAGGCTCATCCGCCTGATTCTAAACACGTTGCGGGCACACTTCCCCCTTCCGTCGCGCAATCCGAGATCTCATCTCAGACAAGCTAGGGATGGACCGCTATGCGACTGGAGTTTCATCAACTGGAGCGACGCGGAGAGCATTTGCGCTCTCAGCACCCGGAGCAACAGAAGCGGTTATTCGCTTCCCTGGCCAGCTCCGGCCAGCAGACTCCGATCGTAGTCGTTCCCCTGGAGAACGAGCCCAATCGCTATGTGGTGATCGATGGCCACAAGCGCATGGCCGCCTTGCAGCAACTGCAGCGAGACACTATCGAAGCGGTTGTCTGGCCGATGACGGAAGCCGAGGCTTTGGTGCTGAACCGTTCCTCGCATTGGTCCAAGCGGGAGAGCGCTTTGGAGCAAGGCTGGTTGTTGGCCGATCTCCAGCAACGCTTCGGTCACAACCTGGCGCAGTTGGCGCACCAGTTCGATCGCAGTGTGGGTTGGATTTCCCGTCGCCTCGCCTTGGTGGAGGTGCTGCCGCAAAGTGTGCAGCAACAAGTGCGCAGCGGCGAGATCTCGGCGCAGGTGGCGACGAAGTATTTGTTGCCGGTGGCGCATTCCAGTCTGCAGGATTGCCGGCAGATGGCCGCCGCCTTCGCCCGCGGCAAGTTCACCGCGCGACAAGCCGCGCAGTTATACACCGCCTGGCACCAGGCGTCGCCCCAGATCCGGCAACGCATTCTCCAACAGCCGCAGCTGTTCTTGAAAGCCCAAGGCAAGACAGAGGTCCAACCGGCGGACCATTCCATCCAGCAAGTGCGCGGGGATCTGGAAAAGATCGAAGTTCTGGCTCGCCGCGCCAACCAACGACTCAAGGCAGCGACTGCGGAACTGGAACGGATGGATCAAGCCCAGACCCAACAGATGCACGACCAGCTCCATCGCTCTCTACAGGAACTCAGCCGTCTAGCGATGCAAATCCCCCGCGAGGAAACGTCCGGAAAGGAATCGCATGCTCACACAACGACAACGAACGGCAATTCTGGAACTGCATGCCCAGGGAGTCAAGAAACGGGAGATCGCTCGGGCGCTGAGCATCTCTCGCCTGAGCGTGCGCAAGGTTATTCGTTCCAACTCGACCGAAGTACCCCCGTTAGCGCGACCGGAGAAAGCCGAACCGTATCGCCAGCAGATTTTAGAATTGTTGGCCAGCTGCAAGGGGAATTTGGTACGGGTCCATGAAGAGCTCCGCGCCATGGGTGCGGAACTCTCCTATCAAGCTCTCACCGCTTTCTGCCGACGCCATGGCATCATGCACTCGCCGCCCGTCCCCGCCGGGCGCTATGAATTTAACCCGGGCGAAGAATGCCAGCACGACACTTCTCCCCATGTCGTTGAATTGGCCGGCAAAAAACGCAAGGTGCAGACAGCATCTGCCGTACTTTGCTACTCGCGGATGCTGTTCTTCCAATGCTATCCGACGTTCACCCGCTTCGACTGTAAGGTCTTTCTCACCGAGGCCCTGCGGTTTTTCGGTGGGGTGCTCGACCGCATCATGATCGACAACACCCACGTGGTGGTGCTGCACGGAACCGGAAGCAACATGGTCCCGGTGCCCGAGATGGCGGCCTTCGCCGAGCGCTTCGGGTTTACCTTTGTGGCCCACGAGCGGGGCGATGCCAACCGCTCGGCCCGCGTGGAACGGCCCTTCTCCTTCATCGAGAATAACTTCTTAGCGGGCCGTACCTTCTCCACTTGGAAAGACCTAAACCAGCAAGCTCGAGAATGGTGTAACCGGGTGAACTCGACTTATAAGAAACATATCCGCGCAGTTCCCCGCGAGTTGTTTGCCGTCGAGCAACTCCAACTCAAGAAGCTGCCCGTCTGGATTCCCGAAGTTTATCGTTTGCACGAACGCATGGTGGATGTGGAGGGCTATGTGGCCCTGCATACCAACCGCTACTCGGTCCCGGTGGCCTGGATTGGCCGCCGCGTGGAAGCACGTGAGACCAAAGACAAGATCGAGATTCAACTCGATCTGCGTAACCTCGTCACCCACGAGCGCATCCCTGAGGAACAGCATCAGAGAATCACGCTTGCCTCTCACCGTCCTCCCCGCGGCCATGGTTTGAAGCGCAGCCAGACTCATCCCGAAGAACAAGCCATCGTCACGGCGGTCCCGGAGATCGCCGTCTATGTCGGCGCTCTCAAGCAACATAGTCGTAAGCTGGCGGTATTGAGCCTGCGTCAACTGCTGCAAATGGTGCGGGAATATCCCCGCGAGGCTCTGCTGGCTGCAGTCCACGAAGCCGCTCGCTATGGTTTGTACGATCTGGACCGCCTGGAACGGATGATTTTACGCCGCGTGCAACGTGACTTTTTCCTCCTCGAAGACGATCCCGAGAAAGAGCCCAACGATGACTGAAGAACTGGATCAACTGCTGGAAAACCTCAAGCTTCGACGAATGCGCGAAATTTATGAAGAACAGTTACGCGCCGCCGAGAAACAGGACGTCACCTACTCCGAGTTCCTCACCCGCCTGCTACGCGCACAATGGCACCATCGGCAAGAGACCGCCTTGGAGTACCGCATTCGATGCGCCGATCTGCCCGAGCGCTGGTCCCTAGAGACCTTCCCCTTCGATCGCCAACCGGGCGTCAGCCACAAACTCATCCGCAGCTTTGCTGAACTCGACTTCATTGCCAAGGCAGAAAACATTGTGTTTATCGGTCCAACTTCCGTGGGCAAATCGGGCTTGGCGTCAGGCCTGGTATTGAAGGCGTTAGAGAACGGCTACCGATGTCGCTTCATCCTCGCGCAGGATCTTTTCGACGATATGTATGCCTCTCTCGCCGACCGCTCCTCACGCCAACTGGTCAAACGCTTGGCTCGCTTGGACGTGTTGCTCGTGGACGAACTGGGATACACCAATCTAAAACCGGAACAGGCCAATGTTTTCTTCAAACTCATGGAGGAACGTTATCGTCGTCACCCCACGATCATAACCAGCAACCTCGACTACGACGAATGGCCGAACTTGCTGGGTAATCGACCCATGGCAGAAGCCCTGTTGAGCCGCCTCCGGCACTACTGCCACACCGTTCGTATCCAGGGGCCGCCTCTGCGCGAGCCGCAAGGTTGAGGAGTAAACATGCCGGAGGCTCCTCTCAGCCGCGAACAGTACGTGCAGCAGGTGCTCGAAGCTTACCAACACACGCCTGGAACCACCGGACAGGTGCGCCCGCCCGACCGCCTGTTGGCCGCGCAACTTCAGCAGCGCGGAATTCCACTACCCACGATCGAGAACGCCCTCGTGCTTGCCGCAGCCCGCCGTATCTTCCGTCCTGCCGATGCCCCGCCGCTGACCACGGTCCGTTCCTTGGCTTATTTCGTCCCAGTCATTGAGGAGTTGCTCACAACCCAGATCAGTGAGGACTACTTTCAACACCTGCGCCACAAGCTCGAGCCTTTCTATCTTCACCACCCCGACGCTAACCCGTCGCGGATGATACTTGCGCGCCGGCGGGGATGAGCCAAGACTCGCTTGCTGGCTCTGTACTCTTCGCCAGCTGAGCTGATCCCTCCCGCTGATGGCGTGGAGGATGATAATGCCTATTGCCTCTATCTCTGCTGACGGTTTTACCCGGTCCTAACCGCTGAACTAGCTGTCTCTACACCTTCGGTGGCAGACGACTGAAAGATTAGATGATCGAAGATTAGATGATTCTCTGCCCTAATGTCGTGTTTCTTGCCTGGCACACTTTAAACTAGCGCACACGGATTATTCACGGATCATTCTTGATGAGCGCCGAAGCCTTCGCGTGCCCTTAACTTCCGTGCCGTAGATCCAGTAGCTCGAATCCACCGGTTGCACTGTTCTCGAATATGAGTTCCTTGTCAAGTTCCGGAATTTCCTCCCGCCATCGGGACAGCGCGTAACCAACCCCCAAAGGGGACAACTGCAAACAACACAATCAGCAGCGGGCTGAACAGTGCCCATCGCTCCAGGTTGGAGGTCAGAACCACGAACACGAAGAAACCCAGGACGCAAGTCAGGACAAGGACAACTGCTGAGTCCCGAAACGGGGGGTAAAAACAAGTGAAAGGGACTTTTCGGAAGCGGACGAGCAGAATCTCTGCCGTAGCAGAGACCACAGGCTGACAACAGCCGCCTGTAGTAAGCCCCGCCCGCGCCGTCTTCAAAGCGACGGTCGGCCAACGGTTAGAACAAGCGATATCTAGTCTTCAGCCACTGGCAAACTACAGTGTTGTCCTTGCCCATGATTTGCCTCGGGCAGATTCTTCGACGGCGTGCAGTACTCTTTGAACCTTGACCGCATCTTGGAAATTCGCATGAAACTTCTCATTCTTTTCCAGTGACTGCAGGAAATCCGCCAGGGTCAGAATGAACGTGTGCTCATAACCGAGAATGTGTCCGGGCGGCCAGAAACTAGACGTGTAAGGATGCCCGGGCCCTGTCACCAAGACGTTGTGACTACCTTGCACTTGCGCGTCGTCACCGGCGTCGAACACGTGAAGGCGATTAAGATCCTCCAAATCAAAGCGAATAGCTCCCCTCGCCCCGTGGATTTCCAAGCAATTGCGATTGCGGCACCCGATTGCAAAACGAGTGGCCTCGAAGCTGCCGATGCTGCCATTCGCAAAGCGCGCAAGCATTAAGACGGCGTCATCTACCTGCCGGCCGGAGGCAAAAGTGTGAATGAGGGACGAAACTTCATCTACCGACCCATTCAACATCAAAGCCAGGTCGACTGAGTGCGACAAAAGATCCCCCATCGCGCCAGATCCGGCTTCCGACTGCTTGAACCTCCATGCATCCGGGCCGGCTGGGTCCGCTCCCCAGCTCTGCAGATAGGTGGCCCTGTAGTGGTAGATTTGGCCTAATCGTCCCTCGTCCACCAGTTTCTTAGCGAGAGCAATCGCGGGTACGCGGCGATAGTTGAACCACACCAGCGTGGGGACATTCTGCGCGGCATTGGCCATGCGTTCTGCTTCCTCTACTGACATGGCGAGCGGCTTTTCACACAGCACAATCTTTCCTGCACGGGCGGCGGCAATCGCAATGGGTGCATGGAGATAATTGGGGGTGCAAATGTCGATGATGTCTATATCTTTCCGCTCTACTACTTCTTCCCAATCGCTTGAGACTCCCTCCCAGCCCCATCGCGTGGCCATCGCCTCCAGTTGCGGTTGATTGCGGCCGCAGATAACCTTCAATTTGAGGTCGTAGTAGGATTCACAAAAATGGCCGACCTGATGAAACGCGTTGGAATGCGCCCGTCCCATGAAGCCCTGGCCGACCATTGCCACACGGAGTGGTTTACGAGATGTCATACTTGCCCACCTAAGACTTTACGCAAAGCGTGCACAATGTCTTCCTCATCCCGCTCCGAAAGGCACGAAGGAATCGCGAGCAGGATGCTGCGTTCGAATAAACTATCGGCCATCGGACAAGAACCTTTGTGATAGCTGGCCGTCGAGTCCCGATTCTCCGCCAGTTTCCAAGGCGATCCTTTCTTGTCCACACTCGTCTTATTCACCAGACTCGGGATGTTGAAATAAACATGAAGACCCCAATTTGTCATCACGACGTTATTGACACCCTGGGATGAGGTGACGATGCCCTCGGCGCGCAGCGCTTGATTGACTCGATTGGCGACTTCAGGCGTGTCAAAAGTTGAAATCAGAAAGCAGCCGGTATCTCCCTGCGGATCGACAATCCTTCTCAGACGCAGTTGAGGGAACTGTTCCAGTGCCTTGCGAATGCGATATTTGCTGCCGCGCATCGCGGCGATCACTCGTGGCAGCTTTCGGAGTTGTACTCGCAAAATGGAAGCGCGCAGTTCATCGATGCGGTAACCTCGTCCCCACAGACACAGAGCAAGGTTGTCAAAGACGGTCCGGCCGTTTTCGTCCCGAGCGTAACCCAAATCGTGAACGGCAAAAGCTCGGTCGTAAAGGCGGGCGTCATTCGTGACGACGGCCCCGCCCTCTCCGCTGGTCATATTTTTGTTCATCTGAAAACTGAATATCCCCATGTCTCCGAACGTGCCGACTTTTCTCCCATTCACACTTCCTCCCGCACACTGAGCGCAGTCCTCGAGAAGAAACAAGCCTCGCTCGCGGGCTACCTTGAGAAGTTCGGTGATGTTTGCAGGCGCGCCACTCATGTGGACTGCGATGATTCCTGTGGTTCGCGGGGTAATCGATTTCTGGACAGCAACGGGATCAAGACAGAACGTTTCATCGATGTCAGCCAACACCGGTATAGCGCCGAGATTCACTACCGCAGCGACGACCGAAACCCACATGTAGGCTGGAACAATCACTTCCTGTCCCGGTCCGACGCCCAGCGCAGAGAGAGCGGTGTGCAGTGCCCCTGTGCCACTGCTTACGGCGACTGCGTGAGCTACACCAAGGAACGACGCGAACTCAGACTCGAAGGCTTCCACTTCTCCTTGTAGATCGATGCCGTAATAGCGGAATGGCGAGCGACTTTTCAACACCCGCAACGCTGCCTCGATCTCTTCTTCGTCCATGTGATGGATGCCTGGAAACTCCAGGGGGAGAGGCTGGGTCCGGACAGGCTTGCCACCGTCGATCGCTAATTTCTCATCTAGCGTTGCGGAATTATCTTGTGTCAGCTTCATTGTGCGTCACCTATGATTGATGTTTTGGATCTTCCTTAACTACCTGTCTTGCCCTTTATCTCCTCAGCGTGTTCTGCGGCCTCCGCTTTGGCGCTCTTACTACTCCACAATGCAGTCGTAATCGAAATCGCCGGCAACTTCAAACGGAGCACTCGATCATGGAACTTCACGGCGATTTCCACATCTTTGTCCTTGCTGTTCATCAACTCGGTCACAATCTCGCCATCCGGCGCTTTGAACGCCATGACCCGCACTCCGTCCAATGGTCCAGTAGTCTTAATGCGAACATCCCCCGGGCGTACGAACTTGCTGAAGTGTGCGAGGTAGTAGTAGAGGCCCGTGTATGTTACTTTCTTCGATCGCCGATCGATGATCACCACGGGGTGCTGAACATTCGGGTCGGGATTTCCATGAATCTCCGACACCGACCAAGGTCCGCCCTTTTCGTCCAATATCATGTTCCAGTAGATCCAGGCGGACGTATCGACCTCGAGATCGTTGAAGATCTGATTGCCCCAGTAGTCACCGTCCTCAAAGTCGAAGCGAGGAAGAG
>Ga0302325_10011764_pt1 | contig 18822 bp, 17 predicted proteins | sample Palsa_T0_2_FD_201948 | JGI IMG/M metagenome (GOLD analysis project Ga0302325, IMG submission 201948) | Peat permafrost microbial communities from Stordalen Mire near Abisko, Sweden - Palsa_T0_2 | ecosystem: Environmental > Terrestrial > Soil > Palsa > Peat permafrost | place: Sweden: Abisko...
TGTTCGCCGACACCGTCACCTGGATGGAGGAGCACCTCGACCAGCTCATAACCGTCGAAGACCTCGCGGTGCGCTCCGCCATGAGCCCGCGCCATTTCGCCCGGCGATTCCAAGCAGCCACGGGGACCACCCCCTACCAGTGGCTGCTCCGCCAACGGGTCCGGCTAGCCCAACGGCTCCTCGAGACCACCAACCTACCGATAGGCAGTGTCGCCGAACGCAGCGGATTCTCCACGGCCGCAAACCTTCGGAAGCACTTCCGTCGGAGCGTGCAAATCAGCCCCCAGTCGTACCGCCGCACATTCCAAACTCGACACACCAGCTGACGCCGGGGGAACCTCTGTGGCGGTCGGTGGCTCTCGAAGAATGTGATTAGGACCCCCAGTATCCTGAAGTTGATGACGCATACCATGACTCCATCTGCCGAGCTCGTGGCATTGCTGACCGCGCTCGACGCCATCGAGTCTTCCGCACTCACATCGTGCCCTGGATGGACCGCCCACCATGCCGCCGCGCACATCGCCGGCAACTACGAGGAGGTCCGTCGCCACATCGAGGCGTTCGCTGCCGGCCATCCCCTGGAGCGAACCCAGAGCTGGGACGAACGTGAGTACGCGCTTCGTCAACTCGATCATTCGGCGTTGGTGCGGCGGATTGACGACCAAGCCGCGGCCACCGCGGCCGTCATAACCGACGTGCTAGCGGCGCAGCCCGACGCCGAATTGACGTGGACCAAGCGCACGGTGCCCGTCGCGGGTTTCCTCGCCCACATGCGGAGCGAGGATGCCCTACACCGCTGGGACCTCGTCGGCGACGACGATACGAGCCTGGAGTTGCTCAGCCAACAAGACTTGCTCGAGCACGCCGTCAACTTCATCGGTAGACCGTTACTCCAGCGCGGTTTGCGGGCCGGCGTCGGAGAAACACCCTTCTCTGCTCGGGTGCGCAGTCCCGGGCGTGATGACCTCGTTGTCGACTCGGTCGGAGGACAAGCCCGCCTATCGATAGATGCACCTCAGGGAGAGGCAACCATCGAGGGAGATCCGGCCGCTCGGCTACTCCTTCTATGGGGGAGAAAGCCGTCACCCTTCTTCCGACTGCGGACCGGGCGAGATGGCGAATCTGCCGACCGCGTCCAGACTCTTCTCGCTGGGTACTGAGGGTTCGGGCCCTTGATCACCGAGGAGGTGCAATGACCGAGGAGTGGGAGCACCACCGCTACGCCGTGCGTGACCTTGACGTGCTCGAAAGCTAAGACGCTGCCGATGGCCCGCCATCTGCTGCGGGCGAAGGATCTGGTGGACAGCCGCTACTCCGAGCAGCTGTCCGTCGCCAACATGGCCGCAGTCGCCGGCTTGTCACGGGCAGAGTTCAGCCGTCAGTTCAAAGCGACATTCGGCGAGACCCCACACCAGTATCTGCTGACCCGCCGCTTGGAGCGGGCGGCCTCGCTGTTGCGAGTCACCGACTGGACAATCACCGAGGTGAGCTTGGCGGTGGGGGCGAGAAGCGTCGGATCGTTCACGACCAGCTTTCATCGTATCTTCGGCCAGACCCCCTCGTCGTATCGCGCCGCCAGTCCGCCGGCGTCACGAATGGTTCGCATTCCCCGCTGCGTCGCCCAGGCCTACGCGCGACCGCAGAACCGCACGTTTCGAGAAGACCGGCGCCTAGGGGATCCGTAGTGTCGGTACTGCAACTCTCGGCAATAACGAAGGAGACCAATGATCAGGATCGCCAACGCGCAGTTCTGGGTGCACGACCAGGATGACGCGCTTCGCTTCTATACCAAGATGCTCGGGTGGGAAGTCCGAGCGGACGTCACCATGGACGCGTGGAACTTCCGGTGGTTGTCGGTCGGTCCCGGCGGTCAAGACGACGTCGGTCTGATATTGATGCCCATCCCGGGGCCACCGATGCTCGACCCGGATTCGAGTGCTGCTCTGGCAGAGTTGGTGGCGAAGGGGGCCGGCGGGACATTGTTCCTCGAAACCAACGACTGCCAAGCGAGCTACGACGAGTTATCGGCTCGGGGTATCCAGTTCAACGATCCGCCGGCCAGGCAGCCCTACGGGATCGACACTTCCTTCCGGGACCCCTCCGGAAACAACATCCGCCTTACCCAGGTCCTGGATTTCGATCCGAATCGCAGCAGCTGAGTGCTCGCTGACGGCGTCGTAGCCATCCTCCTGTCGCGACTAGCCGCCGCTCAGTCGAGGCCGGTCCGGTTCGGATCCCAATAGGTCTTCACAAAGGAAGTCGGTCGCAGGTTGGCGCCCTTTAGATGCCGGCGGATCGCGCTGATCGTTTGGGAGCGGCCGGTCAGCACCAGTGGCGCATCAGGGTGACGCCGGACGGCCTCGACAACCCCTTCGGTCAGTGCGTCGAGGTGCCCATCGACGCTGTCGCGCTTGACCAACACGTCGGCCGCACCCAGTTGGAGGATTCCGAGAGCGGCACCCAGCTCCTCCGGAGAGTCGCACTCGAAGACGCTGGCGACGGCGGGGGCGTTGCCGTGCGACGACCAGGCCGCGGCCAGCCCCACTGAGGTCTCGTCGCCGACCATGATCGGAGCGCCAGCTAACCGGGAGAGATCGAGAGACGGGCGGGGACCGAGCATACGGACGCCGGCACCGACGGACAGACCGCCCGCCCAGCGGGATGCGGGCGTGCTCCCCACCGTGTGGACCAGCAGTGACACCGATCTTTCGGTCCACCTCGACGGTGTGAAGGTGCGCAGCACCCGGCCCGAGATGTGGACTTGGACCTTCTGGCCCGGGCTCCACGAGCCGGGCGACGTCTCCATGTCGATCTGGCGCAGTTGTCCCGGCAGGTCCGTCACCCGGGTGACGGTGCCCTGACGCAGCAGGAGTCGGGCGGCTGTCTCGGCCATTTGGTCGAAAATCTGGACCATCACTTCCCTCCGGTTGTAGCGAGGCTATGCAACAGGTCGGCTACCAGTCGCCTTCTTTGAGGCGTTGGTAGACAGAGGCAAGCGGTTGGGCGTCGGGGCCCAGGACTTGGCGGGCGCCGGCCCAGGCCCGTTCCAGCCCGTAGCGGGAGCCCTCGGCGGCCGCGATCAGGCGCAGCTCCCACAGAGCGGGGGAGGCGGGTATGGCGGCCAGGCCGTTGGCGACGGCGGCCTCGGCGGAGCGGGCGTCGTGCTGGGCCAGCGCCTGGCGGGCGGTGTCGGCGGCGAGGTTCTCGATGGCGGTTTCGACGCTTCGCAGCAACGGCTCGATGCCGGCCCAGCTGGCCTCGGCGAGTGGTGGTCCGCGCACCAGCGACAGGGCTCGCAGGCCCAGCTCCAACTGTTCGGCGGTCTCGGCGCGGGCGGACAGGTCAGCAAGCGTGATGAAAGCAGCCAGGTCCACATCGACATCCGGCGCCAGCTGGTAGCCGGTGGAGCCGGAGTTGACGGGCGACAGCGCCCCCTCGGGCAAGCAGGCCCGCAGCTTAGCGGCATAGGAGTGCACGGCTTGGGCGCTCACGGGACGGTCAGGGTGGCGGGCGATCAGGTCCCGAAGGGCCTCCACCGCCACCTCGCGCCCGGCACAGACAGCCAGGGCGCCCAGTAGGCGCGTCAAGGCCCGCGGGCGTATTGGGGCGCGTAAACCTTGCACCTCCAGGGGGCCCAACACTGAGACCACCATCACTGGCCGGTCCTCGGGTGCAGGTTGGAGGCCATCCTGGTCATCCTGGCCGTCCAGCTGGCCGCTCGCGAGGGTCTGGCCGGCGGGCGGGGCGGTGTCGTCGACCGCTACCGCACTCGGCAGCTCGATCAGGTCGCCGGGGCCGCCTGTGGCGGCGGTCTGGCTGGCGGGCATGGGGCCGGCCACGACGGTCTCAGGAGCCGGGGGCATGGTGGTGGCCGCGTTGGCCGCGGCGACCCCGTTAGCCGCGTCGACCGCGTTGATCTCGGTGGCCGCGTTGTCCCCGTTGGCCGCGTTGTCCCCGTTGGCCGCGTTGTCCCCGTTGGCCGCGTTGTCCCCGTTGGCCGCGTTGTCCGCGTTGTCCGCGTTGGCCGCGTTGTCCGCGTTGTCCGCGTTGGCCGCGTTGTCCCCGTTGGCCGCGTTGGCCGCGTTGTCCGCGTTGTCCCCGTTGACCGCGCCGACCGCGTTGATCTCCGTGACCGACCGCCGGCGGCGCCGGGAAACCATCACCAAGGCGCCCGCCACGAGCGTTACCCCAGCGGCCACCATCAGAGCGATCAACCAACCCGCCAACCCCGAGGCATGACCACGGACGGAGACGCTGGTTCCGCTCGAGCCGGACGGGCTGGTGTTCGCCGGCTGGTCGCCGAGGTAGCCCTGGGTTAGCGGCGCCGGCACGGGCGGCAGGTCGATGGTGAACTCGGCGGTTTGGTCGTCGAAGTCCAAGTTGACCGGCTGCCCGTAGTCGCTGCCTGAGACGGTCCCATTGATGGTGATCTTGAAAGTGCCGGTGGTGAAGGTGGCAGGGACTTCGAAGGCGTAATCGCCGTCGAAGATCGAGCCATCCAAGGGCGAATTGATCGGAACCGGGTTGATAGGTCCGGCGGGGGTGTCGAGGACGACGTCGGAGGCGGCCAGAGTGCCATTGAAGGTGACCAGGTTGTCCTGGGTGTCCGACGCCAACGAGGCGCTCTCGTCCATGTCGACCACCACCCACCCCTCACCAGGCGGCGGTGGCGGTTGGAGAGACACGGTGTTCGGCGTGAAGTAGTCCAAGTCCGCCTCGTCGGGGGCGACGGTCAGGGTCACCGGATCGGCGACCGAGCCGGTGGCGGTCAGGTGCCGGCTGGAGTTGAGAGTCTCGGCCACGAACGGGTTGGAAGGGTCGCGGTACAGGACCGCCGGGGACACACCCACCCGACGGCCGGCGCGCAGGTCGAAGCTCTGGGAGAAGCCGGACCGGCTGGCGGTCAAGGTGGCCGGGCTGCCCCTGGGTATACCCACTGCCCAGATGGTGGTGGCCGGCCCGCCGAACAATCCCTGCAGCGAGGGCGTCAGCGGCACCGAGGTCCGCCCGGCCACGAGGGTGAACGATTCGGCGTCGCTGCTGTCATAGGCGTAGATGTCCGATTGGTCCTGGTCCACGTTGTTCTCGGAGATCGAGATCACGACGAGCTGCTCTCCAGGGCCAGCCTCGACTGGCTGGCCGCTGGGCCCGCCTGCTCGGTTGGTGAATGCCACCCCCTCGATGTCGGAGTCGAACCCGTAGCCGGCCAGGCGCCCGTCGGCAGGTTTCTGCAAGTCCACCCCTGGCGTTGTCAGCGTCATCTGCTGACCTACGGCCAGCACCTCCGGCGTCGCAGACTGAGCGGACGCGGGGCCGGCTTGGCCGGCCCACCCCGACAGCAGCACGGCAACGGTCGCAGCGCGCACGCCGCGTCCGTACCAGCGCGCCTGACTAGTACGTCCTGGGGTGGTCATCGAAGAGCGCGTCGAACTCGGCCGCCACAACCCGTCGGGGGCTCCTGTCGGCAGGCTGGCCAGGTACTTGTCGGTTGCCGAGCTTGCCGGCTGGGCGCAGGCGCCAAACCGGCCGGATCGCACAGTGCAATCAGGCGCTCCTGATCTCGGCTTCCTCGCCGGCCTGGGGTTGTTCGGGTTCCGGCTGGAGCATCAGGTAGGACGGGATGCCAGGTGGACGCTACGGGGGGTCACGCCTTTCAGTCTAGAGGGAGCGCGCGCCAGTAGTGTCAAGCCTGATCGGTATTGTCGCGTCATGAGCGACGTGCAACCGTCATTGGGGAAACTGTGGAACTACCGGTTCTCCCAATCTGATGGTACCGAGGTCGAAACCGGCGAATTCGAGAATGACGAGTCAGCGGAAACGCGGGCCCGCGAAATATCGACGTCGAATGAAGCCCCCGTCGTCATTCATCGCCACAGCGGACACGTTGACGCTTGGGAGTACGTGACCGAGGTCGACGAACGACCCTGATGGCCTGACGGCCCCTTGCGTTTCGGGGTGCCGGTAGTAGTCTCATGTAGGACTACAGGACAGGTGTTACGCCGGTCGCTGATCACTGTCAGTTGTGGTCTGGTTATCCGAATTCGTCCGCGCCCGAGTGGCGGGGAGGGGGAATCATGAGCGTTGCCTTGGACAAGCGTGTCGATGACTTCATCGCGACCAGACGGCAGTTGTTTATAGACGGGGATTGGGTGGACGCGGCTTCCGGTAAGACGTTCGAGACGCCGAACCCCGCCACCGGCGAGACGTTGGCCACGGTGGCCGAGGGCGGCGCCGAGGACATCGACCGAGCCGTCCGGGCCGCCCGGCGGGCCTTCGAGGACGGGCCTTGGGGTCGCCTGACGCCATCAGAGCGGGGGCGCGTGATCTGGCGGATCGGTGATCTGATCCTCGAGCACGTCGATGAGCTGGCCCAGCTCGAGACGCTGGACAACGGCAAGCCGTTCGCGGTAGCCCAAGCTGCGGACGTGCCACTGGCCGCGGACCTGTTCCATTACATGGCAGGTTGGGCCACCAAGATCGAGGGCAACTCCATCGACATCTCGGTGCCGTACGCTCCGGGCGCCAACTTCCATGCGTACACCCTCCGTGAACCGATCGGGGTGGTGGGCCAGATCATCCCGTGGAACTTCCCGCTGCTCATGGCGGCGTGGAAGCTCGGCCCTGCGCTTGCTACCGGCAACTGCGTGGTCCTAAAGCCCGCGGAGCAGACACCGTTGACCGCATTGCGCCTAGCCGAACTGATCGCGGAGGCGGGAGTTCCCGACGGCGTCGTCAATGTCGTCACCGGGTTCGGTGAGACCGCTGGCGCGGCTCTCGCCGCCCATGACGATGTCGACAAGGTGGCCTTCACGGGTTCGACCGAGGTCGGGAAGTTGATTATCCAGGCCGCGGCAGGAAACCTCAAGAAGCTCACCTTGGAGCTGGGCGGAAAAAGCCCGAACATCGTGTTCTCTGACGTCGATCCCGAGGTGGCGATCGCTGGCGCCGCGAACGCCATCTTTTTCAACCACGGGCAGTGCTGTGTGGCGGGATCGCGGTTGTACGTTCAAGAAGACCGCTTCGACGAGGTCGTCAATGGCGTGGCGGAGGTGGCCAAGTCGATCAAGTTGGGCGACGGGATGGATCCGGATACCCAGATGGGTCCTCTGGTCTCCGACGAGCAACTCCAACGGGTAACCGGCTATCTCGACTCGGGGACGAGCGATGGGGCGACCGCGCTCACCGGCGGGGGCCGGCGCGGCGATCGCGGCTACTTCGTGGAGCCCACGGTGTTGACCGGAACCCGCCCGGACATGCGGGTGGTGCGGGAGGAAATCTTTGGCCCGGTGGTCGTCGCCGCCCCCTTCCACAGCCTCGACGAAATTGCTAACACCGCGAACGACACCCCTTACGGCCTCGGCGCAGGCATCTGGACCAAGGACATTTCTAAAGCCCACGCCCTCGCCAAGAAGATCCGGGCCGGGACCGTCTGGATCAACTGTTACAACATTTTCGACGCATCCCTGCCCTTCGGCGGCTACAAGCAGTCCGGATGGGGTCGCGAGATGGGCCACGAAGCGCTCGAGGCCTATACTGAGGTCAAAGCGGTCTGCGCTCAGCTCTGACGACCGCGGTCGTCACGTGATCGGCCGCCCAGTGGGCAGTCCGTCTGGGTCGGAATTGTCTCCGGGAGAATGGGCTGTGCTCGGAGCGGTGGCGGAGGGGCCGACGCATGGGTTCGCGGTGGCGCAACTTCTGGCTCCGGGCGGTCCCCTGGGCCGAGTGTGGACCCTGCCCCGACCCGCCGTCTACCAGGTTCTCAAGAAGCTGGTTCAGCTCGATTTGATAGTCGAGCGTCTGACCGAGCGGAGCGACCGGGGACCGGTCCGTACGATCGTCGGCATTACCCCGGCAGGACGGCGCGCTGTGCGCAGATGGCTCGACGAGCCCGTCGATCACATCCGCGATGTCCGGTCGATGCTGCTATTGAAGCTCGCCCTGCTCGATCGTGGGCACCGGGAGTCGCGGCCGCTGATCGAGGCGCAGCGCCACCGGGTGATGGCTCAGATGCATGGGCTCGAGGTCAACCGGGCCGAGGCCGCCGGCTTCGAGCGGGTGCTGCTGGAGTGGCGGCTCTCGTCGTCCCGGGCGACCATCGAATTCCTTGACGCGATTGGCCTCTCAGCAGCCTCTCAGTAGTCCAGGACTGACTACGGGTTTCCACTACAGTCCCCGTTTATGACATCTGTTCCCGCTTTGTTTCACAGTCGTAGGCACTTCCGGGGAGGCGCCACACTCCTGGTAGGAGTGGCGCTGGTGGCCGCGGCATGCGGCAGCTCGAGCAAGACCACCGCGCCGACCTCGCTGGCTCCGCCGACCTCGGCGGCCATGGGTTCCGGCCCGGTGGATGTCCTGTATGCCGGTTCGCTCGTGGACCTCATGACCGACGACATCGGGCCCGGCTTCCACACTGCCACCGGATACACCTTCAACGGGACCTCGGGCGACTCTGGCTCGCTGGCGAGCGAGATCAAGGGCAAGACCGTTGTGGGGGATGTGTACATCAGCGCCAATCCCTCGAAGGACGTCGGCCTCGAAGGCACCTCCAACGGTAGCTGGGTGTCGTGGTACGCCCTTTTCGCCACCTCGCCCCTGGTGCTGGGCTACAACCCCAATAGCAAGTTCGCCCAGGACCTCAAGACCGAGCCCTGGTATACCGTGCTGGCGCAGCCCGGAATCCTGGTAGGCCGAACCGACCCGGCCACCGATCCGAAGGGTGTGCTGGCGGTAACCGCCCTCCAGGACGCGGCCAAGACCTACAGCCTGCCGGCGCTCACGACCCTGTCCACTGAATCCTCCGACGTCTATGCGGAGAACACACTGGTCGGCCGGCTGCAAGCCGGGCAGCTCGACGTCGGGTTCTTCTACGGCGTGGAAGCGACGGCCGCCAATATCGTCACCGTCCCCCTTACCGGCGTGCCCAGCACCCTCGAGGCCGAGTACACCATCTCCGTGCTCAACAACGCACCCCACCTGGCCGCGGCCGACGCCTTCGTGCAGTATCTGCTCGGCGCTGAAGGTGCCGCGGCCTTGGCGAAGGAGGGCTTGGTCACCATGAAGCCCTTGTCTGTCTCGGGGACGCCGCCAGCCAGCCTCCAAGGGGTCCTCTCGGGCGGGTGACATTACGGTCGGCTCGTAGCCCGCTCCCGTGGTTGGGCGGGCTGCTGGTCGTCTACCTGGTCGTCCCCGTCGCCGCCTTCTTCGTCCGCTTCTCCACCTCCCATGAGCGGGGCTTCAACACTCCCGGGCTCTGGAGCGCGTTGCGGACGTCAACAGAGAGCGCCACCATAGCCACGCTCATCGTCGCCATTCTGGGCGTCCCGCTGGCATACGCCCTCGCCCGTTACCGCGGTCTGCTGGCCAACGCGGTCGGGGTGCTGGTGGTTCTGCCGCTCGCCCTGCCACCGGTGATGAGCGGCATCCTGCTCATCTACATCGTCGGTCCCTATACCACCCTGGGTCGACTCTTCCACCAGCGTCTCACCGGATCGGTGGCCGGCATCGTCCTGGCCCAGGTGTTCGTCTCCGCACCCTTCCTCATCATCTCGGCCCGCTCGGCCTTCGCGACCGTCGATGTCTCCCTCGAGGACCTGGCTGCCACCCTCGGCCACCGGCCTCTGGCCCGCTTTCTGCGAGTCAGCCTTCCCATCGCCGCCCCGGGCATCCGGGCTGGTCTACTACTGACTTGGTTACGAGCCATCGGCGAGTACGGCGCCAACGTCATCATCGCCTACCACCCTTTCTCCCTGCCGGTGTACACCTACGTCCAGTTCTCCAGCACCGGCTTACCGGCGACCCAGGCACCCACCATCTTGGTGATGGCCGCCGCGGGCGTCGCCGTCGTGGTAGCGAACCTGCGCCGGCCGGCCCGCCTGCGCCGGCGAGGCGCCGATCCGGCGCCGCGACCGCCGGACCCACTGCCCTCCACCCGCGTCGGGTTCGATCTCGACGTGACCGCCGGCGCGTTCCGGCTGCGACTCGCCCACCAGGCGACCAGCCACCGCCTGGCCATCCTGGGTCCCTCCGGATCGGGAAAGTCCATGACCCTCAAGTCGCTGGCCGGTCTGTTGGGGGCCGGCGTGGGGCCGGTCTCCTACAACGACGAGGCGGTGGCCACCATCCCCACCGAACGCCGGCACATCGGATACGTCCCTCAGGGCCAGAGCCTCTTTCCGCACCTAACTGTTCGGGAGCAACTCCATTTCGGGGTGGACGCCGACGACCGGCTCGGGTCGTGGTGGCTGCAGACGTTGGCAATCGACGGCCTCCAGGACCGCCTACCTGACCAGCTATCCGGCGGCCAGCGCCAACGGGTAAGCCTGGCCCAGGCCCTCAGTCGCAGCCCGCGTCTGGTGCTGCTCGACGAGCCCTTTTCCGCTCTTGACGCGCCCGTGCGTGAGGAACTGCGCCTGGAGTTGCGCCGCCTCCAGCGCGACGCCGGTCTTTCGACCGTCCTCGTCACCCACGATCCCGAGGAAGCCGCCTTTCTCGCCGACGAGATTCTCGTCATCGCCGACGGCCAAATCCTGCAGGTCGGCTCCAGCCGGGAGGTGTATCACCGGCCTGCCTCACCGAAGGTCGCCCGGCTACTCGGCATCGAGAACCTGTTACCCGGCCGAGTGGCACCCGGTGGCATACGCGCCGGCGACACCGTCATCGACGCCGACGTCATTGACATGCAGGACGGGACAGCCGTCCTTTGGTGCGTGCGCCCAGAGCGGGTGACCCTGACCGCCGACGGCGACGGCTGGTACCGAGCCAGCGTCGTCGACATCGCCGACCTGGGGACGTCTACGGCCCTCATCGTGCGCCTCGCTGGTGGGCCGGAGTTGCGTGTCCGTACCACGGACAGCGTTGACTTCCTCGCTGGCGAAACCTGCGGTGTCCGTATCGAACGTTCGGCCATCAGCGTGTGGCCGGACTCCCTCCAAGCCGCGCCGAGCCGCTAGGCGAGCCCAGACTTCTGGAGCGATCCGGCTGATCCGAAGGTCTGTCGCGTGTCGAGGTTTAGCGGAAGGCGACCGGGAGGTGCTTGATTCCGTGCAGGAAGTTGGAGCGGAGCCGATCCGGAGGTCCCAGCAGCTCGAGCGTCTCGAAGCGGTCCAGGAGCGCTTCCAGCACCAGGCGGATCTCGAGGCGGGCCAGGCTTGCTCCCAGACAAAAGTGGGGTCCCCCGCCGCCGAAGGCCACGTGCGGGTTAGGGGTTCGCCCGACGTCGAAACGGTCGGCCTCGTCGAAGACCGCCGCGTCGCGATTAGCAGAGGCGTACCACAGCGAGACGAGGTCGCCGGCTGCGAGGGTCTGGCCGGCGACGTCCACGTCGGCGACGACGTTGCGCCGGAAGTACAAGACCGGCGACGCGACCCGCAGCACCTCTTCTACCGCCGAGGGGACAAGGGCGGGATCCTGGCGCAGCCGCTCCCACTGCTCCGGGAACGTCGCCAGATTGAGCACGGCGTGGCTGATGCCGTTACGCGTGGTCTCGTTTCCGGCGATCAAGAGGAGGAGTAGGAACATCTTGAATCTGGCCGGGGTCAGCGTCTCGCCGTCGACGACGGCGCCGAGGAGCACCGACGCGATGTCGTCACCGGGCGAATCGACACGGTCCTGTTTGAGGGTGTCGAACGCCTGGAGTAGCTCGACGAGGGCTTGGAGCTCGGAGAACGCCTTGTCGTTGCGATACTCGGGGTCGGTTCCGGCGACGGCCTCGTTGCTCCACCGGGCCAGGTCCGCGTGGCGTGCGCTCGGGATGCCCAGCATCTCGGCGATCACGGTGATCGGCAAGGGCATGCTGAGTTCGGTGACGAGGTCGAACGGCTCACCCGCCGGGCGCCCGTCCAGGTAGCGGTTCGCCAGGCCACGGACTTTGTCCTCGAGGAGCGAGATCATCCGGGGGGTAAAGCCCTTGTTGACGATCTTTCGGTAGCCCGTGTGCTCGGGCGGGTCCATCGACAACAGCATGGCGGTTTCCGGGCTGTCCCGGAAGCCGGTGGCGGCGCCGAGCTGGTCCTGCATGGTTTGGAGCTCATCACCCGGGCCAAGGCCGGCGACACCACCCCGGGCGACGTCCGAGGACAGCGCGTGCGGGCACTTGCCGAGGGCGACGACCTGCTCGTAGCTCGACACCACCCAGAAGCCGGACCCATCCCCGGGCGAGGGGTGCCGCCACACGGGCGCTACGTCGCGGAGCAGGGCGAACCAGTGGAAGGGAGCGCCGTGGCGAGCCCACCGGTCAAGATCGAGCAGGTTGATCTCGGCCAGACGTCCGGCCGAGCGAAGCGATGTTGTCACTGTGGTCCGAACTGTAAAAGGTGGGGACCCCTTTGTAAAAACGAGCGCTGACCTAGCGTCGCCGGTTTGTCAAAGTGGCCGGGGCGGAACCCGCCCGCTTACGGCGGTATGGTGCCCACGATGGCGACCATGGACGACGTAGCCCATATGGCTGTGGAACTTCCCGATGTCACCGAGGGCGAGCGGCACGGCAATCTCACCTGGTTCGTCGGCGGCAAGGCCTTCGCGTGGGAACGGCCATTCAGTAAGGCAGACATCAAGCGGTTCGCCGGCGCCACCCCGCCTGGTGGACCTATCGTCGCCGTCCGCGTCGCGGATCTCGACGATAAGGAGTCTCTCCTCTTTAACCACTCCAAAGCGTTCTTTACCATCCCGCACTTCGACGGGTACGCGGCCGTTCTCATCCAAATGAAGGCCGTGACCAAGAAAGCCCTCAACGACGCCATCATCGACGCCTGGCTGGCGTGCGCCCCTCCGCACCTCGTGCACCAGTACCTAGGGACTGAGGGCCCCGCGCTCGAATAGTTCGCACCCGCGGTCTGGGCCAAGACGGACCGCACCATTACTGTGTGGGCTCGCCGGCCTGTCATGGGGGCACAGAGACTCACGAGGAGCCGACGTCATATGGTCCACGTGGCAGAGACAAGCCGGTCCGGGCGACCTGCAGGCGTGCTTCGGTGGTGGCCGATCTCGGCGGCCTTCGTGGTCATCGTGGCGGCCGAAGCCCTGGTGTACGCCTTCATCAAATCGAAGGGCGTTTCGGTTACCGGTGACGAACCGCACTACCTGATCGTGGCGAAGGCCCTCACCCACCTTACGGTCCATCCGCTCCAGGCCTACAAGGTGGACTTGCGAACCCACCAGTTCTACGACTGGCCCGCCGGCACCCAACCGACGAATCTCAATCTGGAGCTCTATACCGGTCCCCACGGTCCCGTCAGCACTCACAATCTGGGCCTATCGGCCCTGCTGGCGCCGTTCGTCGCCGTCGGGGGAGCACGCCTCGCCCGCCTGGGTCTGATGGCGATCGAGGCGGCCGGATTTATCTACTTCTACCTCCGCGGCGCCGACCTCGCCGGGCTCGGCCGCCAGGCGAGGGTGGTCCTGGCGATCGTCATCGCCGGCCCGGCGATCTGGCTGGCAGGAACTCAGATCTATCCGGACCTCCTGACCGGAATTCTCATGGCGTGCGCCTTGGTGGACGTTGTCGCCATGGAGTCGCGGCGGCGCCTCGACACCTTGGGCACAGCCGTGTCAGCATTGTCGCTGGCCGTGCTCCCGTGGCTGCACCAGCAGAACCTGGTGCCGGCAGCGCTCATCCTGATCGCGTTCGGGGTCGTGGCCAGAAAGGCCCGCCTGTGGCCGACCTTCTTGGTCATGGCCGCAGTCGCGGTGGCCGCCTGGGTGCTCCTGCTGGCGTACAACCTGTACGACTACGGCCACCCGTTGGGGCTGCCGCAGCCGTTCCCGTCTCTCAACCGGGCCGGCATCACCGAGATCCTGGGCTTGATGTTCGACCGGCACCAGGGACTCTTCGTCCAGGTGCCTACCGCTGCGCTCGGCCTGGCCGGCCTGTGGTTGGCGAGGCGGACGGCTCCGCTCGCGGTAATCGCCACCTTGGCGTCGGCTGCGTCGCTGATCTATCTCAACGGCACGTTCATCCACGCCCCATACGGCGGCAACTCCCTGGCCGGGCGCTTCGAGTGGTCGGCATTGCCACCCATCCTGGTTTGGTGCCCATTCCAGATCGCGTCCTTCGGCCGTTCCCAGGCGCGGATCTGGGGTTTGGGAGCCATCGCGGCTGCGTTGTGGGTGCTCCAATCCGTGCCGATAGTTCGCGGCGAGCACGTGTACTACAACCAGTTGACCGGAAGTGCGCCGTGGGATCCCTCGACCTACCCGGGATGGTGGGGTGGCTTCGACCGCCTTCTGGCGGAGTTCGTCCCGGGAAGCCGGCTCTTCGGCTGGCCGTGGTTCGGCCTTCCGGTCGAGCTGGTGTTGCTCGGCCTGTCAGTCGTGGCGGCTTCGAGCGTCGGTCGACTCAGTCGGGATGGGATCGTCCGCTTCGGGGTCGTGTCCGCGGTGGCGGTGGCGGCGACCGGCGCATTGGCGGTGGTGGCGCCTCCCCCGTTGCCGTCGGGACCCCTGTCGTTTAGTGGTGCAGATCTGGGTGGCCCTCTTCAGTCGGGCCCGTCGGCGGCCACCACCGAGGCGGTTCCGCTGTTGGGTGTGGGCGCCGGCACCTACCGGATCACGGTCGGCTATTCACTCCAAGGCCGCGCCGGATCGGCGACAATCCTGGCGTACTGCACGGCCGGGTCCTCGAAGAGCTCGGCCCCAGCGCGGGCGTCGACCAGTCCGATGACCAGGCCCGGGACACAACGCTCGGTCACGAGTCTGCACTGCCCGGCGGGCACGCTGTGGTATCAGATGGCCGTGCAACCGGACACCGGGCTTGTAGTCAGCCAGCTCGTCCTGGTCAAGACGGCGAGTGGCTAGGCCCCACGCTCGGCGACGGGTGCTCGCCGCGGCTAGGGTCGAACAGGATCGGGAGGTGGGCGACCTGACGGAGGAGGGTGGAGGGGACCCTGGTGGGTTCGCCCGCCAGCTGGAAGAAAGGCCATCGCCGGAGCAGCTCGTCGAAGAGCACCCTGGCCTCCACGCGAGCCAAGCCGGCGCCCAGGCAATAGTGCTCGCCGAATCCGAACGCCAGGTGGGGGTTGGGTGAGCGGGTGATGTCGAAGCGCGCCGCGTCCGGCCCAAAAGCCTCCTCGTCCCGGTTGGCGGCCGCGTACGACAGGACGACGTAGTCGCCTTGTGCGATCGGCTCGCCCCCGACGGCGGTGTCGCCGGTCGCGGTCCTGGCCATGGCCATGATGGGCGTCACCCAGCGGAGCAGCTCCTCAACGGCTTGGGGGAGGAGGCCGGGATCGGCCACCACCTGGGCGCGCTGCTCCGGATGCTGAGCGAGGGCGATGAGCCCCCCGGTGATGAGTGACCGGGTCGTCTCGTTGCCGGCCACCAGAAGAGTCATGCAAAATCCCAGCTGCTCGTCGCGGGTCAGCCGCTCGCCGTCGACTGTGGCGGTGACGAGGGCCGAGAGCAGGTCGTCGCCCGGGTGATCGACCCGGGCCTGGAGCCTCTCGTCGAAGTACAGCAGCAGCTCAGCGGCCAGAGCCGCGTTGGCGTCGTTGAGATCGGTCGCCGCCTCCATGATGGCGTCCGACCAGCGCCGGAACGCTTCCCGGTCGGAGGCCGGCACACCCAGCATCTCGGCGATGACGAACAGAGGCAGCGGGGCGCTGAGGGCGTCCACCGCGTCAACCGGGACCGTTGGGTCCAGCTGGTCGAGGAGCTCCACGGTCAGTTGTCGGATCCGGGGCTCGAGCGTCGCGACGGTGCGGGGAGTGAAGGCCCGACTGACCAATTTCCGGTAGCGCCCATGGATGGGAGGGTCGAGGTAGAGGATCGAGTCGGCGGCTGCGATCGCCCGGGCCCGGTCGGCCAGCAGGACGCCTTGCCCGGAGCAGAATCGGGCCGGATCCTTGCTCACCTCCTGCAGATCGGCGTGGCGGGTGAGGACCCAGAAGTTGCCGGCGGGGTGGTAGTACACCGGGCAGCGGCGGCGCAGGTCGGCCAGTGCCGGGTCCGGATCATCGGCGTAGAACTGGGCGTCGTCGAGCGGGACAGCGGTCGTCACGGTGCTACCTCCCGCGTGTCGTCAGCCGTGGGTGCGGCCGCGGCGGGTGCGGCCGCGGCGGGTGGCCCGGCCGCCGGCGCCCGCAACGCACTCCAGTACAACGCCGTCATGGCCGCGGCCGGAATCCAGATCAAGATCGCCGCGGAACCGATCTCGGTGGCACCGACCACGCACGCCACCACCACCAGCCACGCTAGTTGGGCGTTGTACGTGGTCAGCGCGACGAGGTGGGGATGCTGTTGCCAGTTCGTGACCGGGACATTGTCGTCGTCTCGAGCCAGCCAGGTCAGCAACCCGATAAGGAGGCCGGCGGTCAGCGTGAAGCCGGCCTGACTACCCAGCGGCAGGCCGAACCAAAACCCGGGTCCGGAGTAATGGAACAGCTTGCCGATGAACCACAGATTGCCGAGCCGGGAGACCGGATCGAACAGCCACAGCGCCCACACGGCCAGCATGAGGCCCAGGAGGTACTCGTGACTAACCCGGCGACCCCGCGTCCGGCGGGGTCCGCTGGCCAACAGCCGTCCGGCCGCGAACGCGAAGTAGCCCATGTAGGCGTAGGAGAGGGGCACCATCAGCGGCACATCCCCGATGAAAAGCTCCTTGCCGCGCAAGTGGGGATTGAACGAGTAGCGGGTGTACGGGATCCCGAAGTGGACCGACGCATTCTCGGCCAAGGCCCCGACGCCTACCGCACTGACCGCGTAGAGCAGTGTCCGACGCCATCCGAGGTGCCGCACGGCCACCCAAAAAAATACGGCTCCGAGGACCGTCACGTACCAGCGCCCGATTAGCGTGCCCTCGATCTCGCGCAGAGCGGTGCTCACCACATCAGTAAAGCCTCTACGACCATGGTCTGGTCAAGAGGCAGCCCCCGCCGCCGGCCCACCTCAGTCAGCCGCGAGCAGGCCGGCGAGTTTGCTAACCGTGTTCCAGTTGCGCATGGTGACGGCCACCCCGAGTACCCGATCGAAGTTGAGCTTGCCGAACGGCGAGCCCATCAGCCCGTTCGGACACCACAAGTAGACGTGGCGGTCGACGATCCGCAATTGGTCAATACCGAAGTCCTCGTCAGAGAGGCGAGCCACGCCCTCGGCTAGGGGTGGGTCGGAGAGGAAGCCGAGGAAATGCCGGGACGGGTCCTCGACGAGATGGAGCAGCGGGTCGGCGGAGATGGCCGCGGCCAGCTCGGGGGCGGTGCGCACGATCACCCGGCAAGCGAATCCAAACTCGCCGGCTATGGCGTCCTCGAGTTGGGAGGCCGCGGTGTCCGCTTGATCGGGAGGGCACGAGAACACGGCGTTTCCGCTCTGCAGGTAGGTCCGGACATTGCTGTAACCGAGGCCGGTCAGCAGATCGCGCAGCCGGGCCATGTCGACGAGCTTGTTGCCCCCGACGTTGATGCCACGCAGTAGCGCCACCGCGCGGGTCGTCATGGGTGATCATGCTGTCATAGCCATGATCGCCTGCACCTCGGTGCCGTATCCTGACCGGCCGTGGACGACCCCGTCAGCGATGCGGCCTCATTGACTCCCGAGTTGGTGCGGGACGAGTTGCGGGAGTGGCTCGGTGACAACTGGGACCCGGACCTTTCGTTGCTCGACTGGCGGCAGCGTCTGGTGTCGTCGCGTTGGGCGGTCCCGTCGTGGCCGGCGCGCTGGCACGGCCGCGGTTGGCCGGCGTGGACCGAGGACATCGTGGCGGCGGAGATGGCCAGGCAGGGAGTGGTCGGAACACCGGTCGGTTCCGGCATGGGGCTGGTGGCGCCCACCCTCCTGGCCCACGGGCCGGATCCCCTGCGCGAGCGCTTCCTTCCCGCCATCCTGACCGGCCAGGAAACCTGGTGTCAGCTGTTCAGCGAGCCCGGGTCGGGTTCCGACCTGGCCGGCCTGACAACGCGCGCCGAGGCTGACGGCGAGGAGTGGCTCGTCAACGGCCAGAAGGTCTGGAACACCAGCGCCCACCACGCGGACTTCGGCATGTTGCTGGTACGGACCGATTGGAACGCGCCCAAGCATCGCGGCATCACCTATCTGGCGCTACCGATGGACCAGGCGGGTGTGCTGGTCCGGCCGCTGCGGCAGATCAACGGTCACGCCTCGTTCAACGAGGTGTTCCTCACCGACGCCCGGGCTCCGTTGGACCACGTCATCGGGGATGTGGGCGATGGCTGGCGGGTGGCGCAGACCACCTTGGCCTACGAACGAAGGTTCGGCGCCTTCTTCTCGGGCCGGCGCTACGACCCGGCCCCCCGCCGGGCCTTCGCGGAAGCCCGAGCCGAGGCGGAGGAGCATTTCAAGCCCTACATCTGGTATCCACAGCGGGCGGGACGGGTCGACCTCCTGATCGAACAGGCCAGAACCACCGGCCAGGCAGGGGATCCCGTCGTCCGCCAAGCCGTCGCCCGGACCTTGGCTTTGCAGAAGGTCAGCGGCTGGACCGCGGAGCGGGCGCGCGTCGCTCGTGCCACCGGCCGTCAACCGGGCCCGGAGGGATCCATCGGCAAGCTGGCTCTGAGTGGAGTGGCTCGATCTGCCGCGGCGGCCCACTCTTTGATAGCAAAATCCTCGGCCCTGCTCGCCGGGCCGGACGCTCCACTCGCCGGCACCATCACCGAGATCCTGGTGTCGGTCCCGGCGCAGTCGATCGCCGGCGGCACCGACGAGATCCAGTGCAACATCCTGGCCGAGCGGATCCTCGGCCTGCCCCGGGAGCCTTCAGATGATCGGAACCGCCCTTTTCGGGACCTGCCTCGCAACCTGTGAGAAGCGCCGTCAGCTCCGTAGCTGCGTGCGCAAGCGGAGGGCCAGTGGCGCGGCCAAGCATCCGAT
>Ga0302325_10011765_pt1 | contig 18822 bp, 23 predicted proteins | sample Palsa_T0_2_FD_201948 | JGI IMG/M metagenome (GOLD analysis project Ga0302325, IMG submission 201948) | Peat permafrost microbial communities from Stordalen Mire near Abisko, Sweden - Palsa_T0_2 | ecosystem: Environmental > Terrestrial > Soil > Palsa > Peat permafrost | place: Sweden: Abisko...
CCCTGGACGGCGTTCAACTCTGGCAGGAAGGCGAGGATCCAGGCATGTCGTCGTTGAGCGTGTCACGGTGCTCGCTCAGTTTCTCGTGCAGGCGGCGCAGAACTTGGTGCCCGCGGTCCGGCAGGCGGTACCAGTTGTGCGCGTCATTGATCATCAAGATCCCGCCGGCTGCCAGCCTGGCAGCCTGGCCCACGAGCTTGCCCGTTTCCTCGGGCCCGGCACCCACGAGATCGGCTGCCGCCGTCTGCAGGACGCGCCCGTTGGACAAGACTCCCAGCTTCCCGTAGGTCTGGCCGACCGCGATCGCCGTCCGCGACTTGCCGCTGTCCGGAGGCCCGGTGAACAAGAGGTTCTTCCACGCCGGCCGCCTGACCGCCGACCCCGCCTTCCTGCGGACCTGCTCTGCCTTCAGCACCGCGATCACAACGTCAAGCTCGCTCCGCACCCCCTCCAAGCCCTGGAGCCCGGACAGGCCGGCCGCAGCCGGCCGGGCCGTACCAGACGGCGACTGCGCTGGCAGTGCCGCACCCCCGCTGGGGGAACGCTCCGAGCTTGACCCGGTGCCCCCCAAGGGAACCGGCGCCAGCCCGAGCGCCTGCCGCGCCTTCGGCGGGATGGCCAAGCCGTCAGCGAATGCCTCGAAGGTAGACGACGCAGCGGGCGTTCTCTTGTGCCGTGCCCACTCGTTCAGCCGCCCCTGCCCTTGAGCTGCGACTTGCACGATGCGACTCGCTGCTGTTGCAGAATTCATCCATTGTGCGTAGTGAAGATCAGTCTGACTCGCCGAGGTGTCCATTCACAGGTGTCCTCTGCCAGTTGACTGGAGCCATTGCCAGCGCATCCGAGCCATCCAGATGCTTCTACCGCTAAATTGAGCCACGCGCCTTGCCGGCGCCGGTCGACTGGCCATCCGCAAGGCCCTTAACCATGGTGTCGGACTGCGGGTCGCTGGCGTCGACCACCGCGAAGCCCTCGGACAGGTACAGGCCGCGGGCGAAGTTCTTCCGCTCCACGCTGAGGCTGATCCGCCCGATGCCCGCCTCCGCAGCCGACGCGGCTACAGCCCGCAGCAGGGCCCGGCCCACGCCCCTGCCGCGCCAGGCGGCGGCGACGCCGATCGTGAGTTCGGGGACGTCGGGGCCGACGAAGCCGTAGGCAGGATCGTCGGCCGGGAAGAAACGGACCCAGGCCGCGCCAGCCGGCTCTGAGCCTGCCTCGGCGATCACGCCGAGGTCGGTGTCGCGCGGCCAGCCAGCGATGTAGTGCGCCGTGCGCGGGTCGGACAGCATGCGGCGCCGGCTGCCCTGTCCCGCGGCGGCGATGAGTTCTGCGGCGTCCGGCGGTCGTACTGTCGAACCGTTACCGAGGAGGACTTCTGATGCGCAGCGTGACCTATTCGATGGGCGTCTCACTTGACGGCTACATCGTCGGGCCGGACGGCGACTTCGACTGGACGACGCCTGACGAGGAGGTTTTTCGCTTCGTCACCGACGAGATACGAGAGGTCGGCGTCCACCTGTTGGGACGAGGGCTGTACGAGACGATGCTGTACTGGGAGACCGCCGACCAGGATCCATCGCTCGACGACTCAATGCTCGAGTGGGCCGCGATCTGGAAGCCGCTCCCAAAGGTGGTGTTCTCCACCACGCTGTCGGCGGTGCAGGGCGATGCCCGCCTGGCCTCCGGCGGCCTGGCAGAGGAGATCGAGCGGTTGCGAGCCGAGCCGGCGGAGGGCGACATCGCGATCGGCGGCGCGACTCTCGCCGCCGAGGCGGCCGCGTTGGGTCTGATCGACGAGTACCGGGCCAGGGTCTACCCGGTGCTGATTGGCGGTGGCATTCTGTTCTTTCCCCAGCGCGAGCGCCGGGTGGATCTCGAACTCGTCGAGACCCGCACCTTCAGCTCGAGAGTCGTCTACCTCCGCTACCGCGTGGCGCGCTCGTACAGCGAGCCGAGGGTCGTGCGCTAGACCGCGGGTCTCAATGCGTTGTCGCCGGCGCCAGCGACGACATGACCACCTCGCCAATGTCGCTCTGCTGTAGCTTGACCAAGTCCGCGATGTGTTCCGCGACCCACGCGGCGGCGGCATCTGTAGCGGCGTCGGCTTGCGCCGAGGACTCCCAGTGCGAAACAGAAAACAGGCCGGCCGATGCCGCAATGAGCTCGTAGGACTGAAATCCCGGTTGTCCGCGGAAGATTTCGAGCATTCCTCCCGGTCCCTCAACTCTGCGCACCACCTCCTCAAACGTCTCGGATTTCAACGTGTAGAAGGCGACACGAACATGCATGGCTGAGCCCTTTCAAGCGGCGGTACGTTGCCTAGGCTAGGCGGCGCGCCTGACCGTGTCAACGTCCTCACGCCCTCCGGCTGACCGGCACCAAGCGTTCCAGACGGTGCCTGCGACGATGGTGCGGGTCAGTTGACGAGCTGCTCGGTCAGTCGCCAGAGTCGGTCGCGGGCGGCGGGATCGTCGGCCCTGAGCGGCAGCGACGGGCCCGGACCCATCGCCGACCTCGATCTCGGAAATGCTCCGCGGCCGTTTGACCAGAAGTTCTGGGCGCACCTGACCACGATCCAGGCCGCCCTGCCGCACCTATCCACCGACGGGTCGATCACTCTGCTCCGGGCGATCACCGCTCATACGGGAATGGCCGGCACGGCGGGCGTCGCCGCGATCAACGGAGCCGTCGAAGCGCTCGTCAAGCCCCTCGCGGTCGAGCTGGCACCGATCCGGGTCAACGCAATCTCCGCCGGCTCTCGCCCAGGGCGCTTCGGCTCTACGACGAGCTGGGGCTGTTACCGCCGGCGCGGGTCGATGACGACTCCGGGTACCGTTACTACGCGGAGTCCCAGCTCGACCACGCCCAGCTGATCGCCGCTCTGCGTCAGCTGCAGATCTCGCTGGCCGACATCAACGTGATCCTCGGCCTCGAACCAGATGCTGCCGCGGAGCGGATCACCAAGCACTGGACCGCGGTCGAGGCCCAACATGCCGCTCGGCGCGATCTCGCCGACTACCTCGTTGACCGTATTCAAGGAAAGAGGCATCTCATGTACGAAGTCGCCACACGGGACATTCCCGCCCGCAGCGTCCTGTGTCTCAAGCGAACCGTCGGAGGAACGGACGGAGCATGGGCGTTCGGCAAGGAGTTCGTCTCGATCCTGCGCAACCACCACCTGCCGACGATCGACGGACGGGCTGGAGCGGTCTTCTCCATCTACTGGGGCGAGGTCAGCGACGACAGCGATGGCCCCGTGGAGTGGTGTCGGCCCCTTCCCACCGACCAGGCCGAGCAGCTCGCCGCCGAGGTTCCCGAGCTCATACTTCGGATTGAGCCAGCGCATCGGGAGGCATTCATCCACGTCGGCCCGGGCGGCCAGGTCGAACCGGCGGCATGGCAGCTTATCTCCCAGTCGATGCATGGTTGGGCCGAAGAGCACAAGGTGCAGCCGAGTGAGCTGGGCGCCAGGATCACCTACCTCGCAAATCCGACGGCACCACCGGATCAAGGTCCCGATTGCGACTTCGCGATTCCGATCACCTGACCAACCAGACGGCGACGCAATCCAACGCATGCCTCTCGGCCGGGCTTTGCGCTGACGACGCGGCCGGGATCGACCCCGGAGGAAGCCAGGTCGAGCCACCGGAATACCGCTTCGAGCCGATCGCTAGCAAGAACTCTGCAAGCAGCTAGCGTATTGGCGAACAGGAGTGCGTGTTCGAAGAGCCCCTGTCAGCGTGCCGCCTACCAGCCGCCGCCTGTCGGCGGACCGCCGGGCCCGCCGCCGACAGCCCCGTCCCAGGTGCCGGTGACGACCGAGTCGACGAAGCTGCTGAGGTTCGCGATGATCGACGATTTCTGATTGGCGCTCAGCCTGCGGTCGGCGTTGACGCTATCGGTGACCGCGGTCTCGATTGCGTGCTCCAGTCCGGCTACGGACTCGCCCTGGCTCAAGGCGATCTCAGCCAGCGTCTGGCCCGATTGCACGCGCGAGTCCAGTTGCGACGCGCGGAGCCCGAGATAGGCCTCCGCGGCCCGGCGGCCTGACCGCGCCAAGCTCCTGCAGCCCGTGCCGCCGATGTTGGTGCCACCGCCCCAAGGGCCCCAGCCGACGCCCGTCGCCGGGGCCTGCCAGCCGCTGGCACCGCCGCCCCAGCCGTACCCATAGCCGTCCCAGCCGCCGGCCGGCCTCGACATCGTCGTCAAGGACGTGGGTGCGATCCCTGACCCCGACGTCGTCGCGGCGATCGCGCCGCCCGCACCCCCGGCCAGCAAGCCCACCGTCAGCCCCGCCGCGATGCTCCTGCGATTCATCCTCATCTCGTGCTCCTTGGGTTGGATTGGTCGACCGCGACTCTCCGTGCGTTCGACTAGGCTACAGACTAAGATTAGGCTATAACCCAATCAACGCTCTGTCAACCCCCTCGCTTCGCCACAACGCAGTGCCGGCCCCAGGGGAAAGCGCACGACGCCGAGTCATCGGGCCGGCGGCCAGCGGACGACTTGGCCCGATTGGCCGAGGCGTTCAGCTGCGAGATGCGCCCGTCAAGAACTGGGCCGGACCGGTCGGACACGCATCGAGCACCACGAGCTGGCGCATCAACGCGGCTGTAGCCCGACCAGCACCAACTCGAGTCGTTCAGCGAGCGCCCGCGCAAGGTCAAACGGCGGTGGGCCATCGATCAGCCACCGGCTGACAGTCCCGAAGTACACCGAGGTGAGAATCTCGGCCGCGAGGCTCGGATCGACAGCGGAGCTGAACTCGCCCTGCGCTTGGCCTCGCTCAATCGCGGCGGCCGGGACGGCACGGACGTACAGGAAGACCTCGGTCGGCGTCAGACTCCCAAGCATCGCGCGCGTCAGATCGCGCTCGCGCTCATTCATCTCGGCAGCGGCCGCAAAATAACGGTGCACCAGCGCCCGCGCCGACACACCGCCCGCCATGCCAGCGCCGATCGCCACCAGCTGGTCGCGACGTCGCTGGCCCCACGCTTTGGCGAAGTCGGTCTTGTGAGGAAAGTGGTTGAGCACCGTCTGGCGCGCCACGTCGGCTCGCGCAGCGATCTGATCGATCGTCGTGTCAGCGAACCCATTGGCAGCAAACAGATCAAGCGCCGCCGACAACAGCCGCTCGCGCATCCGCAGCCGCTGGCGCTCGCGCCGCCCGGCAGGTACCTCACGATCAATGCTAGCTCCAGGACTAATCTTAGGCTAGAGAATACCCACTCGCCAAGCGTTCCGGTTGCTGCCACACGCTCTCAGGCAAGGACTACGACCCGGGCCGGGAGGCCGGGTGCTGGTCGCTGCATCCGTGATCGCCGCTTCGGGCGACAGGACCCGAGGCCCGGACGCGTTGGACGCGCCCGGGCCTCTCGGCGGCGCTCAGGCGCGGTGGAGCGCCTCGCGCAGGAATGCGGCGCCTTGGGTCGTCGCGGCCTGGGCGGCGTGGGTGCTGGCCAGCGGGTGCAGCATCACGAAGTCGTGGATGATGCCTCCGTAGCGTGTGGCGGTAACCGGGACTCCTGCCGCGGGGAGCTTTGTGGCGTACGCTTCGCCTTCATCGCGCAGGACGTCGGCTTCTCCGTTGATCACCAGCGCGGGCGGAAGGCCGGACAGTTCCTCGGTGGAGGCGCGAAGCGGCGAGGCGAGGATCTCGTTTCGCCGGGACTCGTCGGGGAGGTACTGATCCCAGAACCACGCCATGCCGGCGGCGGCGAGGAAGTAGCCCTCGGCGAACTGGTGGTAGGAGCCGGAGTCCATACCGGCGTCGGTCACGGGGTAGTAGAGCAGCTGTGCGGCGAACGATGGTCCTCCGCGGTCCTTGGCCATCAGCGTCACGGCGATGGTCATGTTGCCGCCGACTGAGTCGCCGGCGATCGCCAGGCGGTCAGGGTCGAGGCCGTGACCGCGGCCGTGCTCGACGATCCAGGTGGCCGTGGTGTAGGCCTCTTCGATCTGGGAGGGATACTGCGCCTCGGGCGCGCGCCGGTAGTGGGGAAAAACGACGGCAGCCTGCGAGCCGACGGCCAGGTTGCGCACGAGCAGGTCGTGAGTCTGCGGACTGCCGAGCACCCATCCGGCCCCGTGGACGTAGAGGATGACGGGTAGCGTGTCGGTGGTGCCGGCGGGTTTGATCAGCCGCACGGGGATCTGCCCTTGCGGTCCTCCGGTGATCGTGAGGTCCTCGATTTCCACGTCTGGCTTGTCGATCGGGGAGCGTTGAACTCCCTCGAGCACGTCCCGGGCTTCGTTGGGACTCAGCTCGTAGATGAACGGCGGGCTCGAGGTCGCGTCGGCGAACTCCTGCGCGGCGGGCTCGAGGACGACAGCTGCTGTCTGCTGCATGGACATGGTTACTCCTCTGTCGCTTGTTGTGGGTTGGACTACTCAGGCCGCTGTGGTGCGACCGTCACGCCGGTGGGTCAGGCGAAGCGCTTGATGAACTCGAGCGCAGTGGTGGCGACCTCCCGCCATCCGCTGTCGATCGTCAGAGCGTGGCCGCGGTTCGGGATCTGCGCGACCTCGGTGACCCCGGGGTTGCGCTTTTGCTTCTCGAAGGAGGCATGCACGATCGCCCATGGGACCGTGTTGTCCGTCTCGCCTGAGATCAGTAGCAGCGGGCCGCGCTCCGGGTTCTCGGTGTCAACCTTCGCTTCGGTCCACGGGTTCAGGTTCGCGGTCGCGGCCTGGAACAGCGGCGCTCCCGGAGCGGGAACGGCGAACTCCGCGTACAGCGCCTTCGCTTCGTCCTCCTCGACGGCGTTCGCGAACCCGAAGCGGAACTGGTCATAGGTGAGCGGCACTGCGCGATGGCGGTTCAGCGGGTTGCCGAGCACCGGCTTGGCCGACTTCAGCGAGGAGATCGGCAGTGGTAGGACGCCGCGGAAGGGGGCCGCGTCGATCGCCACCGAGGCGGCGGCGAGGCCGCGGCCGGCGATGATCTGCGCGAGCAGCCCCCCGAAGGAATGGCCGATGACCGCCGGTTTGCGGTCGAGCTGCTCGATCACGCTTGAAAAGTGATCGGCCACCTGACCGATCGTCTTGCCGGCAAACGCCTCCGGGTTGGCGTTCGCCTCTGCGACGGTGTCGGGGTCGTCCGGCCAGCGCGGCGTTAACGCCGTGTATCCGGCCTCTTCGAACAACGCAGCCCATCGGTCCCAGCTGCTGGGCAGCAGCCACAGTCCGTGGATGAAGACGGCGGGCACGCGCCCGCTCGCGTTCGCACGGGCAACTTGGACATCGTCTTGCTCGGCCGCGGTGGAATTGTCACTGATTGACACTTCGGCTCACCGTCGCTTTCTCGAGGTGGAGGTTGCTGGCGGCAAACACTGAACCGACGACGTCCGGTCGTCAGTGGAGAAAGACCCAGCCGGAGGCCGGCATGGCTGTGGAAGGCTCCACCCGCGCCCTCGCGTTCGCTGCGATAGGGTCCGTTCATGGAACCGGGGGTGGCTTCCCGCGGCGTCGAGCTCGAGACCTGGAACGAGCTTCTGAGGGCCGTTCGAGCCGAGATCGCTGAAGCGATCGAGAACACCACCGAGCACACGCGCACGCTGCACTCATACGACGCCGTGGGGACGGAGGCGATCCAGGAGCTCGTCACCCGTCAGTACGAAACTGTCCTTGACAGGCTCGACGAGCGCCGCCGACCGGACGCCCGGACCGACGGCAGCTCCTTCGACGCCGCCGGCGAAACACGGGGCCGCCAAGGCGTCGCGATCCGCGAGATGCTCGCGCTCTGGCGAATCGGACTCGAGTACCTCCACGAACTCGCTCGCCGCGTCGCAGCCCCAGACTCCAACCGCGACGCGCTGCTGCTCGAGTTTCTCGAGCTCGCACTCGCGTGGGGAGACTTCGCGATGCTCCACGCCGCCGAGGGTCACCGGCGTGGCGAGCTCAGCCAGGCGCGAGAGCAGCAGCATGTCCAGACCAACTTCGTGCGCCGAGTCCTATCCGGCAGCGCGACCCGAGGCGAGATCGGAAGCGCACTCGACTCGCTTGGCCTCGACGCGCAGGGTCTCTATCACGGCGTCCGAGCGCGCCCGCTGCCGACGGTCGACATGGAGAGGATCGAGCGTTACCTCGGCGCCGACGGTCTCGTCCGTCGCGGGAACGGCCTCATCGCCATGATCGACGGAGACGCCTGCGGCTTCATCGCACACCTCCCCCATAGCGCCGCACCCACCGCTATCGGAATCTCGACGCCGGTCGCCCTCACATCGATGAAACCCGCCTTTCGCCAGGCCACCAGGGCCCTCGAAACCGCCCTCACCCTTGGCGCCAAAGGCGTGTTCGGGTTCGGAGAACTCAGCCTCCACCCGGCGATCGCGACCGATACCGACATCGGCGACGTCATGACCACGCGTTACATCAAGCCCGTCCTCAACATCACCGGCGGCGAGAACGTGCTCGCGACCACCGAGCGCTACCTCGGCAACGATCGCAACATCGATCTCACCGCTAAGGACCTAGCGGTCCACCCCAACACCGTCCGCCAACGCCTGGACCGCTTCGAGGAGGCCACTGGCCGCTCACTGCGAGAAACCGAGACCGTCGTCGAGGTCTGGTGGGCGCTCCAGCGGCGACGCTTGAGCTGAACGGGAACGCACGTCGGAAGGCGCCTAAACGTTGGGGCGGAAGGTGACTTGGATGTCGAGGCCGCCTCGCGGCCCCGGGCGAGCGGTCAGGTTGGCGCCGTGCGCGGTGGTGATGGCCTTCACGATCGCGAGACCGAGCCCATGGCCGTCAGCTTGGCCGACGCGTTGGTCGCCGAGCCGCTGGAAGGGTAGAAACAGACGCTCCACTTCGACGAACGGGATGACAGGGCCTGTGTTGCTGACCGACAGGCGAGCGCCGTCGGCTGCGTTGGTCGAAATCTCCACGGTGCCGTCGATGACGTTGTGGCGGATCGCGTTGTCGAGAAGGTTCGCGACCAGACTCGCTACAAGGGCTTGGTCGCCGACCGCGACAGCCTTTTCGAAGGCGGCGTCGATCTGGACGTCGTGGCGCTCTGCGTCACGCCGCCGGCTGTGAACGATGTCCTCGGTGAGCTGCGCGAGGTCGAATGGCTCCCAGGACTCGATGCCGCGTTCGCTGGTGGCGAGTGTGAGCAGCGCGTCGATCAGCCGCTCCTGTTGGCCCGATAGCTGCAGCGCCTCCTCACATGTCCAGCGCAGAGCCGGCGCGTCGGCGTCCGGGTCGGCGAGCGCCACCTGCAGCAGGGTACGCTGGCCAGCCAGCGGCGTACGCAGCTCATGGGAAGCGTTGGCGAGGAACTGACGCTGGGACTCGAACGACGCCTGGAGCCGTCCGAACAAGTTGTCAAGCGTGCGACCGAGTTCGGTGAGCTCGTCATCAGGGCCGTCAAGGTTGAGCCGGCGGTCCAGATTGGTGGCCGAGATCTCCTGGGCCGTCGTCGTCATCGCCCGCAGCGGCCCCAGGAACCTCCCCGCCAGCCACCAGGCGGCCAGCACTGCGACGGCAATCGCCGCAAGCGCGAGCACGAACGGCCAGGGGGTGAACGTGGGCCCCGCCGCGCTCCGTCGAGCGGCGGCAGCGGCCGCAGCACCTGGATGGAAGGCCACCTCGCTGTGACCGATGAAGACATTCGCCGTCCCGAACAGGACGCTTGAGGCGAGGAACAGCACCACCACCAGACCGATGAACACGCCCGAGTACAGCAGCGCGAGCTGTACCCGCAGCACGGGGCGCTGGCGGGCGAGCAGACCGGTCAGGGATTCGGGTAGCCGCATCAGTCGGCTCCGATCCGATAGCCGGCTTCACGGACGGTGTGGATGATCGGCGGGTCGCCGAGCTTGGCGCGCAGCCGGCGGATCGTCGTCTTGACTGCCGTCGTGAACGGGTCGGTGTGCTCGTCCCACGCTCGCTCCAGCAGCTCCTCAGCGGAAAGGACGCGATCCTGCGACGCGAGCAGACACTCAAGCACCGCAAGCTCCTTGGAGCTGAGCTCAAGACGCCGCCCAGCCCGGAACGCGACACGCCGGCCGCCGTCGAGCGTCACGTCGCCGCACTCGAGGGTTGGCGGCAGCGGCGTGGTGGTTCGGCGAGCGAGCGCGCGGACGCGGGCGACCAGCTCGGCGAAGTCAAACGGCTTGGGCAGGTAGTCATCGGCACCCAATCCCAAGCCGTCGACGCGCTCTTTGACGGTGCTGGCGGCGGTCAGCATCAGGATCCTGCTTCCGGAGTCTTCAGCGACGATTCGCCGGCAGATCTCATCGCCGTGAACGCCGGGTAGGTCGCGATCAAGTACGACCACGTCGTAGCGGGTGACCGCCAGGTGCGACAGGGCGTCGTTGCCATCGAGCACGACGTCAACCGCCATCCCTTCGCGCCTGAGCCCGGTCCCGATCGACCGGGCCATCACCTCGAAGTCTTCGACCACCAGCACTCGCATATCGCCTACTGACGATGCCAGCTGTCGGGTGTCTGCCAGGTGTCAACTGCCGACACCGAGCGGACACCGCCCGACACGTAGAAACCGATCCATGAGCGAAGCGACGATCGAGGTCAATCGGCTGCGCAAGCGGTTCGGTCAGACCCTAGCCCTGGACGGACTGTCTTTCACGGTGGCGCCGGGAACCGTGACTGGATTCGTCGGACCCAACGGCGCCGGCAAATCCACGACGATGCGAGTGATCCTTGGGCTGGACTCGGTCGAGGAGGGCACCGCGCTGATCGGCGGCCGCCCCTACGCGAGGCTCACGCATCCGATGCGCCACGTCGGCTCGCTGCTGGACGCCGGCGCGCTGCAACCAAGCCGCAGCGGCCGCAACCATCTGCTGTGGATCGCACGATCCCAGCGGCTGCCTGTGAGCAGGGTCGATCAGGTGATCGAGCTGGTCGGTCTCGGGAAGGCCGCACGACGGAAGGCGGGTGGCTACTCGTTGGGGATGCGCCAGCGCCTCGGGATCGCCACTGCGATGCTCGGCGACCCGTCGATGCTGATCATGGACGAGCCGTTCAACGGCATGGACCCGGAGGGCATCATCTGGATGCGCGGCTTCCTGCGCGGACTCGCGGCCGAGGGGCGAGCGGTGCTCATCTCAAGCCACCTGCTCAGCGAGCTGCCGGATGTTGCGGATCACGTGGTGGTGATCGGTCGCGGACGGGTACTCGCTGACGCGACGATCGAGGAGTTGACCGCCGGCGCTCCGTCGCTTGAGGATGTCTACCTGCGGCTGACGACCGGCGCGGTCGAGTACCGGTCCGGGACCGACGGGGAACCGCGTCGATGAGCGCGCTCGTGCAGCCGAGCCGTGGCGGCAGCTTCCGGGCCGCGCTCCGGGCGGAGTGGACCAAGTTCCGGACGGTGCGCGGCTGGATGATCGGTCTGGGGTTCGCCGCGCTGATGGTGGTGCTGTTCACGTTCCTGCAGGCCAACGGCAAGCATGAAGGCTTCTGCACGACCCCGAACCCGAGCAGGTGCGTTGCGGGCCATCCACGCGTTCCTACCGGACCGGGTGGCGAAGCGGTCGCCGCCAGCTATGAGCTCGTGGCCAAGCGGCTGACCGGCGCCGGCACGATCACCGCCCGAGTTACCTCTCTCGTCGGCCGGATCTGGGCCGGACCGGCCAACGAGGCGCCGTCACTGGCGGATACGCGACCTGGACTGACGAGTTGGGCCAAAGCCGGACTCCTGATCACCCCCAGCACCAGCCAGGGATCCTCATATGCGGCGGTGATGGCGACCGGTGGCCACGGCATCCGCTTCCAGTACGACTACACCCATGACCGGGCCGGCCTACCGGAGTTGACCACCAGCACCCCACCCCACTGGCTGCGGCTGACTCGTGCCGGCGACACGATCACCGGCTACGACTCCAGCGACGCCACAAACTGGCACAGGATCGGCAGCGCGCATTTGGCCGGTCTGCCGACCACCGTCTATGTCGGACTGTTCACCACTTCACCGACAACGTCGGAAGGATTGGCCACCCAAGCCACCGCATCGTTTGCCCACGTCGCCATTGGGCCGCGGGCCGATGGCGAGTCTCAAGCTGCCTCGGGGCCGTGGCACGGTGCGAGTATCGGCACCGGTCCGCACGACTATTACACGACACTGGGACATGGGAGCTACCGCCAAGCGAGGGGTGTGATGGTCGTCACCGGCTCCGGTGACATCGCGCCCGCCGTGGCCTCGGCCGGTGGCGACACGGCGTCAGATTCGCTGCTGTTCGGGCTGGCCGTTGCGCTGATCGTGCTGATCGTGATCGGGACGATGTTCGTCACCAGCGAGTACCGGCGCGGTCTGATCAAGACGACGTTCGCCGCCACACCAGACCGGAGACGCGTGCTTGCCGCGAAAGCCGTCGTGATCGGCGGCGTCGCATTTGCGGTCGGAGCAGTCGCGTCTGCCGTCGGGATCCCCCTCGCCGAGCACGTCATGAGCGCTAACGGCAACTACATCTTCCCGGCAGGCCCACTGACCGTTGCGCGGGTCATCCTCGGCAGCGGCGCGCTGGTTGCGCTCACCGCGGTCGCGGTGCTCGGCATCGGCACAATCCTGCGCCGGAGCGCGGGCGCCATCCTCGTCGGCGTGGTGGTATTCGTCCTGCCAACCTTCACCGGTCCTGGCATCATCGGCCCGACCTCCTCCGGCAGCGCCGCAACCTGGCTCTACCGCGTCACCCCAGCGGCCGGGTTCTCAATGCTTGGACTCCTACCCCGCTCCGGACTCGTGAGTTACCGGTACACGATGGCCAACGGCTACTACCCGCTGCCGCCATGGGCCGGACTTCTGGTTCTCGGCGCGTATGCAGCGGCGGCCCTAGGCGTCGCCCGGGTCGTTCTACGGCGCAGAGACGCATGACCGACGCGCTCCGCGCGGAGTGGACCAAGCTGCGGACGATTGCCGGCACCTGGTGGCTGATGATGGGCGCCGTCGCGCTATCGGTCGCGGCTAGCGCCGGGATCGCCGCCTCCGTGCACGTGTCGCCCAGTGGGCCGGGCGGCGCCAACGGCGCTGGCCAGGATCCGACCAAGCTCTCCCTGATCGGCCTCGACCTCGGTCAAGCAGTCATCGCAGTTCTGGCGGTCCTAGCGGTCACCGACGAATACGGCACCGGCATGATCCGAGTGACCCTCGCGGCGACGCCGCGCCGGGCGAGGATGCTCGGAGCCAAAGCCCTCAACATCGCCGGCCTCACGCTGGTCGCGGGAGTGCCGGCCGTCGCCGGCAGCCTGATCGCCGGACGTCTGTTGCTGCCCGACGCCGGCCTGAACCCCGCCCATGGCTACGCGCTCGTCTCGGTCGCCCACGGGCCGACGGTACGCGCGGCCTTTGGCAGCGTTCTGTACCTCGGGTTGATCGCCATGCTGAGCCTCGGCGTCGCTACCGTCCTCCGCGACACTGCCGTATCGACCGGCTTCGTGCTCGGGGTGCTGTACCTGCCGCCACTCCTCGCCCAGCTCGTCTCAGGTCCCTGGCGCCGGCACATCCAGCAGATCGCACCGATGACCGCCGGGCTCGCAATCCAGGCCACGCGGAACATCCGCTCCCTGCCGATCTCACCATGGGCGGGCCTCGCGGTTCTTGCCGCGTGGGCGTCCGGAATGCTCTTGGTTGGTTTCGCCGTGCTCAAAGCTCGCGACGCGTGAGGCTGATCGGGCATGCGTCTCGTTGAGAGTGCTCCGTTGGATTTGAGCGGGAGTGTCGTCTGGTTGGACGTCAAGCGGCGGTCGGAGCCGCCGTGGATGGTCAGCTCAGCACGCTGGCCAACGCAGTCGTGGATACCTGGGTGTAGTCGTCGATGATCTGCTCTGCCGTGCTGTGCAGCTCACCGTCGAGCCAGGCCACCATCATCTCGATCAGGCCGCCGGCCGCAATCAGGCTGGCGGTCTGGAGCCGGCGGGCATCGTCCTTTCGCAAGCGGCGACCAGCGCGTGCCTGCTCGGCCAGCAGGTTGGCGAACCAATGCATGCGCTCGAATCGGCGTCGCATCAGCGCCTCGCTTCCAAGCGCCTCGACGAACGCAGCGCGTCCTTTGCGCGGATCGTCGGTCGCCATCGTCACGAATGCGGTCACGGTTGCTCGCAGGGTGTCGTGCGGACTAGCGGGCTGGGCGGCGATTACCTCACGGGCGACGTCCTCGACGATGGTGTCGAAGATGGCCACGAGGAGCGCGTCGCGGTCGGCGAAGCTCTCATAGAAATACCGCGGGGTTAGTCGCGCGCGCTCGCAGACCGCGCTCACCGTCGTGGCCCTCCAGCCGTCTGCTCCCAACAGGTCGAGCCCGGCTTCGAGGAGGCGTGCTCGGCGACGGGCCTGCCGTTCATCGGGGGCCTCACCACGATAAGTCCGCGCAGAGGTAGAACCCGTTTGGGTCATGTTGACAAGGCACGTTATCAGACGGTGCCGTTGATGAGCCTGCCGCCGGAGCGGTCAAGCGGCCGGGCAGAGTCATCTTGACAAGGGGTCTTATCAGATATTACGATCGTCTGATAAGCACCTTTATCAGATAGTCCTTGCAGTGCCCTGGAAGGTCATCAGGGCCGACCACGGACAACGACTCCGTCAGCGCAAACCAGGGTCTCTTCGCGAGGCCGAAAGGAGGCCAGTAGACGATGCCGATGTTGGACGCATACATTCCCGAGGGCGCGCTCTCGCCTGCCGCCGAGGCTGAGCTGGTGGGCAAGATCTCGGACCTGTTGCTCAAGTACGAGGGCGTTGACCCTGCCAACGAGACCGGTCGACACCTGGCCTGGGTGTTCGTTCACCGCCCCACCGTGTATGTGGGCGGTTCCCGACCCGCCTCGCCGCGGTACCGCTTCATCTGCCAGGTCCCCGAGGGCCAGTACGACGACGCGCGGCGCGCCGCTGTGACCAGGGAGATCACCCAAGCCGTAGTCGAGGCAGAGGGCGGCGCCTGGCCACACCCGGAGTTCCGGGTCGTCGTCTTCACCGTCGAGGTGCCCGAGGGCTGGTGGGGCGGTGGCACAGGGATGCTGAGACTCGCCGACATCTACGAGCTCGTCTGGCCCCCCACGCCAGGTATGGACGGGGAGCCCCGGGAGACGGCGACGCGGGTGCTCGCAGACCGCCGGCGGCAGCAGGCTCAGCAGATACTCGCCGCAGCCGGCGAGAAGGTCACGGCGAGCGCGGGCGCATGAGCACCCACGCCCAGCGGCGCGTTGTGCCCTCCGACGGTTATGTGGCCGACTCGCGCGACGCCGCACCGCGCGTGCGGCGCGTTCCCGTGCCGGCGGCCGCGCGAGCGCTCAGCTTGCTGTCTGACCTCGACTACGCGGAGGCGTTCATCGTTGATGTCGACTCAGCCCAGGACCGGCCCGCCGAGCAATGGGCGCGAGCGATCTTCGAGGATGCCCCGGAAAGCTTACGGTTGGCGCTGCGGCAGGGCTGGTCGGCGTTCGGCTACAAGCTGGGGTCATCTCGACTTGACGGAAACGTGCTCGGCTGGGAAGTGCGCCGGATCACCCCGGACTATGTGCTCCTCGCTGCCAGCTCCCGGGTAGGCATGCCAGCCGAACTGCTCGTGCAGCGCAAGCACCACACGCTTGTCTTCTGCGTCTTCGTACGACACGAGCATTGCCTCGCCCGCGCACTGTGGGCCGGGATCGAGCCGGTGCATCGCCTGGCCGTCCCGAGAGTGTTGAAGCAGTTCAGTCACCGGCTCGCTGACCAGGAAGCAGCGACGGCCAGGCTCGAGCAGGGCGCCTCCCAGGGCAGGCCATGAGCCGCGACGATGCCATCGGTCGCAGCCCAAGAGCTGTCTGTTCGCAGAGAGCGGGTGATCTGAAGCAGGGCGGCGCAACCGGGGTCGCGCTCGGCGAGGGTTTCGATGTTCGTCCGGCGTTCAGCCTTGCGTCCGGGAGGGCGCAGGATGCACAGCGGCGTGCGGGGAGTCGAAGCGATTGCGGCCGCGCAGTGACACTTCGGCGAGGCCGGCGCCGAGACCGGCCGGGAACACGGCGATCATCGGGGCGACGATCAGCGCGAGGTAGAACGGGAGGTTCTCTTGGGTGATGCTGAGCCCGACCCAGTACTCGTGCCTGAGGCCGGTCGGGATCACGAGGCTGTTGGGGTCGCACGTCTCGCACGCGCCGTTCGGCGGGGGCGGCGGTGTCTGGAGCGGCACCTTCTGGGGGGTGAGCGCGATCGTGACCGTCGTCAACGCCGCCAGCAGCAGCACGGCGGTGCCCGTGGCGCAAACGGCGACCAAGCCTCCCTGTCCGGCGGGAACGATGCCGTTCGCCGTGTCGGCGGTCGCAACGCATACGACTGCCAGGACGGCCAGCAAAAGGAGCGCCAGCAGGATGCCCGCCCCGCCCGGCGTGATCAGCAGCACGGCGGTGCCCGTGGCGCAAACGGCGAGCAGGCCTCCCTGTCGGGCAGCGGTCATGCCGTTTGCTGGCCTGTCTCGGGCCGCACGGCGTGCGACCACGAAGCCGCTCGCCAGGGGGAGCGCCAGGAACACCCACAACCTCTGCGGCGGGACCTGGAGGTGGTAGCCATAGCGTGCGTACAGCGCCACGCCGGCGAGCGTCCCGGGCCCGATCGCGATCGCCAACGCCGAACGGGTCAGCCGAACGCGTTGGGAGGTGAGGATCAGGATCACGGCCGTGTAGCCGGCGATCACGACAAACATCACGACCCGGAACGGCCCGGAGCCGCCGAAGTAGGCGCCGAGCTTTTGTCCCTCGCGCGCCTCGACTGCCTTGCCGGTGACCAGCGCGAGTACGACCAGATAGCCGACAACCCGCACCGTCCGTGGCAGCAGGCCGCGGCGCACCGGACCGAAGGACCGGCGCACCAGCAGCGGTAGCAGCGCCAGCAGCCCCAGGTACAGTGGAATCTCGACCCGGTTCACCCCCACGGCATGATCAGACGAGCTGCCCGGCCAGACGACCCACAGCACGATCCCCGCCGCGGCGACAAACATCAGAACCCGGATCGCGTTACGCCGCACCAGCTCCCAGGCGATCAGCCACACCCCTCCGAGCAGCCACGCGACCCTGGCAGGACCCGCACGGGTCTCGCTCGCTTCCGCTACCAGCCCCTCAAGCCATTCACCGCGGTCGGGTCCAAGCAGCCACGCCGATCGCCTCAGGAGTCCGATCAGCATCCGCGTGATCATCGCCATCACCCCTCCTTGACCCGCACCGGCCGTCGGATCGCAGCGATCTGCGGACGGTGTCGCTGCGATCGGGCTTCGCTCAGCGCGGATTGCGTGGCAGCGAGCCCGTCGGGGGTGAGCCGATACAGGTGCCGGCGAGGCCGGCCGGCGGGCTGCTCGTCCTCCCAGCACGCTTCGACCAGCCCACGGTCAGCCAAGCGGATCAGCACCGGATACAGGGTGCCGGAACGCAGCCCGGTCTCCTTCGCCAGCTGGTAGCCGTGCCGCCAAGCGGTGGGGCTCGTCTCCAGCGCGGCCAACAGCGAGAGTGTCTGCGCGGAGAATCGACGAGCGGCCACGCACCCAACTCTACCTAGGTTGATTTTGCTGTCAACCCCGACGGCCCAGCCGAGGGCCGTCAGCGGCTGCGGGTCAGCGCGACGAGCGGAATCGGGCGAGTCGTCTTTTTCTGATACTCGTCGTAGCGGTTGTTGTTCTTGTCGTTGACCAGCCGCCACAGATGGCCGTAGTCGGGGTCTCCGGGGCCGATCTCAGCGGCGGTCGCAGGGAACCGTGTTCGTCTGATCTGGACGTCCACCTCCGGCTTGGTGCGGAGGTTCAGCAGCCAAGCCGGAGCGTTCGGGTCGCCACCCTTGGACGCGACGACGATGTAACGGTCATCGTCGGTGGCGTAGACAAGCGAATTGGTGCGCGTCTGACCGGTCTTGCGACCCGTGGTGCGCAGCATCAAACACGGGACGCCGAGCACGCGGTGACCGATCAACCCGTCGGTCTGCTCATAGATGAAGGCGTGGACCCGCAGCAGCGTGCCAAAAGCACTTTGATAGATGGACATCAGCGCAGACTACGCCTGCGCCGACTGACCCGCGGAGCTTGCGAGCTTGACCCGGTCGACCGCCACGCCCGATCTTGCACAGCGCGGCGGACTCATCGCCCGGCGCCATGAGGTGCGGGCGCGCCGGGCCGCCGTCTCGTCCGCTGAGGCTTAGCCGACGATGACCTCGCCACCGCGGTCGGGGACGACGACGAGCAGGCTGCGCCGGGCGCGTTCTGCGTGCCGGTGGGCGGGACGCAATCGCAGCGGCGCGGCGGCTTGCAGCACCTCCCGCATCTCCATCTCGGCAAACGGCGCGCCGGCACAGCGACGTACTCCCCCGCCGTACGGGATCCAGGACAGGGAATCGGGCGCCGGACCGTCGAGCCATCGCTCGGGCCGGAACGCCGCGGCGTCGGGCCACAGATCCTCGCGGCGCATCGCCAGCCACAGGCAGGCGGCGACCTGGACGCCCGCCGGGATCGTCCGGCCGCCGATCCGCGCCGGCGCGAGCAACAGCCGTGGAGCGATCGTCAGCGTCGGGCGCACGCGCAGCACCTCCTTGACGACCGCGGTGACGTAGGCCGGATCCCCGTCCCGGAGGCGCGCCTGCACCGCGGGGTGACGGGCGAGGCGCTCGAACGCCCACGCCAGCGAGGCGGCCGAGCTGTCGTGTCCGCCCATCAGCAGGGCGACCAGTTGATCGCGCAGATGCCGATCGGTGGGCGGGCGGCCGTTCTCGTCGCGCGCCTCGAGCAGCAGGTCCAGCACCGACTCACCGTTGTGCTGCCCGGCCGGCTCGGCCCGCCGTCGCGCCAGCAACTCGTAGAGCACGCCGTCAAAGCGCTCGACGGCGATCCGAAAGCGGCCCCACGGGCTCCGCGGTCCGAG
>Ga0302325_10011767_pt1 | contig 18820 bp, 10 predicted proteins | sample Palsa_T0_2_FD_201948 | JGI IMG/M metagenome (GOLD analysis project Ga0302325, IMG submission 201948) | Peat permafrost microbial communities from Stordalen Mire near Abisko, Sweden - Palsa_T0_2 | ecosystem: Environmental > Terrestrial > Soil > Palsa > Peat permafrost | place: Sweden: Abisko...
TCTGGGAATCTCCAGATTTTTCGTTGAAGCCAAAGAACCTTGGAAGGATATTCCCGACCGCCTCACAGAATGTCTCACCAAAGTTTCACTGGCCAACATCTTTCATCTACTCTTCTCGCAGAACATATTAAGTCTGTTACCAGACCTGAGCAACAATTCTCAACTTGATACCATGCATACTCGCCGATACTTCTCGCAGAAGGATGAAGAACGAGATACTGACAGCTTCCAGAGCCCATGAACCGCTGCGACGAAGCCCAAAGCAAACAGTGTCCTGCAGCGCATATGCAAATCCGCGCCCTTGAGAAGCTTCGGATTTTGCAAACTATACGGCTCAAATCACGAAGAGCATGCGATGCGACCACAGCATAAAGAGTCCGCACCGAACGTATTATCCAGCTTTCAACTCCCAAACAACCCTCGAGCGGAATCTCGCCGCAGAGTTGAACGCTGTCCCTGCACGACTGTTCATATCTGCAAACTGAAATGCGTCTTAATACCACTCTCAATGGAAGCCCATCCCAGTAGAGCAATCCATAGCTCACGAGACTACAAGCTGCAGGTCGAGAATCTATCACCAGAAGCCCTCTAATGCATGACAAGCGTTAACGCCACTCCACCTGCCACACAACGCTCAAAACGTCCGTCACCCTTCCATTATCTGGACTGCGTACTCCCTCAAGCATATTCCAACCCCCGTAACCCAGGCCACACCGACAACACATACACGTCCCAGCTCATGGCGATACAAGCTCTGCCATTTTCCCACAACACCATACATGAAGCTTACAAGCTGCAGCAATGACGAGCTGGCTGGAATGCAGGATGAGAGTGGTGTGCAGGATGTATGCAGGAACATGTGTCAAAACGATCCGCCAATGGATGAACTCGAAGCCGCAGGACAAGAGAGGGATAACCATGCAGCATTGCAGTACACTTGTCACAAGATGCTCAAAACTTCTCAATTCACAAGCTCGCCGTAGACCTTAGCTCATGTCATACTTCCAAGGACAGGTGCTGTGAGGGGATTGTTAGTGGAGTGAAGCTGTATTATTATCTCTCTTGTAAACTCTACTATCCATACAATAGCAACGGTAAACAAAACAAAAACGCAGCGCCAGTCATGCATTCAATTCCTCGTTCACGTCGTAACTACCATGCGGGTCTTTCAAATCAATGACCTCGGGCTAAATCAAACATCAGAAACTCGCACAAGGGGAATAAAACACCAACTCCCAGTCCCTCGCGCCAGGTATGTTCATCGTTGTGCTGAGATTAAGGTCTTGAGATGCCTTGCCTTGCCTGTGATATAGTTAGTGAATGTTTATGAAGGTAGTGGAGTGGAAACGAACCTTCATCTGCTCGATCTTCGCCTTCAGCGCACTAGTCACTTCCGCTGCTCTCTTCCAGCTCTCAACACCTTGTCCATTGCCCTCTTGTCGCGTGCCTTCGGTACTGGTGTCTCTGATCCTCGATTGGTATGCGGGGGCAGGACTATTTCTTCCACCGCTACCACTAGCAGCACTGTTCCGCCCATTACGGCCCAGCTCTGGACTCAGCTTACCCCGACCATATTGAGCAGTCACTGCGTCAACGGTGTTCTCTTTCTCCTCGCTTAGGGCAGAGTTGAAGGACATCCGTGCTCGATTGCCGTACCCTGCTCGGGCGTTGTCTTGAGTTCCACTGTACATGCCTGTGTCGCGGTAGATGCCAGCCTCATCGGTCGCTCCATCTCGGCTGGGACTTAGTGCTGGAGGGCTATTGACCCTTTCGGCGCTGGTAAGAGCACGCTTCAGTCTCTCCATCTCCCTCCGCAGTTGACCGCACATTGCCTCTGCTGCTTCACAATCTGATCTTGCCCGTACGAGTTGCGTTTCTTTGGCCTTAATGGAGAGGACATCTCGGGTATGGTCTTCGATCAATTGAGCGTTCTGATTTTTCAACTCTTGAACTTCTGAGTTTAGCCTCGATCGTTCCTGGCGCAGGTCATCGCTCTGTCGAAGCAAACGGTCCTTGTCAAGCCGAAGTTCTTCGAGTTCAGCTCGTTCCAGAGCAGTTAACCCTGAGTTTGGTGGCGGAGATATGGATTGGCTGGCCGGAGGAGCGAGAGCTGGTGCTTTGGCTGCAAGTGGGCGCCCGGCGAGACCACGACCACCAAGTCCAAGGCGAGGTGGTGCAGGGGGTTCTTCTTCTGGCGGTGGAGCTTGTGAGACTGGTCGTCGCGGCGAAGAGAGGGTCGGTGGGGCAGCACCACCAGGTCCAGCAAGCGTTCGTTTCATCGGGGCTTTCAGGCCAGCTCCAGGAGCAGATAAGCCGGATGTTTTGGGAGCACCAAGTTTCGAGCCAGGAGCGCTTCTTGCAGTGGGTTGTGGTGCTAGAGCCTCTTGAGCATATGGGCTGGGAGCAGGAGGGGGCTTCTTCGTGGCTGGCTTCTTAGCAACGACCTTTCGAGGAGCTGCTGCTGGCGCCGCTGCACGTGGCGCAGCCGCTGGAGGTGGCTTCGGCTTGTCCTTGGCCTTCACTTCGGCTGTATCGAAGTACTCTTTGATCTTCGTCTTTCTGATATCATCAAGTCCCTCGAGATGAGGTCCCATAGCTCGCTCGCCCATGATCTTCATCAGCGTCCCTAAGACTTCTGCTCCGCCTGATCTCAGTCCCTCGACTGACTCAGACAGAAGCTTCTTCGCTGCCTCTGCAATTGAAGCAACCTCAGGTTTTGCTGGCGCATCTCTGGTAGTCTTCAGACATCTAATCAAGAACTTCATGGTCCCCTCCTTCACTTGGGGATTCTTGTGTTTCAGAAATTCGAGAGTCTCTTCCAAGCAGTCGCTTAAGCTGGTGGCAAGAAACACTTGGTCGAGTGCAGCCCCAAGAGCATCAGATACCGAAGCTTTCTTCTCCTTCAGCCTCTCCATGATAGGTCCCACGACAATCGCTCGGTATTTGCCAAAAGGTTTTCGCATCCCCTTGGCCAAAACCTCAATACATTGCGCGGCTTGGGTCACGACCGCAATGTTCGCGTCCTTCATACATTTCGGGCCCAGGCATCTTGCTATCTCACCAAAATCACCATCCTTAATTCTTGGAACGTTAAGAACCACATACAGCGCTTCGAGAGCGTCCTTCCTTTCTTTCCATTTCGCCGAGGCCAATTGGTCATGGAAATCCGGGGCAACTTTAGACAAAACGTCTTGAGGTTCGGCTAAATCAAATGCATCGACTTCAACTGGTTCAGCTTCCAGATCATCTTCCTCTTCGGCGGCTCCTCCAGCACCGGGGGGCGGCGCTCGAGACATCGCAGCTTGTTGTGATCGTAGAAATCGTTCTTGCTTCGGCGCTGGTTCTGACTTGATCTTCTCAAATGCAGCTTCCATCTCGGTTTGCTGGGTTGGTTTTAGGTCGTTCCAGAACATTGGCTTCATTGCCTCTCTCAGCCATCTGTAGAATTCCACCGCTAGATTCGTGGCCTCCGCTCGTACATTTTTGTCTGCGTGACCAAATGCTTTCGGGAGAATCTTGAGGACTGGCTTAGGATCCACTGTTTTGCAACCATAATTGTGGTAAATGGCTGTTAACGCCGCTAAAGTTGCAGCAACGACCTTTGGTTGTTTATTGCCAAGTGCTGGAAGAAGATCTTCGATGACTGGCGCAGGTGTATCTAACTCGATGAGAAGTAGAATCGCTTCTAGGGCAGATTGTTTCGTTGCCGCTCTGGTTGAAGATAAACCCTTTTCTACCAAAGGTGTCACTGTATGACTTCGTGTCCTAAATTTTAATGTCAGAGTATGTCTTCTTCCCAACCAGCAGTAGAACAAACCTCGTGCACCCCTCACGGCCACCGAATTTGAGGAAGGCACAGAATCCCGCAATGCCGTCTTGTTGTGCGGCAACATTTGAGTCTGCAACTGCTCCTTTCCACAATGAAGGGTCTTGTAAAAATGGCCGAAAAGCGGGGTCGTGCTCATCGGGGGTGATCTCGAATGCCTTTGCAGCATCTTCGTATGCTTGCTTTCGTACTTTCCATACCTAACAAGGGAATTGTTAGTCCGTTGTCCCCGAGACATCCTTTGCATTTGCGTCGTGATAAGTACCTTGTGCTGGAACCGATCGGGCAAGGGTAAGGAGCTGAAGTCTTCCTCCGCTTCAGCCATCTTGGCGTTTGGTGTTTTGGGAGGGGTCTTGGATTCTTTGCGATATCCTGTCACGCGTCTAGTTAGCTTCCGTAGTGGCAGAGAGATGTGTTTCTCCATGGCTGCAAGGTCATGGATCAGGGAGGAAACATGAGGTGTCTCGAGCGAACAATGATACCCCCTATCGTCTGGGAAGGAAAGAACAAAGGATAGCATACCTGGAGCGACTGGCGCGAGGTTTAAATGGTTCCTGCTGCCTCAAAGCGGGCGTGTCGAAGTCTGTCGCACGCGGTGAAAATAGAGTAATCGCGTTGTCATGTAATATCGCAGCCCGGCAGGAATAATAGAGCACCAACGGTGGATCAGTGGTGGTCTCGGTGGTGCAGAATCGCGAGGTGTACATGGGAGGCCTTTGGTGTTGATTATCGAATTTCTTGCTCGTCACTCGTGGCAACCCACGCCTGCAGCTGGCCCGTGCACAGGATGATTGGCCCATTTAGCTCACATCGACCCCTGACGAAAGCGACGCCTGTTTTTGATAAGTTACATACTGAGCGCATCCCAAGAAATCCCAGGTTCACAACTTCGGCCTCCAGCACCTCACAAAGTCACGATTGATTTACACCTGCATCTTGCACATCGGCCGCCGGCTTCACTGAATACCGTGTTCATCTACCAGTACCGCACCAAAAACTGGGCAAGTAGAGTGCATCCTGCGTTGCAATTGGAGAAATCAACACAAGGAGGCAAACATCAGGCCCGAGCAGCCGGGCGCATGCCTTTGGGGAGAGTTGCAGACAGACGGCCCTTGAGCTTCATGCATCAAATACCGCAGTCACCATGAGCCAGATCCTGACGCCGCGGCAGGCCGAAGAGCTGTAAGGGAAGCCCCTGAAGTTACACAGCAGCCACTGATTCCAGGCCAGACATAAGTCCATCATAGCCTACCTTAACTCGATAGGTCTCTCAAATAGTACCGCGGCGTTGCGGGAAGAACTGAACATTGGCGATAGCTTCGATGCGGCTACAAGTAAGAAATATGAGGGGTTGCTGGAAAAGAAGTGGACTAGTGTGGTGCGGTTACAGAAAAAGGTACGGAATATAACCTTCCACTGAGAAATTTCAAGAACTGATTTGATCTCTTCCAGATAATGGATCTCGAGACAAGGAATGCGAGTCTACAATCAGAACTCGACTCGGCGACTCCAACCTCTCTCTCGCGGCGAAACCAAGACCCCACATCATGGCTTCCACGATCACCGGCAAGGCATACGCTTGAATCGCATAGAGACCCGATTACAAGCGTTGCATTTCATCCTGTATTTTCGTCACTCGCATCAGGTTCAGAAGATTACACCATAAAAATATGGGATTGGGAGCTAGGAGAGCTGGAACGGACGGTTAAGGGGCATACCAAGGCAGTGCTGGATCTTGACTTTGGTGGGCCAAGAGGGGGTACGTTATTAGCTTCGTGTTCAAGCGATCTTACGATCAAGCTTTGGGATCCCAACGACGAGTACAAAAATATTCGAACTCTTCCTGGACACGATCACTCGGTTTCTGCGGTGCGCTTTATACCTAGCGGTGCTGCTGGATCTCCGTCGTCAGGGAACCTCCTTGTATCAGCAAGCCGAGACAAGTCATTGCGGATCTGGGATGTTTCAACAGGATATTGTGTGAAGACGATTCGAGGGCATGCGGACTGGGTGCGGGACGTATCACCTTCATTTGATGGAGAATATCTTGTGTCAGCGGGTAATGACAATACGGCGCGGATATGGAGGACCACATCTGGCGAACCGCAAGCGACATTGCTAGGCCATGAGCATCATATAGAATGTTGTGTATTTGCACCACCAGCAAGTTACGGATATCTAGCAACTCTAGCAGGACAAAAGAAGCCACCTCCCCCAAGTAGTTCGGCAGAATTTGTTGCGACAGGGGCTAGAGACAAGAGCATAAGACTATGGGATGCTCGGGGAACCCTTATCAAAACACTAGTCGGCCACGACAACTGGGTGAGAGGTCTGGTCTTCCATCCTGGCGGCAAATACCTGCTCAGCGTGGCCGACGACAAGACACTGCGATGTTGGGACCTTTCACAAGAAGGCAAATTAGTAAAAACCTTAGATGATACCCACGGTCACTTCATCAGCTGCATACGCTGGGCTCCAGGAGTGATCAAGGAAGCACCGACTACGAATGGAGTGAATGGGACTCCCAATGGGAAGAAGAAAGACGATCCAGCTGCAAATGTCAGCATAAGATGTGTTATAGCAACGGGGAGCGTAGATTTGAAAGTTAGGGTCTTCGCATCATGATCATTCATGAAGGATTGAATCGAAGGACTGGCTACTTGATTGGGAGAAGGGAGTTGCGGAGTTTGCTTCATAGCATTGGCTCAGTCATTTCAGATACCTAACTTGGCTTGACTCTGGATGGATCGGATTGTTTATTCTATGAAAGAAAATATCACGACCGTTATGCCAAGCATCTGCAAATAAAAGAAGGATCCGCCTCTTCAGAGACGAATATCATAATCAAGTCTAAACATCGTTTCAGGTTGAGCCGTGATCCTTAACAGTAATAAGCCTTCACCTTCACCTTCACCTTAAAGTGATTCTTAAACCCTTAATTTTACTACACACCTCGGATTCCAGGAGAGCTTTCGTTTTTTATCTAATCGTTATGATTGTGTATTGTTTCAGATCTCGAGTTCCGTTCGACTCAGCTCGCATCTTTTACACTTCATTTCTGGCGATGATCAAAGCCGATGTGTTTTCTCTTTTTACATATTGCATTCTGTACCTTTGTTGCAACGGGGTCACCTTTGCAAGTTTCGCCCCTTTCTTTTACGACTATTAAACATTCACTCTCCTTTCCCAACCCAGAGTTTGTTGCACCTCGCAAATCTCACAACTACTCTTTGCCCTCATTCAAAACGTATCTCAATTCCAAATCAAAGACATACTGAACTCACTAAAGTGCTCGAGTATTGGTGTAATTTAAATTCTCAGTCATTGGAAAACTCAGAGGTCTACCTTCAGCTTGAAGTTGAAGACGTGTAAGTTATCTGTTGTCTTATGATAATTCCATATTTCCCCAGAAAGTGAGGCCAAAGTGACAGTATGAGTTTTGCGACATGCAACAAAAGAGCACCCCTGCCCTGTGAACTTCAGATGATATGGAGTACAAACAATGGGGCTTAAATTCTTTACAACAATTTTCATCGGAATTCGTAACAGCAAGGTAACATGTTTTGTTTGTGCATGGATGTCTTTTTTTTAAGTCATCACTGGTTCACTTCGCAGATTAGGAGTCAGCATGTTCTTTCAAATCTAAATCCCAAGTCTCTTGCTTAGTTCGATGCAGGAAAAGGAGATAGCGGTGATACTTAGCTTCCCCTGTAAATTTCTCCAGCTTATCTTCAAGCTCCTCATCGCTCGCTTGGGCTTCGATAGAGTTGCTGCAACCCACAAAATTTAATGCTCAGACCTGATCAAGAGTTACATCCGGATGGCGGAAAGTGCTGGCTTGCCGGCTGACAAAAAAAACAGCATGGTTATCACATACAGCGAGGGATGATCTAGCTCCGCCAAGGTCAACGCTGATGGGAATGAGCAGATGAAGATAATGCTCAGCAACCGTCGCAACAAGTCTTACATCAGTCTTACTCAAAGTATCGCTTCCATACGCTCGATACGTTTCAAGAGTTTAAGATCACCTGCAGTAGTTAACTCTCCAACGCTCAACGAGCTCGAGGGGCACGAACACGACGAGGAGACAGAATACAGTTAGTGAGGGATCTCATGCACTAACTACAGGGCTGTAATCTCTTGCATTTGATATTTCGCTGCCGACAGATCATGTGAGAGTTTGAGTCGGTGCGGACCGAGTGTGTCAGCGTTAGGTGTGATGCTAGGGTACCTGATATGCTTGTAATATTCGTAATAACATTACTGAAATTCTCTTGGAAGATTGTGTAGTCCACATAGTTCTACCATTACAAAATCGATGTGAGTTGAACGCAGGAAGGAAACAAGTCGTCAGTTATGGGGAGGCCTAGCGTGCTTTTAGTGAGGAGCTAAATTTAAGCTTCAGGCCACCTCGGATGCAATGTCGCCTGCATAAAAAAATCAGGCCCCTCGTCCAGGCTTCAGCCATCAACAACAATATGTCGTCCATGCATGCCTTCGCACGCGACTCTTCCGATGAGTCGTCGGGAGAGGAAGATGACCTCCTTCATCCTTCAGTCGACCCTAACGCCGATGAGTTCGCAGACTACAATCCCCGAAAGCGTCGACGAACTGGTCGGGAGGCGAAGGAGAGCGCCGCGCTCGGTGTCTTTGGCTCTGAGAGTGAAGATGACGGACCTGGGCGAAAGTGGAAGCGTAAGAGTAACTTGAGAGGAAAGGGTATGTCGTTTGTCAGTACGGGGCAGAAGACCCTGGATGACGAGGAAGATGAGGACGACGAGGAAGAGGAGGGGGAGGAAGATGTGAACATGGGGGATACCGGAGAGGAAGAAGAGGCCGAGGCACCGAAGGGCTTGGGATTTGGAGGTGCGTCGCGAGGTTTAGGGTTTCAAAGCACGCCAGGAAAGAAGATCAACAATGCGCCAAAAGCTGGGACACCTTTGGGAAGGGGATTCGTGCCTTCTTCTGCTGCGGTACCGATTCTGAAGGATAACGACGATGATGAGGTTTCGACTCCGAGGATTGCGCGACCGAGTGCATTCTCGACACCTGCTTCGACTGGGCGGTCTGGAAAGAAGGCCCAGGCAGGGCCTTCTGTCAATGCGGGATCTTTTGCTGCTAGGATGATGGCGAAGATGGGCTACAAGGAAGGTGAAGGTCTTGGAAAGGACGGCACCGGACGGAGTGGTGTTATCGAAGTTACACTACGTCCACAAGGTGTTGGTTTAGGTGCTGTGAAAGAAAAATCGAAGCAGGAAATAGACGAAGAGAAACGGCAGGCTAAGATACGAGGAGAAAAGTACGAAGATTCAGATGAAGAGCGTAAGAAACGTCGCAAGAAGCCGAGGGCGGGTGGAATTGAGAGTGGCAGCGGAAGTGGCATGAGTACCCCTCGCCGAGCTCAAAAGCCAAAGTTCAGGACTCTAGAAGAAGTTCAAAGAGCTGCACCTGGTTTACAGATTCCGGATGCTTTTGCCCCTATTTTGGATATGACTGCTCCTGGTCAGCGTTTATTGACCTCTACGTCTGGTTTGCTGACGCCAACTACTGGCACTGAAAGTGTTGAGCAAATCGAGTCCAAGAAATTGGCTCGCCGTGCTCAGAACGACCTTTCAGCGTATGTAGAGGAGTGGAAGAATTTGGAAGAACGAAAGGCCTACATTGAGATGACTATTATTCAGCACCAGCAAGAGTTGGAAGAAGAACAACGAGAGTTTGACTGCATGAAATCTTTCGCTGACAACGTACATTCCATATCCCACTCTGTACAGGATTTGCAATGGGATCCTGTATTGCAAGCACTTATGGCAGCAGATACTTTGCCGGAATCAGGCGATTCTGCTGTCAATGAAGAATTATCGAACATCGCTGTGGCCGCAGTTCATCCATTCCTCCGCCAGGCCACAGAAGGTTGGCAACCGCTTGAAGATCCAAAGCTCACTGGGATGACACCACAACTTTTCAAAATCCGGCACATTCTTGGAGCCGCTTCGACTGAGAGCAAATCAGCTACTGGGCAAGATTATCTGGCGAACAACGGATCCCACCGATTCCATACCAAATCAACTACAGCTTATGAGAGCATGATCTACAAAATTATATTTCCGAAGATCGTATCAGCTATCAACCAGAGCTGGGACGTCCACGACCCTGCCCCATTGCTCTCGATATTCGAAGCCTGGGAAGGCCTTCTTCCCTCCTTTGTTCGCTCGCAAATCCTCAACCAAGCAGTCATTGGAAAACTGAACGAAGCAGTTTCCTCCTGGAACCCGAAAAAGAGACGTCCCCACGAGTTGCCTCATCTTTGGCTCTTCCCATGGCTTCAGTACCTTCCGGCACACCACGCAGATCCGGCCAGCTCAACTGGTCTAGTCACCGATGTTAAGCGCAAATTCCGGCAGCTTATTGATGCTTGGGATTTCCATAAGGGTGTAGTACCTGGTCTTGGTCAGTGGAAAGAGGTTCTATCTACTCCCTTGAAAACAAACCCCTGGAATATCTTGGTCACGAACCACATTATCCCCAACATGGCGCGATTCCTTAAGAACGAGAAGAACTTTGTGGTTGATCCCAATGACCAAGAACCTTACATGTCTGCTTTGCAAGGTATTTTTACCTGGAAAGATATCCTCGGGCCAAAGATCGTAGGTGAAGTGATTGCTGAGACCGTCTTTAACGAGTGGCACAAAATTCTCCATCAGTGGCTTACGGTTGTTGGACCTAACGAAGAAATTGGGCAATGGTTTGAATGGTGGAGAGATGAGGTATTCCCCGAAGAGATCAAGAATTTGCCATCGATTCAGAAGGAATTCGACAAGGGGCACGAAATGATCAACCAGGCTCTCGACCTCGGCTCCCTCGCAGCAACTCAACTTCCTGCACCTTCAAACAGGCAACACGCCACTCCGCCGCCTCCAAAGCCCACCCCAGTCAAGCCAACTCCAGCACTCGTCGTGGAAGAACCGACATTCAGACACAAGGTTGAGGATTGGTGTACCGAGAACGACTTACAGCTCTTGCCTGAGAAGAAGGTCTTACACTCTGCTGGACCATTGTACAGGATCACTGCTGCTGGCAATGGAAAGAATGGGATATTGGCGTACTTCAAAGGCGATAGCCTGTGGGCGTTGAGTCGAAAAGAGGCCGAGACGGCGGAAATCAAGATTGATTGGGAGAACCCCGATGCTAGGGACGCATTGTTCGGCATGGCGTGGCAGAATGTGAAATGAACGATACCCGATGATTATCATCACAGGTCAATTAATGATCTCAACTTGATCTCAAGCACTAAACTTTACAGTACACAATAATGCCCTTGTAGTGCTCATCTTAGCCTTCGGCAAAAGTACCAGAAAAAAATTCTGACATGCTTAGTGGCTCTTTCCTTGTTTATAAATTATATTTCTTGCTCCCTTCTAGCCTGCTTTACCTTCTGGAACACGCTTATGCGCAACGTATTGCCATGCTTGCTAGAAGGGGGTGAATGGCGCGTGCGATACTTAAGTCTGCTTCGGAGGCTCATCGCTGTCACAAACTTTTGAATCCTCATCCACACCAAATTTCATCAGTATATACACGATGCATCTCAAAATCGCCCACGCAAAAGCAACTGAATTCCATCTCATAGGGAGAGTGCAACACAATGGATCAGTACTGGATATACGAGCATTGGAAACCGAGTACCTGTGCTAATCAGAAGAAAGTCCCTAAAAATTGGTTTATGGCGTTAAACTATAATGCAGTTACGCTTCGTTTAGAGACGATTATTACTGTTATGTGTGTGCTCCAAATCCTTTCGCTGATATGCTCATCCTTGGCATGTCAAAAATCTCTTTCTTTTGGCCTTTGCCGTCTCTGTTTGATCGCCAGTTTAATTGGAAGCCTTCCTCAAGGCCTGTTGTATATTAAGTAACGAGCCTAGTGCCCAGAGTAAGAAGAGGTTGTGGAAGCATTCAATTGTTCGATAGGCAACCACACAACCGTGTGTACAGCACATTGGTTCTTGCGAAAATGCGAGTCCCAGCCAGACCTAAGCAGCATCAATCTAGAGTATATTCGGGCTGACATTTACCTAGGTGCTGGGGCCATGATAACTTGGCTCAAAGCTTTCAATAGCGATGGTATGACAACAACGGAAACTCGAAAAACCTGGGTTCGGAAAGGTATTGACCCAGAGTTATCATATGAGTGGTTAGTAAAGCATACAGGCAGTAAGTGAGCAACGGGACTAGTTGCTCGTCCATGGAGTTAACTGGTGTCCGTGCAAGCTAGAGCTGGAATGAGGGTGAATTTCTAAGCATCATGGTACTTGGCTGGCTAGGCAGCGGTTGCGCTCGATGTATTATCAAGCATCTAGGGCTCAAGAAATCCAGAATACCTGGGGGTTGTACAGCGAGATATCTCTTCACCCATCTAGAATAGAAATTACTGAAGCAGAGCGGACCATACCACCATCACGTGGAGACTTGGGATTAACAAACAACGGTCATCTCCCATGGCTTTTGAGGGTACTTGTGTGCTGAATAAAGTGAAAATGAAATTCTTACAGGAGTAGTATTACTACTGAAAGTTTGACATTTGGAGTCTCGATACACAATCTTTTGACCTACCTACAAGTTCTTTACTTCTTACACACGTGACTGTCCCCGCCCTGCCATTGGACCCCTGCAATTTCGGATGACATCACGCGCGGGGCAGTGATTGAAAATCTAAAACATCTTCTAACCCTCACCTCATCGGACATACCACAGTTCAGCAATTGGTTTCACATTTAACGCCGACGTCGAAGATCCGGAGAACATCCAGAATAAGGTAGAAGACCGCTTCGTAAATTCGACTGAAGAGGCCGTGTCACGCATCATTTGTAAGTATCATACCACCCCCTACTGAACAATCTCGGTGACGAAATCTTATAATTGAGTACGTATTTGAAATCAAATTTCACAATTCAGAGATATATAATTAAGGCCCGACTGATTTCTTAGCAAGTTAAGGTTAAACCAGACAAAGGTGTCCTATCTATCAATCAATCAATCAACATCAAGCAAGCACTACCATTTCACGAATACCTTCAAGATGGCACCAAAGGTTCTCTTCGTTCTCACTTCTCACGACAAGCTGGGAGAGACCGGAAAACCAACTGGATGGTATCTTGTCAGTTCCTCCTCCCCTCTCCCTCAAATCCGACTATCCCGCACCGCGACCCCTACCCCGCTCCAAGCTCTCTTGCTAATCTCCTTCTTCTCACCAGCCTGAATTCGCCCACCCGTACGAAGTTCTCGCAGATCACGTCCAAGTCGTCATTGCCTCCCCCAAGGGTGGTGTAGCACCTCTCGACCCTGGCTCCGTCGAAGCCTTCAAAGGCGATGCTTCAGCAACCAAGTTCCTGAACACGAAGGAGGACTTGTGGAAGAACACACACAAGCTATCAGAATTTCTCGGACATGCAAATGAATACGAGGCTATCTTCTTTGTTGGCGGTCACGGACGTAAGTGCCCGATCCCTTCAATAGACATTTCCTGGTCGGGCTCCTGTTTAGGAAGGAGTGATTGACTGATTTCTATGTAGCAATGTTCGACCTAGCGAAAGACGAAACATCCCACAAACTCATCAACGAATTCTGGGCTCACAACAAGATCGTTTCCGCCGTTTGCCACGGCCCTGCCGCTCTCGCCTACGTCAAGCTCCCATCAGGCAAATATCTCCTCGAAGGCCAAGAAGTGACTGGTTTCTCGAATGCGGAAGAAGATCAGGTTCAATTGAGCAGTGTGATGCCATTCATGCTCGAGGACCAGTTGAATGAGGCGTCTGGAGGCAAGTTTGTCAAGGCGGGGGAGCCATGGGGTCTAAAGGTTGTGGTTAGTGGTGGAGGAAGGATTATCACGGGCCAGAATCCTGCAAGTGCTGGCCCAATTGGACAGGCTATTTATGATGCAATTTTTGGGGAGTTGACGACGAAGGATGAGGTTTAGAGGAACATGGAACGATGATGGAGATAGGGACCATTAAGAATCCAAATCTTCTACATGAAATTTACTTTTGAGTATAGTGATTCTTGGTTCTTTCTGGGAGCGCGTGCTGGGCGATCGAGATATTTCCGTGCGGCAGGGAAGTTTTCGCTGATGTGTAAAAGCTATATCACCCACAAACCTCCAACATAGATATTACATCAATGATGTTCTGTTCACAGAACCGGAGAAAAAATAAACAGGAGTGCAAAGGAACCCTACTTCTGTACCGGATACAACCCTTGAGCTGAAATATGAAGAAGAAACAACCATATGGTGATGTCAATCAAGAACTGTCAGGAATGAAGTCGAGACAGTGGTGAGGGCTCAAAGGGAAGTCGAAAACTACGCTTGTTTTACTAGCTTCGACACGCTTCCCCACATTCTATTGCTGACGCAGCAAATAGAAGCTAAATTTGAAGGGCTACTGAGATTAATCTTCGTATAATCTATCCTACCAGAATATTTGCGAGAGGAAAATATAACTGCTTTGTCACTCCTTTCATCCTCGCATCTACGAAATCAATCCAGTTAATGGGTATGGTGGGGTTTGGGGTTTCACCAAAGCGTCGGCCGGCGTATGCCGAGTCAAGCCGTGCCACGCCGAAATCGCGCTAGTGAGTACAGATGATCTTTATAGGTTTAAATAAGCAGATTTTTCCAACAACAACACCAGCGGCTTTAGCTCACGTAAGACCGCACCACACAATATTCAAAAAGCATCATCTAACAACAGCACAGTTGGGAGAGCGCCAGACTGAAGTCAACTTCAGATATTGAAATCTGGAGGCACTGTGTTCGATCCACAGAAGCCGCAAACTACTGCGAGTTGAGGAACACCTCAACTACTGAACACTTTTTTTTTTCGTCTTTTTTTTTTCGTCTTTTTTTTTTCGTCTTTTTTTTTTTGCTTTCTTTGCGCATGGTCGTATCTGCAGGGGGTGAGAACTTCGCTTCCACCAACTCGCTTAATTTGAACGGAAATCATGATCGAAGCCCTGGAACAAGGGGATTATTACTGCTTGCTACCTACTACCTGAATTTTGGCAGATCGGTGAAATGGAAATGCGCTTGTCATGCATGATCCTTACTTACTAAATTTGTCCATTCGCGAAAAGGGTTCGACCTCCATCAATCGCAATACTCCTCCCATGCACATACGCCCCGGCCCTACTAACAAGAAACAGCACAATTCCCGCCAAATCATCCAGGCTACCCGCTCTTTTTGCAGGCACCTTCTCCACCAAATCACCAAAGATGTCAGCTCCAGCACCTGTACCCATCGGGTTCATATTACTCGGAACAACTTCACATGTTAGTCTCATCCCCTCCATTTTCGAGGAAAGGTGTCTTACACCCAGGATTGATCCCACAAACTCGAACATACCACCTCGAGAACTTGGCTGCAAGCAAAGAGACAAGATGATCTGTAGCAGCTTTCGTAGTAGCATAGCTCATCATATCTACATTTGTAGCATTGTGAAGACTTGCGATTGAGCTAGTGATTACAACGACACCTCTTCCATGATCCCGTCCTCTGCTGCCATCGAGCATTTCTCGATCGCCGGCTTTGGCGAGCATGTCAAGCAAGGCAACTGAGAGGTAGTAATGAGCCATAGTGTTGACTTGGAATGATTGCGTCCAGTCGTCGTATTCGGAGGACCAGAGTGAGGCCTGGAGCTCGGCGAGTGGTGCAGTCAGGACGTTGCATGATTGTGGAGGATCCCGGCGGATGCCTGCGTTAGAGATCAATATATCAAGGTGATCTTCGTGCTCTCTAATTTTCTTTGCGACCTCGAGGATTCCTTCTTTGCTGGCCAAGTTACAAGGGAAGCTGGAATAGAGATTTAGGATCTGGAAACTCTAAAATGTAGACAGACGGATTTGAAAAGAAGCGTTTCGGACAGATTCGAATGGACCCACCCCATTGCAGTGCCTCCCGAGATTACTGTCAGCTGGTTTAATTCGTGTACTGCTTCCTTGATTGGGTCAATGGGTAACCCGCAGACGTAAACTTTCGCGCCGTTCGTGACCAGCGCCTGATCAAAATCAGCTGAGGATCTTCTAAATTTTCAGAATTGAAGATACCTTTGCAATCATCAGGCCAATTCCACTGGTACCTCCTGTCACCAGTGCTACGCTTCCTTTCACGGAGAACAAATTGTTGACTTCTGTAGATGCCATTTTGTTCGTGGATCGCGACCCACTGTTAAGCGAGAACGAAATAGGGGTAGCTGGTAAACAGAGACTAGTCTAATTGGATCCGTAGCAGTTACGATCGTGCGGATTGGAAAGCTTTTGAGAGTGGGATCTTTCATAAGATTGCTGCAACCACTAAGGGAAGCGCAAGAGTGGGGTTCAAGATCTAATCTAATCTTTCTCTCAAAATAGTTGATCTTCAACAAGGGATGACTTCAAAAGTCCATCTCTCTCGAGACTCGAGTTTTGACAAAGGTTCAGGGAAGGCTTCTTTCTCGTGTCTGATTTTGTGTTCTTGAGTTAGTGGCACCTCAATTTTAAATTGACTTTTAGGGAAGGAACTGAGGGCCATCAGCTGTTTTGGAAAAGGAGAAAATTTAGGGACGAGGGTAGAAAAGACAGATGATGCGTAGTGAACATGTTCTGCTGGACTTTCCTTTTCATTGAGCAGATGGGAAAAGTTGTTAAGAATAAAGAGAAAACCAGTGCGGCACTTATAAAAGAGGTTGTAGAGGGCAATAGAGGTTGAGTTATTGATGTGGAAGGGCTTGGACGGATAATCCAATTCGCAACACACTGGTCGTTCTCAAACTTTGGTGGTCCATGATAGGATGAGTCTTTCATCAATGAAGATGCACCATAACTTGGTACATAAGACCGTAGAATATACATAGTACACTGAAAATAAAGTGGTAATTCTCGCAAAGGACGCCGGAAATATGAAACCCGTAAACTATGGCAGAAGCTGGCTGAAAGATTGCCTCTTTACAACAGCAGAATCAACAATCCAAAAGTGCATCTCATCAAAATGCTCCCCCTCCAATCGCACCACCACCTCCCATCATTCCTGCACCCCCGCCGTGTTTACCGTTGTGATCCTTCCCCATAATCCCCAACATACAAATCACAGCCATCAGCTCAAACTTCTCACCCAGGACCTCCCTATTCCCCATGAAACTCATCTTCCCTTTCTTCCCAATACTCATGTACGGCGTCGTCCAGGCAGCTACAACTTCACCTGTGTTGAGTCTCACAAGCTTCTCTCCATGACCTCTACCATGTAAGGTAGCTACTTCTTGGCCGTGGCTCCGCTTCCATTCAAAGCTCTCAGAGACATTGCTTCCAGCTAGCGTGACAGAAAAGGCACGGCCAGATGAGAAGACTCCAGTTTTGCCAAGGGAATGGTGCTCAGCGCGGTAGGATGAGGTGGCGGCGAGCTCGATGTCGATGGTGCTTGTGTAGGTGTGGTAGTCCGCTGTTGCAAGAGGTGGAGATGAGGGATAGCGGTTGGAGTGGAGGACGATATTGGGTTTGCCGGAGAGTCCACTATGGGTGCTGATGTAGAAGAGGGGGTTGGGGTCGTCTCCTGTTAGGGCTATGACCATATCTGACATTAAGGTTGAGGCTTTGTAGAAGCCGAACTCTTTGGGAAAGCGGTGGATGCCCTGGGAGGTGGCGTCTGCGAAGGATGGGGGAGCATCGGCGGCGAAGGAGTTGGAGACACCGCTCTGCTGGGTAAAGCTAGGGGTGAGTTGTGGAGCCTCTTTGGGAACTATGAGAATGTTCTTCTTTGGATCGAATGATGTACCCGGAGGATAGGGTGATTTTTGGGGAACTATTAGAATATTCTTCTTTGCATCGAAATATGTGCCCGGTTGTTGAGTAGAAGCACTGGAGACACTGCTTTGCTGGACAAAGCTTTGAGGAGGTTGTGCTGAATTTTTTGGGACTATGAGGATATTCTTCTTGGCATCAAAATACGTGCCGGGCTGCCGAGTTAATTCCTGAATTGAGTACTTGTGGGGTTGATTTTCACCAGAAAGGCGACTGGGAGCAGAAGAAACAGAGCCCCGGATTGTGTCGGCTTGAGTAGTTCCAGACCGAGGAGAAGATGGTGGCACAGACCCTAAATGGGTAGTGCAATCAGCTATAGTTGCCGCCCTTGCGTACTCTGAGTTTGGTGGAGAAAATCTTTGTATGGAGTTGTCTTGGGTAGGGGTGGATGAATGGAGTGGGCTGAAGGAGGAGCTAGGAGCGCCCGGTAGGTGAACCAAAGAGTGTTGTCTGGATTCCCTTTGATTGGTATCGGAAGAACCATAGTCACCACCAGCTGGTGGTGCTATGTATGGAGATGCTGAGTATGGTGGGGGAGGATCGTTCTCTGTCATCTTTCTTGATATAGTGAAGGGTTGGAGGTGATGCACAATCGATGTTGAATTTAACCACTTCGGCTCGGGGAGAGCCACAGTAACAATATATAGGGCGTCACAACAATGACACCCTGAAGAGCAGTGCACAGCCTTTGTGTTTCCCACATGTGCCGCAAATTGTGATGCAAGCGAAACTAGGCAGGAAGGTTGTTGCTCTTGATATGAGGCTGGTGAGGCGCAGTCGAGGGGCTTGGCAGCGATCCCCCATCAACCAGTCAGCGTTCCAACAGAGGCGAAAACATACGCGCTGGCCCTTGTAAGGCCCCCATCCATTTGAGAGGTGACTGCAGGAGCGAATTTAAATCACCAGGTATTCTAATCTGGGAGCACCAGGGACCCGGCTTTGAGTAGGTACTTGGTCCCGCATTAGTCTATAAGAACAAATATACAACTACAGGCATACTCATAAGCATCCCACATACCAAATAAATTGAACAAAATATGAATACAATGGAATGGCTCTTATAGAAATGCGTTTGGGTCTGAACTCCTACGATGGATGGCGTTCGTGACCGGAGGCGCGGCCTAAAGGATGAGGAAAGGCTTCTTTCCTAGAAGGGATAATAAACAAGGAGCA
>Ga0302325_10011768_pt1 | contig 18819 bp, 13 predicted proteins | sample Palsa_T0_2_FD_201948 | JGI IMG/M metagenome (GOLD analysis project Ga0302325, IMG submission 201948) | Peat permafrost microbial communities from Stordalen Mire near Abisko, Sweden - Palsa_T0_2 | ecosystem: Environmental > Terrestrial > Soil > Palsa > Peat permafrost | place: Sweden: Abisko...
CGGGCGCGGGCCCGCCGCGCGGGTGTGGGAGCGGGGCGGACGCGCCCCCACGGATCTGTATCGGGGACCGCGACTGGCCGGCGCCGTCGAGCTCGCCCGACGCCGCCCCGGCGACCTCAACGCGACCGAGCGCAGCTTCATCGAGGCGTCGCTGGCGGTGGCCGACGGTGAGCGCCGCACACAGCTCCGGGCCAATCGGCGGCTGCGCGGCCTGCTGGCCGGCGCCGGCATCCTGCTCGTGCTCGCCGTGATCGCCGGCGTCGTCGCGTTGGTGCAGCGCGATCACGCCCGGGCTCAGGCGCTGACCTCCGATGCCGAACGGGTCGGGCTGGAGGCGATCAGCGATCCGTCTCCGGTTCGCTCACTGCTGCTCGGCGTCGCGGGCGTTCAGCTGCAGGACCGCGTGCAGACGCGCTCTGATCTGCTGGCGGCGCTCCAGCGGTATCCGGCGCTGATTCGGGTGCTCCACCCCTCCAGCACCGAGATCGATGCGCTGGCGGTCGACCCCTCGGCCCCGATCATCGCGTACGGGAGCGACGGCGGCACGGTCGGGCTAATCGATACGAAGAGCTGGGCGTCGGTCGGCGCCGTGGCGCTCGGCCAGCCGGTCGCCCCCCGGGCGGCGATGGCGTTCTCGCCCGACGGTCGCACGCTGCTGGCGATCACGGTCGGTCCCGACGACGCCGTGCTGCATGCGATCGATACCTCAAGCCGCCGGACGCGCGTCCTGCGAACCTGGCGTACGCTGGCCCCGCCGCCACCGTACGGCTCAGACAACGTCGCCTACTCGCCCAACGGTCAGCGGATCGCTGTGACGCTGGTCACGCAGGGGCCGACCGCCCAGGAACCGACGGCGGAGCGGCTGGATCTGCTGGACGCGTCGACCGGGCGGGTGCGTTGGTCCCGGCGATACCCGCTGCGGCCCGGTCAGGCCGAGCCGCACGTGGTGTTCACGCCCGCGGGGCGGCTGCTGACCTCGGCCCAGCAGGGCGACACGCTGCTGTGGAGCCGCCGCGGCAGGATCGTGCGCCGGTATCCGGTCGGCGGCCTGCCGGCACTCTCACGCGACGGGCGCACGGTCGCGCTCGGCGTCAACAGCCCGAACCCGGGGACGCCCAGCGCCGCAGTGACCCTGCTGCAGCTGGATTCCGGGCGGCACCGGACGCTGGCGTCGAAGCTGCCGTCGGCCTGGATCCTCGGGATCGCCTTCACGCCGGACGACCGCCGGATCGTCGCCGACGCGTTCGACGGCGTGCACGTCTGGGACGTCTCGACCGGCGCGATCACGGAGACCTACACGGGACAGTCGGGGGACCGTTCGGTGATGACGGTCGATTCCCGCGGCGACACGGTCTACGCGGGCTACCAGGACGGGAGCATCGACGTGTACGACCTGTCGGGCAGGCGTCGCCTGGGTCGCGCGTTTGCCTGGAACACGCCGCAGCAGAGCTGCCAGTACGCGCCCTGCGCGACGGTCGCTCCCAGCTCGCGCCTGTTCGCGACCGATCAGGCGGACGGTACTATCGCGCTCGTCAGCCTACGGACGCTGCGCACGGTGCGGACGCTGCCGGCGCGCAACGGGGCGATCGCCAATGCGGTCGAGTTCATGCCCGGAGGCCACACGCTGATCACCGGCGGCACCAACCGGACGGTCACCTTCTGGAACGTGGCCAGCGGCCGCCTGACGCGAACGCTGCGGATGCCGCAGCCCGTGTGGTGGACGGCGGTCAGCCCCGACCGCAGGCTGCTCGCCGTCCAGACCCAGGCGGCCAACAGCCCGAACTCGATCGTGTACGTGGTGGCGCTCGCCACCGGCCGGATCGTCCAGACGCACCTCGTCAGGCACGGCATCGGCGGCGTCGAGTTCACCGGCGGCGGGCGGGAGCTGGTCGCGCTCGGGTGCTGTGAGTCGGGGTCGACGCTGGCCGCCTGGGCCGCGGGCTCGGGGCGGCGACTGTTCGCACGCGCCGCCGGCGGTCAGGCCACGTCGTTCGACATCGCGCGCGACGGGCGGCTGCTGGCGCTCGGAACCGCCGACGGCGAGGTGCTGCTGCTCGATCCGCGCACGGGCGCGCAGGCCCGGCCGCCGCTGAAGGCGGCGGCCGCCAACGTCGCGCAGGTGGCATTCTCGCCCGACGACCGCACGCTCGCCGTCGCGGCCGACGACGGCACCGTCAGCCTCTGGGACCTCGGCTCGCGGACGCGCGTCGGCGACCCGTTCCCGCCGATGCCGGGGGTTTTCTTCTCTCCGTTGTTCGAACCCAACGGCCGGCTGCTGATGGTCGGGGTCTCGAACGCCGTGCAGTGGCCCATCGACGTACGCACCTGGGAGCGGTTCGCCTGCCACGTCGCCGGTCGGCAGCTGACCCGGGCCGAGTGGGCCGACGTGCTCCCCGACCGCCCGTACGAGCGCGTCTGCGGCACCTCGGGCTGACCCCTATACGCTGTGTCCCGACGTGGCCCCGGACGAGCTTCAGAGCGAGGCGGTGCAGCTGCTGGGCGAATTGATCCGGTTCGACACGGTCAACCCGCCCGGCAACGAGCGACCGGCGATCGAGCACCTCGATCGTTACCTGCGCTCAGCCGGGTTCGAGACGCAGCTGCTGGCCGCCGACGACAACCGCCCGAACCTGGTCGCGACGCTGACCGGCGACGACGACGGTCCGGTGCTCGGCCTGCTCGGCCACGTCGACACGGTCCTCGCCGATCCGGCCGACTGGGCCCACGACCCGTGGTCCGGTGAGGTCGTCGACGGCTACCTGTGGGGCCGCGGCGCGCTGGACATGAAGGACCAGGTCGCGGCCGAGGCGGTCGCCGCCGTGACGCGCGCCCGCAGCGGCTGGCGGCCCGCCCGCGGGGCGCTGAAGCTGCTGTTCGTCTCCGACGAGGAGACCGGCGGCGAGGTCGGCGCCGCCTGGCTGTGCTCCGAGCATCCCGATGCCGCTCGCTGCGACATGCTGATCAACGAGGGCGCCGGGGAGGTGTTCGAGTTCGACGGTCGGCGAAGGTTCGGGGTCGCCTGCGCCGAGAAGGGGATCTTCCGCTTCAACCTCAACGCCGCCGGCGAGGCCGGGCACGCGTCGGTCCCGCAGTTGGGCGACAACGCCCTGCTGAAGCTGGCGCCGGCGCTGGCCGCGCTCGCCGACGCGCCCCGCAGCTACCTGGCCACCGAGGCGCCCGCGGCGCTGCTCTCCGGACTTGGCCTCGACCCCTCAGAGATCGGCGCCTCGCTCGACGCGATCGGCGCCGAGGCACCCGCGCTGCGTGTCCTGATCGAGCCGATGTTCGAGGTGACGCTGACGCCGACGATGGTGTCCGCCTCCTCCAAGATCAACGTCATTCCCGCCCGTGCGCAGCTGCGGATCGACTGTCGAACGCCGCCCGGGCTCGGCGAGGACGAAGCCCGCCGGCGCATCGCCGAGGTGCTCGGCGACGACGCCGGCGGATTGGAGATCGAGTTCTTCGAGCACACCATCGGCAACGCGTCCCCCGTCGAGTCCGAGCTGATGGACGCGATCAGCCGGTGGGTGGAGCGCGTCGAGCCTGACGCCTCAACCGTGCCGCTGATCCTGCCCGCCTTCTCGGACTCGACGTGGTTCCGCGGTGCGTTCCCGGAGTGCGCGGCCTACGGGTTCTTCCCGATGCGCCATCAGAGCCTGCTCGAGGCCTACCCGCTGATGCACAACGCCGACGAGCGAATCGACGTGCGCGATCTCGGCTTCGCCACGCAATTCTTCTACGACGTGATCGGCGACCTGCTCGGCTGAACCGAGCGAGAGCGTCCGCGTCGAGCGCGGCGTCATCGCCGCCAGCAGCGTCACGAACGTGACGCCGGCGCCGACCCCGAGCACCGTCCGCGCGCCGACCACCGACGCGATCGGGCCGGCGATCGCGAAGCCGAGCGGCAGCAGCGCCAGCGAGCCCATCCAGTCATAGGAGCTCACGCGTGACAGCGCGTCGGCCGGGATGTGGCGCACGAGCGCCGTCTCCCACCAGATCTCGAACAGCGCAAACGTCAACCCGACGCTGAACGCGAGCACGATCACGGCGGCGAACGGCTGGAGCGTCGCGAACGCCAGGTCCTGGAGCGGCCAGCTCAGGATCAGCGCCAGGCCGAGCATCAGCGGCCGCTTCGGCCGCCACCGCATCCCGATCACGGCGCCGAGCACGGCGCCTGAGCCCGCGACCGACTCGAGCACACCGAACCGGTCGGCGCCGCCGTAGAACTCCTTGGCGATCGAGGGCGCGAGGCTGTACCACTGCGAGTAGCTGCACAGAACCGCGACGCAGAACGCGGCGATCGTCGCCCAGACCCACGGCCGCGACGCGACCTCGCCGAAGCCCGCGCGCAGCGCCTGCACGACGGTCTCGCGGTTGCGCTCGGCACCGCGGGCGCGAGGATGAACCCGCGTCAGCAACCCCGCCGAGACCAGGAACGTGGCCGCGTCCAGCGCGAACGCCGCGCCCGCGCCGACGGTCAGCACCAGCGCGGTGCCGATCGCCGGGCCGATCATGATCGCCAGGTTCGCGGTCAGGCCGCTCAGCGCCTGCGCCTCCTGGACGTGGTCGTCTCCGACGGTCTGCGGGATCAAGCCGGCGTAGGCCGGGTTGAAGAACGCGCGCGCCGCGCCGAACAGCGCCTCGATCACGATCATCTCGACGACGCTCGCACCGCCGGCGAAGATCAGGATCGCCAACGTCAGGTGCAGTCCCGCGCGGATGCAGTCAGCGCCGATCATGATCCTGCGCCGCCCCTTGCCGCCGAACCGGTCGGCCCAGACGCCCCCGAACAGGATCAGCGCGATCAACGGCAGCGCCTGTGCGGCCAGCACGAAGCCGAGGTCGGTCGCCGACCCGGTCCGCTCGGTCACGTACAGCGCGAGCGCCACGATCACCACCTGGTCGCCGACGCTTGACGCCGACTGGCCCAGGAACAGGTATCTGAAGTTGGGGAAGCGCAGGACGCGCAGGGAGGTACTCACGACTACTCACTCTCATCTGAAGGGGGGACTACGGCTTGTCCCGGGGTCCGCGATCGGCGGACCTCACGGCAGGTACAGCTGACTCAGATGAATCTGATGGCAAGCATCGCGCCTTGAAAAACTAGCACCGTCAATAGACTCGCGCCATGTCGACAACGGTCACCACCCGCCTCTCGCCTGAGATCTTCCGGCTGCCGGTGCAGCGGATCCGGGACGGGTACTACTCAGACGCGTACTTCGTCCTGACCAAGGAACTGCTGCAGGACGAGGGCGAGCGGCCGCACGTGACGATGCAGGTGTTCCAGAAGCAGGAGTCCGTGCTCGGCGGGATCGACGAGGCGATCGCGATCCTGAAGACGTGCTCGGGCCACTACTCGCCGGACGGCGAGTGGGTCGACGGGTGGGACCGGCTGACGGTCCACGCGCTGCACGAAGGCGACCGGATCTCGCCGCGGGAGACCGTGATGACGATCGAGGGCGACTACTCGCTGTTCGCCCACCTGGAGACCGTCTACCTGGGCTCGCTGGCGCGCCGCTCGCTGATCATGCGCAACGTCCGTGAGGTCGTCGAGGCAGCCCGCGGCAAGGAGATCTTCTACTTCCCCGCGCGCCACGACCACTGGCTGGTGCAGACCGGCGACGGGTGGAGCGCGCACGTGGCCGGCGCGATCGGCGTCTCCACCGACGCCCAGGCGTCGTGGTGGGGCGGCCGCGGGATCGGGACGGTCCCGCACGGCCTGATCGCCGCGTACGGCGGTGACACGGTGCGCGCGGCGACGCTGTTCGCCGACCGCTTCCACGCCGAGATGAACGTGACCGTGCTGGTCGACTTCGTCAACGACTCGGTGCATACTGCGCTGGAGGTGGCTTCGGCCCTGGGCCCGAAGCTGTGGGGCGTGCGACTGGACACCTCCGAGCAGCTCGTCGACCGCTCGCTGTTCGAGGAGATGGGCGGCTTCACGCCCACGGGCGTCAATCGCCGGCTCGTCGAGAAGGTTCGCGGCGCTTTGGACGGCGCAGGCTTCCCCGACGTCAAGATCGTCGCCAGCGGAGGGTTCACCGCCGAGCGGATCCGCGAGTTCGAGGCGCTCGGCGTGCCGGTCGATGCCTACGGCGTCGGCTCCTCGCTGATCCGCGGCAACAACGACTTCACCGCGGACGTCGTGTTGCTCGAGGGCAAGCCCTGCGCAAAAACGGGGCGGTGGTTTTCGCCCAACCCGCGTTTGCAGCCCGTGACGTAGGGGGGCGAAAACCACCTCACTCGGGGCTCTCACGCGGTAGGTGTGCGCAAAAGAACGTATAGACGCCCAAATCGCACAACTGGCGACCGCGCGTGGTCTGATCACGAACGAAACGCTGCGCGCCGCCGGCCTCTCGCGCCGGGCGATCACTGATCGCGCGGCCGCGGGCAGGCTCGTCCGCGTCCACCACGGCGTCTACTTCGTCGGACACACGGACACGACCCCGCTCGCGATCGCCGAGGCCGCCGTGCTGGCCTGCGGCGACCGCACGGCGCTCTCCCACGACTCCGCCGCCGCGTTGTGGGGTCTGCGCAAGTGGCCGAAGGTCCCGGAAGTCAGCTCGGCGCTACATCGACGACGCCCCGCGATCCGCACGCATCGCACCACCACCCTGACCCGCGCCGACGTCACGATCCGTGACGGCATTCGCGTCACGACCGTCGCGCGCACAGCGGCAGACATCGCCCCGCGCCTGACCGACATTCAGCTCGTTCGCGCGATCCACGAGGCCCGACGTAACCGTGACCTTCCCGACGCCGAGCTCGCCCGCCTGTGCGCACTCTGTCCCCGCGCCGCCCGCCTCTACGACTCCGAAGAGGCGCCGAGCCGCAGCGTCTTCCAGCACGAGCTCAAGTCGTTCTTGATCCGCTGGGACTTTCCGATCCCGGAGTTCGAGGCTTCCTGGCACGGGTTCGAAGTCGACGCCCTGTACGAGCGTCACCAGCTGATCATCGAACTCGACGGCTATCGCGACCACTCCCAACCCGATCGCTTCGAAGCCGACCGCCTCAGCGACGCGCTCGCGATCGAGCTCAGGTTCGCCACGCTCCGCGTCACCTGGAAGCGACTCAAGCGCAAGCCCGCAGCGCTCGCCCGGCAGCTGCGCGCAATCCTCGCCGCCCGAGATCCGGCCAAACGGATCTGACCCGTCTCAGCGGATCCGGCCGGCGGCGTACGTGTACTCGGACTTCAGCGTCGCCAATCGCTTGGCGCTGAGCGTCCGGGCCTTGCCGCCGAGCCCGTCGGGCCCCGCGATCACGACCCTGGAGACGGGGCTCGTCCGGTAGTAGGCCTTGGCGGCGATCAGGTAGCCGGCACGGCTGGCGTTGGACTGCGGCGACAGCTGCGACAGCGTCTCGGCCGCCTTCGCGATCGTCGCCGGCGCATGATCGACGATGTAGCGGACCACATGCGCGGCGTGCTGCGAGGCGAGCACGCCGTCGTAGGCGTTCGGGTACCAGACCGAGTCGGAGATCCCGCGGACCAGCAGCCATGGGACGCCCAGTTGGGCGTTGGCGAATGCGAACCCGGTCCCCTCGTTCTCCTCGGTGTCGTTCTGGTAGAGCAGATTCTGGGCCGCGGTCACCGACAGCGGCTCGGTCCAGACGGGTGCCTGGCCGATCACGCCGGCGATCGCGGTGTCGGCGATCGTGCCCTTCCGCTTGGCGTCGCCGGTCGCGTCCGAGATCTCCGTCGTGCCGAGTGTCGCCTTCTGACCGAGCGCGACGAGCTGATGCGGCGCGGCGAACGCGGCCACATCGGGCAGGTCCTTGGCCGTCGACGACGGTCCCTCGCCGTACTTGGCGGCGTTGGCCGGCGTCGGCAGCGTGGTTCCGTGACCGCTGATCACGGCGCCTTGCAGATCGCTGCGCTTGGTCGTCGGCACGACCTGGTTGCCGTACAGCTCCTGGTAGCCGCCGAGGTAGTAATGGACGTTGGACTTGTCGATCACGAACCCGCTGAGCACGACGTCGCCGACGTGCAGTTCGTTGTTCTGGCCGCCGGCGGTCCCCGAGAACAACGTCGCGCGCGGGTGGAAGTGGGTGTCCAGCAGATAGGTCGCCAGCTCGGCGCTCTCGTCCAGCTCGCCCCCGGCGACGTCGACGACCGGATGACCATCGATCGTGCCGCTGTAGTAGCGGTAGCCGTCAAGCGTGATCGTGCCGGTCACGTGCATGATCGAGAGGATCGCGGCCTGCTCGGGCCCGATCGCATTGACGATCCCGATCGGGGCCTGCGTGGAAGCCGCGCGCGCGGCGCCCGGCCTGCGATCGATCGCGGTCGCAGCGAGGACCGCGCCCGCGACGACGACGGCCACCAGGGCGAGCGCGGCCAGGTGCGCGCGCCGGCCGCGCGGGAGACTCATACGCCGGCCGGCGCCGGCGCGGCGACCTCGGCGAGCGGGTCGGTCTCAGCGACCTCCTTGGGGATCGTCCGACGATTGAGCAGCCAGTAGGTGACGCCGCCGAACAGCGCCCCCATGAAGACGCTGAAGTCAGCACCGCCGGTGTGGTTGGTCAGCGGGCTGGTCCAGGCCGGGTAGGCGTTCAGCCACGAGGTCGCGGCCGCCATCCCGATTCCCATCGGGACCAGCGCGCGCCAGTTGATGCCGCCGTTGCGGAAGTAGATCCCCGGCCCGGTGGTGAGCAGCGCCCGCGAGTCGTAGCGTCCTCGGCGCATGAAGTAGTCGACGAGGTAGATCGAGACCCACGGCGCGATCCAGATCAGCATGAACAGCAGGAAGTCGGTGATGAACGTGTTGAAGCCCGAGGAGAAGATCGCGTACGCGGTCAGCGCGGCGGCGACGGTCGTGTCCAGCAGCACGCACTGCCAGCGTTTGATCGCCGGGAAGATCGCCTGCAGCGTCAGTCCCGAGGAGTACAGGTCGATCGAGTTGATCGCGAACAGCTGGAAGATGATGAAGATCAGGTACGGCCACACGAACCAGCTCGAGAACGCGTGCGTCAGGCCCGACACGGCGCCGCCGTCGCCCGCGGCGACCGCCGGGATCGTGAACAGCGCCGCTCCGAGCAGCGACAGCAGCGTCGAGGGGATATAGCCGCCGAGCGCCACCGAGCCGATGATCTTGCGCGGGCTGGCGTCGCGCGGCAGGTAGCGCGAGAAGTCGTTGGCGTTCATCACCCAGCCGTAGCCGCCGGCCGACACGATCACCGCGAGCGCGGCGAACATGTCCTGCCAGGTCCCGTTGGTACCCGCCCCGAGGTGGACCTTGTGGACCGACAGGATCGTCAGCACCACGAACAGCACGATGAACGGCGCCATCATCGCGCGCAGTGTCCGCAGCATCGCCCGGTGGCCGAACAGCGGCATGATCATCTGCACGAGTGCGGCGGCGACGATCAGCACGATCTTCAGGCCGGTCGAGGAGCCGACGCCGGCCTTGCCGAACAGCGCCACTCCGGCGAGCACGATCAGCGCGAGCCCCTCCACTTCGTAGCCGACCTGGGTCATCCAGTTGAACGCCGCGATGAACTTCGCTCCGTTCGGTCCGAACGGCGCCCGGTTGATCGTGAACGCGGCGGTTCCGGCCTTCGGCCCCTGCAAGGAGCCCAGCCCAGCGATCAGGTAGGACAGGTTGCCGACGACGATCACCACGGCGGCCTGCCAGAAGCGCAGCCCGAACGACATGATCAGCGCGCCGTAGACGACGTACTCGACGTTGAACAGCGCGCCCGCCCACATGAACGCCAGGTCGATCGGCTTGCCACGTCGTTCCGCATAGGGGATGTAGTCGATCCCCCGGCTCTCGAACGCGGGCTCGTCGTCAACCGAGCCGCCGACCGACGGCGGCACCATTCCGGGCTCAAGCGCGATGCTGCTCACGGTTCCTCCTCGACGAACATGCAGGGCAGGCGTGCAGTCTGCTCCGACCGGAAACCTATCTACATGTACAGACGGCCAAACGTCGACGCCGGGCGACTGGCCCTCAGGAGATTTCAGCCGTTACGTAGCGTTGGCCACCAACATCGAGCGTGCCGCCGTCGGTGATCCGCAACTGCGGGATCACCGACAGGGCGATGAACGACAACTGCATGAACGGCTCCTCGACGGTGACGCCCAGCGCCCGGGCCGCGGCGTCGCGCAGGACCTGCGAGCGGTCGGAGACCTCGACCGCGCCGCGATCGCTCATCAGGCCGGCCAGCGGCAGCGGCAGCTCGGCCACGACGTTGCCGTCCAGCACCGCGAGCTGGCCGCCGCCGAGCTCGGCCAGCCGGGCGACCGCGACCGCCATGTCGGACCCGGAGGCGCCGACGCAGACGACGTTGTGGGCGTCGTGAGCGACAGTCGAGGCGATCGCGCCGCGCTGCAGGCCGAAGCCGGTCACGAACCCCAGGCCGACCCGGCCGGTCGCCCGGTGGCGCTCGACGACGGCGGCGTGCGCGACATCGTCGGAGCCAAGCGTCACCCGGGCGTCGTGGGTCGTAAGGCTGTGGCTGGTCACGCCGACGGCCCGGACCTGCGTGCCCAGCGGCAGGTCGAGCACGAGCTGTTCGGGCTCCGGCAGCGCCCCGATCTTGATCGTGTCGCGCAGCAGCGCCGGAACCGGCGCGGCGGGGACCGCACCGGGCACGATCGCCCCGTCGGCGGCCACCTGCCGGCCGGCCTGCCAGACACGTGCCGGCACCCAGCGCTCGAGCCCGTCGAACGCGAGCACGTCAGCCTGATGGCCGGGGCCGAGGCTGCCGAGCCGATCGAAGCCGTGGTAGCGCGCGGGGTTGGTCGACGCCAGCACGATCGCATCGGTCTCCGAGATCCCGTTCGCGACCGCGAGCCGGACGCAGTCGTTGATGTGGCCGAGGCGCACGAGCGTGTCGGGCTCGCGATCGTCGGTGCAGAGCGCGGCACGGTCGGTCCCGTGCGCGACGACGCTGGGCGCGAGCGCGGCCAGATCCTGGCTGGCCGAGCCCTGGCGCAGGAACACCCACATGCCCTTGCGCCGCTTCTCGTCCATTTCTTCCGCCGTCGTCGCCTCATGGTCTGACTCGACGCCCGCGACGAGGTACGCGTCGAGCGCCGGACCGCTGACGCCCGGGCTGTGGCCGTCGACGCGCAGCCGACCCGCCACGGCGATCCGTGCCAGCATCTCCTGATCGCCGGCGATCACGCCCGGGAAGTTCATCACCTCGGCGACTCCCAGCGCCCCGCAGCGCTCGATCATCTCGGCGATGTCACCAGCGTCGAGGTCGGCGCCCGACCGCTCGAATTGCGACGCCGGCACGCAGCTGGAGGCGTAGATCGCGAACGTGATCGGCAGCGGCGCGACCGCCCGGGCCAGCGCCTCGACGCCCGGGATCCCGAGCACGTTCGCGAGCTCGTGGGGGTCGGCGGCGACCGCGGTCGTGCCCAGCGGCAGCACCGTCGCGACGAACGCATCGATCCACAGCTTGGTCGACTCCAGGTGCATGTGCGCGTCGATGAACCCGGGGGTCAGCGCCGCGCCGTGAACCTCGACGACCTCGTGCGCGTCACGCTCCCCCCAACCCGCGATCACGCCGTCGGCGATCGCCAGCGAGGTGTCGACCCACTCGCGGGTGGCGTCGGCGAACACGCGGCCGCCGGTGATCAGCAGGTCGGCGGGTTTGTCACCACGGGCGACCGCGACTGCGCGGGGAGATGCCGGAGGACGGGCCATCGCGGCACTGTGCCACAGCCCCGGCGATGGTGCGAGCGGTGCACCGTAGACGGTTGGCCAGAGGCGATTGGCCAGCGGGCCGAACCGCTCTCCCGCGCCCGGTCCGCCGCTGATCGTCGGATAGTCTCTGACGGGTTGCATGACCGATTCGAGTGCCGCAACCACCCGTGATCCGGACGCGGCGCGGGACGGCGTACGGGCGGTCAACGCGCTCGGACCCGAACAGGCGCGGCTGGCGTTCCTGAGCTGCTGCGGCTCCGAACGGTGGGCGAGTGGGATGGCCAGGGCGCGGCCGTACCAGTGCGCGGACGCGGTGCGGCGGCGCGCTCACGAGCAGTTCGAGGAGCTCCAGCCTGACGACTGGCTGCAGGCGTTCGCCGCACACGCCGCGATCGGGGAGCCGCGCCCCGGCGACCGGCAGGGCGCGGGCGAACAGGCGGCGGTCACCGGCGCCGGCGGCGAGCTGCTCGACGCCCTCCGTGGCGGCAACAAGCGCTACCACCGCCGGTTCGGACACGTGTTCCTGATCCGCGCGCGCGGGCGCAGCGCCGGCGAGCTGCTGGCGGCGCTGAACGACCGGATCGAGAACACGCCTGAGCAGGAGCTGCGCAACGCCGCCGCCGCGCAGCGGGAGATCACCGCCCTGCGGCTGGCCGACCTGCTGGACAGCCGATGACGGAGCTGACGACCCATGTACTCGACACGGCCGCCGGGCGCCCGGCCGCCGGAATCTCCGTGTCGCTGCAGACCAGGGCGCGGGCCGGCGGCGCCTGGGCGGAGATCGCCGTCGCCACGACCGACGCCGACGGCCGGACCGCGCCGCTGGCGACGGCCGGTGCGCAGCCGCATCGGATCGTGTTCGATCTCAGCGGCCTCGGCGGCTTCTACCCCGAGGTGTCAATCACGTTCGAAGTCGCCGACGAGCCACATCTGCACGTGCCGCTGCTGCTGAGTCCGTTCGGATACACGACCTACCGGGGATCCTGACCGTGTCGATCGCCTCGCAGACGCTGCATGACCGGATCGGCGAGCTGGCGCTGATCGACTCCGTGCACGAGGGCGGCGGCCTGATCCGGGAGGTCTACACAGCCGAGTACGACCAGGCGGTCGGGTACGTGTCCGAGCTGATGCGTGATGCCGGGCTCGAGATCCGGCTCGACGCGGCCGGCAACCTGTACGGGACGTGGCACGGCGCCGAGCCGGACATCCCGCGCGTGCTGGCCGGCTCTCACTTCGACACGACCCTCAACGCCGGCCGCTACGACGGGGTCGTCGGCGTGCTGGGCGGGATCGAGGCGATCCGCCAGTTGCGCGACCGCGGCTACCGGCCGCGACGGACGATCGAGGTGATCGGGTTCGCCGGCGAGGAGCCGCGGTTTGGCGCCGGCTGCATCGGCAGCCGCGCGATGACGGCCACGATCACCCGCCAGGACCTCGATCTGATGCAGGACCGCGACGGCGTCAGCATCACCCAGGCGATGCTCGAGCGCGGGCTTGACCCCGAGCGAATCACGGAGGCGCAGATCGACCCGGCGACGGTCCACGCGTTCGTCGAACTGCACATCGAGCAGGGGTCGGTGCTCGAGTCAAGCGGCAACGAGATCGGCGTCGTCACCCATATCGCCGCGCCGCACGATCTGCGCGTGTCATTGGACGGCTCGGCGATGCACGCGGGGGCGACGCCGATGCGACTGCGCCGCGACGCGCTGGTCGGCGCTGCCGAGGCCGTGCTCGAGCTCGAGCGCCTGGCGCTGGCATCGGCCAGCGGCACGACCGTCGGCACCGTCGGCGTGATGCGGATCTCCCCGTCGGCTGTGAACGTGATCCCCGGCAGGGTGGAGATGGACATCGACGTGCGCGACTCGGATCTGGCCGCGCGTGAGTCGGTGATCGGCGCGCTGCGTGCCAAGCTGAACGAGCTGTCGGCGCGGCGCAACCTGGCGCTGTCGATCGAGACGCTTGCGCTCGACGAGCCGGCCGCGTGCAGCCCGCTCGTCACGGGCGCCGTCGCGGCCGCCTGCGAGGAGCTCGAGGTCAAAGCGATCGAGATGATCTCCGGCGCCTACCACGACGCGATGGTGCTCGGCGCGCAGGTGCCGATCGGGATGATCTTCGTGCCGAGCGCCGGCGGGCTCAGCCACCACCCCGACGAGTACACCGCGCCCGAGGAGATCGACCGCGGCGTCGCGGTGCTGGCGGGAGCGCTGGCGCGGCTGGCCGCGTGACGGGGTCGCTGGAACTGGTCGTGGCCGGCGCGCTGTCGCCGGCCGGCGATCCGGTCGACCTGGGGATCGCCGATGGCCGGATCGCGGTGGTCACCGAGCCGGGAGCGTTGGCGGCCCCGGCCCGCATCGACGCGAGCGAACTGCAGCTGCTGCCCGGCGCGATCGACTCGCACGTGCACTTCAACGAGCCCGGCCCGCGGACCGACTGGGAAGGGTGGGTGACCGGCTCGGCGGCGCTCGCGGCCGGCGGCGTCACGACCGCCCTGGAGATGCCGCTGAACGCGAGCCCGCCGACGACGACCATCCAGGCGTTCGACGACAAGCTGGCTGCGGCGAGCGCGTCCAGTCGTGTCGACTTCGGCCTGTGGGGCGGGATCGTGCCGGGGAACCTCGATCAGCTGCCCGAGCTCGCGCAGCGGGGCGTGTGCGGGTTCAAGGCGTTCATGTCCAGCACCGGTACTTCCGATTTCGGGCGTAGCGACGAGCTGACCCTGTACGAGGCGATGTCCGCCGTGGCGGGCCTGCAGTCTGAACGGCTGGTCGCCGTCCACGCCGAGTCAGAGACGATCACGCGAACGCTGGCCGCGCGGGCGCGCGCGGCGGGTCGGGTGGCCGTGCGCGACTACCTGCAGTCCCGGCCGGCGGTCGCCGAGACCGAGGCGATCGCGACCGCGATCGAACTGGCGGCCACGACCGGTTGTCCGCTGCACATCGTCCACGTCTCCACCGGCCGCGGAGTTACGCTGGTCGCGGAGGCCCGAGCCCGCGGCGTCGACGTCAGCTGCGAGGTCACCGCCCACCACCTGCTGCTGACCGAGGAGGACGCCGAGCGGCTGGGACCGATCGCCAAGTGCGCGCCACCGCTGCGGCCGGCCGCCGAGGGGGAGGCGCTGTGGTCCGCGCTGGGCGTCGGCGACGTGTCGTTCGTCGTCTCCGACCACTCGCCGTCGACGCCGCAGCTGCGCGAGGGCGACGCGTTCGGCGCCTGGGGCGGGATCGCGGGCTGCCAGTCGACGCTCGAGCTGCTGCTGACCGCCGGCCGGCTGACGCTGCCCACGCTGGCCGAGCGCGTCGCCGGCGCGGTCGCCCGGCGCGTCCGCCTGCCCGGCAAGGGAACGCTTGCGCCCGGCAGCGACGCCGACCTGGTGCTCGTCAAGCTGGGCGAGCGCCGCACGCTTGAGGCCGGGGAGCTGCGCTACCGCCATCGCATGAGCCCGTACGTCGGCCGCGAGCTGACCGCGAGAGTGGTCCGCACGCTGGTCCGCGGCGAGACGGTGTACGCCGACGGCGAGCTGGTCGGCGAGCCACACGGACGCCTGGTCACACCCGGATGAAGGTCCGGGTCAGCTTGCTCGCTGAGCGGGGTTCAGTCGCCGACGGCGGCGACGGCGGCGAGGATCGCGTCGATCGACGCCTGGGGCCACGACACCAGCGAGACGTGCGAGCCGGCGGCCTCGCTGATCGTGGCGCCGGCGCGGTCGGCCATGTGGCGCTGGGTGTCCGGTGGGATTACGCGGTCCTCGGTGCCGACCACCGTCCAGCTGGGCAGCGTCTTCCACGCCGCCGCGCCGGACGGAGTGGTGTTGGCGCTCAGGGTGATCGGCCGCTGACTTTCGGCGATCAACCAGCGGTCGGCCTCGGGCAGGTCCTGGGCGAAGGAGTTGTGCACCGTGTCGGGCTTGAGGAACGCCTCGGCGTCACCCTCGGGCCCGCCGGGATAGCCGACGATGTCCAGCACGGTGCTCGGGTCGGGGACGTCGAACGCGGAGCCGGATCCGCCGAGGATCTGGAAGACCGTCTCGCCTTCGTCGGGGGCGAACGCGTCGACGTACACCAGCGCCGTGACGTCACCGTTGCCCGTCGCGGCGTTGGTGATGACGAAGCCGCCGTAGGAGTGGCCGACCAGCACGACCGGGCCGCTCGTCCGCTGAGCCAGGAACGAGGCGACATAGTCGCTGTCCTGCTTGACCCCGCGCAACAGGTTCGTCGGCGTATAGATGGTGAAGCCCTGGCCCCGCAGCTCGGATGCGACGGCGTTCCAGCTCGATCCATCGGCCCACGCTCCGTGGACGAGGACGATCGTCGGCTTTGGCATGTCTGTCTCCCGCGCGGTTGGATTCGAACGTCGCTGTGTCGGCGGCAGCCTACCGGGGGCCGGTTTCCGGCGTGGGTAGATCTAGAAGCCGTCGCGGAACACGTCTTTGTAGAGCAGATACTCGGCGCCGCGGGGCCCGGAGACGAAGCCCTGCGGACAGTACGGGGCCATGTAGATGAAGTCGCCCTCGCTGACCTCGTGCTGGTCGCGCTCGAGCGTGTAGACGCCGCCGCCGGCGGTCATGTAGAGACCGTGCTCCTCGTCGTGGATCTCGATCTGGGGCAGGCCGACGCCGGACTCGAACGACATCAGCGACATGTTGAAGTCGTAGCGGGGATCGGCAGGGTCGATCAGCTCACGGCGGCGCAAACCCGGGGTGGCGGTCTCGGTTGCGACCACGTCGGCGGCCGAGCCCCAGCTGCCGACCGGCTCGTCCAGGCCGGGCCACGACTGGTAGCGGCGCTTGAGCCACAGCAGGCGCGCGCCGGAGGCGCCGCGCAGTGTGAACGGCATCGCGGCTGGGATGTAGGCGTAGCAGCGGGCGGCCAGCCCGAAGCCGGGCATCCCGTCCCACGCGACCGACGCTCCCGCGTCGAGACCGAAGAAGAACGATTCGTAGCCGGCCATAACGCGCCACTCGACGGGCTGCGGATCGTCGTCGGGAGCGGCGGCGGCGCCGAAGGTGATCAGGAACTGCGCCAATCTCGACGGCGCCAGCCGCGGCGTCACGAGCTTGATCATGGTCGCGCCCGGGAGCGACGGGAGCCGGCTGACGAAGTGGTTGTCCGGGGTCAGCAGCGTGTAGCTGAGCCCGCGGGACCCGCGTGTCGAGACCATCAGCTCACATACTGGCGGTTGGCGGTGGCGATGCCCCGCCAGACCCGGTCATGGGTCAGCGGCAGGGTCGTGAACCGGACCCCGGTTGCGTCGCGGATCGCATTGGCCAGCGCCGGCGCGACCGGATTGAATGGAGACTCGGACATCGGCTTGGCGCCGAGCGGGCCGACGAGCGCGTCGCGGGTATGGGCGAAGACGACCTCGAGCGGCGGCACGTCGGCCATCACGGGGACGTGGTAGTTGCGCAGCGTCCGCGTCGTCACCACGCCGCCCGGATCGATGTCGACGTGCTCGTACATCGCGGCTCCCAGCGCCTGGGCGACGCCGCCCTCGATCTGGCCCCGGCACTGCATCGGGTTGATCACAGTGCCGGCGTCCGCGGCCTGCACGGAGTACAGGATCCGGACCTCGCCGGTGCGCGGCGACACCGCGACCCGCATCCCCTGCACGTTGAACGCGACCGAGCGCGCCGTGCCGTCGCACGAGCCCTCGGCGGTCAGCAGCTCGCCGCCACCGAAGCGCCCGTTCATGTTCGCCCGTGCCGCACGCAGGGCCGCCAGCCGCTGCGCGGCCTGCAGCACCGCCGCGCCCGCGACCACGGTCCCGGTCGAGCCGAACGCCCCGGTGTCGTGCGCGACCGCGTCGGTGTCCCCCTGGACGACGTCGACCACGGATGGGTCGACGCCGAGCGCGGTCGCGGTCAGCTGCAGGTGCACGGTCGTGGTGCCGTTGCCGAACTCGGACGTCCCGACTCGCAGGGCGAAGCGGCCACCGGGCAGTTCGGACACGGTCGCGTGCGCGACGTGGCCATAGGGCGGGGTCGTGTCGAGCATCGAGACGGCCACGCCCTCCCCGATCAGCCATTCGTCGCCGGGCGGGGACGGTGACCCACGCCCTGACGCGAGCGCCTCGCGCACCGCGTCGAGGCACTGATCGAGGCCATAGCTGCCGATCTCCACGTCCTCGGCGGCGCCCTCGATCGTGCGCATCGTGGCGTCGGGACCGATCACGTTGCGGGCGCGGAACTCGAGCGGATCGGACCCGATCAGCCGGGCCAGCTCGTCAACCGCGGAATCGACCGCGAACACCAGCTGGCTGAGCCCGTAGCCGCGCAGCGCCCCGGCGGGGACCGTGTTCGTGTAGACGGAGTAGGCGTCGACCCGCTTGTTCGCGCAGTCATACACCGCGATCGACTCGCCGCAGGCGTGGTACATCACCGCCGGCCCGTGGTTGCCGTACGCCCCGGTGTTGGCGACGATCCGTAGCGCGATCGCGCTCAGGCGCCCGTCATCGCCGGCCGCGAGCTTGACCCGGACGCGCATCGGATGGCGGGTGGTCGTCGCGGCGAACTCCTCCTCACGCGTCAGCTCCAGCGACACCGGCGCCCGCAGGCGCAGCGTCGCCAACGCCACGACGTCCTCGGTCAGCATCTCCTGCTTGCCGCCGAAGCCGCCGCCGATCCGGGCGGTGAACACACGCACCTGGTCGCGCGCCAGGCCAAGCAGCTCGGCCAACGCGTCACGCGTGAGAAACGGCGTCTGGCTCGAGGTCCGGACCGTCAACCGGCCGTCGTCGTCGATCCAGGCCACCGACACGTGGGTCTCGAGGTGGACGTGCTGCACCCGGTGGATCGAGAACTCGTTCTCGTAGATCGCCGCCGCCCGCGCGAAGGCCCCCTCGACATCTCCGAGGTCGGAATGGATCTCGCCGGCGAGGTTTCGCTCGGGCGCGGCGGCGCGCGCCTCGGGCCCCTTGTCGCCGTGGACGAGCGGGGCGCCCGGCGCCATCGCCCGCTCCGGGTCGAACACGGCCGGCAGCGGCTCGTATTCGACCTCGACCAGCTCGGCGCCGCGCTCGGCGGCGGCGACTGTCTCGGCGACGACCGCCGCGACCCGCTGGCCGGCGAAGCGCACGACCTGGTCGAGCAGCCGCGTGTCGGCGGGGTCGTCGATCGGGCGGTGGTGGCGGGCGCTGGAGTAGTGGACGTCGGGTGCGTCCTCGTAGG
>Ga0302325_10011770_pt1 | contig 18817 bp, 15 predicted proteins | sample Palsa_T0_2_FD_201948 | JGI IMG/M metagenome (GOLD analysis project Ga0302325, IMG submission 201948) | Peat permafrost microbial communities from Stordalen Mire near Abisko, Sweden - Palsa_T0_2 | ecosystem: Environmental > Terrestrial > Soil > Palsa > Peat permafrost | place: Sweden: Abisko...
GTCGCGGCCGCGCACGCTGTACTTAATCGCGACGTATCGCTGGTTCGCTTCGCGATAGATTTCCGAACCGCCGTCCCGCTCACTGATTTTACAGAGCTGCGCGAGTGAAACGCGTTCTCCCGACGGGGCCAACAAACGAATATTCTCGATGGCTTCCTGGGTGATGCGATATTGCGGCAGATAACGTACGACCAGATCGTATCGCGCTTCGCCCTGCAATACCTGAGTAACAGCGTTTCCGCCCACCGCGGTTGCGATGGCGTCTTGTATGTCGGAAACGTTAATTTGATAGCGGGCGGCCTGCTCGCGATCCACCTCGATGTCGATATTGGGCTGTCCCAGGGCCCGAAGGACTCCCAGGTCCTCAATTCCCTTCACTTGGCGCATTGCATCCACAATCTGATCAGCTTTTTCCTCCAGGACTTTTAGATCATCGCCATAAATCTTCGTGGCCAGTTCGCCCTTCACGCCGCTGACGGCCTCTTCCATATTGTCTTCAATCGGCTGAGAAAAACCCCAATTCGCGCCGGGAATCTTGTCCAACTCGCGGTTCATGGCTGCAATCACTTCATCCTTGTTCTGATGAAAGATTGGTCGCCACTGCTGCTTCGGTTTCAAACCCACGAAGTATTCCGTATTAAAGAATCCCGTCGCATCCGTGCCGTCATCCGGCCGCCCCACCTGGCTGGTGCATTGCGTGACTTCAGGGAATGAGCACAGCACGATTCGGGACTGATTTGCTATTCGTATGCCTTCGGCGGGCCCGGTGCTGGGAGCTAGCGTGCCGCGCACCCAGAGCGCGCCTTCGTCCAGATGCGGGAGGAACTCGGAACCGATGGCTCCGCTGAAAGTAAGAAACAGGCCAAAACACAAGCCTAATGTAGCCGAGCCCACCGTCACCAGACGATGCTCGATGGCCCAGCGAACACCCCTCCGATATCCACTCGTTATCAGGGCCATTACCGGGTTGCGCCACTCACGCGTATCGCTGGACAAAAGGAAACTACATAGGACGGGCGCGATCAGCATGGAAAACATTAGTGCGCCCAACAAGGCAAATGACATGGTCCAGGCCATAGGCCTGAAAAGGCGGCCTTCGACCCGCTGTAGCGTGAAGATCGGCAGATACGCCACAATAATGATTACGATGGCGTAAAACACCGGACGTTGAACCTCGTGAGCGGCTCCTCGAATCACTTCCAGTTTGTCTTTCGAACCACCTTCGCCTGAGCGGCGGCTCATGTGACGGACGATGTTTTCAACCATCACCACCGCGCCATCCACCACCATCCCAAATCCCAGCGCACCCAGGGAAAGCAGGTTTGCGGGAATTCCCTTCAGGTTCAGACAAATCGCGGCAAACAACAGCGAGAAGGGGATCGTCAGCGCCACGATGATTGCGCCACGAACATTTCCCAACAGCAGAAATAGAACGATCACCACCAGGATCATACCTTCCGTCAGGTTGTGCAGCACGGTATTCGTGGTATAGCGCAGCAGGTCGCTGCGATCAGAGAAAGGAATCACCTTCACTCCCGAAGGCAGAATGCGGTCATTCAACTCCTTCACTTTTGCATGTATGCCGGCGAGTGCATCGTCCGCATTTGCGCCCTTGCGCAGCAGCACGATGCCGGAGACCACGTCGTCGTCATCGATGATCTTGCCGTCTTCACGATGAATGGCGCGGGCGAACTGCCCGAGCCTGATTTTCGGGCCTTGCTGGACGGTGGCGATATCGCTTACGTGCAGCGGCGTTCCGTTCTTGGCGGTAAGGACGATGTTTTCAATGTCGCGCACATCGTTGACCTGTCCCACTTCGCGGACATTGAGCTGCTGCGATCCGGACTCAATGAAGCTGCCGCCCGCATTCACATTGTTGTTTTTGAGCTGTTGCTCTACCTGGCCCAGACTCAACCCATACGCAACGAGTTTGTCGGGATCAACACGAACCTGATATTCGCGCGTGGGGCCGCCGAAGCTGGAAACATCCACTACATCGGGCACAGCCTTCAGATTCTTCTCCACCACCCAATCTTCCAGCGATTTCAGTTCCATCACGTCGTATTCGGGATTTGTGCTGTGCAGGGTAAAGAAATAAATCTGGCCGACGGGACTCCAGTCGGTGCCCATCTGAGGATTTACGCCCGGGGGCAAGGTGACCTGGGAAAGCCGCTCAAGAACCCTCTCGCGATCCCAGGCATTTTCTTCCTGGTCATCGAAAATGAGTTTCAGATCTGAAAGGCCGAACAGAGAAAAAGACCGAAGATGCACCACGTGCGGAATACCGTTCATCTCGATTTCCAGCGGAATGGTTATCTGCTGTTCGACTTGTTCCGCGGAAATTCCCGGCCACTGCGTGATGATCTCGACATAATTATCGGCTACGTCCGGGTAGGCTTCGACCGGAAGCTGGTGGAATGCGACCGCGCCCCAGATGAACAGCAGAAGCGCCGACGCGAGAACCAGGAAGCGGTTCTCCAGGGCAAAATCCACAAGCCTGCGGATCATTTGCCCTTCCTTGCCATCAGCCCAACGCGCAACACGTCACTCATTGTCTGCTGTGTTCTGCAATGACAGCGCGTTCGTCACCACCATCTGCCCGGGTTGGAGCCCAGAGGCGATCTCCTGCATGTGGTCCGGCAACTGGTTTCCGCTCACCACTTGCACGCGGCGAAACTTGTGGTCTTCCGCCTGCACGTAGACCCAGTCGCGGTCGTGGAGATGCAAAATTGCGGACGCGGGAACCGCCGTGCGCACTTCTTTCTTCTTGCCGTAAAATGTGGCCGTGGCGAACATGCCGACGCGCATGAATCCCGGATTGGCCACCTCAATGCGCACCTTACCCGTGCGGATCGTGGGATCGAGCACCGCGCCAATGTTGCTAATCGTTCCCCTCAACACCTGATTGGGATAAGCATTCAACCGGATTTCGGCGGTTTCGCCCAAATGCACGTCCGGCAAATCGTTTTCGTACACATCACACACAACCCACACCACGGACAGATCGGAAATCGTGAAGGGGTTCGACGAAGACAGGCCTTGGACACCCCCGCCGGCGACTACTTGTTGATCTGTAATCACGCCCGAGATGGGCGCGACAACATCGACGATACCGCTCGGATGATCAGGATCATTCCCCAGCAAGCGCAGATGGTCCGCTGTAGTCTGCAGAGTTACCTTGGCATTTTCTTCCGTATCCTGCGCGATCTCAAGATCAGATTGGGCCATGGCGCCGTGTGCGTAGAGCTCTTTGGCACGGTCCAATCGCTGACGCGCGAGCAGTTCGTCCGCCACCGCCTTGCGGTAATCGGAGAAACCTCCCGAAACGTCGTCGCTTCGCACGCGCAACAGGACCTGGCCCTTCTGCACCGAATCGCCAAGACGCGCACGCAGATCCACGACGCGCCCGGAAGCCAGGGAAATCACCGGGACGCTTCGGTCAATATCCGGGCTCACGGTTCCCGTCACAACCAGTTGGGAGACGGCATCATGTTCCACGGCTGCGGTAACGGAAAATTGCTCAGGGTGGTCCACTTCCACCACGTTAAAGTTCTGCTCATGCACCACTTGCGCGGGCGGCGGCGCCTCTGCTGCTGAATTTTCATTGTTCTTGCCGCAGCCTACGGACACGAGAATTGCAACAAGTAGAAGGGCAACGCTTCTGCTCGTCGAATATTTCATCGTAAGGTCCTCATACCTGCGTGATTGCAATCCGGACTCCGCTGCCTCCCCGAGAGCGTCAGGCAGCCGGGCTTGGTGACTCCGGGCACCCTTCCGCGCGCGACCATTCAGAAATAGCGAAGGCGTCGGTAATTTGGACGGGCACGAACCCTGATTCGTTTCCGACCCGCTGAGTGCTTTATGGGAACGCAAGCCAACTCCGGCGTCAGAAAAACAGCCCCAATTCTTATTGATGAATATGACTATCAGCTGTAGTCCCTACACAGACGAGTAATTCAATGGCCTGGTCTCGGAGTCAGCGCCTCATGCCTCCAACCTAAGATAGCATTCATGGACTCGCCAAGAAAACAAGCCATTAGGACGTGCCGAAATTAAATCAGGAGGCGCCCACTTAATGTGGAGTTTTGCCCTAGGACTGTGCCGTGTTTTATTGCATTCTTATTCGGGCGGGTGCAAAATCCTTGTCACTCAGGTCTGCCACGGCCTGAGGGTGTTACCCTGAGACCACGGCGAACGGCACTGCTGGAGGTTGAAATGAGCGACGAATCCACAATCGACATGCGCATGGGTGATTATCAAATCCTTGCCGTGCTCGGAGCCGGAGGCATGGGCAAAGTCTACAAAGTGCGAAATGTGCTTTCGGATCGAGTCGAGGCCATGAAGGTCCTTCTTCCTAACCTCGCCGGACAGAAAGAGCTGGCCAATCGGTTTTTGCAGGAAATAAAAGTGCTGGCGGGCTTCAACCACCCCAACATTGCCCAGTTGCGGACGGCCCTGACGATTGAGAACCAGCTTGTCATGATTATGGAGTATGTGCCGGGAACGACTTTGGCGGCCCGCATCGAACGAGGTCCCATCCCCTATGGCGAGGCATTGCGGCATATCGACCGCGTCCTGGATGCGCTGAGCTACGCACATCAGCGGCAAGTTATCCACCGCGACATCAAGCCTTCAAACATGATGTTGACGGACGATGGCGTTATGAAGCTGATGGATTTCGGCATTGCGAGAGTATCGACGCCAGGTCTGATCTATACTCGGTCGGCGTCTCGCTGTACGAGATGGTTACGGGCGCTCGGCCTTTCCAGGCAGACAGCAACTTCCTGATCATGCAGGCGCATCTGCAGGAACCACCTAAACCGCCGATTGAACTGCTCCCCGCGTTGCCTTCAGCGGTGAATCAAATCATTCTTATGGCACTCGAGAAAGACCCTGCGCGGCGATTCCAATCGGCGGACGCGTTCAGGAATGCGCTGAAAAGCGTCCTGACGGATGTGGCAGCCACAGGACCCACGGTGCTGAATGTCCCGGCGGCGCAGGGCCGCCCGGCGAGCGGTGCCGGCCGCATCGTTGCCCCGATTTCGTTGACGCCCTCGCCCACTGGTGACTTAACCGGCCCGTTGACGGAAGCGCGCAGGCCGCCCGCATCTCCGGAATTCGCCGCCACGATTCCATCCACGCAGACGCCGGTAGCTCCGCCAAATCGTGTGCCGCCGCCAAATGCGAAAGGTCATCGCGGTCTTTACATCACCCTGGGCGCTCTGATCGTCGTGGCCATTCTTGCGGCAGCGAGCTATTTCGTGCCGGGCTTACGCAAGAATCAAGTGGAAGCCACCCCGTCCCCGGCGAGCGCGACTACGCCGAACGTCGTAAATCCAGCTCCATCCGTGCCCGTCGCGCCGGCTCCATCGGATGCGACCGCTCCCCCCGTTGCTGACCCCAATGCGACGCCTGGCGGCAAAACAACGCGGAATCAAAAGAATCCTGCCGGCGACCAGAATACGGAGGGTGACACGAATGCGCAACCGCCGAAGCCCGATCCGGCGCAATTGGCTGAACTGGATCACGAAGTGGATCAACTCACCAGCCGCGAAGCCGCAGTGAACGCCAGCCTCGACAACTTACAACGGCAAGAGGAAGCGCAAGGCCTGGGACTTCGCGGCGACATGGTGGCCGCCCAGCAGGCGATGAAAACCTATACAGCCAAGGCTCAGGCAGCGCTCCAGGCGCAGGATATTCCCGGCACGCGGAGGGATCTCGATCTTGCGGAGGCAAATACCGAGAAGCTGGAAAAATTTCTTGGCCGCTGAGAGCTTGTTGAGAAATTACCGCGCGATCTTCTTTTTGCGCAGGACGCTCGCGTCCACTTGCCCCTGAGCCAAACGCACGGAGATTTCCTCTGCGATGGAAATCTGGTCCGGCGAGCGCAGGATCGTCCCCGCGCTGTCATAGGCAATGGCGTAGCCACGTTCGAGCAGGCCAAACGGGCTACGCTCCTGCAAACGTATCGTCAGCGCCTCAAGCTGCCGCGCCCGAAGGGCCAGTCCGCGCTCTGCTTTCGCGTGCAACATGGTCGCGGAAGACTCCAGCCGTCTGCGTAGCCGGCTGACGCGAACCTGAAAATCAAGGGAAACCAGCCGCAGTTGCAGATTGCTTAATGCGCGGCGCTTCCGGGCGGCGACGCGTACCAGCGCGGAGACAATGCCCTGGCCGAGGCCCGCGACGCGCAACGCCAACGCCTCCGCCCGCCTGCGGATACTGAACGCGTGCAGGCGGCCCTGCGCGGCGGTCATCCGTTGGTGCGCCAGCCGCACGCGCTGCCGCAACGCGGTGACTAGCTCCGCGCGAAGGTCATCCGTCTGCTGTCCGCGCTTGCGCAGCAAATCCTGCGGGCGGCGAAATCCACGATGCCCGCGCAGTTCGTGCAGACGGCGGTGCAGCACGGCCACGCGGTAACGCATACTCTCCATCAGGCGCTGGCGCTCGTGGGCAATATGGCGTTCAAACTCCACACGCTGCCCCACAACGACTTCCGCAGCTGCAGAAGGAGTGGGCGCGCGCAAGTCGGCGACAAAATCGGCCATGGTGAAATCGGTCTCGTGCCCGATTCCCGTGATGATGGGAATATTCGACGCGGCAATGGCGCGCGCGACGGACTCCTCATTGAAGGTCCATAAGTCCTCCAACGAGCCGCCACCGCGCGCCAAAATCACGACGTCCACCGCACGGGCCGCGTTGAAATGCTCGATGCCCGCCACCACTTCCGTCGCAGATCCTTCACCTTGCACACGCGCGGGATAAATCAGCACGTTAACGTTTTGGAAACGCCGCTTCAGGATGCGCAGGAAGTCCTGCACGGCTGCGCCGGAGGGCGACGTTACCAACCCAATGCGCCACGGCAGCAGGGGAATTGGTTTCTTGCGGCAAGCATCAAAGAGTCCCTCCGCCACCAGCCGTTTCTTCAATTGCTCGAAAGCAAGCTGGAGCGCACCCAGACCGGCCGGCTCGATATGCGAAACATAGAGCTGGTATTCCCCGCGCACATCGTAGACGCTGATGTTTCCGCGCACCAGAATGGACATGCCGTCTTCGGGGCGGAATTTCAGACGGCGGGCGGTATCACGGAAGCATACGCAACGAATTTGCGCCCCGGCATCCTTCAGCGTGAAATAGATGTGGCCGGACTGCGAGGCCTTGAAATTGGAGACTTCGCCTTCCAGCCAAGCATCATCAAATTCCAATTCCAGAATGTCCCGGATGCGCGAAGTGATTTCGCTCACCGTCCAAATGCGGCGCTCCGGGAGAAGATTGAGGGGCATTTGGCTCATGGAATCATCTGCGGAAAAAACTGGCGAGCCAGAAAATCAGGGATAGAAGCACACTCAGCAGAATGCATGTAGCCAGCGAAAAATATATTGTGCCGTGCCGCCCCGAATAGGCGATATCACCCGGCAAACGTCCTAGACGGAACGGCAGCCGACGCACAGTCATCAATAGCGCTCCGGCTGCGGCCACTATGATCCCGGCAATAACGAGAAGCTTTCCGAGTTCGCGGAGAGATTGGGGCATGCCACCGGAATTATAGACCCGCGTCGCGTCCGGGAGGGCGGAGCATTGAAATATGCTTCCCGGACTAATGAACCAGGATTTCCGTTTTGGCTTCCTGGCCGCCATCGACTGTACATCCAACCGCCTCCGTTGGAGCCGCTTTTTTCATCCTTTCCATCCCGAGCGACTGCGGTGGCCGTGAAAGGGCCGGCGCTGCCTCCTCCAGGTACCGAAAAACTAGAAAGGGCCTCATTTCAAGCGATTTCTCACACACGTCTCCGTCCTCCTCCTTCCTACGACATTTTTGCTTGCCCGCCGCCGTGCCCTATCCGGTCTGCAAGGGCAGCGCGGCGATCCGCCGCACCATGCTTCCAAACAGCCGCCGCGTCAGATGGCTCTCGGCCAGCAGCAGCCAGTAACACCGCGCGTGTTTCACCAGCCGACCGCCCGTCTTCACCACCCGCTGCTGCAGGCTCGTCAGCGACCAGTTGGCAATCCTGCGCGGCAACACCAGACGCCGCCACAGGTTCCCCAGGTTGTAGGCGATCAGGCTCAGCCACAACCGCACTTCGTTCGACCGAAAGCGATGGCAGCTTAGCCGCGTCATTTTCACGGCCTGCTTGCCTTCCTTGATCCACTGCTCTGCTGTGCCCCGCTTGTTATAAAACCGCACCACCGCCCGGCTCGGCAAGGTCAGATTGGTCACGATGAAGCCCACTCGCGGAAACAACTCCCCCGCATGATGCTCCACCTTCGCCACCACTCGTCGCGCCGTCTCCCAACTCGCCGCCCGGTAGAGAAACCCCTTGTACTCGACCAACGGCTTGTGACTCGGTCTTCCCACCGGGCGCGGCAGCAGTTCGGCGATGTCTCGTTCCAGGCTGCCGTTCGCGGGAATGCGGATGGCATATTTCACGCCCCGCGCTTCCAGCGCCTCGTAAACCTCCGGCTTGGCGAAGGCCGCGTCGGCACGAAACACCACCTCTTTGCCCAGCTTCTGTTGCCGCTCGATCTCCGGCAACAGAAGCTCTTCCCAGCCCTCGGCGCTGTGGACGTTGCCGGGCCGTAGCTTAGCCGCGAGGCAGTCGCCCTCGCGATTGAACAGCAGCAGCGGGTGATAACAGGTCGATTCGAAGTGTCCGTTGTAGGCGCTCTGCTCTTGCTCTCCGTACACCGGGATCTCAGTGGAATCCAGGTCCAGGATCGTCCGGCAACCTGAATCCATGGCTTCCGCTCTGCCGATCAATGCCCGGTTGAATCGCTCCAGTCCCGCGAAGTTCTCCTCCTCGGCCAGCATCTCGGTCTCAAAGGTCTGCAACCGCGAGGTCAGAGCGGCGCCTCGGTCCCAGGCCCTTTCGGAACTGATCAGCCGAAAGGTTGGATCTTGGGAGAGCCTCTGGGCATCGTTGATGTCTTCGTAACCAGCCAAGCGACTATAGACCGATTGCCGCAGCAAGTCGGCGAAGAGAAACTGCGTATTCCTCCCACGGCGGGAGTCGGTCAGATGTTGTTCGATGAGTTCTCCGAACGCGAGCCGCTCGTCGAGTTCGCGCACCAAGATCAACCCGCCGTCGGAGGTGACGCGGGAACCTTGGAAATCGATCTTGAGAGAGGCGTTGAAGGAGAGCTGAAAGGGCTGATTTTGTATCTCACCCATTGGGTACTGACCTCCGGAGCGTCTTCATCGCGTTCAGGCCCGCATGGATATTGATGATTGCGGCGATCAGAAGATTCAGAGATAGAGTTCAAAATGGAAATGTGGGCTTAATGCTGTCGTTCGCAGCTTGGCAACTGGGCTGAGCCTAAATGCAATAGTTGCCGTCGTCGGCTGTGGGCCTGTCTCAAAGTCTGGCGGCTCAGCAGAGCCCTCGCGGTCAAGCAGTGGTGCGTTCGTCATCAATCCACAATTTGACGATGCAGGACAGTTCTCAGACGGTTTGGCAGCAGTGCGCATCGGCAACGATAAGACAAGCAAATGGGGCTACATAGACAAGGCGGGACATTTTGCGGTGAATCCACAGTTTGATGGAGCCACAGCTTTCGCAGAAGGTTTCGCGCCCGTGCGCATCGGAGACGACAAGACGGGCAAAGTAGGGTACATAGATAAAACCGGGCATTTGGCGGTGAATCCGCAGTTTGATGTGATCAATTCGTGGGATTTTTGGACCGGCGAGAGCGACATTGAGTTCTCCGATGGACTGGCAGCAGTGCGCATCGGCGACTACAATATGGGCAAAGTAGGTTACATAGATAAGGCCGGGCATTTTACGGTGAATCCACAATTTGACGATGCAGGACAGTTTTCAGACGGTTTGGCAGCAGTGCAAATCGGCGACGATAAGACAGGGAGATGGGGCTACATAGACAAGGCGGGACATTTTGCGGTGAATCCACAGTTTGACTGGGCAGCGCCGTTTTCAGGTGGCATTGCGCGGGTACAGGTAGGACGCGATAAGACAGGCAAATGGGGTTTCATAGACAAGACCGGCCATTTTGTGGTGAATCCACAATTTGGCCTTGCGGCAGATTTTGAAGACGGGTTGGCAGCAGTGCGCGTCGGTGACGACAAAACAGGCAAATGGGGTTTCGTAGACAAGACCGGCCATTTTGCCGTGAACCCACAATTTGAATGGGCATGGGAGTTTGTGGAGGGCTTAGCGTCGGTTCAAATCGGTGATGACAAAACTGGCAAACACGGCTACATAGACAAGGCTGGCCATTTTGCGGTGAATCCACAATTTGATTGGGCAAGCCCTTTTTCAGGCGGGGTGGCAGCAGTGCAAATTGGCGACGACAAGACAGGAAAATGGGGCTACATAAACAAGTACGGGCATTATGTTGTGAATCCACAATTTGACTGGGCGGGTCCGTTTAAAGACGGATTGGCAGCAGTGCGCATCGGCGACAGCACGAGCGGGAAATATGGCTATATCAGTCGATGACAAGAGAATCCTAAGGTTGAAGCAGTTTTGGGAATTCGTCTTCTCTGCACTCAAGGTTGAGCGTGCGGCGTCGGCGGGGGCAGATGTGCCAGTTTAGGTGATGCCATTGGCAGACTCACGTTTGCGGCGCATCAATTGGCGTGGGCACCCTCGATTTCGGAATTCTACGTCTGCACGAGCAGGAACAGCGTAGCCTGCTAAACACACTCGCGTAAATATCCGGCTGGTGTTTCCCCCTCTGGTACATTTCCCACCCACGACGTTCCCAAGATTTCGAGCTCCAGCGACTTTGGTAACAGCGTCCCTTCAGTTGCCGGATGCAACAATCCTTCTCGGTTTCTACCGTCGCAGTGATTCCACCTAAGCGCTGCCTTGGTTTCCCACCATCTTGCGTCCTGTTTGGGGGCCAGATTCCACATAACCGCTGTATCCAGTTTTAGCGGGTGCACTACACATCTATAGTACGCAGCCTCGCAGAATCCTCGGCCGCATTCCCCCCAACGGCGACAATTGTTTTCTAAGCTCGTGAAGAGGAACGTTTTTTCCGGGCGCCGCGCCAGTAGAGGAACAGACCCAGCAGGATGGATCCCGCCGTTCCGCATACCAGCTTCATCTCGAACATTAGTTTGTTGGCCGTGTCCCCCGGCGGAATCAGTGAGAGCACGATACTCAGCAGCACGACGCAAAATCCCAGGCCGCCGGCCAGCCATACGCCAGCGAGGCCGCCGGGAATCAGCACGGCGTGGACGTTGGTTTTGCGGTCCTTGCGGTAAGCCAGCCGAATCACCGCCGCGTACATATATAGGAACGGGATGAAATAGACGATCACCGCCGCATCCACCAGGATTTGGTAGGCGCTCACGGTGGACTCGCTGATTTGGCTGAGGAGCAGAATCAACCCCGATATTCCCGCCTGCACCAGGATCGAAACATAGGGTGTGCGCCACTTGGGATGGATTTTGCCGAACGCGGCGGGCATGTATTTATCCACGCCCACGGCGAACGGCACGCGGGCAATACCGGCGACCGTCGAGCCGACTCCGCCGGCATTTCCCACGGTGACCAGCAGCGAAGCGATCACGCCAAAGGCGCCGATTTTCAATATCCCGCTGGCCACCGCGATAGCCTGAAAGACGCCGCTCTTGGGGTCCACATTCGCACTGCTCAACAGGACCAGAACGGAAACCGTGCCCGCAATGTAAATCAAGCCAATCAAGACTCCAGAGCTGATAGTTGCTCGCGGCACGGTTTTGCGCGGATTATGAATCTCTTCGCTCATGGCCGACACCAGTTCCAGACCCGTAAAAGCGAAGGCAATCTGAGGCCAAAAATTGACTGTATTCCAGTCCCAATGCGGCAGCATGTTGGCCAGGGTGAAATGCGTGGCCGATCCCTGCCGGTGCCAGACCACAACTGCCGCGCCCACCAGCATCAGCAGCGGCACGTACGTTCCCACGCCGCCGGCGTTTTGCAGCCATTTTCCAATGTTCAAGCCAATCAGGTTCAGATATACCGCCACGATCAGCAGGGCGAACGAAACCAGCAGCAGAAAGGTCCGATTCTGGGCCATTGACGCATTTCCGATTCCGCCGATGTAAGCAGCCATCGAAGCGCTGGCAAACAGCAATCCAGGGAAATAAAACACGCTGTAAATCCAGTAGGTCCATCCGGCGACGAAACCGTGGAAATCGCCGAAGGCCTCTTTTGCCCACATGTAGAGGCCGCCCTCAGCGGGAAAGCGCGTGGAAAGCTCGGAAATCACCAGCGCAGTGGGGAGAAAAAACAGAAGCGCCGCAAGCAACCACAGGCTGATGGACGACGTGCCGTTGCGTCCGGCCGCAGCTACCCATCGCGGCCCCAGTACGGTGACAATGTCAAACAGCAGCACGTCCCAGAAGCCCATCTCGCGGCGAAGCTGGCTTTTAGGATCGGTAAGAGGAGACGGCTGGCTCAATGGCGTGCCTCGTGGGCTATCCAGTGGAACGGCTGAGATCGGCTAGATACGCAGCTCAATGCAGTTTGCTCCGCGGGTGACAATAACAGAACTTTTCAGATTTCGCGATGGATAACCGGGGTCAATTCGCATCGGGGGGCATGTCCAGCGCCGGTACAAGTTCGTCCTCGCGGAGGAAATGCTGGAGGATAGGGTCCTTCGACGCCGCAAATTCTGACCAAGGACCAAAAAACTGCACGCGCCCCTCGTGGAGGAAGACCACACGGTCGGCCAGTTTCTCCGCCAGATGCGTGTCGTGCGTCACGACAATCGAGGTCTTGTGAAGCGATGATTTCAGCTTCAGAATCAGCCCGCTGACCTCCGCGGCCATAATGGGGTCCACCATGGTGGTGGGCTCGTCGTAGAATATGGCTTCCGGGTCCATGGCCAGCGCCCGCGCAATGGCTACCGCGCGCTTGGTTCCCGTCGCCAGATCTCCCGGTAAACTCTCCGCCATATGTTCAACTTCCAGCATGCCCAAAAGCTCCCTGACGCGGGAGGCAATTTTTTCTTCGTCCCAGCCCGGCTTTCCTTCCAGCGGAAAAGCCACGTTTTCCGCCACGGTGAGCGAATCAAAAAGAGCGCCGGACTGGAAAACCATGGTCACGCGGGTGTGCAACTCCTCGAACTTTTCCTCCGGCCAGGCAGTTACGTCCTGCCCCTCGACAATCACGCGCCCGCTGTCGGCCTTCAGAAATCCCATCAATATCTTCAGCGAGACGGATTTCCCCACGCCGCTGCGCCCCATAATGACCACGGTCTCGCCGCGATCCACGCAAAAGCTGACATCCTTCAGAACTGGCTCGCCGCCAAAGCCGATGCAGATTTTGTCGAACTCGATGAAATGCTCGCTCATGGATTTGGGCCGCCCTCGAAAAACGCCTGAGCTTCCGCGTAATCCGCCGGGGTGTTCACATTCTTGAACAATCGCCCGTCAGGATCAAACTTCTTCCATTCGGATGGAGGCAAAATCTCCACGGCCAGACCGTCCAATCCCTCCGTGACCCTGCGGACTCCGCGGTCCAGTTTCCGCACAATCTTCGCGGCAATGGAACGATGGTACATGGCGCAAAGCGGCTCCCAACCATTCTCATTCGCGGGCATCACAACTTCCGCGGAGGACGTGAGAGCACGTGCGATTAAATAGCGCAGCCATTCTTCCGACAGGTACGGCAGGTCACATGCGAGCACCAAGTTCCACTTCTGCTCCGCACCTCCTAATGCCGTGGCAATCCCGCCCAGCGGCCCGGATCCGGCTCGCTCGTCCTCTATAACCGGCAGGGTTAATTCCGCCCGCAGCGATGCCGGTCCAATCACTGAAATCTGCTCTACGAGCCCAGCCAGTTTTTGCGCGGCGCGGGCTAGAAATGTCTGCCCTCCTAGCGTCAGCAAGGCCTTATCCATCCCCATCCGCGAACTTCTCCCGCCTGCCAGGATAAAGCCGCCAACCTGTGAATACGTGGGCGTCATTTGTAATAGTTCGTAATCAACTGAAACTAAAGGCTTAATATTAGAGACGGCAAATGCATCGGGACTTGACAAAAGCACACTAACATTGCATACTAGCACTCGCAATGGAGGAGTGCTAATGGCACTGTGCTCCTCTCTTTGACACTCGAATTCGATTTGGAGGCCAATCCATGGCAGTGAATATCACACCCCTTCACGACCGCGTGGTCGTGAAGCGGGTTGAAGAAACAGAAAGCATTCGCGGCGGCATCATAATTCCGGATACCGCAAAAGAGAAGCCGCAGGAAGGCGAAGTCATCGCCGTCGGCGCGGGCCGATGGGACAAGGGCGCGCGCGTGGCCCTGGACGTTAAGCCCGGCGACCGTGTGCTTTTCGGCAAGTATAGTGGCACGGAAATTCGCCTCGATAACGAAGAATACCTCATTCTGAAGGAAGACGAAATCCTGGGCAAATTCGGAGCTGCCAAAGCAGCCCCGGCGAAATCTTCCAGCGGCAAGCGATAGCGCGGTTCCACCCGGCAAAGCCGGAAAACATTCGTAGCATCGAAATTTGAAATCTGAAAGAGGAGATAAGAATCCATGGCAAAGACAATCGTGACCGGGGAGAATTCCCGCCAGGCCATTTTGCGCGGCGTGAATATTCTCGCCGATGCGGTAAAGATCACATTGGGCCCCAAGGGCCGCAATGCGGTCATTGAAAAGAAGTTCGGCGCTCCCATCATCACCAAGGACGGCGTCACGGTAGCGAAGGAAATCGAGCTGCAGGACCCCCTCGAGAACATTGGCGCGCAGATGGTTCGTGAAGTCGCTTCTAAGACTTCCGACGTTGCCGGTGACGGCACCACCACCGCGACCGTGCTCGCGCAGGCTATCTTCCGCGAGGGCGTGAAGACTGTCGCCGCCGGCGCCAGTCCCATGGCACTGAAGCGCGGCATCGAACGCGCGGTGGAAGTTGCCGTCGGCGAAATCCAGAAGCTGCACAAGGACGTGAAGGGCGACATGATCGGTCAGGTCGGCACGATCAGCGCCAATAACGACCGCCAGATCGGCACCATCATCGCCGAAGCAATGAAGAAAGTCGGCAAGGATGGCGTCATCACCGTTGAAGAATCGAAGACGATGGAAACGACACTGGAAGTGGTCGAAGGGATGCAGTTCGACCGCGGCTACCTGTCGCCTTACTTCGTTACCGATCCCGAGCGCATGGAATGCAACGTCGAGGACCCCTACATCCTGATCCATGAAAAGAAGATCAGCTCGATGAAGGACCTGCTCCCGCTGCTGGAACAGGTGGCGCGCGCCGGCAAGCCTTTGCTGGTGATCGCCGAGGACGTGGAAGGCGAAGCGTTGGCCACCCTGGTGGTCAATAAACTTCGCGGCACGCTGCAATGCGCCGCCGTCAAGGCCCCCGGCTTTGGCGACCGCCGCAAAGCCATGCTGGAAGACATCGCCACGCTCACCGGCGGCAAGGCCATCACGGAAGATTTGGGCCTGAAGCTCGAAAACGTGAAGATGGAAGACCTGGGCCGCGCCAAGAAGGTAACCATTGACAAGGACAACACCACCATCGTCGAGGGCGGCGGAAAGCCCAACGCCATCGAAGGCCGCGTGAAGCAGATTCGCGCGCAGGTGGAAGACACCACGTCCGACTACGACCGCGAGAAATTGCAGGAGCGCCTTGCCAAGCTGGTGGGCGGCGTGGCGGTCATCAAGGTGGGCGCGGCAACCGAGATGGAGCTGAAGGAGAAGAAGGCTCGCGTCGAGGATGCCATGCACGCCACTCGCGCAGCCGTCGAGGAAGGCATCGTTCCCGGCGGAGGGGTGGCGCTGGTTCGCTGTATCTCCGCGCTCGAGAAGCTGAAGTCGGAAGGCGATGAAGCCATCGGCGTCAACATCGTGAAGCGCGCGCTCGAAGAGCCCATGCGCCAGATTGCCCTGAATTCCGGGCACGAAGGCGCGGTGATCGTCGGCCGCGTTCGCGAATCCAAGGAAGAGAACTTCGGCTTCAATGCCGATACCGGCGACTATGGCGACATGGTGAAGGCCGGCGTGATTGACCCCGCGAAGGTCACGCGCCTGGCGCTTCAGAATGCCGCTTCCATCGCCGCGCTCATGCTCACCACCGAAGCCTTGATTGCCGAAATCAAGGAAGACAAGAAGGGCGGCGCTCCCGGAGCAGGCGGTCCGGGCGGTGGCGGCGACATGGGCGGAATGTACTAAGCATCGATTAAGCGTTCCGCGAGTCACATCGCGGAAACGCAAGTTACATCGCGTAAAAAACGAGAGGGGCGGCTTCGCGGCCGCCCCTTTTTATTTCAGAACGGTCGCGGCGGCCAAGCAACCAGCGAGGCCGAGTTCACATTCACATCGGGGATTAGAAATGGCGACGACGAGGCTTCTGTCGTGCAGCCTGTTTTTTCATTGACGGCCAGGAGAGCCATCGATGCCGTCTCCGCTATGTATATCGCACGGCCCGCGCCAGATCGGCCGGCAGTTGCAATGGCTTGGCTAATTACACTAGGCTCTCCTTCGGGTATTTTTAATTCCGTCAGGCAGCCTGAAAATGTAATATTCAGCGGTGATTCTGTGAAATTCAGCGTCGTTACCTCCTGCCAGTCGTCTGTGGCAAACAAAAACCGCTCGTCCGGACTAAGCCTCACATAACCTCCGGCATGTGCCTCCCCCAAGCTGCCATCACCGCCGAACGTTGGTCCGTCTCCCAAGGAGCCATCCGGATTGATGGGATTGATGTTTATTTGTGTATGGCAGACGGGATGAGGCTGACAATCTCCCACAATACTGAAGATTGCATATTTGCTATCTGCAGTGATGTCCACCCCCCAGATAGTGGAAGCATTGAAGACATAATACGGACCGTGCTGGGTGAGGCTTCCGTCCGCGCCAATGGAGAACGAGCCGATGCAACAAGTGCCGTCAAACTCATAGGACGCCACGAGCGTCTTGCCATTCGGGCTCACAGCCATGCTGAAGACACCACTGACGGCCGTGATCGGGTAAGTCTGTACCAAAGTCAACGTGCACCCTGCGCCAATGGTCCACGATGCCAAATAACTGGTCGCCGGATACCCGTTGTCGTACCCATTATAAGAGGCAAACAGGCGTCCGCCCGAGGCCACCAGGCCTATATTAATGACCCCATTGGCCAAGTTTGTGAGGCTGTAGTTTCCAACCAAGGTGAAATTGGGATACCTGAAAGAAGTGATTACATTATTCAAGTTGCTGTCAGGTTCAGCGAGGAAAACACAAAGGTCCGACCCTGCGCGCGCCACCTGGACAGAAGGAACAATGCCATCGCCGCGGCTGGGACTTTCTGTGTTCAACGAAGCAACCTGTGTGAGAACGGGGTTTGACCGGTTGCCTCCCAGCTTGAAAACGGTGCCGTAGTTGTCTCCGCTGATGTCGCTGTTGTTGACGACAACAAAGTGGCCGTTGCTTGCGTCCGGCACCGACGCGAAACCGGCAACGGCGGCGGCAGTCAAAACAGCGGCGAAAAAGAGTTTTGGCAATGATTTCACGATCGGCTCCTGGGACGACTCTACTGCGTGTGCTCAATCCTAGCGCGGCACGGGACCCGGCTCAAGGGCTAAATTTCCCCATGCCGGCCGCGCCGCGCTATTTTTGGATGACGCCGCAGGCGATGCGCGCGCCGGAGTTGCCGGCGGGATCGGTGATGTAGTCATCAGGGCCGGCGTGGATCACCAGCGAAGTGCCGGCAGGACCGAAGAGCGAATCGGGGCCGTCGCCCAACGTGACGCTTTTCGCCAGCATGGCAATTTTGGCTTTGCCGTCGCTGCCCACGGTGAAATTCGGCAGGTCGCCCGCGTGCGGGCCGGCGGGATTCTTCATTCCGTGCTGCTTCGCGTCGGGATTGAAATGCGGTCCGGCGCTCTTGAAGTCCGGCGGCTGGCATTGCCCGGCGGAATGGATGTGGATGGCGTGTACGCCGGGGGAAAGCTGCGACACTTCGGCGTTGATTTTGACTCCATCCTTCGCTTGCTTCAGCGTCGCCGTTCCGATTTTTTCGCCCTTGTCATTCACGATGTCGGCGTGAGCCGTGCTCGGCGCAGTCTGCGCCATCGCTGCTCCGGCGCACAGCACTCCGCCAGCCACCAGAACCATTGACATCACTATCCCTGGAATCCTCATTTGCTTTCCTCCTTCACTCTGTTGTTGCGAAAAATCGCCCGCATTCATATTCTACGCGCAATTCTGAATAATCTATCGTCGGGCAAAGCAGATGGAAACCGATGCGCTAAGGTTTTGCAATTCCCGACGACAGGGCGGAAAATGAGAACTGACGACGGTTGCAGTTCGTCAACAATCGTGATGCTTACGCATGGGTGATTCCCAAAACCAATTCGCTACCGTACCCGAAGCGGTCGAGGAAATTCGCCGCGGGCGGATGATCGTCCTGGTGGACGACGAAGACCGTGAAAACGAAGGCGACCTGGCGCTGGCCGGGGAAAAAATCACGCCGGAAGCGATCAATTTCATGGCCACGCACGGGCGCGGACTGATCTGCCTGGCGCTGACTGAAGAACGCTGCGACGCGTTGAGCCTGCCGCTGATGTCCGCGACCAATACTTCGGCTTTCGGGACTCCATTTACCGAATCCGTGGACGCGGCCCGCGGCGTCACCACCGGCATCAGCGCAGCAGATAGGGCCACCACGATTCGCGCCGCCATTGCGCCCGGTGCGCGTCCCGAAGACCTGGCTCGTCCCGGGCATATTTTCCCGTTGCGCGCGCGGCACGGCGGCGTCCTGGTGCGCGCGGGCCAGACGGAAGCTTCCGTTGACCTGGCGCGCATCGCGGGACTGGATCCTTCCGGCGTGATCTGCGAAATCATGAATCCCGATGGAACCATGGCACGCACGCCGCAAC
>Ga0302325_10011772_pt1 | contig 18817 bp, 15 predicted proteins | sample Palsa_T0_2_FD_201948 | JGI IMG/M metagenome (GOLD analysis project Ga0302325, IMG submission 201948) | Peat permafrost microbial communities from Stordalen Mire near Abisko, Sweden - Palsa_T0_2 | ecosystem: Environmental > Terrestrial > Soil > Palsa > Peat permafrost | place: Sweden: Abisko...
TTGGCCACCTCGGGACTTGGCCGCCTCGGGACTAGGCCCCGGGACTACGTGAGGTAGTCGGCCACCTCGGCCAGTGAACCAAGGTCGGCAACGTCTCGGGACAGGAACGGCACCCGTAGCACGGTCGCCTTGGGCAGAGCGGAAGCGATCCTCGCAAGCTGGCTTTCCTGCATCGTGGCAACCGCGCTGAGCTGTTCCAGGTTGACGACCAGGGGGCCCAGCGGAGTACCGGCAAGGGCGGCGGCCGTAGCGGCGGGCAAGGCCGGGTAGCCGGGGTAGCACCGGTTGACCACGACGGTCGTCGCCTCGGCCCCGGACGCCGACATCTGTGTGACCAGGTAAAGGGCTTCGTCTACGGTGTCCCGGCGCGGCGAACAGACCAGGACGAACGATGTGAGCTCGGAATGCAGCACTTCCTCAGCCCGTCGTGCCCGGGCCCTGAAGCCCTCTTCCATGCCTTCGAACTGGGTGAAAAAGCCGATCGTGTCGGCCACGACCTGACCGCCGGCAACCTTGGCGATCGTCCGCAGCATCAGCTGTGCACCGAGCTCGAGCGCCCGCAGCCCTGCCCTGGTGGGCGTCATGAGCAGGCGGAAGACCCGGTTGTCGAGCAGGCGGGCGAGATGTTTGGGCGCTTCCAGGAAATCGAGCGCATGCTGCGCCGGCGGGGTGTCCACCACGATCAGGTCGAAAGCTCCGCTCTCTTGCAACTCGTACAGCTTCTCCACAGCCATGTACTCCTGGGTCCCCGACAGAGCCGCCGAAATGTTCTGGTAGACGGGGTTGGCCAAGATCGTCGTCGCCTGGTCGGGGCCAGTCGCGTACCGGCTCACGAGGTCGTCGAAAGTGCTCTGGGCGTCGAGCATCACGGCCCACAGCTCGCCGGGCATCTCGCTCCCCGGGGGCGCCTCGACCCTGTGGGGCTCGTTGCCCACTTCCCCGATACCGAGAGCGTCGGCGAGCCGCCTCGCCGGGTCGATCGTTACCACGCATGCGCGCAGCCCAGCACGTGCGCCCCGGAGCGCGAGCGCGGCGGCGGTCGTCGTCTTGCCCACTCCGCCCGGGCCCACACAAACGACGACGTGGGCGCCGGGCCGCGCAACGGCTGAGGTCATCAGGCCACCTCAGCCGGGCCGGCCACGGCTGCCTCGAGTGCATCGGTCAGGAGCTCCAGCTCATCTGGGCCGAGCTCGGAACCGAAGCAGAAGGGCAGCTCCAACTGCGGCAGCAGGAGCTCGCGTGCCAGGCGAGCAACTTGTGCGGCCTGTGCTTCCTGGCGCTGTGCCCTTACGCGTCCCGCGGCCACCAGGCTCTCCAGCTCGGCCGCACCCAGCTTGGTGCCTGCAGCTGCGGCGGCGCGCGCCAGTTCTGCGTGGTGCAGCGATGCCGGCAGGTCCAAGACGGGGAAGCGGGCGTTGACGACAACAGCGCAGAGCTTGGTGCCGACCGTGCCCTCGATAAGGTTCGCCGTCTCGACCGTCTCGGTGACCGGGGTCTCCTCGGGCGTGGTCACGAGGATGACTTGGCAGCGGGCGGGGTCGGAGAGCATCTCCACGACTTCTTCGGCCTGCTGGCGGACCGGCCCGCCTCCTGCGGCGTCAGCGACGCCATGGGGGCTTTGCAAGAAACGGACGGCGTGACCAGCTGCCGGCGCGTCCAGGACGATCAGGTCCGCGGCGTCGGGCTCGCCTGCGGCGGCCGCTCGTTCCATTTGCTTGACCTTGCCGAGCAGCAGCACGTCCGGCATGCCGGGGACGGCCGTCGCAACCACGTCCAGGGCACCGCTCGAAACAAGCCGGCGGGACAAGCGCCGCATCCCGTGCCGGTGCAGGTACTCGACAAGGGCCGTGTCCGGCCACAGGGCGCGAGCCGCGACCTCGCCGCCCTCTTCGTTGGCATCGAGGAGGACCGCTTCGTACCCTATGGCTTCCTCTTGGCCGTACAGCCGCGACAGTTGGGCCGCTTCTGGCTCGTGGCGCGCGCCCGGGGCACCGATCTGAACCACCATGGCGCGCAACCCGTTGCGCACCGCAAGGTTTGCCACGACACCACTGACAGTGGTCTTGCCAACCCCGCCTTTGCCGGTAACTACGAGCACTCTGGCCTGTCTGAGAAATGTCAACGGGCCCAAAGCTCGGCTCCTATGGAGAACGCTCCCACGACAGGCGAAGGTTAGCCCGGGAGCGGGCCGAAGAGGCACCCTGGGCTACCTTTTCCCCCCGACGGGGAACATTGCCTATTGTCAAGGTCCCTGCTCAGGAGTACCTTCGGCTTAGAGGAACCATACGTGACAGCGCTTCATGCCCCGGAGGATTGGGAGAGTAGGGCAGCCTGTCGCGGGCAGTCGGCGGCCATCTTTTTTGCCCCTACACACTTCGAGCGCAAGGAGGCGAGGGCGGCGCGCGAGCGACAGGCCAAGGCCGTCTGCGCCGCTTGCCCCGTGCGCAAGGAATGCCTCAACTACGCCCTGAGGATCCGAGAACCACACGGCATCTGGGGTGGTCTGAGCGAGGTCGAACGTCGTTCGCTCACCGGCTGAACACTCGGCCGTCCCCCCGGTAGCGCCTAACCTGGTCCGGGGTCGTCGGGACCGCGTGAGACCAATGAGAGGTTGTAGCCGGTGGAGCAATGGGTTGTCAACGAAGTTGGCGCGCACGGCTACATCGCTGTTTTCGCCCTCATGGTGCTCGGTTCGGCCTGCATCCCGATACCGAGCGAAGCCGTCATGCTGTTTGGTGGGGCGCTCGCAGGGGGTGTGACCGCCGCCGGCGCGCACGTCCACCTGAACCTTGCCGGCATCGTCCTCGCGGGGCTTGCGGGCAATCTTGTCGGGTCCCTGGTGGCTTACGCGGTGGGGCGCGCCGGAGGCCGGCCCCTCCTCGACCGCTACGGCAAGTACGTGCTGCTCAGGAAGGGCGAACTGGACAAGGCTGAGGAGTTCTTCATCAAGCACGGGCAGTCCGCCGTCTTCCTCGGCCGAATGGTCCCCCTGGTGCGCGCCTTTGTGAGCCTGCCTGCGGGGATAGCTCAAATGCCGGCGGTCCCCTTCACCGTGCTCACGCTGCTCGGGAGCCTGCCGTGGGTCCTAGGGCTTGCGATCGCTGGGGACTTGCTGGCGAGCCATTGGAAGTCCGTCTCCAATGCGTTCACGCCTATCAGCATCGTCGTCGGGGTCGCCGTAGTCCTGCTGGCAGCCTGGTGGGTTTTGCGCAGGATCCGGGCACAGGACTCCACACCGGTTTCTGCTACTTCCGATATTTCCGAAGTTTCTCCCAAGGACTGACCCGCCCCAAGCACTCGGCGCCCTTGACCGGCGCCCCGGCCCTTTAGGGGCCCTTGCCGGCCCCCTGTCCCATCGTGGAGTTGCGGGCCGCTTCGGAGGCTGCACGCAAAGCGTCCATCGCCTTCGCGTCAGGCATGCGCCCCGCGTGCATAGGGGCTGCAAGCTGTTTGCCGGGCCTCCTCGGCGGCCTTTTCAGCGACCCGCGCGAGACCACCACGATGGCGAAGGGGCTCGAGCCAATTGCCGCTACAACGGGCAGCAGGAGCCGTGAAGCGAGGGGCCACAGGACCAGCACGACCAGAAGACCTGCCGCCGCTCCGACACCAACTTGGGACGGGTAAGCCGCTCCCGCGTAAACCTCGGAGAAGAGAAGCAGCAACCCTGCCAACAGTGCGACAAGGGCCAGTCGCCAACACCGTGCGAGCAACAGACCACAGACCACGGCCCCCGCCACAACGGCATGGCCGCTTGGCGTACCGTAGCTCGATGCCCGCGGCACCAGGACCTCGACGCCTTTTATGACGTTGTAGGGCTTCGCCTGGACGAGCGACTTTGCCGCCACCTGGTTGACGCCGTAGATGGCGAACGCTCCAAGACCGGACCAGATGATCGCCGGCATGTGCTCGGGGTGCGTGCGGGCGCTCCACCAACCGGCGATAAGCAACAAGGCGAGGACGAGGATCCCCGCCCCGACGGGCGACAGGACGCGTTCGTAATACCCGGCCAGGAAGCCATGGCCCCAAGATGTGGTCCTGGCGAACCGGTTGACGTCCAAGTACCAACGCTTGTCCAGAACGACGAACCTCCCCGCGTCCTGAGCCGAGCCTAATGGCCGTTGCGCAGGAGGTGCGCCGAGTACGGTGGCGCGTTGTGAGCAGCCTTCCTGCGGAACCCGCTCAACCAGCTCGAGGCGTCATGGCCTGGGCGCCCGACGGTCCTCCGCTTGGGTCGATCGGCCTCCTGCACGGCGTAACGTCGTCGGCGAGGACCTGGTGGCGCCTTGGGCCCGCTCTAGCGGCCGCCGGCTGGGCCGTGACCGCGGTGGACCTGCCTGGGCACGGCGAGGGGCCGCGGCCGCGCGACGGCCTGGCCATCATGAGCGCGCTCGCGGAGGGGGCGGTCGGGGCGCTTCCTGACCAGATGACCGTGCTGGTTGGCCACAGCCTCGGTGCGATCGTGGCGCTCGAAGCGCCCGCGCGCTACCCCAAACTTGCGAAAGGCATCGTGCTGGAGGACCCGCCGGGGATGGCCGATCTGGACACCGCTCTGCTGGCGGCAGGGGTCGAGGCGGAAGGCAAGGCGGCGAAGGCTCACAGGGACGCCTACTGGCAACGTGTGCGCCACGACAACCCCGACTGGGACGACGAAGACGTGGAGCACCACGTTGCGTCGTTCGAGGCCGCTGACACACCCGCGATCGCCGAGGCGCTCCGCGCCGGCCTTTATTGGGACCTCCCTGGTCTCATTGCGGCGCTGAAGGTCCCGGTGCTCGTCATAGCGGCCCCGGTGATCGGTTCGTCGTTCCTCCTCGAGGGTGGGTCGGCGCTGCGGGGCGAGGACCGGGAGGCCGTCCGTGCCCTGGTGGCCGAGGACCGCTTCGTGGAACTGAAGGGCGGGCACTCTCTCCACCGGGACCACTCGGCAAGCATCGCCGCGCTAATCGGTTCGTTCGCTCGGTCCGTTGCCTAGGGCCGCCTCTGGTTCCTAGGGCCGCCTCTGGTTCCTAGGGCCGCCTCTGGTTCCTAGGGCCGCCTCTGGTTCCTAGGGCCGCCTCTGGTTCCTATGGCCGCAGTCCCCTAGAGGCGGCGGCCTGTTCCTGCATAACCGCCCAGAGCTGGCTGACGTCGTCCCACTCGGTGGTCTCGGCTCCGATCGACACCCGCACCACCCAGCGCCCGTCGACGAGAGCCGGGGTCAAATGGGCCTGCCCGGACGCATTGACCGCCTCGCACCACGACAGAGTGTGCTCGTCGAGCGCGTCGCCGTCGCAACCAGGGGGCGTGTGGAGCACGCACAGGGTCTGGAGCTGCACCGGGGTGACAAGATCCCATCCCGGGGCCCGCTGGACCACAGAGGCGAAGCGTTGAGCATGGTCAAGGTCCCGGCGCAGGCGAGCGCGGAGAGCCTCGGCACCCTCAAGGCGCAGCAGCGCCCATAGCCGGAGCGCCCTGAACCGGCGCCCGAGCGGTAAACCCCAGTCCCGGTACTGGACCACCGAGCCGTCCAGCGCCGAACGCAGGTAGCTCGGGCCGGTAGCCATGACCGAGACCAGTAGGTCGGGTTGGCGGACGTAAAAGAGAGAGGTTTCCAGGATTGACCCCAACCACTTGTGGGGGTTCCATACGAGCGAACTCGCACCCTCGATGCCGTCGAACAGGCCCCGGCATTCCGGCAACAGCATCGCCGAGCCGGCCATCGCCGCGTCGACATGGACAAAAGCGCCAAACTTGTCGGCCACCTCGCAAACGTCCGCGAGAGGGTCGAAGGCCGTCGTTGCCGTCGTCCCTGCAGTCGCTACGACCGCGGTTGGCCGGCGTCCACTTGCAGCGTCCTGTGCCATAAGAGCGCTGAGGGCGGCGACGTCCATCTCGCGCCCGGGCCTGCTGACCGGGACCAAGCGTAGGTTGTCCTCTCCGTACCCGGCCAGCATGGCCGCTTTGGCAACAGACGAGTGAGCATCGGCCGAGCAGTAGACGGTGAGGGGCGCCTTTTCTGCCTGCAGCCCTCCCCTCCTTTGCGAGCCGCCGGTGGTCACTTCCCGGGCGACCAGCAGCGCAACGAGGCTGGCCGTCGAAGCGCCGTCATAGATCGTGCCGCTCCAGCCATCGGAGAGCCCGCAGAGCTGGCGTGCCCAGTCGCAGATGACCTGTTCGAGCTCGGTGAGCGCCGGGGCCGACTGCCAGCTGATCCCGAGGGCCCCGAGGCCGCCCGCCACGATGTCGCCGAGCACCGAAGAAAGGGCCGCGTTGGACGGGAACCAGGCGAAGTTGCGCGGGTGCTGGACGTTAGTGAGCCCGGGCACGATGATGCGGTCCAGGTCGGCGATGAGCGCTGCGAGGGGCTCGGGCCCTTCTGGCGGGGCTGTCGGTAGCGCGGCCAGCACCTCGCCGGGCGCGACGGGCGAGCGGACGGGCAGGCCCGCCACTTTAAGCCGGTAATCCGCAACCCAATCCACCAGCTCGTGGCCCGCGCGGCGGAACTCTTCAGGGCCCACGTCGGCCAGTGTCATAACCCGGCTGGGCCGGCGCAAGTCGGCTAGAAAGTCCCCCATGACAACCAAACGCGTTCGCTGGGGGATCATCTCGACAGCTGGGATCAACGAGTCCCTCATACCCGGCCTACTGGCTACCCCGAGCGCTGAGCTGGTCGGGATCGCGTCACGTTCCAAAGAAAAGGCAGCCGAAGAGGCCCAGCGCTGGGGCTGCGCCCCCTTCACGTCGTACGAGGCCCTGCTGGAGGACCCTTCCATTGAGGCGGTCTACAACCCGCTTCCCAACAACCTGCACGCCGAATGGACAATCAAGGCGCTCGAGGCTGGCAAGAACGTGCTCTGCGAAAAGCCGCTGGCCCTTTCGGTGGCCGAGGTCGGATCCATCGCCGACGCCGCCGGCCGCACCGGGCGCCTCGTGCTCGAGGCGTTCATGTACCGCCACTCCCCCCGTTGGCAACGCGCCGTCAAACTGGTCCGTGAAGGCGCCCTGGGCGACCCGCGGCTGGTGAACATCGCGTTTGCGTTCGCCGTACCGACCGACCCGCCGAACATCCGCTTCATGCCGGAGGCGGGCGGCGGGATCATTTGGGACATGGGCTGCTACGCCAGCAACATGGCGCGGGGGATCTTGGGCCAGGAGCCAACCGAGGTCTTCGCGACCGGAGAGGTTAGAGCCGGCCAACCGACAGAGACCACGGTCAGCGGCGTTATGCGTTTCAGCGAAGGCCGGATGGCGCCGTACACAGTCAGCTTCGATTTCCGCAACCCATTCGCGCAGGTGGAGGTCGTCGGCACCGCTGGTTGGCTGAACCTACCGGGTACCGGGTTCCGCAGAGAGCCGTACACCAAGCTGCTCCTCCACCAGGGAGGGGAGGTCTATTTGGACGGGGAACCGAAGGTCGAGGTTTTTCCTTACGACGACCCGTACTTGAGAGAGGTCGAGCATTTCAATGGCGCCATCAGGGGTGAGCACGCGCTTGGGTGGGACCTCGCAGATGCGCGGGCCAACACGGTGGTCCTGGAAGCCATGCACGAATCTCTCAGGCGGCAGGCCCCGGTCCCGATGGGCAGTTAGTGCCCGCCGTGGTCACTAGCCTTAGATTGGGTTTACCCACGCGTTTGACAAGGTGACCCCATGAGAGAGGACGTACGTGGCCGACTATGACCTGCTGGTGATCGGGTGTGGCCCGGGGGGACAGCGGGCCGCTATAGCCGCGGCCAAGCTCGGGAAGCGCTCTTCAGTAGTCGAAAAGGGCAACGTCGTCGGAGGCGTGTGCGTCAACACTGGGACCATCCCCTCCAAGTCCTTGCGGGAGGCGGTCCTGTACCTGACGGGCCTGGCCCAACGGGACCTGTACGGGCAGAGCTACCGGGTGAAAGAGAACATCACCATGGAAGACCTCTCCCAGCGCAGCCACCACGTCGTGGCTCGTGAGATCGAAGTGGTGCGCGACCAACTGTCGCGCAACCGGGTGGCGCTTCTCCATGGCTCAGCCCACTTCGTGGACGAGCACACCGTAGCCATCGCAGCGGGGGACGGGACCGGAGAGCAACGGGTCAGCGCCGACAAGATCGTGATCGCCACCGGGACGCGCCCGGCTCGGCCTCCGAGCGTGATGTTCGACGATGTGCATGTCTTCGACTCTGACGGCATCCTCGGCTTGCACCAGATCCCCCGGTCGATGGTGATCGTTGGCGCGGGCGTCATCGGGATCGAGTACGCGTCGATTTTTGCCGCGCTCGGTACGAAAGTCACAGTGATCGAGCAGCGCGACCGGATGCTCGAGTTTTGCGACGAGGAAATCGTGGAGGCGCTTCAGTTCCATCTCCGGAGCCTGGCGGTGACATTCCGCTTCCGGGAAACGGTCGAGGCCGTGGAGGCCCACGAGACTGCGACGGTGACGCTCCTAGCGAGCGGCAAGGCAGTGGCTGCCGAAGTGGTCATGTACTCGGCGGGCCGTCAGGGGGCAACGGACGGGCTGCGCCTCGAGGCTGTCGGGATCACGCCCGACAAGCGCGGCCGCATAACCGTGGACGACTACTACCGCACCACGGTCGATCACATCTACGCCGTAGGCGACGTCATCGGCTTCCCGGCGCTGGCATCAACCTCCATGGAACAAGGGCGTCTCGCTGCTTTCCACGCCTTCGGCGAACCCACCGCCTCGATGGCCAAGACGATGCCGATCGGCATCTACACGATCCCCGAGATGAGCTACGTGGGCGAAACCGAAGTGCAGTTGACCGATGCTTCCGTACCTTACGAAGTCGGCATATCGCGCTACCGCGAACTGGCACGCGGCCAGATCTGCGGTGACTCCGACGGCATGCTCAAGCTCCTCGTTTCGCCCCTCGACCGCAAGATCCTCGGCGTCCATCTGTTCGGCACAGGCGCCACCGAGATCGTCCACATCGGCCAAGCAGTTATGGGATGCGGCGGCACGGTCGACTACCTGCTCGATGCCGTCTTCAACTACCCGACATTGGCAGAGGCCTACAAAGTGGCCGCCCTGGACGTGACCAACAAGCTACGCACCGTGGAGCGCCTGCGCCATTAAGTCACGCCACGCTACTTAGCGGACAAGACCGCTACGCGCTTGTCGTCGGTGCGCATGCCGGGGAGCAGCAGGAAGCCCAGCGTGACGCCGGCCCCGAGGACGCCTACAGCAACAAGCGTCTGGCGCGCTCCAAGAGCCTCTGCGACCGGAGCGGTCAGCGCATAGCTAAGCGGTAGCAGCGCCGTTGAGATACACCAGTCGATGCCCGAAACCCGGCCGAGCATCGAGTTGACGACACGCCGCTGCTTCACGGTCGTCCAGACGACGGCACCCGCCACCTCTGCTCCGTTCACGACAACAGCGGCGCTTGCGAGGCCCCAAGTGCTCGTTGCCACCCCGTAGCCGGCGACTGCCAGGGTAGCTAGGGCCCACCAGCCGTAGATCCATAGCATCGGCCGTTGCGGGTGACGGCGGCGGGCGGACGCAACCGCACCGACCAAGGCCCCTGCGCCGCCGACTGCAAGGACCGCACCATAGGTGGACGCGCCCTTGTGGAGGGAATTGCGCACGATATACGGCAAGAGGACCTGGGTGGGCCCGATGAAGAGAAGGTAAGTGAACGTCGCCGAAACGAACGTGCCCCACAACCAAACCTGGCTACGGACGTACCGCAGGCCTTCAGCGACCTCGGACCGCAGGCTCGCGTTGGCAGCGGGCGCTGGCCCGGGGAGCACCGATATGCGGCGGGCACAGAATGCTGAAAAGGCAAACGTTGCCGCATCCAGTGCGAACGAGCCCCATGGGTGGAGAAAAGCCACGGCGATCCCGCCTAAAGCCGGCCCGGCCAACTGGATGGCCCCGGGTCGGACGAACTGTTCGAAGGCGTTCGCTTGGATCAGTTCGGTTTCTGGCACAAGCTGGGGCACCAGGGCCTCGAAGGCGGGCGACGCGAAGGCCGTCGCCGTGCCTATGACTGCCCCAACGAGGCAGAGCTCGAAAAGGCGAGCATCTCCCTCGGCAACAAGGGCGCTAAGCACCGCTACAGCAAACGCCCGGGCGGCATCGGCCCAGAACAGCACGGCACGCCGGCTGAAACGATCGGAGACAGCTCCACCGACGAGCAGGAAGGCTACCTGGGGAGCGGACGTGGCGACGCCGATCAGGGCGAGCGCAGACGGGTGGTCCGAAATGGTATAAGCCTGCCACGCCACTGCGACGAGAAAAATACCGTCCCCAAGAAGCGATACGGCCATGCCCGTCCACAGGGCCCGGAAGTCCCGCCTCTTCAATGGAGCCAGCACGAGCCGACCTCCTTGTCAGGCCGGCTGTGACGCGTGCTGAAGGTCGAAACGCTCTGAAAGTTCGGTGAGAACCTCGTTCAACTGTTCTATTTCGCTGTCCTCGTTCGCGGCCGTCACTTGCACACGGAAACCCACCTGAGACTTCGGTACCAATGGGTACGCAGCTAACGTGACGTAGATCCCGCGCTCGAACAGGAACCTCCCTACCGCGTCGATGTCTTCCGGACGGCTGAGGGGGATCTCGATGACGGGGTAACCCGAGGTGTTCAACGTCCTCAGGCCCAAGCGGCTTATCTGGTCGAGCACCCGGCGCGTTTTGTCGCTCAAGGAGCGGCGGATTTGGTCACCTTCGGCCTCGTTCACCTTGAAGCCGGCCAGGACGGTGGCGAGCGACCCGGTCGGTGACGGCCCTGAGTACAGATAGGGAGGAGCCGCGACCTTCAGGTAGTTCTTGAGCGAGGTGGGGAGAGCCAGGAATGCTGCCAGGGAAGAGTACGCCTTGGAGAACCCGGCCACGAGCACAATGTTGTCGTAGCTCTCATCAAAAAACTTGACAATGCTGTTGCCGCGCCGTCCATAGGGGTGCTCCGGCGCCGGAGATTCGCCTATTATGCCAAAACCGTGCGCGTCGTCCACGTACAAAAGTGCATCGTACTCGCGGCAGATCCGTGCGTAATGGGGTAAGTTCGGCGCGTTCCCGGTCATGCTGTTGACGCCGTCAATACAGAAAATCTTCGAGACATCGGGGGACAACGAACGTAGAACCTCTTCGAGGTCGTCAGGGTCATTAGCCCTGACACGGTGAAGGCTTGCGCCTGCGCCTCTGGCGATCGTGGCGCCATCGTAAACCGTCTTGTGTGCCTGCGCGTCAACCAACACTGCGCCTTTCCCGGCAAGGGCGGGGATCACCGAGGTATGGACCAGGGTTATCGTGGGCAGCACGAGCGTATCCGGAGCGCCGAGGAGCTCCGTGAGCTGCTCCTCGATTTCCAAATAGGGACGAGGGTTCCCAAGCAGCCGGGACCAGCTGGGGTGCGTACCCCACTGGCGGACAGCCCGCTCTGACGCGGCGATGATCTCAGCATGGAGGTCGAAGCCGAGGTAGTTGCACGAGGCAAAGTCGGACAGCCAGTGGTCCCCGATCCGGATCCGCCGCCCTTGCTGTTCCTCTATGACGGCGTCCATCATCGGGTGGGATGAACGTAGCCTCTCGAGGTCTGCCCATCGGCTGTCCAACCGGGCACTCTCCGACACCCGGCGCGCCACCTTCCGGTCCCGCAGTGCATTCGGCAAGGTGGTGGTCACTTGGCGTTGTCCTCCTGCGTGAACTCAGAATTGTTGAGCAGCTCACCTGACGCCATCATCGGAAGGAGGCGTTCCATATCCTCGACCCCTACGGGGCGCGCGAAAAGGAAGCCCTGCCCGTACCGGCAGCCGAGAGCCCGGAGCCCGTCCACTTGCTCTGACTTCTCGATCCCCTCTGCCACCGTGTCGAGATTGAGCGACTTGCCGAGCTGCACGATCGCCTTTGTCAGCGCAAGAGCTTTCTCTGACTCGCCGACGTCGTCGACGAAGGACTTGTCTACTTTCAAGACGTCGATCGGGAACCGCCTCAGGTAGCTGAGCGACGAGTACCCAGTGCCAAAATCGTCGACCGCGAACTTCAGGCCTAGATTTTTTAGGTCCTGCATGCGTAGGATCACCGATTCGGCGTCGTGTACGAGCAAGCTCTCGGTTATCTCGAGCACCAGGCAGGACGGGTCAAGGCGCGACGCCCGCAAAGCCTTGGAGACGTCGTCGAGAAGCCCTTCGTGCTGGAAGTGACGGGCTGAAATGTTGACGCTTACCCTGAGCCTGCCAGCCAGGCCATGTTCCTGCTGCCACCCGCGTACCTTCTTGCACGCTTCGCCCAGGACCCAACGCCCGATCGGGATGATAAGGCCGGTTTCCTCCGCGAGAGCGATGAACTCCTTAGGCAGCAAAAGGCCTCTTTCGGGGTGCGCCCACCGTATGAGTGCTTCCAGAGCGATCGACTCGCCACCATCCAAGCTGACTATCGGCTGGTAATGAAGTACGAACTCGCCCTCGTCGATGGCCCTTTGCAGATCGGCGGTCCGCTCGAGCCGATCGGTCACGGCTGTCTGCAGAGCCGGCTGGTAAACCTCGTAACAGTTCTTCCCACGTGCCTTCGCCGCGTACATCGCCACGTCCGCGGCTTGCAGGATCTCGGCAGGGTCCTCCGCGCCGATCTTGCTGTAGGCGATGCCGACGCTCGCGTGGACGGTCATTGAGCGTTCGTTTACCGATAGGGGCGGTCTCAGGTCCGCAAGGATCCGCTCAGCTGCCAGGTACGCGTCCTCGGGGTCACTGGTCTCCTCGAGGAGGATGGCGAACTCGTCGCCGCCGAAGCGGGCGGCGGTGTCGCCCGTCCGCAGCGAACCCTGCAAGCGAGCGGCCACCGCGACAAGGAGCTCGTCGCCCGCGCCGTGCCCAAGAGTGTCGTTGACCAGCTTGAAATCGTCGAGATCCAAGAACAGGACGGCGAGCGACGTCAAGGACCGGGCTGCCCGAGCAAGGGCATGCTCAAGGCGGTCCCGGAACAAGGCACGGTTGGCCAGCCCGGTAAGGGCGTCGTGGAAAGCTTGGTGCTTGAGGGCCTCCTCGAGGGCCTTGCGCTCCGTCACGTCGCGAAGGGTCAGCACGATACCTTCGACGGTCGGCTCCCCGAGCAGGTTGTTGGCCACCACTTCGGTGTGCCGCCAAGCCCCGTCGGAGGTACGGATGCGCCACTCTGCCGTGATCGTCGTCCCGGAACGAAATGCCAGGCCGCTGTAGGCCGCCAATGCCTGCTCCTTGTCGTTCGGGTGGAGCAGCGACGTCAACCGGGTACCTTCGAGCGAGCCCGGCTCAAAGCCAAGGATGCGCTGAGCTGAGGGGGTCTGGTACGTGATCGTCGTGTCCGGCCGAGCAATAAGAATGACGTCCGACGCGTTCTGCACGAGCGTTTGGAAGCGCACCTCGCTCCGGTGCGCGTGGAAGGACTCGCTCAGCTCTACCCGGTCCAGCGCCAAACCGACCTGTGCAGCCAGTGTTTCGATGGCGTTGGTGAGGTCGATGGACAGCTCGCGCGAGCTCTGGACCACGATTAGGCCTTTCAGCTGTTCCCCCGCGAGGATGGGGCACACGTAGAGGCGGTCGGTTGTCCTCTCATCGGACGCGCTAAACAGTCCCAGGGCAGCGCAGCGGACGGAGCGGCCCGCTTCCAGGCTGGCACTGAGCGGAAGTGGGAAAACAGCCGTGTCAACGGGAGTACCGTTTTCGATCGCGCCCGCGCCAACGATCACGCTCAGCTCGCCATCCGCGTCGGCCATGGCCAAGCTGACAGAAAAGGCGCCTTCGTGGGCGCCCACGAGGTCAGTCACGGCACGGGCCGTCGCCGTGTAGATGTCCTCCCGCGAAGGGGCTCCGACCAGCTGGGCGGCCTCCTGGCGAAGCACTTGCTCGCGAGCCACCGCCTGCTTGTGAGCCCCGACCACGCCCGCCATCCGCATCACAACGAGCAGGAACATGAAACCTGCGACAGCGGCGATTACCGCGGAGTCAACCGGCTTGCCCGCTGCCGTCTCCCAAAGCAGCCCGACCGGCGCGATGAGGGTTATCGCTCCGAGCAAGGTGAGCCGGGTCCGGCTCGTACGCGGTGGCGCAGCCGGCCTGGGCTCGGAAAGCTCCCTCATCGACGGATGAAGGGCGGCCGCGCCCCAACAGCTATAGAACAGGATCCACCCGAGGTCGAAGGGGTTGCCGTCGTTCCAGTTCCACGAGGTGTGTACGCCAGCTAGGCCGTAGACAGAGTCTGCGACAAGAGTGCCGATCGTACCGATTGCCAAAAGCCGGCCCGCAGCGTTACGCAACCCCCCAGCACTCCAGAGGTGCGCGAGCATCGCCAGAAGGAGAATGTCGCCCAATGGGTACGCGGCGCCCGTCAAACGGGCGAGGGTGCCTCCCGAGCCCCGGACAGTCGGGCCGATCAGGAAGATCCACGACAGGAGCCCTATACCGAGGGTGACGATCAGGGCGTCGATTAGGCTCGCCCGGTCTCCACCAGGCACGCGCGAGCGCACGAGGAGCAGCAGCCCGACCGCCAGGACGGGGTACATCGTTATGTAGATGGCGTCTATGAACGACGGGAACGGGATGTTGTTTTGGCCCATTATCTGGTGCCAGGTCTTGTAAATCGTGTCCCCGGTGATGAACAGCAGGACACCTCCGCCCATGAACCACCAGGCCGTGATCTGCTTGGGCCGGTAGCGGCGTGCGCCATAGATGATGGCCGCAACAGCCGAAACCCCGAGGAAGCACCAAGCGGGGACCTGCCCGTCCCACTCCATCCAAGGAACGACACCGAGTATGCGAGGTTTGCCCGAAGGGATCCCGAACGGGAAGTAGATGAGAGCCAGCAAGGCCTCCCAGCCCAAGAACCACTTCCACAGATTGGGCGACGAGACCTTCACGTCTTTCAGGCTCGCGACGGCCGCGACATGCTCGTCCTGGAACGAGGACGATGGAGGACGCGCGAGAGCCGAGATCTGCACCTGTTACCGATCGGTCAGAGATCGAAGAAACTTAACCCTTGGTCCATCGCGGAAGGCCAAGGCGGGCGTGGTGAGTGCGACCCGCCGTTCCAGGGAAACCAAAGCGTGGGCGAGGGGGGACTTGAACCCCCACGTCCTTGCGGACACAGGAACCTGAATCCTGCGCGTCTGCCAAATTCCGCCACTCGCCCGAGTGGTCTCTAAAGGGTACATGACCGAACCAACCTGCCAAGCCGCCCTCCGAGGTAGAGTGTGGGCCGAGGGCCTCTGGGCCTAGGGCCGCCTTGTGTGTTGCCTGGGCCCCTGGCAGCAGGCAGGTCCCCGCTACGGGTACTATGCGGCCGACTATGGGGTTACAGAGCTTCGAGCGTCGCCTCGAGCGTTTCGTGGAGGGAGCTTTCGCGCGGGTGTTCCGAAGCGGGCTTCAACCTGTCGAGATCGGAAGGCGCCTGACGCGGGAGATGGACCTGCGCAGGACCGTCGCGCCGCGTGGAGTCCTGGCGCCGAACAGCTTCAAGGTGCTGCTTTCCACCTCGGACCGGTCGAAGTTCCAGCCCATCGAGGAGGAGCTCGTCAAGGAGCTTGTCGAAGTCGCTAACGAGCACGCCAAGGAGGAGGGGTACACATTCCTCGGCCCCGTGAGCGTCGCCGTCGCGACCGACGAGTCCCTCCGGCCGGGGACCCTGCTCGTTGCCGGCGAGATAGCTCCTGGTCAGGGCACAGCGACGCTTACCCTTCCCGATGGGCGCCGGGTGGTCCTAGACGGCGACAAGGTCACGCTGGGCCGGCAGCCCGAGTGCGAGCTCGCCCTGGCCGACCCGAACGCCAGTCGCCGCCACGCCGAGGTGCGCCGCGGCCCCGACAGCACGTGGCTAGTGGCTGACCTCGGGAGCACCAACGGGACGAAGGTCAATGGGCTCCGTATCAGCGCGCCTCGCCAGCTCGAGAACGGGGATGAGATCACGGTCGGTTCGACCACTGTCCGCTTCGAGGCGAGCGGGGCGAACTGAGGTGGCCGGTCCGGCCCAGCGGTTCCTCGAGTATGTATTCCTCGCGCTGCTCTATCTCTTTTTCCTCCGCGTCGTCCGAGCTGTCTGGGTAGAGCTGCGGGAACCGCGGTTAGTCCCAGCACCACCGGGACCATCCGGCTCCCCTCCTCCACGAGCCGCTGCCATTACCTCAAAAGGGCGTAACGTCCCCCGCGAGCTCACTGTTATCAGCCCGGAGCAGGCCAAGGGACAGGCGTTCCCGCTCGCTGACGAGATCAGCATCGGGCGCGCCACAGGCTGTGCGATAGCGCTGCCCACCGACACGTTCGTGTCGCAGGTTCACGCCCGAGTGTTCCGCAGGGGGGACGAGTACTGGGTCGAGGACCTCGGCTCCACCAATGGCACCCTCGTGAACGGGCGCAAGCTGACCGGCCCGGCACCGCTGCGCAAAGGGGACCGCCTGCAGGTGGGCCGCACGGTGCTGGAGCTGCGCAAGTGACCAAACTGGTTGTCGGGTCAGCGACCGATGTTGGCCTTGTCCGCTCGAACAACCAGGACCAGTTGCTGGTCTCGCCGGGGCTCTATGCGGTCGCTGACGGCATGGGAGGCCACGCCGCGGGAGAGGTCGCGTCTGCCACGGCTATAACGGCACTAGCTGCCGCCTTCGAGGCCACCGACCAGCACACTGCAGGTTCTCTTGAGAGCGCGGCCAAAGCTGCAAACCGGGCGGTTTGGGAGCAAGCCAGGACGAACCGCGCGATGTTCGGGATGGGGACGACATTGGTCGCCCTCGCGGTCGTCGAAAGGCAAGACGGCACCAACGGGCTCACGGCCGCCCACATCGGTGACTCGCGGCTCTACGTTTACCGTGACGGGGCGCTCAGACAGCTGACCGTCGACCACAGCCTTGTTCAGGAGCTCGTCGACGACGGCCAGATAAGCGAGGCCCAGGCGGCGGTCCACCCCCAGCGCCATGTCCTGACCCGCGCCTTGGGGGTCGAACCAACCATTGAAGTCGACATCATCGACCTTTCCCCAAGGCACGGTGACAGGTACCTGCTTTGCAGCGACGGCTTGCCGCGAGAGGTCTCCGACGACCAGATAGCGGCAGTCCTGTCCCGCTTTCCCAACCCGGTCGAGGCTGCCAACGAGCTCGTGGCCGTCGCCAATCTGAGGGGGGGCAACGACAACATAACGGTGGTCGTGATCGACGTGTTGGTGAGCGACAACAGCCCCGACACGATGATCGTCGTGCCTCACCCGACCGTGACGGGGCCCACGAAAGCTATCCCAGCCGCGCCCGAGGCAGCGGCCCTGCAAAGGGCACGTAAGGAGCCCGCCCCCAAAAGAGTGACTCTTCGTGTGGTCGTGTTCGTGGTGGCCCTTTTTATCGTCGTCGGCGGGGCCATCGCCTGCCTCGGGTGGTATGGGCGCTCGGCCTACTACGTGGCTCTCTCCAGAGACCGGATCACAATCTTTCAGGGACGGCCAGGTGGAGTCCTTTGGTTCCAGCCGACGGTCGTAGAGCGGACACCCGACTCGGCATCATCGGTTCTCTCCTTCCGGCTTCAAGTCCTCGAAGCCGGCCAAGTGGAGCCCTCCCTGGCCCAGGCTCGCCAGTACATCGCCAACCTTGTGGCCGAGAAAACAGAGGCCGAGGGCAATGGCAAACCCCTCCCGCGGGGAGGCCCGCACAGCAAGCCCGGCGGTCCCGCCACCACCACGACAGCTCAGTCCAAATCGGTACCCAGTACGTCCATCCCGCGCGCTGTCACTACGGCGGTGGCTAGGCCGACAACTACCGGATGAGGGCGCTCACGGGGTGGAGGGGGCAAGCCGGGGCCGAGGCAGTATCGTGGCAATTGCCTGCGCGCCGGCGCAGCGAGCTCGGGATGATCATCCTCGTGTTCGTGCTGACCGGCGGGTTCTACACACTTTCCAACCTTGGCCAGGCAGGTGCTCTGCCTGCCGGCATCATCCCGTTCCTGGTGCTCGTCTTTGTCTTGATGGTCGTGGCACACCTGAGCCTGCGGTGGCTGGCGCCCCAAGCAGACCCGGTCCTCCTGCCGCTCGCCGCCCTCCTCAACGGGATGGGCTACGTCTTCATCGCCGACCTCAACCACGGCGAGGCTTCCGCACAGGCGGTCTGGACCGGAGTTGGGGTTATCGCATTTGTCGTCACTCTCGCCGTTTTTCCCCGCGCGATCAACCTCGAGCGCTACCGGTACTCTTTGGCACTCGTCGGCGTCATCCTTTTGCTGCTCCCCCTTGCCCCACATATCGGCGAGGATGTGAACGGCGCCCGGCTATGGGTGCACCTCGGGCCCTTGAACTTCCAACCGGAGGAATTTGCCAAGCTGGCATTGGGGATCTTCTTCGCCTCCGTGCTGGCCGAGCGGGCCGAGCTCTTGGCTACCGGCACACGCAGGTTCGGGCGTTGGCTCGTGCTCGAGCCGAAGTACCTGGCCCCTCTCCTGGCTGCCTGGGGCGTGTCGTTGCTCGTGCTGCTTGCAGAAAACGACCTCGGTTCGTCGTTCCTCTTCTTTGCTCTGTTCGTGGGCTTGTTGTGGGTGGCCACGGGAAGAGCCGCTTATCTTGGCGTGGGAGCGGTCCTGTTCACTGGCGGCGCCGTGTTCGCCCTCGATGTGATCCACCATGCACAAACCCGTGTCCAGGCCTGGTTGGACCCGTGGGCACATTTTACTACCTCTGGTTACCAGATAATCGAGGGTTGGTTCGCCCTCGGGGCCGGAGGTATGTGGGGCCTTGGTCCAGGACAGGGGAACCCAGGGATCATCCCTGAGGCCTCGACCGATTTCATATTCGCCACGATTGGCGAGGAAATCGGGCTCGTCGGTGTGAGCGCGCTACTCATCGCATACCTATTGATGGTCGGCTCGGGGCTCAGGGTCGCCGTGCGCTCCCAAAGATCGTTCACCAAGC